>Ga0209333_1000679_pt1 | contig 17938 bp, 15 predicted proteins | sample BlaSpr_A8_OM2_O3_FD_187982 | JGI IMG/M metagenome (GOLD analysis project Ga0209333, IMG submission 187982) | Forest soil microbial communities from Thunder Bay, Ontario, Canada - Black Spruce, Ontario site 2_A8_OM2_O3 (SPAdes) (version 2) | ecosystem: Environmental > Terrestrial > Soil > Boreal... | reverse complement strand
ACGCGTCGCACCTTTCCATGATCTCCAATCCGGGGGTCGTGACGAACGTGATCCTGGACGCCGTCCGGGCGACCTCCTAACCGAGGCCTTTCGCCTAAGGCAGCAACTGGCACGGTCGACAGAGGATGCCTGCCGCGGACTCCCGCGGCAGGCAATTCCTGGCGGTACGTATCGGACCGTTACTCCCTGTCGCAGATCTATTGAGCCGCGATGTCGTGAGGCTCGCGGCCCAGACCGCTCTGCCGTTCAGGCAACCTCGGCCACCGCCTGGGCGAACTGGGCCTGGTACAGCCGCGCGTACGCGCCGTCGGCCGCCAGGAGTTCGGAGTGCGTTCCGTGCTCGACGATGTGCCCGTCTTCCATGACCAGGATCACGTCGGCATCACGGATGGTCGACAGCCGGTGCGCGATCACGAAGCTCGTGCGGCCCTGCCGCAAAGACGCCATCGCGTGCTGGATCAGCACCTCGGTGCGCGTGTCCACGGAGCTGGTGGCCTCGTCGAGGATGAGCACCGCTGGGCGGGCAAGGAACGCCCGGGCAATCGTGATGAGCTGCCGCTCACCCGCGCTGACGTTCGTGCCGTCGTCGTCGAGCACCGTGTCGTACCCGTCTGGCAGGGTACGGACGAACCGGTCCACGTAGGTAGCCTTCGCCGCCTCGACAACCTCCTCGTGGCTGGCACCGAAGGAGCCGTAGGCGATGTTCTCCTCGATGGTCCCGCCGAACAGCCACGCATCCTGCAGCACCATTCCGGTCAGGCCGCGCAGTTCCGCCCGGCTCATCTGCGCGGTGTCGACTCCGTCCAGGAGGATCTTGCCCGAGTCGATCTCGTAGAAGCGCATGAGCAGGTTGACCAGCGTGGTCTTGCCCGCTCCGGTCGGGCCGACGATGGCCACGGTCTGGCCGGGCTCGACGGTGAGGGACACGTGCTCGATCAGCGGACGGTCAGCCGCATACCGGAAGCTCACGTCCTGGAACTCCACCCGGCCGGTCACCGAGGCGGGCCTCGGCGGCTCGGCGGCGTCGGGTTCCTGCTCGCGCGCGTCCAGCAGCGCGAACACCCGCTCCGCCGAGGCGACGCTCGACTGCAGCAGGTTGGCCATGCTCGCGACCTGGGTCAGCGGCTGGCTGAACTGCCGTGAGTACTGGATGAACGCGGTCACCGCGCCGAGCGTCAGCGAGCCGCCCGCGATCAGGAGGCCGCCCACCACAGCCACCAGCACGTAGTTCAGGTTCGACATGAACATCATGACCGGCTGGATGGTCCCGGAGATGAACTGCGCCCGGTAGCTCGCGTTGAACAGAGCCTCGTTCTGCTCGGTGAAGGTCTCCATGGCCTTCTCCCGCTGGCCGAACGCGGTCACCAGCGCGTGCCCGGTGTACATCTCCTCGATGTGGCCGTTCAGCTGGCCGGTGAACTTCCATTGCCTGATGAACTGCGGCTGTGCCCGCTTGGCGATCTTCCGCATCGCCACCGCCGACGCTGGCACGGTCACCAGCGCGATCAGCGCGAGCTCCCACGAGACGATGAACATCAGCGTCACCACGCCTACGATCGTCAGCAGCGAGGTGACCAGCTGACTAAGCGTCTGCTGCATGGACTGCTGCAGGTTGTCGATGTCGTTGGTGACGCGGCTCAGCAGCTCGCCGCGCGGCTGGCGGTCGAAGTAGCTGAGCGGCAGCCGCGACAGCTTCGCCTGCACGTCCTCGCGCATCCGGAACACGGCACGCTGCACCATCGTGGCCGTCAGACGCCCCTGGAACAGAGCGCACAGTGAGCTGCCGACGTTCAGCGCGGCCACAACACCGAGGATCTGGGCAACGTGATTGAAGTCGACGCCGTGATGCCCGACGACGCCGAAATAGACAACGTTGATTGCCTCGCCGAGCAGCCGCGGCCCGAGCACGGCCAACGTCACGCTGGCGATCGCGAACGACAGCGCCAGGACGGTCAGCTTCCGGTAGGGACTGAGCGTGCGCACCAGCCGCCGGCTCGATCCCTTGAAGTCCAGCGCCTTCTCGGTGGACATGCCGCCCATGAACCGCGCCGGACCGCCCATGGTGGCCGCCGGGCCGGGCCCGCGCTTCGGCGTTGCCCGCTCGCCGGCCTCCAGCGATTCCCCGGCGGGCGCAGCGGCTGCCGGCACCTGCCCGTTCAGCGGCTCTTGGTCCACCCGTGCCCCGCTGACCGCCTCGCCGCCGCCGGGCTGGCCGTCGACTGGCTTGTCCCCGTTGACTCCCCCGCTCACGCTGCTGCCTCCTGCTCCGTCAGCTGGGAGAGCACGATCTCCCGGTAGGTCTCACTGGTGTCCATCAGCTCGGCGTGCGTGCCGCGGGCGACGATGCGGCCGGCGTCCAGGACGAGAATCTGGTCGGCATGCCGGATGGTGCTCACCCGCTGCGCCACGATGATCATCGTCGCGCCGGTCACCTCAGTTGCCAGCGCGGACCGCAGCCGCGCGTCCGTCGCGTAGTCGAGCGCCGAGAACGAGTCGTCGAACAGGTAGATCCCCGGCTTGTGCACCAGCGCGCGGGCGATCGCCAGCCGCTGACGCTGGCCGCCGGATACATTGGTACCGCCCTGGGAGATCGGCGAGTCGAGACGGCCGGGCATCCGCTCGACGAAGTCCCGGGCCTGGGCAATGTCGAGTGCCTGCCACAGCTCCTCGTCGGTCGCCGCCTGGTTGCCGTAGCGCAGGTTCGTCGCGACCGTGCCGGAGAACAGATACGGCTTCTGCGGCACCAGTCCTACCGCCGCTGACACCTCCGACCGCTCCAGATCGCGCACGTCGACGCCGCCGATCAGCAGCCGGCCGCCGGTCACGTCCAGCAGCCTCGGGATGAGGTTGACCAGTGTGGTCTTACCGCTGCCGGTGCCGCCGATGATCGCCGTGGTCTGGCCGGGCAGCGCCGTGAAGCTGATGTCGTGCAGCACCGGCTGCTCGGCGCCGGGGTACCGGAACTCGACGTTGCGGAGCTCCAGCCGGCTGGGCTCGTTCCCCGCGGGCAGCGGCGTCACCGGAGGGGCCAGCGCCGGCTCCGTGTCGATGACCTCCATGATCCGCTCGGCGCTGACTTCGGCGCGCGGCACCAGCATGAACATGAACGTCGCCATCATCACCGACATGAGGATCTGCGCCAGGTAGGTGATGAACGCGGTCAGCGACCCGATCTGCATCGACCCGTCGGCGATCAGGTGCCCGCCGAACCACACGACGGCGGTGGTGGACAGGTTCAGTACCAGCATGACCGAGGGGAACATCAGCGCCATCAGCTTGCCGGCCCCGAGCGAGACGTCGAACAGCTGCGTGCTGGCGATGCGGAACCGCTCCCGCTCCTGCGGGTCGCGGACGAACGCCCGGATGACCCGCACGCCGGTGATCTGCTCGCGCAGCACCCGGTTGATGTTGTCCAGCCGCTCCTGCATCTGCCGGAACAGCGGCCGCATCCGGGAAATGATCAGCGCCACGATGACGCCAAGCAGCGGCACCGCCACCAGCAGCAGGGACGAGAGCGGCACGTTCTGGTTCAGCGCCAGGATGATCCCGCCGATGCACATGATCGGCGCGGACAGCAGCAGGGTGAACGTCATGATCGCGAGCATCTGAACTTGCTGCACGTCGTTGGTCGTACGGGTGATCAGCGACGGCGTGCCGAGATGGTTGACCTCACGGTCGGAGAACAGCAGCACCCGGCTGAAGATCCCCTGGCGGACGTCGCGGCCCAGGGCCATCGCGACCTTGGCGCCGAAGTAGACCGCCCCGATCGAGCAGAAGATCTGCACCACCGTAATGCCGAGCATGAAGCTGCCGGTCTTGACGATGTAATGCGTGTTATCGGTGATCACGCCTTTGTCGATGATGTCGGCGTTGAGCGTCGGCAGGTACAGCGTCGCCAGTGTCTGCGCGAGCTGCAGGAGCAGCACGAGCGCAAGCGGCTTGCGGTACTGACGCAGGTAGGTGCGCAGCAGGCGGATCAGCACAGGACTCTCTCAGGGCTGGAATTCTTCGGAAGGAAACGGGTTCGACGGGGCCGCCGATGCTTAGCCGGAATCGGCCGCTTCGGCCGGAAGAACTTCGCGCATGCCTGCGGCGAACTGCCGGAACGACTCGCGGATAAGGGGTGCGAGCGGCACCGGCGGATCGGAGTGCAGCCAGCGTTCCATCGCGGCCTGCATGGCAGCCAAGACAGCGCCGGCCATGATCCGCGGGAACATGTCGGTCTCCAGTGAGGTCCCCGCGCGCTCGGCGATCGCCTCGGCCAGGTGATACTGCGCCATGCCCTGCACCTTGAGGTACTCGCCGACGAGCGCGGGCGTGGTGATGACCAGGCGGACGCGGGCGATCCAGTCCTTGTCCGGCGCCCGGTCCGCCGGGCCGAACTGAGACAGCACGGCCTGCGTCACCGATTCCCAGAGCGGCTCGCAGGGCGGCCGGGCGCGCAGCTCGTCGCCGATGCGCAGGGCTCGGGCCTGCTGCAGCGCGCAGATCGCCTCGTATTTGCTGGCGAAGTAGTTGTTGAACGTCCGCGCTGACACCCCGGCCGCGTCGGCGATGTCCTCGACGAGCACCTTGTCCAGGCCACGCTCGACGGCCAGCCGTATCGCTGCCTCCCCCAGCGCCTGGCGGGTCGCGACCTTCTTGCGCTCGCGCAGGCCAGATGCCTCTTCCGGACGCGGGAACGGCTCCTGCCGGCCAAGCTGCTCGACTGAGCCTGTCATCACGGGTTCCGCAGTCACGGGGTCAGCATACTCGAACTTTCGTGTCCCGCAACTTTTCCGAACCCGAAAATAGATTGACACTTGCGCTTTGCGGCGCTACCGGCCGCGGAGCAGCCGCCGAGCCGCGACCGGCCCCTGACCTGGGTGGAGCGTAGGTGTGATTTAGATCCGTGGGCTGGGGGGTCTCGCCGATAGTGCTTCAAGTCGTTTATGCCAAGACCCACTCAGCTCCGTTCAGTGTGCGGCGGCGACTCCTTCGAGGAACGAGCTGAGCGGCGTAGTAGGACGCCCGAGCAGGTCACCGAGGGTTGGGCTGGTGGCGGAGAACTCGCCGTGCCGCGCAGCGCGGAACATGCCTAGCATCATCGTTGCCAGCGCCTCGGGCGCCCCGTGCGCGGCAAGTCCGGCGGCCCATTCGTCGTCGTCGGCGATGGTGCGGCGGATAGTTCGCCCGGTGAGCTTGGTCAGAATGTCGGCGACGTTTTGGAGGTCGAACGCGTCCGGGGCGGTCAGGGGCGGGGTCGGGCCGTCGAACCGGCCCGGATCCGCGAGGATGATCGCTGCCGCCTCGGCCAGGTCGGAGGGCGTGGTCCACGAGACGGGCCCGTCTGCAGGCGCGACGATCTCACCTGTCGTGAGCGCCTGGCCGAGAATGAACGGGACGGTGGTGGCGTAGAACCCGTTCCGCAGCGACGTGAACGGCGTTCCGGTCTCCGCGAGGTGCCCCTCGGTGGCGGCGTGATCGGGCATCGGCGCGAAGAGCGAATCGGCGCCGGCACCCTGGTGGCTGGTGTAGAGGATGCGCTCCGCTCCGGCGGCGCGCGCGGCGTCGATCGCGGCCGCATGCCCGTCGACTGCTTTACCGCCGAGCTCATTCGCCGAGACGATGAGTACCTGCGTGGCGCCCTCGAACGCGTCGGCCAGGGAGTCCGGCTCGCCGAAATCCCCGCGCCGCACCCGGACGCCGCGCTCGGCTAGGTCGGCGGCACGGCCGGGGTCCCGGACACTGACGCCCACCTCCTCCGCGGGGATGCGCTCGAGCAGCGACGCGACTATTAGGGAACCAAGCTGGCCGGTGGCGCCGGTGATGACGATCATTGCCCGCCTCCTGTTAGCGATGGAAACAAGGAGACGCTACCATCGATATTGCATCGATAGCAATACTGCGTTATCGTTGATACGTGCCGGACACAAGGACGTCCGCCGACAGGCGCGGGACGCGGGAGAACCTCGTGGAGGTCGCGGCGCGGATCCTGCGCGAGCAGGGCGCGGCGGCTGTCACCACCCGCGCCGTCGCCATGGCAGCCGGCGTGCAGGCGCCGACCATCTACCGGCTGTTCGGGGACAAGGACGGGCTGCTCGACGCCGTTGCCGAGCACGTACTTGCCGTCTACGTCGCCGATAAGGCGCTCGTGGCCGACAGTGGCGACCCGATCGCGGTCCTGCGAGCGGCATGGCATACGCATGTCGGCTTCGGCCTCGCCAACGCCGCGCTGTTCTCCCTGATCGCGGACCCTGGCAGGGGCCGTCGCTCGCCGGCCGCGGCCGCGGGCATGGACGTATTGCGGAATCGAGTACGCCGTCTCGCGGCGACCGGTCGTCTCCGGGTGACGGAGCGCCGTGCCGTGGACCTCTTCCACGCCGCGAGCACCGGCACCGTGTTCACCCTGCTGTCCATGGCGCCGCAGGACCGGGACCCCGGCCTAGCAGACGCCATGTACGACGCGGTGATGCAGACAATCCTGACCGACGCGCCCGCCCTCCCCGAGGAAGGCGCAACAGCGGCCGCTGTTACGTTCCGTACCCTCGTGCCCGACCTCGCGACCCTCAGCGACGCCGAGCGCGCGCTCCTATCCGAGTGGCTGGACCGAGTCACCGGTAGCTGACGATCCAGGAGCGATCGGCGGGCGGCGAGCACGGCGAACCTCACGTCAAGCAGCCCCGGGCGGCTCAGCGATCTCCGTTGCCTGGCCGCAATCACTTGAACAGCCAAGCTGCAGTGGCGTGTCGCTGTCATGTGACGTCTTTCTGGCTGGGTGCCGGCGCGTGGCCGGCGGGCGTGAGAAGGTTCGCGGTGAGCATGCCGGTCAGCCAGTCCTCGTACCGGTCGGGTTGCCAGCCGCGGTCCGTGGTCAGGTCGAGAAACAGCCTCGGCCCGGTCAGCGCCCAACAGGCGTCGGCGGCCGTTGCGGGGTCACGCCCGGCCGCGAGCAGGCCCGCGTCGGCCAGGTGCGTGACGAGCGCGCGGACGCCGGTCAGCCGTTCCTGCTGGGTCGTGGCGAGCAGCTGGGTGACCTCGGGGCCCGCCTCGGCGAGCAGGCCGTATAGCGGTGCCAGCCGCTGGTTGGCGCCACGGACGAACCCGGCCCACCGGCGCAGCTTCTCCGCTGGGTCCGCGGCGGACCGTACTTCCTGCATTTGCGGGCGGTCCGCGATGGCCACCGGCTCGTCATCGCCGGCGAGCGTCACGTCCCACAGCGCCTTCATCAGCCCTGGCTTGCCGCCGAAGGCCTTGTAGACCGTCTCGGGCGACACCCCGGCCTGCCCGGCCACCGAGCGCACCGTCATGCGGTGGTAGCCGTCGCGGAACAGCAGCTCGCGGCAGGCCGCCAGGACCGCGGCGCGGTTGCGGGCGGCGCTCTCACGCCGACCGCTGGCGTCGTAGGCCCTGGGCGCGGGCATAGGTGCCTCCAAAATTCGTTACAGTAGTCAGTATCTAATTGTGCGGCCCCCGACGTCCGTCGACGTTCACCTGGAGGATGCCATGCCAAGCACTGCCCCGCACCGGTCGACGGCGCCGTCGCCCGCCCCGGGCGTCACGCGGCTCGGTGACGCAGAGGTCAACTTCTACCTCCTGGACGAACCCGGCGGCATCGTGCTGGTCGACGGCGGGCTGCCCGGGCACCTTCCGCAGCTCCGGTCGTACCTGGAAGGCGCCGGCCACTCGCTCGGCGACATCCGCGCGGTCCTGCTGACCCACGCTCACCCCGATCACACAGGGGTCGCGGCCGCCGCCCGGCAGGCCGGAGCCGACGTGTGGGTGCATGAGCGCGATGCTGCCGGGCTCGCCGGGGGCGCGCGCGCCGCGAGCCGGGAGGCCAAGCCAGAAAGCTCGCTGCTCCCCTACCTCATCCGCCGGCCCGCGACGCTGCGCGCGATCGCGTACATGGGCCGGATGGGCGGCTTCACGGGCTCAAAGGTCACCGACCCGCGGACCGTGGACGGTGACCAACTGCTTGACGACGTGCCCGGCCGCCCGCGCGTGGTCCCGCTGCCGGGCCATACCCCCGGCAGCGTCGGCTACCTCTTCGCCGACCGCGGGCTCCTGTTCACCGGCGACGCCCTGGTCACCTATGACGGCATCACCGGCTACCGCGGGCCAGCCGTCTCCTCGCGCGCATTCACGCACGACAGCCGCGCGGCCGTCGCCTCACTGACGGCACTCGACGCCATCAATGCCGGCCTGCTACTGCCCGGCCACGGCGAGCCCTTCCCGGGCACGCCCGCCGACGCCGCCGCCCAGGCGCGCAGGGCGGGCGGGCGCTGAGCACTTCACCACATCACCCGGAAAAGCGAAGGGCGCTATTCGACGGCTCCGCCGTCGCGCTGCCCATGGGCACGTCACCCCCGAAGACATCTTCGGCGAGGGCGGCCAGGTCGTGGTGCAGGTGGAGGTGAGCGGCACGCAGGAAGGCCCCCTCCTTGACTCCCAGCCCGCCGGTCGAGTGCCCGCCCGGCTGGGCTCGGGCGGCCCGGCCGCCGCCTCGACGCCGCTGCGCCGGCCGCCAGGCCCTGACCGGGCTTGCACTGGCGCACGGCTACGACACCGCGTTCTGGTGGACCGCCGGCATCTTCGCCGTCGGCGCGGTCGTCGGCGGCACTCTGCTCCGTCGCGGGCCGCTCGTTCCGGCGGGTTCCCCCGCCCAGGCGCCCGGCGAGGTGCCGGCCACACAAGCCAAGGCCTGCCCCCGCCAGTCCGCGTGATCCCGCGGTCCCTACCGGCGGCCGGGATCGGCGCAGGGGCGAAGTTGGATCTGGCCTGGCCGGCAGCCTTGGACAGGCTGCATTCTGCCCCCAAAATGATCTCGTGATGCCTGGCCGGGCAGCTCTACGGATCCGCTTCCGTCGCCCATGAGCCGATCTTGGCAGCTGAATCACGGGATGAACGCGGGCGGGTGCTGCGCTGCACATACAGAGCCGACGCCATCGCCGAGGCCTACGCCTCCCGGGCACCAGGCTTTGCGATCGAGGCGCATCCGGCGCGCTGGGAGCCGCCCAGGGCTGATAAGGAAGCGGTCGCTCGGCGTGGATCATCCCATCTCGACCGGAAGCCGATCTTGATCTGATATTCGCGGGTAGCCTGGGTCCGTGCTCAGGGGATTCCGGTCGTGGGCGAGGGCGCACAGGATCAGGGGCGCGGCCTGGACCCTGTCGGTTCTGTGGGTCGGTATAGGTGCTGTCGCCAGCGGCTATGTCTTTCTCGTATCCACGAAGACGGTCCTGGACCCTACGAGTCCCTTCGTCGGGATATTTGACTGGCCCGGCGGGAACTGGAATGACGCCGCATTCGTCGCGGCCGCACTGGCGGGGGTGACCTGGCTGGCGCTGACAGTCCCGGTCCTGATCGCCGGATTGCGTCGGGTTCTCGGCTGGCCGGGCAAGCGGCTCATGGCAGCGGCATGGGCAGGCGCGTGGGTTGCGGGTGTGGCGCTCATGGTGTTGATCCCGGCCAGTGTGGCCTCCGCGAAAACCCTCAGCCCCACCGCGAACTGGCAGGAGCTGGTGATCGGTGCCGGGTTCCTGGCGCTCGCAGCGGTGATGGCCTGGATACTGGCCAGACCAGCCGAACCGCAGCGGTGAGCACCAAGCGTCCGCGTACAGCAGCGAAGTACAGCAACGCACCCTGATATCGGCGCGCCCGTCCTGGCAGCCACAGCTAGACCGTGACAGTCGAACTCGGCGATGCCACCGGTGCAGGTCATCGACCAGCACGGCGAGCTGATCACGATCGTTGCCCGCAACAGCACGGGCGAGATCAGCAGGTTCAAGGCTTACGGCAGCCGACGCCGGACCGTGGCAGTGCTCGACCCGTCAGCGGTCGGCGTCGTGCATAAGGCCTCCGGGCAGCGGGACGCGGTCAGCGGCGCAGTCGCACGCGATAAACCCGGCGACATTCGGTGGTCATCCCGCGACAATGGCCGACGTGGAGGAGGTCGAGGTCGTCGTCGCGCATAACGAGCGCGCGACCCTGCGCGTCGGCGACGTGTTCCTGAAGATCGACGCTGACCAGGCCCGCACCGACGTCGAGGTCGAGGCGATGGCTATGGCGCCGATCCCGACTCCGGAGATCCTGTGGCGGAAGCCGCCCGTGCTCGCGCTCGCCGCCCTCCCTGGAACGGCACTCGGCCGCCTCGGCGAGCCGTCGGCCGCGTCGCCGGCGGCGTGGGCCGCGGCGGGTGCCGCCGCACGGATGCTGCACAACGCGCCGCCGCCATGGGTCAGCCAGAGCCCCGACGCGATCGCAGCGGAACTCGACGGCGAATGCGAGAGGCTCGTCACCAACGGCGTCCTTCCCACCGACATGGTCACGCGCAACCGCAGGATTGCCGAGGCCGCACTCCGGCCGTGGACGCCGGTGTTCACGCACGGCGACCTGCAAGTCGACCACGTGTTCGTCGACGGTGACAAGATCACCGGCGTAGTCGACTGGTCCGAGGCATGCCGGGGCGATGCCCTGTACGACCTCGCCGTCCTGACGCTCGGACACGAGGAGCACCTTGGCGACGTCGTCGCCGGCTACGGCACCGACGTCGACCTCGACGTGATCCGCGCGTGGTGGTCGCTGCGAAGCCTGTGCGGGGTCCGCTGGCTGATCGAGCACGGCTTCGACCCGTTCACGCCAGGCTGCGAGGTCGACGTGCTGAGGTCCCGGATGTGAGTCTGCACGAGCCCGACGGCTCGAGGCTCTGCCTCACCGGGTGCAGCTCCTCCTTTATGCGCCTACCTGGGTAGGTCGTGCCAGCGTAACGTGTAATGAAGGGTCCCTCAATAGAATGAATAACCACGACGATGTCACCGGCGATGGGCCGCAGCCCCCAGGACAGGGGCTTGCGTCCCACCCGCACGCCACCGCTGCGCCAGCGGCGGCCGGTCACCTCCCGGCGGAGGCCGGTGAGCCTGCACCTGGCGAAGGCGGGGCACCAGCGCGCGCACCCCTGCGCGGCGATAAGCCGCTGAGCGGGGACGACAAGGCCCGGGCGGACGCCCGGTCGCTGGGCCAGCTCGTGCGCTCGATCCGGATCAGCCGGGGAATGTCGATCGAAGGCCTCGCCAAGGCGGCCGGCGTCAGCGCCGGCGGCATCAGCCAGATCGAGCGGGGGGTCGGCAACCCGGCCTTCACCACGCTGGTGAAGATCGCCTACGGCATGCAGGTGCCAGTGGGCAGCTTCCTGCAGACGGATCAGGAACCGCCGGGCCTGGTCGTCCGCAAGGAGCATCGCAAGCGGCTGGTCCCAAGCGAGGGCCTCATCTATGAGCTGCTCACACCGGACCTGAAGCGCCGCCTCGAGGTGCTGCGGGTGCAGATCGCCGCCGGCTTCGACAACAGCGAGCGCCCGTTCGTGCACGAAGGCGAGGAGTGCGTGCACATGCTGGAGGGCGAGCTGATCATCTACATCGGCGGCGACGAGTATCGCCTCGAGGAAGGCGACTCGATCACCTACGACCCCACCGTGCCGCACTGGTACCGCAACCCGTTCCCGCGCCCGGGAATCATCTTCAGCGCAATCACGCCGCCGTCGTTCTAAGCCGGCCCGGGCAGGCCTACAGCGCAGCCGCGCCATTGCCGTCACCGAGGTGCGTCCGGAACCAGTCCAGGATCAGCTCCGCCCTGGTAATCCGGTGACGGGGCGATCCGGACCGTGTCAGCTCGTGGTTCTCACCGGGAAACCGGTACATGACCGGGTCACGGCCCAGCAGCCGCAGCGCCACGAACAGCTCCTCGGCCTGGCTGATCGGGCAGCGCAGGTCCTCCTCGGAGTGCAGGATGAGCAGCGGCGTGGTCATGTCGCGCACGTAGCTGACCGGCGAATGGCGCAGGTAGGCACCCGGGTCGGTGAGGTGATCCGGGCCCACGTAGCTGCGGATGTACCCGGCGACGTCCGCGCTGTACTCCATCGTGAGCAGGTTGTTGCAGGCGCGCTCCGAGCAGGCGGCGCGGAACCGGCCCGTGTGCCCGATCGCCCAGGAGGTCATGTACCCGCCGTAGGAGCCGCCGAGAATGCCCAGGCGGCCCGGGTCGATCCAGCTGAATCGCTGGCACGCGGCGTCCACGCACGCCATCACGTCCGCAAAGTCCACGCTGCCCCAGCCGGTTCCCGGATCATGGGCACACTCCGGCCCGCGGATGGCCCGGCCCCACTGCTCGCTGTACCCGGAGCTGCCTCGCGGGTTGCAGTAGATCACCCCGAACCCGGCGGCGGCCTGCAGCTGGAAGTCGTCGACGAAGCGGTTGCCATACTGGGTGAACGGCCCTCCGTGCACGTTGAGCAGCGCCGGGTAGCGCGTCCCGGCCTCCGCGCCGGCCGGCGCCATGACCCAGCACTCCACGTCGCTGCCGTCGGCCGACCTGGCCACGAAGCGCTCAGGGGAGGCCAGCCTGAACGCGTCGCCGAGTGGCTTGGTCAGCCAGGTCAGCTGGTGTTCGGCGGCGGCCGCGACCGCGCCGTCGGGCAGATCTGCCGCGGCCAGCTCGCCAGTGGACACCGGCGAGCCGGCGACGAACGCGAGCGTGCCGCCCGCCCAGTCCCACTCGCTGATCCACCGGTCGCCGCCCGCAACCAGGGCGGGTGATCCGGTGCCGTCAGACTGCGACCGGTACAGGTGCACGTTGCCGTGGTCCTCGACGGCGAACAGCACGCTGTCGCCGATCCACACCGGCGGAACCGTGATGCCGGACGGCGCGCAGTTCCGGTCCAGGCTGGCCGTGAGCACCTGCTCCTTGCCCGAGGCGACGTCGACGACCGCGACCTGCCGGTTGCGCGGGTTCTCGAGCGGGGTTGGGTTGACGTAACAGGCCAGCCGGTCACCGCCCGGCGACCACGATGGCAGTGAGTAGGCCGCACCGCCGCTGGCGACGCGTTCCGGCTCGCCGCTGCCGTCTGCGGGCACGACCCAGAGGTCGACGGCCAGGTCCAGGTCCCAGTCCTGGTGCCGCCCGGACGCGAACGCCAGCGAGCGGGAGTCAGGCGACCAGGCCAGCCCGGACGCCTCGAACGGTCCCGGCGTGAGCGGCCGGGGCTGAGCCGAACCGTCGGCGACGACGACGAACACGCGGCTGGGCCGGTCTGCCGTCCAGCCGGCCCCGTTGTAGCGGTAGAGCAGGCGGGTGATCCGGCGCGGCGGGATGTCCTGGTCGCGGCGCTGCTCGCCGCCGGCGCCATACTGGCCCTGGTCCGGGTCCCGGGCGGTGAACGCCAGCGCGCTGCCGTCCGGGGACCACTCCAGCTCGGTGACCGGCGCGTCGGCCGAGCACACGACCAGCCGCTCCCCGCCGCCGGTCACCGGCAGCACGCAGATCTGCGACCGGCCGTCGCCGCCGACAACCGCGAAGGCCAGGCGGTGGCCATCGGGCGACCACCGGGGCAGTACCTCCGACCCCTGCCCGGTGAACGGCCGCGGGCGGCCGTCGCCCGCGTCGGCCGGGGCCAGCCAGATCCGGCGGGTATACCGGTTCGCCTCCAGGTCGGGGTCGGCCACCGTGAACGCCACCGCGGCCCCGTCCGGTGACACCCGCGGATTGCCAACCTGCCGCAGCCGCGCGATGTCGGCCGGCTTCATGACCTGGCTCATCTAGTTCCTTCCGGCGCTGTCCTCGGTGCTGGCGGCGGCGAGCCGGCGCAAGGCCAGCCCGGCGTACAGCGCTGCTCCCGCGCTGAGCACCCCGTCGTCGAAGGTCGCGTACTGCGAGTGGTTGTTCGGCATGGTCATGTAGTCCGCGCCGGGCGGTGTGGCGCCCAGGAACACCATCGCCCCCGGCACCTCGGCGATGACCCGGGAGAAGTCCTCGGCACCGCATACCGGCCGGGCCATCGGCGTGAACGCACCGCCGCCGAACAAAGTGGCGACGGTGTCGGCTGCGAAGGCAGCCTCGGCCTCGTCGTTGACGGTCACCGGGTACTCCTGGCTGTACACGGCGTCCACGTCGAGGCCGTGCGCGGCCGCGATGCCCTCACACACCCGGACGGTCTCCCGGGCCACCCGGTCCCGGACCTCCTGATTGAACGTGCGGACGGTGGCGTCGAAGCTCGCCGTCTCCGGGATGACGTTGCGCCGGGTTCCGGCGTGAAACGAGCCCACGGTCAGTACGGCGGGTTCCAGCGGGTCGACGCTGCGGGTCATGTAGGTCTGCAGGGCCAGGGCCATCTCGCAGGCCGCCATGACCGGGTCCCGGGCCAGGTGCGGCGCGGCCCCATGGCCGCCCGCCCCGCGCACCGTGACCCCCAGGGCGTCGGACGCGGCCAGCATCGGGCCTGGCCTGGTGGCGAACGTGCCGTGCGGCCATCCGGACGACATGACGTGCAGCGCATACGCCGCGACCGGGCGGGCCCCCGCAGCGTCCAGCACCCCCTCGGCGATCATGTGACCCGCGCCGTCGCACGCCTCCTCCCCCGGCTGGAACATGAACACCACGCTGCCGGCCAGCTCGTCGCGGGCCTGCGCGAGCAGGTGCGCGGCGCCCACCAGCATCGCGGTGTGCAGGTCGTGCCCGCAGGCGTGCATCGCGTCATCGGTCCGCGACCGGTAGGGCACGCCGGTCTTCTCCTCGATCTGCAGCGCGTCCATGTCCCCGCGCAGCAGCACGGCAGGACCGGGCCGGCCGCCGCGCAGCACGCCGGTCACGGAGGTCAGCGTGCTGCCGGTGGTGATTTCCAGCGGAAGATCGCTGAGCGCGCCGAGGACCCGCTGCTGGGTGCCGGGCAGGTCCAGCCCGACCTCCGGCTCGCGGTGCAGCGCGTGCCGCAGCTCGGCGAGGTCGCCGCCAATCGAGTCGGCCTTCTCCGTCACGTTCATCATCAGGATCGCTACCGCCCGCCGTCTTTGTTCCGGAATCTGCCAGGTCCAGGCTAAAAGTCAATGAAGAGATCTTCAAGTAAATGAAAGGGCATATGACCGGGTCAGCGGCGGCCAGCGGTCCGTGCCGGGCAGCCGTCCGTAACCCACGCGACCGCTCGGCATCCAGGAGCGCCGCCCTCTATCGATCCGAACATTATTAGTGTTCGTGCGTACATATCTGATGTACGTTGGGGCTTATGGATGCGTCGCAACGCCTGAGCGAGCTGGTCGAGGTCTTGCGTCGGGATGGCCGGGTCGACGTCGTAACCGCGGCCGCCGAGTTCGGCACGGCCGAGCTGACGATCCGCCGCGACCTAGATGTGCTCGTCGAGCGCGGGGTGGCGCGACGGGTGCGGGGCGGCGCGGTGAACCTGTTGATGCGCGGCGAGGAGCTGCCGTTCGCGATGCGAGCGATCGAGGTCACCGGCAGCAAGCGGCGGATCGCCGCGGCGGTGGCCGAACTCATCGCCGACGGCGAGGCCGTCGCGCTGGACAGCGGCACCACGGTGGCGCAGACGGCGCGGGCACTGGCCGGCCGGCGGTTGACGGTGATGCCCCTGTCGCTGCACGCGGCGATGGCGCTGGCTGAATCGGCGTCGGTCCGGCTGATGCTGCCCGGCGGCGAGGCTCGCCCCGGGGAGCTGGCCATGGTGGGCCCGCTGGCCCTGGCCGGGATCGCGGCCCTGCGCTTTGACACCGTCGTGCTGGGTTGTTGCGGGGTGTCGCCGGAAGGCCACGTGATGGCTCACGACCTGGGTGACGCCGCGGTCAAGCAGGCGCTGCTGGCCTCGGGCAGTCGCAGCGTGCTCGCCGTGGACGGCGCCAAATTCGGCCGGGGAGCGCTGGCGGTGGTCTGCGAGCTGGCCGCATTCGACGTGGTCGTCACCGACGACAGCGCCCCGGTGGCCGCCCTGGGGGCGCTGCAGGCCGCAGGGGTAGAGGTGCACTGTGTCTGAACCGAAGCCGCAGACCACCACGGCCGCCGACCGCTCGGTGCGCTGGCCGCGGATCGCCGTCACCGCGGTGTTCGTCGTCCACGGACTTCTGTTCGCGTCCTGGACCGCCCACATTCCCGACGTCAAGGCCCACCTCGGCCTGACCGACGGCACACTCGGGTTCGCGCTGCTGGGCGCCCCGGTCGGCTCGGTGATCGCGATGATCGCCGCATCCTGGCTGCTGCCCAAGGCAGGCAGCCGCCGGATCGTTCAGGTCGCCCTGGTCGGCTACTGCGCGGCCGGGCCGCTGGTCGGGCTCACCGGTAGCCTGCCCGCGCTGTTCGCGGCGCTGTTCATCTGGGGCGCGTTCCAGGGCACCCTCGACGTCGCCATGAACACGCAGGCCATCGCCGTCGAGCGAAAGGCGCGGCGGGTGCTGATGCCCGGACTACACGGCAGCTGGAGCATTGGCGCGTTCGCCGGCGCAGGCATCGGCGCGCTAGCCGTCGCCGCCGGCATCACTCTCAGCGTCCAGTTGCTTGTCCTGGGCACGATCGCGCTGCTCGCCGCCGGGCTGCTAACCGCGCGGATGCTGCCGGCCGCCGCGGAACGACCCGGCAGCCTCAACGCCCCTGCCGAAGGGCGCGGCGATGCCGTCCAGCGGCCGGGTGGGCACGCCTCGCGCTGGTCCGGCGGGATGGTCCTGCTCGGCGCGATCGCCTTCGCCTCGATGCTGTGCGAGGGCGCTACCGCCGACTGGGCCGCGGTCTACCTGTCCGGCCCGCTGCACACCAGCGGCGTGGTCCCCGGCCTCGGCTACGCGACGTTCGCGCTGGCCATGGTCACCGTCCGGCTGTCCGGCAACCGGCTGCTCACCCGCTTCCGGCCCGACCGGTTGCTGCCCGCGCTGGCCATGGTCGCGACGGCCGGATTCGCCGCGGCCCTGCTTATCGCCGAGCCGCCGGCTGCCCTCCTCGGGTTCGGCTGCCTCGGCATTGGCCTGGCTTCCGTAGTTCCGACGGTGTTCAGTGCCGCTGGGCGGATACCCGGCCTGGCACCGGGTACCGCCGTGGCCACCGCGTCAGCCTGCGGATGGGCCGGATTCGTCTGCGGCCCACCGGTCATCGGGCGCTTGTCCGAATGGGCGTCGCTGCCCGTCGCCTTGGGTCTGCTGCCGCTGCTCACCGCGTTCGTCGTCGTCGGCACCCTCAGCTCGTCGGCGCTTGGCACTGGGCGCCAGCTCCGGGCTCGCGCCCAGTGCGCCACGGCGAGATGATCCGCCTCCTGCTCGTCGACTACGGCGAGGTCATCAGCGCCCCGCTCCCCGAGGGCACGATCACCGACCTAGCCGCCCTCGCCGACCAGCCGCGCGACATCTTCCTCGACCGCTATTGGCAGCACCGGCCCGCCTACGACCTTGGGCAGCCACCTGCCGAGTACTGGTCCGCGGTCCTGGGCCGCGACCTGAGCAGGTCACCCCAGGTCGTAGATCGGCTGACGGATATCGACGTGCACGGCTGGCTCCGGCCGAACCCCCTCACCCTGCCTACGCTCCTGCGACGGGTCCGACACACCGGCATCCAGCTAGCGCTGCTGTCCAACGCGCCCGAACCGCTAGCCCAGGCTATCGACCACTCCCGCTGGTCGCGGCACTTCGACCATTGCTACTACAGCTGTCGCCTGGGCGCCGCCAAGCCCGACCCGCAGGCATTCCTGATCGTGCTGCGTGACCGCGGCGCGAAACCGGACGAGGTGTTGTTCATCGACGACCGTGCCGAGAACACCGCCGCCGCCCGCAACCTCGGAATGCGCACCATCACCTTCACGTCCGCCAGTGCCCTCGACCGTGAACTATGCCTGGTGGCACGGGCCTGAAGACGGCGCCTCAGCCAGGCTCCATGGCTCTGTCTCGGGCGTGTCCTCGGTCGCTTCGGCCAGCAGCCAACTCGGCCGCACCGCCCACGCCTACGTCGGTCATCTGCGTCCGCGCCAGCGTAGAAGATGCGGCACGCGACGCCGGACGCTCGCGGCAGGCGCCCGCGCTGGCGCCGCAGTCTGAGCCAGGCGATACCCGCATCGACGCGGTGCTGCGATGATGCAGGACATGGCCACGCTGACGCTGGACGAGATAGCAGCAAAGATCGCTACCGCAGACAGCGGTTTTGCCGC
>Ga0209333_1000678_pt1 | contig 17939 bp, 21 predicted proteins | sample BlaSpr_A8_OM2_O3_FD_187982 | JGI IMG/M metagenome (GOLD analysis project Ga0209333, IMG submission 187982) | Forest soil microbial communities from Thunder Bay, Ontario, Canada - Black Spruce, Ontario site 2_A8_OM2_O3 (SPAdes) (version 2) | ecosystem: Environmental > Terrestrial > Soil > Boreal... | reverse complement strand
ACTTTCCGATCCGCGACTCTCCGAGCCGCGACCGTCAGGGAGCGGTCCCCCAGCCCTCAGCCGCGCCTCGAACACCTCTGGCGCAAGCGCGGCCACCACTTCCACAAGTTCCCGCAACAGCGCGGGCTCCGGATCGACATCCAGCAGCACCACCGGCAGCCCCAGCAGGCGATGCTTCCCTTCCCTCGCCGCCGCGATCGCATACCGTACCAACAGCGCAAAATCGGCTGCGGTCCGGCTCGCCAATTCCTCTTCGAATAACGCCGCCATGCGCGCCAGATCGCGGCCCGGCAGGCCGGTCGCCTCCACCTGCCCCGGCCGCACGCCTTCCAGGCGCAATTCGGCGATCGTTCGAGACACCGCGCGCGCCAGCCCAGGCGTATCGGCCACCGGCCGAAAGTACGGAATGGAATCCGCCTTCAGCTTATGGATCAGGCGCGCCACCATTGCCTCCACGCTCAAGCCGCCCGCAGGCGTCAGCCCGGCGCGCGCCAGCGGCGCTTCAGCCAGATCCACGGCCAATCCAGTGAGCGTGAGCCGATGCACGCCAAACAGGCCGGCTCCGCAAGCCGTGCGCACAAAGTCGTCGGCCGCGCCGCGGGTTTGGGCCAGCACCACAGTCTCCGGATGATCCCGCTGGGATGCCAAGAAATCGGCCGCTGCATCGTGCAAAACGGCATACGACGCGGATTGAACGATACGGCGCACTTAGACGCAGTGTAACAAGGCCAACGTAACCTTTCCCGCCCTTGCGAGTAATACTATCGTTTCGCAGCGTGCCCACGAAATGGGCATCCGCATGGCGCTCGGCGCGCACGGCGCGAACATTCTGTGGCTGGTGTTGGCCCAAAGCTTATGGCTGACCGGGGCCGGTCTGTTCATCGGCCTGGCGGGATCGCTCTTGTTGACTCGCTGGCTCTCTACGCTCCTGTTCGACTTGAAAGCCACCGATCCGCTTACCTACGTATTCGTAGCCCTGTTCCTGGCCGCGGTCGCGCAGATTGCCAGTTTCCTGCCCGCCTGGCGGGCGACCCGTATCGATCCGGTTACCGCGCTCCGCCAGGAGTAGGGCAGTCCTCCTGACCGCGCCGGACCCTAACACGTTTCTGCCCGGGTCGATTCCGCAGGGTTGTTTGGAGATTCCGGCAAGTTTGCCGGAGGACAACGGGTATTGAGGACCAAGCCCCGGACTCGTTCGCCGATATCTCCCCGCACCGATATTGGCCGACGACGAACGCGGATTCTTCAACTCGCGAACTTGCCACTTGCCGAGCACATCCCCACGGCCACCGGGTTCGAAAGAGGATTTTCTGAAGAGCCAGATCGTCTTCAGGATCGGCAGGTGCCAGCTTGTGCCTGAGGACAACAGGTGCTGAGGAGGTGGGAAAGGCCTCGCGGCCTGTCTTCCATCGTATACTTGGAGGTGCAATGGCTCGTATCGCCAGACCAATGACCACCGAGACCCCCCGGACGAGGACTAATCGCCTCGGGCGCCTGCGGAACCCGGTCACGTTCGCGGAGAATGTCACGCGGGCCGTCCAACAGATTGTCGCCGGAGGACGCCGATACCATCTCCGGGAACCAATCGATCTCACAGTCCGCCACAGCGGGCCGTACTCCTTTGTCGGGTACACGCAGCTCGCAATTGAGGGCTACGGGAAGGACGAAGACGAAGCCCTGGAATCGTTTACCGATGTATTCTCCGCGACCTGGAAGGCGTATGCTGAGGAGGAGGACAGCCGGCTGAGCGGGGATGCCATCGAACTCAAACGAAGGCTTCGCGATCTGGTGGATGCGGTCGAACCCGCTTGAAATGGCCGAGATCCGCGTTTCAAGATTCAACCGTGCGCTCGTTTCTAAAGGCTTCGACAAATCGGAGAGCAAGCACCATACCATGTTCCACTTTATGGCGCATGGGAAACGAACGAGCATACGTACCAGGCTCAGCCACGGCGCGTAAAGTGGACGATTGGCTCCAGAGCCAAATTGCGCGAGAACTCCACATGTCGAAGAGGGATCTGTTGCGGTTCATCGACTGCGAGCTTAGCTACGGTGAATATGTCTTCATGATGACTGAGGGTGGCCGTATAAGTCCGTGAGATGGCAGCCTCTGCCGGCCTCAGTACCTTTGGCGCTCTCCGAAGTCGGCTAGGTAGGCCGAAAGCGCCACCTAGAGGCGAACTCATTTAACCTGGCTGCCCCAATCCACGCTCCGCCGCAACGGAGCCTTCAGCACTTTACCGCCGGGATTGCGGCCAGTGGCTTCTGGCGCATCACCAAATACTGCTTCGGCTACTGGAGGGGCCCCGGAAAGGAATGGGTTCACCCACAGGCCCGGAGTCACAGCTCTGGGGGCCGCCGTCCAGCCGCCGTCCAGCCGCCGTCGGAAGCCGCGTGCTAGGATCGGGAATCGCCACACGGCAGATGTCTGGGAATCCCCGCGCAGTCGCGCAGTTTGCCAGTTTCCTGCCCGCCTGGCGGGCGACCCGTATCGATCCGGTCACTGCGCTTCGCCAGGAGTAAGGGAAGTCCTCCGGGCCTGTCTCATGCTACAACCAAATTTCGATGCTGGTTCGAGAGCTACGCCCGCGGCCGCCCTCCTGGTCCCAATACAAGGAGGACTGTTCGCCCGCGGCGTTGCCTTTCCATGCCCTGGAATGGTTGCTGCAGTGGTCCGCCTATTTTCTGAGCCGTTGGGCGCTGTTGGAAGTCCTGGAATACCTGAGTGTGCTCTCGGTCCTTTTCGCGGTCGTCTTCTATTTCGCGGAATCCGGCGACCGCCAAAAGCAGAAGCACTATCAGGCATGGCAAGTGATTAACACTGCGCAGGGCAAGGGCGGCAGCGGCGGACGCATCGAAGCCCTCCAGGAGTTGAATCTGGACCGCGTTCCATTAGTCGGCGTAAACGCAGCCGGCGCGTTCCTGCAAGGCATTCAATTGCCGCACGCCAACCTGCTTCGTGCCAACCTGCAAGCCGCCGACCTGCGCGACAGCAACCTCCAAGCAGTCGATCTGCGGTTCGCCAGCTTGAGATCGGCCAACTTCCGCCAAGCCAATCTGAGCCGCGCAAAATTGGAAGACGCCGATCTTACCGATGCCGACCTGGTGGGCGCCGAACTGCGCGGCGCGGATCTGCGCGGCGCAATCCTGGAAAACGCCGACCTCCGCGACGTGAATCTGGCGGGCGCGCAGTGGCAGAACATCGCGAATATCAAAAACGCCAATATTCACGGAGTGCGCACCGCTCCGGAAGGTTTCGCGGCGTGGGCCATTCAGCACAAGGCCGTGTCACTCGCCGGCGAAGAATAGCGGACCTGCTAAGTCACGGTCCGCCCGCTAAACTCCACATAGGTGAACATTTCCGGAATGTGCGAGTCGTAATGCCCGTGCCGATTCCAGGTCCAACCGGCGCTCGGCTCCAGCTCATGCCCCGCCCGGTCGAACTGCTGGAACCGCGAACAGTCGATCCGCCACACATCCCCGTCGCGTGGCGGCAATGCGCGCCCATCCGCCAAGCCGCGCAACCCATCCCACGGCAGCGCCAGCTCGACACTCCACCCCGGAGGCGCCACATGCACCGCATGCCGCAACCCCGGAAAATCCCAGTCGAGAAAGCCCCAACGCTCGCCGCGCGGATGCACATGCCCACCCACGCCGTCCAAAACCATCGTCCGTTGCGTTGCGGGGTCGAACTCCTCCCGCCCATAATAAGGACTCCCCGGCACGAGCGCATCCTTCCAAATCCAGAAAACCTCGTAGATCGTATTCAGCGCATTGATCTCGAATTCGTAATACGCGTCCTCGCCTGCGATGAAAACTTCCACATCGTTGTCTTCATAAATCCGGGAATCGCGCTCCGTCAGATACCCGCGCACCTTCGGCTCCTCTGCGGTGAAACCGAAGTATAGGTGCTCGTCGTCCCACAGCAACGCCACGCGCGAATCGAACCAGGCCGGCTCGCCAGTCACGATATCGACGAACGGCTCGGACTTGGGAGCCATGCGCCAGGATGCCTCGTCCAGCTTGCCGTCGATAAGGATCGGCCCCGCCGTCCGAAAGCACGTGTAGTGCGCCAAGTCGTTCCGCATAGCTACGTTCTAACATGATACGTTCGCGGTACAAGAGGCTGAGCGATAGTCAGTCGGCGGGTTCCATCCGAAGGATGGAAGCGGAGATCGTACGTCGCGGTGACTACGGCGTCAGGGAGAAGACGGTACCGTAGCCTGAAGCGCCGCCCGCTTGCGTGGTGCCATATAGGACGCCATTGCTATCGAAGGCGAGACTTCCGCTGGGAGATGCGCCGTCGCTGCCGCCAGTGAAGCTATAGACGACCGTCTCGGTCCAGGCGCCCCCCGGAGATGCTGGCGGCGTCAAGGAGAATATCGTGCCGCAGCCTGCATCGACGGCGGAACAGGAACCGGTTCCACCACGCAGGGTGTTCCCGTACAACTTGCCGTTGAAGCCGACGAGGCCTCCGGCCGGACCGGAACCGTCGCCGTTGCCGGGGCCGGTGAAGCGATAGAGGATCGTATACTTACCTCCGCCTGCGGATCCCGGCGGGATTAGGGAGTACACAGTGCCGCAACCGTTGATATCAAAACTCGAGCAGAGACCGGCTGTTGTGCCCCCAAAAGCCGTGGTGCCGTAGAGCACCCCGCCGCTGCCGATTAAGACACCCGCCTGCGGGTTGGCGCCGTCTGCGTCGGAGCCGGTGAAACTGTGAAGTGTGGTTATGGTCCAAGAACCCCCCGGCGTGCCTGGCGGCGTCAACGAGTACACCGTACCGTTTGGCCCACTGGCGGCGCCGCTATGTTGCGTGGTGCCGTAAAGCGCGCCGCTGGCGCCGATCGCGACGGCATTTGGCTCGAAGACGTCCGTGCCGGTAAAGGTGTAGAGGATAGACTCCGTCCACTGCCCTCCGGCGGACGCCGGCGGGCTTAAGGAGAATATCGCCCCACCAATGCTCGCGGCGTATAGCACTCCGCCAGCGCCTACTACAGGGGAACTGATGGGGCCTCCGTCCACAGAAGATTCCGGACACGCGCTGAGGAGCACACTCTCCTGCCAGGAAGCGCCTGGGGACGGCGGAGCTAGTTCGAAGACAGTACCGCCGCTCGCAATGCCGGCGCAATCCCCTCCGAAAACTGTCGTGCCGTAGAGGACGGCCCCGCCGCGGCTAAGTGTGACACTAGCTTGGGGAGTCTCTCCGGCCCTCAGGAAGGGGAACGAATAGACGGACTCGCTCCAGGAGCCGCCGCCCGGAGACGCCGGAGGTGTCAATGAGAAGACCGTGCCGCTTCGAAAGCAGCCCTCGCCGCAATCTATCCCTCCATACATCGTGGTGCCATAGAGCACGCCGCCCGGCCCCAGGACAACGCCGCCGTTAGGCAGGTTTCCATCGGGGGCGCCGGTAAAGGAGTGGAGCGTGGTTAGCGTGGCTGCCTGAGCAACGGAATATGCGGTGAAGATCAGCAGCGATGCTAAAACGATCTCAAAAGGCGCAATTGGCGCCCGCCGGTTGGTCATGGTTGCCCTCGATGTGGGATTATCCCACCCACAAGAGACCAGCGTCAAGGAACATATTCGATCCCCAGTGCCAGCAATGATGTGCATCTTGTTCGGGGGGATCTACTCCCTACTCATGGGTATGTTTGCGGGCGTCGCAAACGCGCTCATAACGGCACGTGCAACGTCCCCACCAACCCAGACGGAATGTCCCGGAATCCCATGCTGAACCCCGTGGTCCCCGGCGGCGTCTTCACCCGCGCGCCCAACACCAGCCCTTTCTCCTGGATCTGGTGAAACATTGCATCGCTGAAACTCAAGGGAATCGTGGTCAGTTGCTCCACCTTCCCCACCACCACTAGAAACTCCAGCGATCCCGTCCACTTCCCTTCCTTGGGCTGCAGCGTGATATTGCGCGCGTCGATGGTCACCGAAGCCTTGTACCCGCCTTCCATCGGATCGAGCTGCACGCTGAAGCCGACGCCCACCAGCGCCACTGGATCCGCGATGGCCTCGGCGAGCGTTGGAGCTACCGCCGCGTCCCGCGCCGCCACGTACCCCGGCCGGTACCGCAGCTTCACGTCCGGCCGCTTCACGGTCACTTCCAGCTTATGATACGAATCGTCCAGGCTGCCCGTTGCCGGCGAGAACGCCATCGAGTAACTCACTTGCGCGTCGCCCGCGGCCTGTTGAATCGCGGCGCTCAAGTCGTTGATGTGATGGAAGGCCAGGCCCCCGGTCTCCACGGCCAGGCTTTCGAGCGTTTCGTAGTTGTAGTCGGGTCCGGAAAACGCCGACGCCGGCTTGCTCCGTTTCCCGATGGAACTCCGGTCCGCCTGATACGCCGCCGCCACCGTTACCCCTCGTGCATCTACCGGATAGACCGCCACATCCGCTTCATTCAATGCTCGAATGGCGCGCTCTACGTCGCTCTCAAACGATAGGCCCGTACCCGGCAGCGTTGTTGCCGCCAGGTTCGGACCCGACGATCTCGGGGCCGAATCCGAAGCCGAACTCGATGAGCTGCCACCACCCGATCTCCCGCCGCGTCCCCCCGAGCCGCCGGACAGCCGCCCGGTGGAGTTGCTTTGCGGAATACTATCCACGCTGTTGTGCAAGCCCGGCTGAATCGGAAACCCGCCTGAAATCCAGATCAGCATCTTGCGCCCGGGTATGCCCTGCAAATGCCCGGCGATGGTTTCAAGCGCCGCCGCCGTGCGCGCCGCGCGCACCGTTTGGGTGTAATTGACATAGAGTTGGTTGGACGCCTGCATGAAACTATCCCACTGCGCCGTGGTCTTCGGGTCGCCCGTCAGCGAATTGGACGAGGCGGGCGGCGCAGTTGCGGCATCCACCTCGGGATTCACGCGATTCTTGTGCTTCTCGATCGCCGCCAGCAGCGAATCCATATCCTCCGAGAAATCGTGCAGTAGCGACAGTGAGTCGCCCAGCGCGAAAACGGCCACCCGGCTCGCCGCCGGCAGCCCCCGCAGGTAGTGCAGAAGTTCTTTCTTGGCAAACTCCTGGTCGGTGAGCTTCGTATTCAGCTCATCGAACAGGAATACGGTCGCTGCGGCGGCTCCCGGCCCCGGCCTGTTGGTGAAGGTCAACCGCGCTGGCGAAATCGGAACTGCAGTGGCTGTACCGCCGGACTCTTCCAGCGCAAATAGCGCGATCTTCTGTTCCTGGCCATTGTCCCGCAACACGAAATCGTCGCGGCTGAGGTCGGCAACCGGCTTTCCGTGCTTGTCCTTCGCCACCACGTTGACTAGGACGAGATGCGTCCCAGCTTGAATTACGGCCTGATCCGGGGTGGCTTGCGCGACGGACGGCCGCGGCAGCACAAGAAGTAGGGTGATGAACCGGCAAATCCGCATACGGGACCTGGGCGGCAGAGCCTATTTTCGAAGTTTATACCATATACAATACCGCTTGGAGGAACCATGTTCACCGCTACCGCCGATCTGATTCTCCCCAGCACCACCACCGGATCCTTCCCTCGCCCGCGCTGGTTCGACGTCAGCATGTGGGGCCGCCCGCTGGACACCTGCATGCTCGACGTGCGCTTCCGTGAAAAGTTTCAGGATGCCATGGCCGTGCTGATCAACGACCAGGAGCGCGCCGGGTTGGATATCCTCACTCACGGCGACCTGCACGTGGATGAAGACCTTGCCGGCCGCGCCTGGCACCACTATCCCTTACAGCGCTGGGCCGGCTTCGAGGGCGACTACCTGCAGCCGGAAGAGACCACCGCGCCGTGGCTCCATTATCCGCCCGGCACGCTGCTGAATGAAATCTACACCGGTTGGCGCTGGCCGCATGTCACCGGCAAGATCGAACACCGCCCGCTCGACTATCCCAAGCTATGGCGCATGGCGCAAGCTAAAACCCGCAGGCCGGTGAAATTCGGCACGTGCTGCTCACAGGTGATGGCGCTCTTCCTGGATATCCACACGCCGCACTACAAGGACAAACGCCAAGTGATCTGGGATATGGCGGAGGCTATGAACAAGGAGTTGCTGGCGTTGCGCGACGCCGGCTGCCGCTGCATCCAGATCGAGGAGCCTACCTTCCACTTCATGGCCAACACCTACGGCAAAGACCATGAGGAAGTGAAGTTCATGGTGGATGCGTTCAACCGCGAGGTCCGGGGGCTCGACGATGTGGAACTGTGGATCCACACCTGCTGGGGCAACCCGAATATGCAGCGCGTGATGGAAGATACCGGCTACGCCAACTCGCTCGAAATCTATTTGGAGCGCTGCCGCGGCGACGTCTGGACGCTGGAGATGAAGGACCGCAACCAGCAGGATATCGAGCTGTTCGAGCCATTCAAGAACGATCTGCAGAAGAAGATATGCATCGGCGTAGTGAGCCATCGCACCTTGCAGGCCGACCGGCCCGAGGATGTAGCCGCGGAGATCCGCAAGGCGCTACGCTACATCCCGGCCGAGCGCTTGATCGTATCGAGCGACTGCGGCTTCGGCCGCCAGGGATGCAATCGCGAGATCGCTTTCTATAAGGCGAGCGCCATCGCGCAGGGAGCCAACATCGTACGGCGCGAGTTAGGTCTTCCTGTAAGCTACGTGCCCGCAGCCGATCCGGTGTTGCAGATCGACGTAGTGCCCGGGCGGTAATGGAGGGCGGGCAATCCTGCCAACCCTTCGCAGGTCCAGCCCGCTCCATGATTTGGCGATTTCACCACTTCGGAACCCTGCGGCGCGGCAGCTTGAGCGGCGTCCGACCCAGCCTATACTTAGGGATGGCGATGCAGGAATCGATGGAAAACCTCACGGAAAAATACATCCGCCGCGGTCATCCGACGGTGGATGAGTTGATCGCCGCGCAGAACCTATCGTTCCCCCGCGACCCGGTGGATCTGCTAGGCAACTTCTGGCCGGAAAACGAATCCATCGAGGATTTCTTGACCGCTCTCCGCGCGTGGCGGGGCCGCAAAAAGAACTGATCCCGCGGCATGAGGCCGGCCGGGCGCAACTGTACATCCCGCGTCTCCCAGGACCGTCCTTGGCTGATGTCGTTCATGACCGAAGCGGAGCTGGAGCACTGGGTCTTCTGACAAACTGGGGAGCAAACCGGGTCGAATGGCTGCGGCTCCTCGTTGGCAGATTCGTCATCGTCCCTTCATCGCGTGACCTCGTTTTGAAGTGGGCGGAGATCATGGTCGCAGCTCGGCGAGGCAGCCGCAGGATTGAAACTGCCGACGCCTGGGTCGCGCCAACGGCTTTACTTTACGATGCAACATTCCTAACCCACAACCGAGCGGATTATCTCGGCGTACCGAATCTTCGGTTCAGTGACGATTCAAGCTGAGCGATTTCTTGTCCCGCCGGGCCGCCGTCGTAGTCCCGAGCTTACTTACAAGGCTCGGGACCACTCTTGACTTATCGGGGGCTGCAAATTGCTATTGCCACGCCCCCGGCACCCAGACGTATCCTCCAGTCGTCGGCTGCCAATGCGCGGGTACCCAAACGGCGCCGGGGCTTGACTCCCTTACCCACGTTCCAGCCACCCATTGATAGTGGCTGCCATCCCAGTTATAGTAACCCTTAACCCAAACGTAGTCCTGGCCGGGACTGACGCTGACCGCCTCCGATTGCGGAGCGGGCATTGTTGGCACTGTAGCCACCACCCCCACGACTGGGCCGCCCGCCGGTGCCGGCGCTACAAGGGGAGTAGCAACCGGCGTTGGGTTCGCGACCACAACCCTTCCGCCTCCGCAAGCCGTAATCGACAGGACCGCGGCCGCGAACATACCACCCAAGACACTATGTCGAATATGATTCTCCATCTTTGCCTCCTGCTTATGTTGAGGCAAGCTTGGCGGGAAAAGTTTCCGAATAATCCGAGTGACTGCCTAAGTGGCGCAGCTACAATGATTTCATCGATACGTTCCGCAAATTGGCCCCGGCGGAGAGTGAAGTTACTCACTTACAAATGGCGAGATGGGTTAGCCTTCAGTTCGCCCGCAGCGCGATTGACGGATCGATCCGCGAAGCGCGGCGGGCAGGGATGAAACCGGCGATCGCCGCCACCAATCCAAGCACGAGCGGCATTCCCAGCAGCGTCGGCGCATCGTTCGCCGTCACACCGAATAGCAGCCCGCTGAGCGCTCCCGCAAGCACCCGCGATGCCACCGTTCCTATCAGCATGCCCATCGCTGCCAGTCCCAGCGTTTGCGCGATAATCCCGGCCTGAAGCCTGGACGCGGAAGCCCCCAACGCCATGCGAATTCCGATTTCCTGCGTGCGCTGGTTCACTCCGTACGAAACTACTCCGTAAATTCCGAGCGAAGCCAGCAGCAGCGCGAACAACGCGAACCCGCCCAACAGCAGCACCACGAAACGTCTGGGCGAGACTGCTTTGTCCACCAGTTGCTGCAGCGTCCGGAAGTCTTTTCCAGGCAGGTTCGGAGCGATGGGCTTGAGGGCCGCGCGCACGCTTGCGGCGAGTTCCGCCGGAGGCAGCGAGGTTCGCACCACCAAATCCACTGAAGAGATATCCGCGCATTGCCGCATCGGCAGATACATCTCCAGACCGGAGGCCTGCTCGAGCGCCAGGTGCCGCACATCCCCAACCACACCCACCACCCGCCGCTCGCCGCAAGCGAGCATGATCTGACCCACCGCATTCTTTCCCGGCCACAGCGTGCGCGCCATGGTTTCGTTGATCGCTATTACAGGTTCGGTCGCGGGCGTATCCCGTTCGGAGATGTCCCGCCCGGCGATCAGTGCGATACCCATGGCTTTCAGGTAGCCGTCGCTGACGATGCGAACAAACGCGTCGGGGAATTTTCCCGGTGGGTACACCTGGCCCTTCGCGGGCGCTCCCCAACTCCGGTTGCGGCCCAGCGGGAGCGCATCTGTCAATCCGGCGGCCTGGATCCCCGGTATCTCGCGCGTCCGCCGCAGCACTTCGTCGAAGTACGCATTCTGTTTCGCCTGCGTGGAGTAACGCGCATCGGGATCCACCCGAACGGTAGCGGCGCGTTCCGGCTGGAAACCTAGGTTCACGTCCAGTACCCGCAGAAAGCTTCGCACCAGCAGTCCCGCGCTCACCAGTAGCACACAGGCAAATGCGATCTCCGAAACGACCAGGGCGCCGCGAATCCAGTTCCGGCTTTTGCCCGCCGTGGAACCGCGTGCCGTGTCCTTCAGCACGTCGTGCAAGGTGTTGGCCGGAACCTGAAGGGCGGGCGCCAGACCGAAAACCACGCCTGTCAGCATGGCCGCTAACAGACAGAAGGCCAGAACCGTGCCATCCGTGCGTATGTTCACCAGAAGAGGAATACTGAGAGTATCCAGGTGCGCCAGAATATGCGTTCCGCCGGCAGCCAGAATCGCGCCCAACAGCGCGCCACAGCACGAAAGGGCTGCTCCTTCGGTCAGCATCTGGCGAATCAGTCGCCCCTTTCCGGCCCCCAGCGCCGCGCGAATGGCAATCTCCTTCTGCCTCGTCGCGGTCCTTGCCAGCAACAGGTTGGAAAGATTCGCGCACACAATCAGCATCACCACGCCGACGGCGAACGTCAGCACCAGCAATGCCGGCCGGATCCGCCCGCTCACGTGCTCCGCCAGCGGGACGAGTGCACCTTCAAAATCGTTGCGTTCCGGATGGGCGTGCGTCATCTGCGCCGCCAGGATCTTCAACTCCGCCCGCGCGCTGCTCACCGCCACGCCCGGCTTCAACCGGCCCACGATAGCCATGGTGTTTCCCCACCGGTTGGTCTCGGGGCTGAGCGGGAAAGGAAAATACAGATCGAAGTGGCTGCCAGGGGCAAAGACCGAAGCAAGGTCGAACGAGGCCGGCAGCACACCGGCTACGGTGACCGGCGCATCGTCGATCGTCAACGTGCGGCCCACGATTCCGGGATCGGAGCCGAACCTCCTGGTCCACAGACCATGGCTCAGCAGCACGGCCTTGGGACCGTTCCATTTGCATTCCGCGGCCGTAAACAGCCGCCCGATCTGCGGTTGTATCCCAAGCAACTGGAAGAAATTCCCCGACACCGGCACTCCGCTCAGGCGCTCCGGCTCTCCCTTGCCGCTCAGCAGGTTGTCCCCGACTCCGTAGAAAGCGAAGTAGCCGGCCAGATCGGCGAAGGACCGGTTGTGCGCCCGCAGGTCCAGCAGGTAGTCCACCTGCGTAGTCTGGCCCGAAAGGCCGCCGGTATCGTGATTGGTGATCCAGACCAGCCGCTCGGGTTCGTGAAACGGAAGCGGCCGAAGAAGCAGGGCGTCGACCACGCTGAATACCGTGGCGCTGGCGCCGATGCCAAGTCCCACGATCAGCACGGCAAAGGCCGTGAATCCAGGGTCCCGGCGCAGCGTTCGAAACGCATAGCGTAAGTCCTGCATGATACTGTCGAGCACGGACAGACTACGGCTGTCGGGCATTATAGCTCCTAATCCTTATACTGCCGCGCGGCAATTTGGTTACTACGCGCGGCTGGAATTTTCAAGTGTGGGGCAGGTTGGCAACCTGCGGGCCGATTGTCAATCGGCCAGTCCGCGGCAGATTCCCTATTGCCGCGCTCGGAGGGCGGCCAATCTTGGCCGCAGCCGGTTTCTTAGCCGGCTCTGGATGAACCACACCCATGAGTCTGGCGACCGGGAGCGATTCTCCAACGCCGCGTTTGCCGTCGGCCCCTCGCCAGTCCGGGGGCGTGAGACACGAACGCCGTGGAAACCTTTTTCCACGCGAACCGTATCTTGCTGCCGGTTTTGACGTTCCTTCCGAGCTTTCCTGGCCGAATTACCGAACTGATGTTCAATAATAGAGACAGGTCCACCGATGCCTGAGTCTTTAGACGCCGTTCGCCAGATTCTGGCCGCTGCCCGTTTCGCAGCCGAGCGCCACGCCGCCCAACGTCGCAAAGGCCGCACCGCCGAGCCTTACGTGAACCACCTCCTCGAAGTCGCCGAACTGCTCGCCCGCACCGCGGACGATCTCGATACCAACCTGATTGTGGCCGCGCTGCTGCATGACACCATCGAAGACGTAGGCGTCTCGCGCGAAGAAATCGCGGAGCGCTTCGGCGAAGACGTGGCCTCCCTGGTCGCCGAAGTGACCGACGACAAATCGCTTCCCCAGGAAACCCGCAAAGCGCTGCAGGTCGCGAACGCGTCCCACAAATCGCCCCGCGCGCAGGCCCTCAGCGCCGCCGACAAGATCGCCAACGTGCGCAGCATCGTCACCAGTCCGCCGGCCAATTGGACCTTCGAGCGCCAAGTCGAGTACGTGCGCTGGGCGCGGCAGGTGGTGGGGCGGTACAGCAAACTCAACGGCCGCCTCGCCGCCGAGTTCGCGAAAGCCAGCGCAGAGCTTCAGGAGTGGGAAAAGTCCGGCGGTACGAACGATTTCTTCTGAGGCGCGGCCAGCGCTTCCTGCAGCAGCTCTTGCAATAGTTCGTCGTAGATGCGCGCGTACCGTTCCGCGCCTTCATCCAGATGCAGCGCGAACTCGCGCGTCAGCCGCACCTTCTCCCGGATGTACGGCCGCGCCACGCGCGTGAAATGATCGAACCAGTCGTCGGGCACCGCATCGTCGTATCTCAGCCGCAAATATTCGCGCAGCGCTTGCCAGGCCTGCGTGTGCGCACGCAGCATTTCGCCGGTATTCTCGACGCCGCACTCGGCAATGGTCTCCAGATATAGCGCGGCCACCGCATTCTCGATCGCCGCGCGCCGGAACGCCACCCTGGGATCGTCCGTGGCCAGGCACGCCCGCTCGATCTCCAGCAATGCAGGTGTGTCGCTAACCTCGCGCATGGCGATATCCGGCCGTGGCGGAGCGATTTGCATCCTGCGCCGGCGCTGCTCCCGCATCGCGTATACCACCGCGGCCGCCGTAAGCGCCGTCAACAGCGGAAACAATTCGCGCAGCACGTTATCAGCGTACATCACCGTTCGGGTAGTATTCTAAAGTCACCTTGAACGCCGCTCGCCCTGTCGGAGTAGAATCCAGGAGGATCGTGGTTTATGATAAGCGACATGGCACGCGAGAAGCAGTTGAGCCTTTTTCACGTTGAACCAGATCGCCCGAGTTTCGAAGATCTGGGCAACGAAAACGGCGGCAAGTTTCTGGTACGGCCGCGATTTCATGCGGATGATGGGCTATGAGTCCTTCGCGGCGTTCCAAAAGCCGATCAACAAAGCGACTGCAACCTACATTGCGCTCAACATTCCTATTCAGGAACACTTCCGGCAGGTACTACGCGATATCGATGGCGAGACGGTTCCCGATTTCAAGCTCACCCGTTACGCCTGTTACTTGGTCGCCATCAATGGCGCTGTGCGCAAGCCCGAAGTCGCGGCGGCTCAGGCCTACTTCGTCACGATGGCGGAGGCATTCAGGCACTACATATTGGATGCGGAGAATGTGGAGCGCGTCCAAATTCGGGAAGAGGTATCGGAACAGGAAAAGACGTTAAGTACGGTGGCCTTTGCGGCGGGCGTGACGCAGTATGCGTTTTTCCAGAATGAGGGCTACCGCGGAATGTATTGCATGGATCTATCAGAATTACGGCAGCGCCGAGGAATCGTGAGCGGTCGCTCCGTGCTGGATTTTATGAGCGGGGAGGAGTTGGCGGCGAATCTCTTTCGCATTACGCAGACGCACGCCAAAATCAGAAACGAAAAACTTCAGGGCAGTTGCGCTTGGAGCAAGCAGCGCACGATGTAGGCCATACGGTTCGGGAGACGATGATTGGGATCAGCGGCAAAGCCCCAGAGAGCCTGCCCCCTGCCGAAGACATCAAATCGGTCAAAGGGAAGCTGAAGCACGCGCGGCGTGAATTTGGGAAGCTCGACAAGCCGGATCATTAGGCCAGCATCTCCGCCAGTTTCCAAATCCGGGTTACTCCCGCTTCAATGGTAGGCGTGACCCGCAAGGCTTGATGTGCCCGGCAGAAGTTTTAGCAGCGCGGCCCCGTGGTTCTCCCACTTCTTTGAGAAGCCATTCGCCACCCGCTCCTTGTTAGGATTGTCCATGACTCGGACCTTGTCCGAACCGACGACCTCCATGAAGATGTGGATGGCCTGCTGATTCCGCCGTCCGAGGGTAAAGTTTGACAACGATCTGATCGGCCGGGAATTCCGTTCAACGCGACTTTAGGACACTGCCACCGTTCAGCCGGGCGGCCTGCGTTACCATAGACGGCATGAGTCCGAATCAGCCGGGGCAGCCGCCCAAGTTACCCATTCCTGGTGTGAAGAACCTCATCGCGGTAGGCTCCGGCAAAGGCGGTGTTGGAAAAACCACCGTAGCCGTGAATCTGGCCGTCAGCCTGGCCAAACTGGGCCACCCCACAGGCCTGATGGACGCCGACGTCTACGGCCCCAACGTGCCGCTAATGATGGGTATCAATCGCACCCCCATGGCTTACGGCGAGCGCATCCAGCCGCTCGATCAATTCGGCGTGAAGCTGATGTCCATGGGCTTCCTGAATCCCGGCGACAAGCCTCTGGTGTGGCGCGGCCCCATGCTGCACAGCGTCATTCAGCAGTTTCTGCGTGGCGTGGATTGGGGCGATCTCGACTACCTGGTGATCGACCTGCCGCCGGGCACTGGCGACGTGCAACTCACTCTCATCCAGACCGCGCCCATCACCGGCGCCATCGTGGTCACCACGCCATCCGACGTTTCGCTCGAAGACGCGCGTAAGGCCGTCCATATGTTCCACCAGGTGCGCGTGCCGATCCTGGGCATCGTCGAGAACATGAGCTATCTCATCTGCCCGCATTGCAACGAGCGGATCGACGTATTCAGCCATGGCGGCGGACGCCGCACCGCCGCCGAGATGAAAGTGCATTTCCTGGCCGAATTGCCGCTGAATCCGGCAGTGCGGGTGGGCGGCGATAGCGGCAAGCCCATCGCATTGGACGACGACCCGCGCGGGGCGGGCGCGGGCTTCATCGCACTGGCCCGCAACACCATCGCCCGCATCGTGGAGATCGGCCCGCAGGAAGGCCCCCGCATCGAAATCACGGACTGACCGGATCGATCTATGGACCTCACCCGACGCACAATGATAAGCTCCGCCGCACTGGCTGCCGGCGCGCTGGCCGCTCCACCCGCTTTCGAATTGGAAGAAGCCACCGTCGCCGATCTGCGGAAGCGCATGACCGCGGGTAGCCTTACATCGTCCGCACTAACTCAGGGCTACCTTGACCGTATCGCCGCCATCGACAAGCGCGGCCCTGCGATCAACGCGGTGATCGAACTCAACCCCGATGCCCTGTCCATCGCCGCCGCTCTGGATGCCGAGCGCAAAGCCAAGGGCCCGCGCGGCCCCCTGCACGGCATTCCCGTCCTGATCAAGGACAACATCGACACCGCCGACCGCATGATGACCACCGCCGGGTCGCTGGCCCTGCTGGGTTCCATCGCCGCGCGGGATTCCGTCGTAGTTGAGCGATTGCGCGCCGCCGGCGCCGTGATTCTAGGCAAGACCAACCTCAGCGAATGGGCCAACTTCCGGTCCAGCCACTCCACCAGCGGCTGGAGCGGACGCGGCGGCCTCACCCGCAACCCTTACGCGCTCGATCGCAATGCCTGCGGCTCAAGCTCCGGATCGGGCGCGGCGGTCTCCGCCAACCTCTGCGCGCTGGCCATCGGCACGGAAACCGATGGCTCCATCGTGTGCCCTTCTTCGACCAACGGCGTCGTCGGCATCAAGCCCACGCTGGGCCTGATTCCGGCCACCGGCATCATCCCCATCGCTCATTCCCAGGACACCGCCGGACCCATGGCGCGCACGGTCGCCGATGCGGCCCTCCTGTTGGGCGCGCTCACTGGCGCGGACTACACGAAGTCGCTCGACCCCAACGGCCTGCGCGGTGCGCGCATCGGCGTGGCCCGCGACAAATTCTTCGGCTTCAGCGAAGAAACCGACCGCGTCATCGAAGCGGCCATCGCGGCGATGAAGGGCCTTGGCGCGGAGATCGTGGACCCCGCCGATATTCCCACCGCCGGTAAGTTCGACGATTCCGAAGGGGTGGTCCTGAGCTACGAATTCAAGCACGATCTGAACCTGTATCTGGGTGCGCTCGGGCCCAAATCGCCAGTGCATTCGCTCGCCGATGTCATCGCTTTCAACGAAAGCCATCGCGAGCGGGAGATGCCCTACTTCGGCCAGGATTTGATGATTAAGGCGCAAACCAAAGGCCCGCTGACGAGCCCGGAATATCTCGACGCGCTCGAAAAGGACCATAGGCTCTCACGCACCGAAGGCATCGACGCGGTGATGGGCAAGTTCCGTCTGGACGCCCTGGTCGCGCCTACCGGCGGGCCGGCTTGGTGTACGGATTTGATCAATGGAGACCACGACCCGGGCGGCAGTTCCACGCCCGCCGCCGTCGCCGGCTACCCGAATATCAACGTTACCGCCGGATTCATCTCCGGCTTGCCGGTCGGAATCTCTTTCTTCGGCCGCGCCTGGAGCGAACCCACTCTCATCCGCCTGGCATTCGCCTTCGAACAAGTCACCAAAGCTCGTCAGTCGCCGCGCTTCTTACCTACCATCGGCGCTGGTGACAACTAACCAGCACATATCTTCATTTCCAATCCACACCGTCTCAGAAGCTCTAGGTTTTCTTAACTTCTCGACTAGGGTAAATTCTAATAAATCTAATGTCCTTCCGTGTTAGCCTAACCTGCAGAGGGGGTACTAATGATGATGAACAAAGTGGTTGCTTCCCTGCGGAAAGAGTACTCCCGTCTCGAAAAAGAGATAGGACAAGTGGGGAAGGCGTTGGATGCTCTTGGCCACGCCGGCGGGAAGAAGCTCAAGAAGACGGGCCGTACCTTGAGCAAGGATGCCCGCAGGCGAATCGCCGAGGCACAAAAACTACGCTGGGCGAAAGTCCGAAAGGCCGCCGCCAAGCTAGTGAAGAAGTAACTAGTGAAGAAGTAAG
>Ga0209333_1000677_pt1 | contig 17943 bp, 14 predicted proteins | sample BlaSpr_A8_OM2_O3_FD_187982 | JGI IMG/M metagenome (GOLD analysis project Ga0209333, IMG submission 187982) | Forest soil microbial communities from Thunder Bay, Ontario, Canada - Black Spruce, Ontario site 2_A8_OM2_O3 (SPAdes) (version 2) | ecosystem: Environmental > Terrestrial > Soil > Boreal... | reverse complement strand
CCCCCGCCAGCCCCTCCCCCGCCACCGCCTGCAGCCCCTCCCGCAACCCCGCCACATCACCAGCCACCACCACAGCACGGCACTCAAAATGCGTCCGCGTCACCGCCAGCGAATACGCCAGCCCGCCAAGATCCACCCCCGCACGCCCCGCCACAAACCCATCCAGCCGCCCCGCCTGCGCCGCCAGCGCCGCCCCCGTCCGCCCCGAAACCACCACCGGCACCACCGGCGGGGCAGCGGGAGCACATTGATCATCATCCGGCGGATTGGCGGCCTGGCCGATGACGTTGATCCGGGGTATGGATACTGGGCTAGCGGTATCGTCGGGCGGTGGCTGGGCTAGAACAACATGGCAGTTGGTGCCCCCCATGCCAAAGGCGCTAACCCCCGCGATCAGGCGTTCTCCAGTCCGAGGCCAGTCCTCCAGCCGGGTCTGCACCCGCAGCCGGAGGTCATCGAGCAGGATACGCGGGTGTGGCGATTCAAAGTGCAGACTTGCCGGGAGTTGCCGGTGGTAGATACTAAGTGCGGCTTTGATTAGACCGGCGATTCCTGCTGCCGCCTCGAGATGTCCGATATTCGTCTTGACGGAGCCTACGTGTACCGGCTCGTCAGTATCCCTATCCATAGCGAATACCGCGCCCAGCGCCGCCGCTTCTATGGGGTCACCGACACGCGTACCCGTACCATGAAGCTCGACGTATTGCACATCGCGGGGAGCGATGCATGCTGTTCTGTGAGCCAGTCGGATCGCCTCGGCTTGGTGAATCGCGTTGGGTGTAGCGAGTCCGTCCGTCCGGCCGTCGCTGGAAATCGCGCTCCCCAGCACTGCGCAGTAAATGTTATCTCCGTCCTGCAGAGCCTGGGAAAGTGGCTTCAGCAGGACGAGACCTGCTCCTTCGCCTCGGACGTAACCATCGGCCCGGGCATCAAAGGTGTAACACCGGCCGGTCGATGACAATGCGCCGAACTTGGCGACGCCCAGGGTGGATTCCAGCAAGAGATTCAGGTTTACTCCGCCCGCGATCGCCATCTCAGACTCGCCTGACCGCAGGCTCTCACAGGCAAGGTGGATGGCAACCAGCGAGGAAGACTGACCACTGTCAAGGGTCATGCTGGGACCGTGCAGGTCCAGGAAATAGGAGATACGATTAGCGATGATGCTGCGATGTGTCCCCGTTAGTGTATACGGAGTGATTCCGTCGGGACCTCCTTTCCGTATCACAGAAGCGTAGTCGTCGCAAATAGCGCCGATGAAGACCCCGGTACGGGAGCCGCGGATACGATCTGGAATAATTCTGGCGTCCTCAAGCACCTCCCAGCCCAGCTCAAGAGCCAAGCGCTGCTGAGGGTCTATATCAATGGCCTCGCGCGGTGATATCTTGAAGAAGTCTGCATCGAATTGGTCGATCTGATCGAGGAACCCGCCGTACCAGCGGTCGTGGCCACCGGTCTCGCCTGGACTCCATCGGTGGTCCGGCACCGCACCTACTGCATCCGTGCCCCTGCATAGCAGGCGCCAAAATGCATCCGGGTAACCTGCCCTAGGCAGGCGGCAGGCTATCCCGATAACTGCGACGGCGCCTGTCCGTGGCGGGTAGCTCAACCCGGGCACCCCCTGATGCGAATCTTATGCAATAATCGGATAATCCTATTCTATTAGCTCGGTGGATTACTACTGCCACGGCCAGGACAATTACATGAAATTACCTCTTAATGACAGCTGGGTGACCCGGTGACAACGCAGATACCCGCTCGTTACCATGGAGGTTTCCCGATGCCGCTTTCCCCAGTTCCGCCGCCGGTCTCCGCTCGCCCGGAATCAACGTCCGGACCCCGCTGCTCACCGGGGAAAGGCATTCCTTCATCCCGCTCGCCGGCTTCGCGTCCGCGAGCATGAACGCGATCCGCTGCCCGGGATAACCCGGGTCAACCGGTTCGCCCGCGCGTTCGGCTGCCCGTAACTCACCATGCTGCACTCGCAGGCCACCGCGATCGCCTCCGGAACCCGGGCCGCCTCCTGCCTCGAACAGCTCCGGCACATGAGCCGCGGGCACCGCCGCGGCGGTGCCATTCCACCCGGCCGGAACCTCCCGCCGTTCCGTCCCGGACAAGACCTCCACCATGCGCAGCGGGGCGGCACGTGCATTGCTCAAAGCGGAGACGAGATTCGCAGCGGCGGTATGCACCAGCGCGCATACCGTTTGCGGATCGATCGGAGCGACCGCATCAACGATGATGGTGAACCCGGCTCAGTTTCAGACATGACCTAATCCGATCACTCGATGCCGCCGTTTCCCGCCCGCACGAAACTTCTCTTAGCCACAAAATCCATCCGAGGATCCTCATCGATGAAGGCCCAGAGAGGCAGCGGCCACCGCTCATTCATCGCGGCGAAAAAGAGGGACCTGCAGAGCTTTACTGACACGTCACACCAGCCAGAGACTTTATCGATACCATCCGCCTGGTCTCGCCTACTGCCATATCCAGCTCAGTTGCAACAGACCAGCCGTCTGGCAACGCATCGCAAGGGCTCAGAGGATCCGGGCCGAGCACGGAATCCCTGGTCAGTTGATGGACGGAGAGCGGCCCTGGCATTACTAACCTTTAATCCGAAGTTGCTGTAACTCTTTGTATGAATCGCATCCTGAACTACGGTTTGGTATTGCCTACACGGAAACTGCAGTCAGAGTATCGGACCACAGCCCTGGTTGCAGGGTGGCGTTTAACTGCGCGAGCGTGCCAGTTGAACGCCGGGGCCAGCGCCGACGCTGATACTTTCCTTGCCAGGCCATACCGGTGTCGGAGTTTTTTCGAACAGGCGTAGGTGCCGGTTAAGTCAAGTTCGGCATCTGGCATTCAGCACGTGGAGCTCAGCCAGGCTTGCGCAGTACCTGGCCGCTGCCGGGATCGCGGTGGTCAGCCGGGAGAGCATCCGGCAGATCCTGCGCGACGGCGGGGTCAGCTGGCAGGTCACAAAGACCTGGAAGGTCTCCACCGACCGGGACTTTGTGCCCAAGATGCACCGGGTGCTGGATCTTACGACCATCCACCTTGCGAGGGGCGGGTCCTCTGTGCTGATGAATTCGGGCCGCTGAACCTGCAGCCCCGGGCCGGCTGCGGGCCAGTTACCGGCGCACCGGCGGGGTACGGCACATGAGCGCCGCCCTGGACCTGGGCACCGGCCAGATGATCTACCGGATCGGCCAGCGCAAGCGCCGGCGCGAGCTGCTGTCCTTCCTCAAGCGGCTGCGCCGCCGCTGGCACGGCCAGAAACTCTACGTGGTCATGGATAACTTCTCCCCGTCACAAGCATCCCCAAGATAACGGGCTGGGTGGGCCGCCGCTCACGACGTCGAGCTGGTTTTCTTGCCGACCTACACCTCCTGGCTGAACTGGATCGAGTCCGAATTCGCCGCCCTGCGCTACTTCGCGCTCAATGGCACCGATCACCGATCTCACGCCGATCAAGGAGACGCCATCGCTGGATACATGCGCTGGCGCAACACACGCGCTCAGCCCAAGCGCAACTTGGCCCCAGACTCAGTGATCCGGACCTGGACCGATTACAAGATCAACGTTGCTTGAAGAGGCACTAGAACGCGCAGGAAACCATGGATCAATAATCGGCTACGCATTTCAATACTGAGTTCCAGCACCAAGTGCCATTGTAGCCGAAATTATCAGTATAGTTGGTGTCAACTCTATATCGCGATCCATGGTGCAGCATGAATTCCTGGAATTCGCCATAGTTAGTGGGCGAAAGGGTATCCTCTACGATCAGGTAATCGCCACTTCTTGTAAAGCGGTCCACATGCGTAAGTACCGTCACAAGATTGACGTGGGCATCTTCGATAACCAGCAATGGGTGTGACAGGTCCGCCATTGGCACCGGAAATCCGTCGGCGATCAGATCAAGATCCGCCTCAATGAATTCTATCCGCGGATCGTTGACTTGCACACGATCGATTTCGCGCTCTATGGAAAAGGTCCGCGTTTGCATGCCAAATGCGGAAGCCAGATCCGCGAGCCATAGCGCACTGCCACCGACAAAGGCTCCCAATTCGATAATCGTTGCCGGACGCAGTTCCCACAAAAGCATGGGATACAGCACCATGTCGTAAGGATCTTTAAGGATCGGCACGCCACGCCATGTGACGCCCGCCTTCCCGTGCCGTCGGTACTTGGCGGACTGAACGATCTTCTGGAGTTCTCGGTCTACTATTGCCGAACGGGAATCGCGGACCTCGAACGCCTCAAAACGCTCCAGGTCATGATTTACGAAATAGTTCGTTACGGCCGCCCGGTAACTCTTGGACAGTGCATCGCGCTTGGACAGTGCATCGCGTTGCGCTCTGGTTCTGGATAGCGAAAGGCCTTGCTCTCGGGTTTCGTCAGTCATCCGGACCCACCATTCTGTCCTTGTGCGAACCCACCGTCCTAACATGGCCCAATCTTCTGCGGCGTCATCAACCGCCGGGCCGCCCGGCGTGGCACCTTCCGTTCCGTTCAGACCACTCTTGCGGCAAGCGGCAAATGGCGTAAACATGGAACCAACTCAAGTTTACGTCATTCGGCCAGGTTTATATAAGTGCACAACAAGGAAGTCGTGTCACGACGAGCATGCCCAGACCGAATTGCACATCCGGCGTCTCAGGGGTAACATTCCACCTTCTTCGGGGAGCTGGCCGGCGACGAGGCGACGCTGCTGCGCAACGTGGGGAGGCAAGCCCAGGCATCCCCACGTCCCGAAGTCGGCCACGAATACGTGGCGGAGCGCACTGCCGTCGAGCAGCAGATCGTGGGGATCTGGCTGACGTCGCTCGGCATGAAGCCGATCGGGGTGCTCGACGAATTCTTCGAGCTCGGCGGCGATTCGGTTTTTGCCAACCAGATCATCCTCCAGGTCAACCGCCTGCTGGGAGTGTCCATCGCACCCGAGGACGCCTTCGACGACTTCACGATCGCGCACCTGGCTGATATCGCTGAGCAGCAGCTGGCCGGGAGGCCGGCGCCTGCAATACCCGAGGACTGACCCGTGCGCGAAGATCATCCGGGCTTGTCCCGGACGCTTGCGCTGGTGCGCCGAAAGGCCTCTTCCAGGGCACTCATGTCGGGCCGGATGTGATCGAACTTCGTGGGGAGCGGGTCTGGTTAAGGGCCCGGCCGCGGGCCTGTCAGCGCCCATGCCTCGCCGTGGTCATCTGTCTGGCGGAGAACCCCACCGAGATCGCGAGGGCCTGATGCTGATGCGGGTTCGGGCGACCGGAGCTAAGCGTGCATCGCGATGATCGTGCAGATAGATTGGTCGGCCTAGGACCCCCGCTGCGTTTTCGCGGGCCGCCGAGATAAACCATCGTGCCTCCCGTCGCCGTCAGTCAGACGAGGCAGTCAGGTGCTGAAACTGGTGAGCTTGATCGCTGGGCAGAATGATCTGGAACTCCGGTGTGTGAATTGCCGTAGCACGCGGGGGAGCCCAGGTCAGGCCGACGACACTGATGGCGAGATGGCCGTGGGCCTCAGAGGCTGTCTTGGTGACCATTGTCAGCGCGACCGCATCGCCCATAGCCAGCATTATTTCCTGCGCGCGGCTTCCAGGCTAGCTCGTGCGGCTTGGGTTACGCCTAGCATCATGTGGGCGGCCGACGGCGTTCGACCGGCGCGCTGCCACAGTTGCACGTCAGAGGGGTGAAGCCAGACCGATGACCGGAATACGTCAGGCGATCGCATCGGCCATGCCGACCGAGCCGGGCGTCTGGCGGTTGTATGCGGAGGAGTCGCCCTGGATGGCGCGGCCGGTTTCGCCGTCGACGGAGACCGGGATCTCGCCGACGACGGTGACGCGCGTTACGCGGCGCTCCGCGGTGCCGTAGTCCTTGACCGCGTAGTGCTGGGTGGCCCGGTTATCCCAGATGACCAGGTCGCCGACCTGCCAATTCCAGCGGACGGTGTGTTCCGGCCTGGTGATCACGTCCTGGAAGATCTTGCAGATCGTCGGGAAGGTGGCGGAGTGGTAGCCGACCAAGCCGTGGGCGTACCCGCCGAGCAGTAGGCACCGCTCGCCGGTCTCAGGGTGCACCCTGACAACTGGGTGGGTGGTCCTGAAGACCATCAGCCCGGGAGCCTTCCTGTCCATCGTCCGGAAAGGCGGCTCCTGGCGCTGGGCCGGGCGCTGGCCTTGGCCCGGAAACTGGCCCGGACCCGGACCCGGGCGCTGGCCTTGGCCCGGAAACTGGCCCGGACCCGGACCCGGACCCGGGCGCTGGCCTTGGCCCGGCTCCTGGCGCTGGCGCTGCCGCTGGTGTTCTCGCTGGCTCCCGACCCGCGGGGACTCGGCTGGTGCGTTGGTGTGCAGGGCCCACAGTTTGTGCGCTAGCTCGCGCAGCTCGGGCGGCAAGGCCGCGTACGCGGCCGCCGTGTTGGCCCACAGCGTATCGCCGCCGACCGGCGGCATGACGAGGGAGCGGAGCACAGAGAACGATGGCGGCTGGATCACGAACGTGCAGTCGGTGTGCCAGACGTTGGTCGAATCCCGGCCGGAGGGTTCGAGGACGTCCGGATCCTGCGCGCCGGCCAGGGTCGGAAAGCCTTTGGTGACCGTGCCGAACCGGCTGGCGAAAGCGATCTGCTCCGCCTCGTCAAGGTGGTGCTGGCCGCGGAAGAACACGACCTTGTTCGCCATGGCGGCGGCGCGGATCTGCGCGATCGTCTCCTCGGGAAGGTCTGCGGAAAGGCGGACACCGGAGAGCTCGGCGCCGATGTTGCCGGTGAGACGGCGGATGCGCAATTCAGTCTGGGGCATGCTCATCGTGACATGACTTCCTCGTTCTGCAGTTATAGAAAAGACGCCGAAGCACCTAAACTCGAACAACGACGATCTCTCAGCTAGTTCTAGGCCTACACCCATTCACCCCTCGTCGCAAGAGGGATTGGACCAGGACCTTTAGCAGCGCATACATCAGCGACAATAAATACAACCTGCCGAATGGCAGGGACGGCCCAGTAGGCGAAATCATCTCCGCAGCACCACGTATTACAGCTCGCCATTTCCTTTTCATGTTGAGTGTTTGCGTGCTGCGACGGCGCAGTGGTAACTCACCCGGCTGGCGGTGTGATCAGCCCGAATCCGAACGAGTGGGGCGTGCCGGACGCCACCGCGACCGGGCCGTCGATCTGGCCCGCGCGCCGCAGCCGGTCAAGGCCCACGATGACGTCGGCCGATGCGATGTGCCCGAGGTCGTGGCCGGAGATGACGACGGAGGACTCGGGAAGGCCAGTCAGCTGAGTAAGCATCCGCACGATGCCGGGAGCGATCTGGTTGCAGATGAGCCGGGCCGGGACGACGCCGAACCGTTTGCTCAGCGCCGTCAGCGCGGCGCCGTAGCACTCCAGGTACTTCTCGCGGACCTCGCGGAGCGGGTCGGGACTTACCAGCCGGTTGTTGGCGCCGACATCCGGCGGGGCCAGGGGAAACCGGGTGCCGCCGTACTTGATCAGCACCCGGCCGTTCAGTTCCGGTGCCGAGACGAACTCAGCTCCCTGGTAGGCCGCGAGCGCCCTGTCGCCGGTGCCCAGCCCGACGACGAGGGCGCCGGCACCGTCCGAGTGCGCCCACAACGCCATCGTCGTGGTGAGTGACCGGTCCACCGTGTATGCCCACCGCTCGGCGGTCACGATCGCCGCGTAGCCGCCGCCCGCCACGGTCAGCCAGCCGAGGGCGACGTTCAGCGCGGCCAGCGTGCCGAGGCAGCCGAGCGTGAGGTCGATGCCGAGGGCCGATGAGGGGATCCCGACCGCCTTCATGATCTCCGTGCTGAGCGACCAGGACGGCAGGTAGTCGCGTGACATTCCCGCCGACACGACGATCCCCAGATCCGCAGCGGAGGCCCCCGCGTCATCCAGGGCGGCCCGCAGCGCGGCAGTCCCCATCGTACTCGGATGCTCTTCCTCGCGTGCGATGCAGACGTTGTTCCAGCCGCGGAAATCAGTTGTGTCGGCGCCGACTGACCGGCACAGCTCGCGCGTGTCCCGGGCAGGCGGTATGTCTAGCCCGATACCGAGAATGTCCAGCCCAGAGTTCACGCCGGCCTGCCCGGTCCGCTGCCGCGGAGCAGGAGTTCGGCTGCGACAGCGAGCTTGACGGCCCGCGCCATCAGCTCCTCCTCGTTGATGTTCTGGATGGATGCGGAAGCACAATGACCGGCAGCGGCCCGTTCAGCGGTCAGTGATCCTTCGTCGCTATGTATTCTACGTTTACCTGACTTTCGTGCGCCGGGTCGCCAGGGCCAGCGGGCCAGCCAGAAAGCGTTCAGGTGGCGATGTGCCGCAGTCGAACGCACGGGCGCGGAGAGACGCCAACCGCGTCGGCTGCCATCCCATCGGCTCGTAAGTCGGCTCCAAGGGGCGAATGGGCTCACCTCATACAGTCGAGGCCAAGTTGGACACGTTTCTATACGGATAACTTCAGCGCCAGGTTACCGTTTGCGGGCCATGGTAAGCCCGTCTCCGATGGGTAGGATCACGAGCTCGACGCGGTCGTCCTTGACGGCATAATCGTTGAAGGCCTTGACGGCAGGCACATCCGGATGTTCGCTTTCCGGGTCAACCACTAGGCCATCGTATAGCGTGTTGTCCACGAGTATCACGCCATTCGGTTGCACCCTCGGCACTACCTCGTCCCAGTAGCAGAGATAGTCGTCTTTGTAGGCGTCGATGAAGACGATGTCAAACAACTCGCTGTCGGGAAACTCGCGCAGGGTTTCGAGAGCTGGCCGCAGATAAAGCTCGATCCGGTCGTCGACGTTGGCCATCTGCCAGTAGCGGCGGGCGACCGCAGTCCACTCCTCGCTGATGTCACAACAGGTCAGCATGCCGCCGTCGGAAAGACCGCGGGCGATACAAATTGATGAATATCCGGTGAAAGTGCCGATCTCAAGCGCTCGGCGAGCGCCAATGGCCCTCGTCAGTATGGTCATAAAGATACCTTGATCCGAACCGATTTGCATGCCGGCTGAAGCCGGGAAGCTCTCCGCCGTCTCGACTGCGAGCAGGTTGAGCAATGGGTCCGGCTGCGCGCTATGGGCAAGCACGTAGGCTTGCAGGTCATCACTAAGCCACTTACTTCTTGTCATGGCATAAAAATAACGCTATTGGGATAAGGATTTAGAGGCACGCGCCTGTGCGCACGATCTCGTCGGCGGGGGGCGCGTGGAACTGCGCCATGGCGGGTCGCGGTTTTCATCAGACCGAGTCGCTCCACACTACAGGGCAGAATTCGGGATCAGCGTAGTCCGGAAAGCCCGCAGCGTCTTTGCGCACCACGAAATCGTGATTGTAGGTAGCGAGTTCACCGTCATGCAGCTTGAATTCGCTGTACCGGTTCTCGCCATCCTGCAGGTGAAGGGATATGGCGCGACGGGGCATTCCGGAGCGATTGTGGCCGCTGGAATGGTAGGTGCGGCAGTGATGGAAACTCATGTGCCCCTTCGGGATCTCAACCACCGTGGTGCGCAGTTCGGTGCCGTTGAATAGCGCATTGGCACGGAGAATCTTCTCGAGATCGTCATGATTGCGCTCGGGATAGCCGAGGCCGGTTATGTTCGACTTGTCGGCCTCCTCCCATCGATGACTGCCGTCAGCCATACAGATCGTGCCGAACTCCTCGGTGCAGTCGTGAAATGGAATGAACGCCGTTAGCATGCGCTCCGAGGCAGACGTGGCCCAGTAATCCTTGTCATAGTGCCAAGACACTATGTTGGTCGGCTCGTTCTCAACAGGCGGCTTATAGATGAGGGTGCACTGGAAGATGCGCATCTCATGCGCTGGTGCGAGCTTCGCGGCGACCGCGCCCAGCAGCGGCTTGCGCATTACGGCACCGATGGCATCCACTTCGTAGTGTACGTAGTCGTTATGACGCAAACAGCTGCCCTTCTCCGGCGTCCAGTATCTGAGCCGCGGCGGCCGGACCGGGATTTCCCGGTCCTTCTCGCCTGCATAAAACGCCTCGCTGGCCTCCTGGAGGAGCGCGACCTCTTCGTCGGTCAGCAGCTGCTTGGAAAGATACCAGCCGTTCGCGGCGTAGAACTCGACGTCCTCGTCGGTGGGCAGCAGATCCAGTTCCTCGCCAGTCAACGCGAATCGTGAAGTAACACTCATGGGCGCTTCCTTGAAAGTAATTGGTCAGATCCATTTTTCCGCAGTGCGGACTTGCATCCAAGGGCACCAGCGAAACCGCAGTTCAGCGCCGTGGCAGCGCGCCGAACCCGCAGATACATCTGCTCAGCGGACACGCACCGGGAGGGTGCGCGGGCCACGAACCTGGCCCGCGGACCACGTCACCGCCTCGGGATCGGCCAGGCTGAACTGGGGGACCCGCTCAAGCCAGACCTCGAGCGCGACCCGAAGTTCCATTCTTGCCAGGTGCGACCCTAGGCATCGGTGGATGCCAAGCCCGAACGCAGCGTGCCGGTTGACCTCGCGATCTATGATCACCTCGTCGGCGCGGTCGAATTGGGCCGGGTCCCGGTTGGCGGCGGGGAACGACAGCAGGATCCAGTCGTCGGCCTTCATGTCGACGCCGCGCCAGTGCATGTCTTCCTTCACCAGCCGGGCCATGGTGACAGGCGCGTAGGCCCTCAAGAACTCCTCCATCGCGGTCGGCAGCAGCGTCGGCTCGGCGACTAGCCGCGAGCGATCGGATGATGTCCGAGCCAGGTGCCACAGTGACGCGCCGATCGCGCTCCACGTCGTGTCGATTCCGGCGACAAGCAGCAGGATCATGGCGCCGACGACGTGCGACTCCCCGAGCCTGGCGCCGTAGATCTGAGCGTCGAGCAGGTAGGACGTGAGGTCCTCGCGCGGGTTCTCAAGGTGCTCGTGTACGTGCGCGAGCAGATAGCCGAACAGCTTGCCCTGCCGCCTGCTGCGCTCGTCCGGCGGCAGGTTGATGCCTTCGAGGGTGTTCTCCACAAATTCACGGAACTGCGGCCCGTCCTCAGGCGGGAGGCCTAGCATGTCGGCGATGGCCCGCATGGGGATGTGCTGCGCGTAGTCGGCGGCGGCGTCAACGATGTCCCGCCCCTCGAGGCTGTCGATCAGTGAGTGGCAAAATGCCCTCGTCTTCTCCTCCTGCTTCGCGACCGAGGTCTTGGTAAAGGCGGCCAGGAGCAGCTTGCGCGCGATGTGGTGGAACGGCGGGTCGGACGAGATCGGCGGGGCGGCGCCAATCGGCGCGGAGTCGCGCGGCGGCCGGAAGTTGCCCACGACGATCGACCGCGAGGAGAACCGCTCGGTGTCGTAGGCGATCGCCGCGACCTCCTCGTACCGCGTGGGCAGCCAGGCGCCGCCAAACCTGTTGGTATGCGCGATCGGGCAGCGCTGGCGCAGGTCATCCTGGATTGGGTAGGGATCGGCGGCCCATTCTGGCTCCATGTGCGAGAAGTCCGCCGCCCAGTCCGAGACCGGCCCGGAGACGATCCCGCCGGCGTCTACGTCCTCGTCCGCCTCCCGGTGCTCACGGGAGGAGCGATCATTCAAGGTCATATCAGGTCACCTCAGGCACGGGTCAGGCCGGCTGCCAGGCGGGTGAGCAGGGCGGCCCAATCCCCATCGTCTACCGCGTGCAGATCTGGCGTAAATGAGTGCGCTGCCCATGGCGAGCGGCAGGCACAGATGGGCCAGCGCGCCCGGTTACAGCGCGGGGTCGATCTCGTCACCGGCCTGGGCGACCCGGAGGAGATCGCCCAGCCATTCCGCCCGCTCGCCGACGTAGTCGCGCATCGGCACGGCCACATCCTCGTTCCGGCGGGCGGCGACCAGCGCCTCGGCGAGAAGGCAGCCCTAGGCGCCCCGGCAGCCGGGAAGCCGCCGGCCGATGACCAGAAACAACTCCGTGATCGCCCTGGTGGGACCGGCGACGAACATATCAGCGAGAACACCATGACCGTGCAACCGCTCGCATGTCTTGGCGGTGGAAACGCCAGCTATGCTGCCCGAATAGGAATTAAGCGAAGCTTATATGTTTCGTCAATATACGCCCTCGATATCGAGGGCGGTTGAACAGGCTATTCTCTGATCAACTCAGCAGGTCGCATAATGCTCGCGACGCCATCATCCGCCTCATCGGCCCAGGCCTGGCCGAGCACTTGGAACGGTTACGGATCTCAGCTACAGTTTTTGCCCCGAGCCGATCGATTCCGCGATAGCCCTGTGCACATGTGAGGACGTGACGCCATGATCCGTAAAGCTGCTCGTCGGCCAACCTGCGACAGCTACATGCCATTCCGGACGTTAACCGCCGACCTGGCCGCGCTTAAGGAGCACGGGTGATGCGGTACTCTGTGGATCAGCCAGGATCAGTGGCGATCGAGGAAGACTGGAACGGGCTCACTCTTCCGGCGCTGATACGCGCTGCGAGCGACGTGGATCTTCCAGAATGGATTAGCCGTAATCACACCGTCGTGGACAACCTCGCATACAGCGCGGGCGCCGTCCTCATGCGGGGCTTTGATGTCCGCGGGGCAACCGATCTCCGTGCGGTGATGGATGCTATCTCATCAGAGATTCTTACCTACGGGGAGCGCTCCTCGCCGCGAACTGAAATCTCCAGCGGCGTATATACTTCTACCGATTATCCGCGGGACCAGCATATCGTGCTGCACAATGAGCAGTCCTACACCATTCGCTGGCCACGCCGAATAGTATTTGCATGCGAACGACCCGCGAGTGCGGGCGGCCGTACGCCGCTAGCAGATTCGCGCAAGATTCTCGCTAGAATCTCTCCGGCAACTGCAGCAAAATTTGAAGAGCATGGAATTCTTTATGTTAGGAATTATCTGCCAGGCATTAGCCTGTCGTGGCAGGTTGCATTCCAGACCGAGCGCAAGGAGGACGTCGACTCGTATTGCGCCGCATCCGATATCGCGACAGAGTGGATCGACGCTGCGCATCTCCGAACCTCACAAGTGCGGCCAGCGATCAGATGCCACCCCACGACGGGCGAGCGCATCTGGTTTAATCACGCTCTCTTCTTCAACGTTGGCTCATTGCCCGAGGAGATCAGAGATGGGCTACTGGCATTGATGCCGGAGGAAAATCTGCCTTACAACACCTACTACGGCGATGGCAGTGCTATCGAGGCGGACACTCTGGCGGAGGTTCGGGCGGCTTATGCTGCGGAAACTGTTGGATTTGGCTGGGAGCCCGGAGATGTACTGCTCGTCGAGAATATGCTAACGGCGCATGGACGAGAGCCATTCGAGGGGCAGCGCAGCATTCTGGTGTCAATGTCGGATCCAATTGGCGACGATGCTTAAGACTCTGAATGGCCCGCTCTAGCGAGCGCACCGTCGGCTACAATGTTACGAACGCGTTGTTCAAGTGGCGTTCCGGAGCGGTTGAATGCGAATCGGTTAACGAGGCGCAAGCCTTACAGGAAGCGACTCAAAGCCGTTCACGACGATCGAGCCGAGCCGGATCGGCGTGCCGTCGAGTTCCACGGCGTCGGTCTGCCGGAGCAGCTCGTTGTAAAGCAGGCGGAGTTCGGCACGGGCGAGCGTCGAGCCGAGACAGAAATGCTCCCCGGCGCCGAGGGCCAGGTGCCTGTTGGGCTGCCTGCGAATGTCGAACCGGTGCGGGTCGGTGAACACTTCCTCGTCGCGGTTAGCTGACGGATTCCACAGCGTGACCCGCTCGCCCGCAGCGATCTGCCTGTCCCGGATGACAACGGGAGTCGTCGCCGTCCGGACGATGTGCGTCGCAGTTGAGGTCCAGCGCAGCACCTCTTCGATCGCGGTTGGCATGAGTTCGGGGCACGCGGCAAGCGTCTCCCACTGATCACGATGCTCGATGAACGCCATCATCCCGCCGGCTGCGGCGATGCGTGTGTTCTCGGTGCCGCCGACGAGCAGGTTGTCGCAGTAGAGCACGAGTTCATCCGGCGTCAGTTTCCCCCCCTCCACTTCCGCGCATGCCAGCACGCTGACCAGGTCGCCTTCCGGTTTGGCCGCGCGGGCATCGGCGAGTTCGGAGAAGTACAAGATAATGTTCAGATGAGCGTCACGCTGTGCCGCGATATCGGTCGCACTGAACGCCTGGCTGGTCAACTCGAAAATGTATGACCAGTCGTTTTTCGCGACCCCCATCATCTGGCAGATCACGTAGAGCGGCACGCGCGCCGCCACCTCGCGGACAAAATCGACGCGTTCGCACGCGATCGCTTCCGAGACCACCTGCTGCGCCACCACGCGCAACTGTTCCTCGATGCCGCGCACCGCGCGGACCGTGAACCACTCATCCACCAGCGCCCTGAGCTGGCGGTGCCGCGGTGGATCGGTCAGCGCCATCGTCCGCGCCCCGCCGGGATCATCACCGTCCTTGCTCGGGCGGAGCAGGATCCCGCCGGCGGAACTGAACGTGGCCGGGTCGCGGTACACCGCGCGGATGTCGCCGTACTTGGTCAGGATCCAGAACCCAGGGAACTCGCTGGGCGGATGCCACCGCACTGGATCGCTGGCCCGAAGCCAGCGCCAGACCGCATAAGGATCGCCCTCCGAGTAGAGCGCCGGATCGACCAGGTTAATCTCCCCTGGATAGTCAGCGCCCATTACCCCAACGCTCCCAGGAGAGGCCACAGCGTACGTCCTGACGAAGGATTAGTGCTGCTGGTTTGAAACGACGTCGGTCTCATCAGAACTACTCCTGCCTGTTCCTCGGCCGCAACGCAGGTCTCGTCTTTGTTAGATTTGCCAGCTGTCCTGCGAGCCCGGCGGCCGTTGCTACTTCAAACAGCAGCCGGACGGGCAGCTCTGCACCCAGCGTTGTGCGGACGCGATTGATGAGCTGCATGGCGAGCAGGGAATGGCCGCCCAGGTCGAAGAAGCTGTCATCGGGCCCAACCTGGTCTGCGTCTACCCCCAGCAGTTCCGCGAATATGGTGCACAGGATTGCTTCCTGCGCGGTGGCAGGCCGCCGCGCCCGAGAGCGGGCACCGATTTCGGGAACGGGCAGTGCGGCACGGTCCACTTTTCCGTTTACTGTCAGCGGCAGCACATCTAGAACCATGACGACAGCCGGGACCATGTATGCCGGCAGTTGTTGCGCTGCGAAGGCACGTGCCCTTTGAGCCACTGTGTCTCCGCCGTCGCGTGCCGCCAGATCGGGGCAAGCATCGTCGGCGAGGACAATGTAGCCGACCAGCCGCTCACCGCCGGGAGTATCCTCCCGCGCCACCACGGCCGCCTGCGCCACGCCAGGATGGGCGGCCAGGACGGCTTCGATCTCACCGGGCTCGATCCGGAACCCGCGGACCTTGAACTGATCGTCGGCCCGCCCGGTGAACACCAGGCTCCCCTGCGCCGTCCACTTCGCTAGGTCCCCAGTCCGGTACATCCGCTCCCCGCCCACCCCGAACGGGCACGCGGTAAACCGCTCAGCGGTCAGCTCCGGCCGGCCCAGATAGCCGCGCGCCAGCCCCGCCCCGGCCACATACAACTCCCCGGCGACCCCGGAAGGCACCGGGGACAGCCACCGGTCCAGCACATACACCCGGGTGTTGGCGACCGGTGACCCGACCGGCGGGGCCTGACCGTCTGACCCATCAGCCGGCCCGGTCGTAACCATCACCGTGGTCTCGGTCGGCCCGTAGGTATTCACCAGCCGGCGCCCCGGCGCCCACCGCGCCGCGATCGCCGCGGTCAGAAGCTCCGCGCCCGACAGCACCGTGCCCAGGCCCGGCACGGCCGCCGGATCCAGCGCCCCCAGCAACGACGGCACGACGCTGGCCGCCGTCACCCCCACCGCAGCGATCATCCAAGCCAGCAGCCCCGGCTCAGCCCGCTCCCTCTGGGTGGCGACCGCCAGCGTCCCTCCCGCCGCCAGCACCGCCGCCACATCCAGCACCGACGCATCAAAACTGAACGACGCAAACTGCAACACCCGAACCCCCGGCCCCGCCACCAGCACCGGCCCCAGCGCCGCCACCAGATTCACCACACTGCCGTGCGCGACCTGCACCCCCTTCGGCTGACCCGTCGACCCCGACGTGTAGATCACATACGCCAGCCGCCCCGCCACCACGCCGCCGCTAGCCACACCCGCCGACACCGCCGCCGCCGGAGCTGGGACCAGGTCGTCCAGCCACACCACCCGCCCCGCCCCCAGCTCCGCGGTCACGCCGATCTGCCGCCGGCTCAGCACCAGATCCGCGCCGCTGTCGGCGAGCATGAATGCCAGCCGCCCCGCCGGATACCCCGGATCCAGCGGCAGATACGCCGCCCCCGCCTTCCACACCGCCAGCATCGCCGTGACCATCTCCACACCCCGCTCCAGGCACAACCCCACCACCCGCTCCGCACCGGCACCCGCGGTCGCCAGCACGTGCGCCAGTGCTTGCGCCCGCCGCTCCAGCTCCCCGTAACTCAGCCACACCCCACCACAGACCACCGCCACCACATCTGGACAGCCCGCCGCTCGCACCGCAACCAGCTCCTGTACCCCACCCACGGCAGGCACCGGCGCGGCAGTGTCAATCCAGTCATCCAGGACCCGGCGGCGCTCAGCGGGATCCAGCACCTGCACCCGGTGCACCGGTGCCTGCGGATCCACAGCCACCGCCGCCAGCACCCGCACCAGCCGCTCGGCGATACTCCCCGTGGTAGCCGGATCAAACAGGTCCGCCGCGGCAACCACCGACCCACGCAACCCGGCCGGGCCACCGTCGGCGTCAAAGACCTCGGCCAGGGAGAAGTCCAGGTCGAACCTGGAGGACAGCGGCCCACCGGGCAGCCCGCCGGCCCGCAGCCCAGGCAGGTCCAAGCTCGCTGGGGAGTTGTTCTGCACGGTCAACATCACCTGGAACAGCGGATGGCGGGCCAGCGACCGGGCCGGGGCCAGCACCTCCACCAGCCGCTCGAACGGCACATCCTGGTGATCCAGTGCCCCCAGCCCCGCCTCCCGCACCCGCCCCAGCAACAGCTCGAACGACGGATCCCCCGACACATCGGTACGCAGCACCAGCGTGTTCACAAAGAACCCGACCAGCTCATCCAGCGCCACATCGGCGCGACCCGCCACCGGAGTGCCGACCGGGATATCCTCACCCGCGCCCAGTTGCGATAGCAGCACCGCCAGCCCGGCCTGCATCACCATGAACAAGGTCACGCCGCAGGAGCGCGCCAGCCCGGCCAGGCCTCGGTGCACCTCCGCGGGGACGTGCAGCGGCGCGGCGAGCCCGCGGTGACTGGGCACCGCCGGGCGCAGCCGGTCCGCGGGCAGGGCCAACTCCTCCGGTACTCCAGCCAGCGCGCCCCGCCAGTACCCCACCTGCTGACTCAGCAGGCTGTCCGGGTCGTCTTCCTCGCCCAGCACCTCCCGCTGCCACAACGCATAGTCGGCGTACTGCACCGGCAGCGGCACCCACCCCGGCGCCTCCCCCCGGCACCGCGCCGCGTACGCCACCGCCAGATCACGGCCCAGCGGCCCCCTCGACCAGCCATCCCCCGCGATGTGGTGCAGCACCACCACCAGCGCATGCTCGGCCGCAGCAACCCGGAACAGCCGCACCCGCAGCGGCACGTCCACGGCCAGGTCAAACCCCTGCCCGGCCGCCTGCGTGACCGCCCCCGGCAGATCGGTCTCGGTGACCTCGGTGACCGGCAGCTCCCAGCTCACCTCGGCGGGGTCCAGGATCCGCTGATAGGGTTTGCCGCCGGTGGCCGGGAACACCGTGCGCAGTACCTCATGCCGCCCGGCCACATCGGCCAGCGCCGCGGCCAGCGCGGTGGTGTCCAGGTCCCCGGTCAGCCGCAGCGTCGTTGGGATGTTGTAGGTCGCCGACGGTCCTTCCAGCTGGGCCAGGAACCACAGCCGCTGCTGCGCGTACGACAACGGCACCCGCACCGGCCGCTCCCGCGGCCCCAGCGCCGCCCGCGCCGGCCCAGCCTGCTC
>Ga0209333_1000676_pt1 | contig 17965 bp, 19 predicted proteins | sample BlaSpr_A8_OM2_O3_FD_187982 | JGI IMG/M metagenome (GOLD analysis project Ga0209333, IMG submission 187982) | Forest soil microbial communities from Thunder Bay, Ontario, Canada - Black Spruce, Ontario site 2_A8_OM2_O3 (SPAdes) (version 2) | ecosystem: Environmental > Terrestrial > Soil > Boreal... | reverse complement strand
CACGCAAGAGCAGAAACAGCAGAACGTAGGCCACCGTGCTGGCCACGCCGACCACCGTGAACCGCGCCAGCTGCCCCGCCAGCAGCCCCCGGCGTCCGGCCGGGCCGCCGCCGTGGCGCGATCCGGGCGGGGACGGGTCCCCCAGCGCCGGAACCTTGATCGTGCCCCGCGCTAGCCCGGTGCCCAGCCGCACGATGCCCCGCAGATCCGCCACCGCCGTGGCCACGAGCTTGACCCGCGAATCGGCGTCGTCGATCCAGTCCACCGGAACCTCGGCGATCCGCAGCCCCGCCCGCTCCGCCAGCACCAGCAACTCGGTGTCAAAAAACCAGCCGGTATCGGCGGTCAGCGGCAGCAGCACCCGCGCCGCATCCGCCCGGATCGCCTTGAACCCGCACTGCGCATCGGAGAACCCGGTCCCCAAACTCGCGTGCAGCAGCAGGTTGTAACACCGCGAGATGACCTCCCGCCGCGGGCCGCGGATCACGCGGGCTCCCCGGGCGAGCCGGGTGCCGATCGCCACATCGGAATGCCCCGACAGCAGCGGAGCCAGCAACGGCAACAACGCGTTCAGGTCCGTCGACAGATCCACATCCATGTACGCGAAAATCGCCGCGTCACTTTGCGACCAGACTGAACGCAGCGCGCCGCCGCGGCCGGGGCGCTCCAGGCGCACCGCCCGCACACCATCGAGTTCGGTTTCCAAAGCCAGCGCCTGGGACCACGTTCCGTCATCACTTGCGTTATCCGCGATCGTGATCCGCGCCGTGAACGGGAACTCCTCCCGCAAGAACGCATGCAGCCGGCGCACGCTCGGCCCCAGATCACGCTCCTCATTGCGTACCGGGATCACGATGTCAACGGCGGTGCCGCAGGTAGCCAGGTGCTGCCGTTCGCCGAGCGGCGCCGCCTCACGCAGCAATGAATCTGATGACATGCCCATCATCGTGGGCGGCGAGATTACCGATCGGCTTAGCCGAATTGCTGAGATTCCTCTGAGCGCCAAGCGACCTCACCGGAGTCTCGGCCAACCCTAAGAATGCTGAGCAGGCCGCGAGAAATACCGGTCCTAACTTCGCATCTAGGACGCCGTGGAAAGGCCACGGCGAGTCATAGCAAGGAGTTTCCGATGAGCATCAAGATGCCGATTCCCCGGCTCCGCCCGCCGGCCAAGCCGACCACGCCCGCGAAGGGGGGACGGCCCAAGCCGCCGCCGGGCCGGTCGGTTCCGGGGCGGCCGGGCAAGCCGGGCCAGCGCTGCTAGGCCTGACCGGAGCGCGGGTGACTGCGGAGGGGAGCCGGGCGGTGCGGGCGGCTCCCCTCCGGCTTGCCTGGAGGGAAGGCGGGAATGGGCGGGGAAAAGGCAAGAGTCACGGTGTCAACGGACACGACCTGGAACGTTACGCAAGCGGGAACTGGCGCGCTCGGCAGGCTTCGCCTGGCAGGGAGGATCTTCAGCCGGTTCTGGCCCTACACGCGCGGCGACCGGCTGCGGCTGCTGCTGGCGGGCGCCGCGCTGATCACGGTGTCGGCCTGCGAGGTCGCCGCGGTGCTGCTGTTCGACGTCATCACCACGCGGGCGCTGCAGGACCGCAGGCTGGCCGGGTTCTGGGCTCCGGCCGGGGCGTGGCTGGCGGCGGCGTGCGTCGCCGCGCTCGCGATGTTCGCCGGCGGCTACCTGACCTCGCTGGCGGGCGAGCGGTTCGTGCTGCGGCTGCGGGACGCGGTGTTCGCGCACGCCCAGCGCCTGTCACCAGGCTTCTTCGAGGAGCGCCGGCTCGGCGACCTGATGGTGCGGCTCACCGGCGACGTCGAGGTCGTGGAGCAACTGGCCTGCTCAGGCCTGGTCACCACCGCCTGCTCAGCGGTCAGCGTGGTCTTGTTCGCGGGCGCGGCGGTCGCGCTGAACTGGAGGCTGTCGCTGGCCGTGCTCGCGGTCGCGCCGGTGCTGGCGCTCGCGGCCCGCGGGTTCTCCGGGCGGGTCGGTGCCGCCGCGGCCCGGGAACGCGACGCCAGCGGGTCGATCACCAGCGCGGTCGAGCAGAGCCTGGCCAACCAGACGCTGGTGCAGGCCTTCAACCGGCAGAACGCCGAGTCCCGGCGGCTGCACCGGGAGGGCGTCTCGTGGCTGCGGGCGCGGATGGCGGCCGCCCGGCTGAGCTCCGCGTACGGCCCGCTGGTCTACCTGATCGAGACGATCGGCGTGCTGGTGGTGCTGGGTGCCGGGTCGTGGCAGGTGGCAACCGGCCAGACCACCCTTGGCGGGTTGCTCGCCTTTGCCGTGCTCGCCGCCTACCTCTATCCGCCGATCCAGGACTTGAGCGCGGTGGCGCTCGACGTCTCCCAGGCATCGGCAAGCGCGGAGCGGATCACCGAGATCCTCGACTCCCGGCCGCAGGTCAGCGACGGCACGGCGGTCGGTGCCCGGCTGCGCAGCGCCGGGCACGTCGAGTTCGCCGGCGTCACCTTCGGCTATCCCGGCGCCGGCCGGCCGGTGCTGGACGGGCTGTCGTTCGCCGCGGGCCCGGGGCAGGTGCTGGCGGTCATCGGGCCGAGCGGCAGCGGCAAGTCCACGATCGCCCGGCTGCTGCTCCGGTTCTACGACCCCTCCGCCGGGCGGGTGCTGCTCGACGGCATCGACATCCGCGAGCTATCCGTGCAGACCCTGCGCCGCAACGTCACGCTGCTGCAGCAGGACAGCCCGCTGCTCGCCGGGACGGTCAGGGAGAACATCGGCTATGGCGCGAGCGCCGCAACAGACGCCGAGATCGCCGCCGCGGCGCGGGCGGCCGATGGGCACGTGTTCATCGCCGCGCTGCCCGGCGGCTACCAGACCGTGGTCGGCCAGGGCGGGCATCCGCTGTCCGGCGGGCAGCGGCAGCGGATCGCGATCGCCCGCGCCCTGATCCGCGATGCGCCGGTGCTGATCCTCGACGAGCCCACGACCGGGCTGGACGAGGCCGGGGCACAGCGGGCGATGGCGTTGCTGCGCGGCCTGATGGCCGGGCGCACGACGATCCTGATCACGCACGACCTGCGCCTCGTTGACGGCGCCGACCAGGCGCTGGTGCTCGGCGAGACTATGCCGGGCCGCTGGAGCGTGCCGAGTGCGCCGTTGCCGCGGCTGGCTACCGCGCCAGCGCCTCGCGCCGACGGCGCCGGTGGTTGGCCACGTTGACCTGGTTGGCGCACCGGACGCTGCAAAAGTGCCGGCGCCCGTTGCGCGAGGTGTCGATGAAGACGGTGCCGCAGCCGACCCGGCTGCAGGCCCGCAGGCGGGAGCCTGCTCCGTCGTCGATCACGTGCGCCAGGCCGGCCGCGGTGAGGGCTTTCACCCGGGGAACCAGGCCGGCCCGGACGGGTGCGTAATGAAAGTGGAACGGCAGGCCAGAGCCGTGGCTGACCAGCCGGGCATGGCAGTCCGAGGCCACCAGCAGTTCGTCGGCAAGCTGCGCCTTTTCGGTTACGGTGCCGGCCTCGAACACCTCGCGCAGCCGCTGCACCCAGGGTCGCAGCGCCTGGATCTCGGTGGCGGTTGCGGCCGGTTCGTGGACGTCGTAGCGATACAGCGTCCCGGCGATCTCCGGTGCACCGGATCCGGGGTGGTTCACCAGCCAGACGGCGATGTGCGCGCCCGCGTAGGTGTAAGTGTTGAACTGCATAAGACCATTACAGCATGATGGCCGCATTCACCACACTCCCGGAAGGGATTACACCCGATGCCGACTCTTCCCTGGAAGGCACCGAAGTCCCCGCCGCCAGCGGACGGCCCGGTAACCGTCATGGCCTCTCGCCTGGAACTGCGCCGGCTGAGCGACGTGCCGTCGTTCCTCGCCGCGGCATTGCGGATCCGCCGCCAGATGCTGGCCTCCCCCGGCGTGCTGGGCCTGTCGCTGATCGCTCAGCCGCTGCACCGGACGTTCTGGACCCTGTCGGCCTGGCAGGATCAGGACGCGATGTCGGCCGCGGTGAGCCGCGAGCCGCACCTGCACCTCATGAAGCACTTCCGGCCGCGGATGGCCGGCTCCAGCTTCGTCACCTGGACCGCCACGGGCGTGCCGATTACCTGGGACGAGGCGCGGCGCCGCCTGGAGAAGCCGGACACCGTGCACGGCCGCCAATAAACCGTGCACGGCCGCCAATAAGCAGCCGCGCGGCCGCGGTGCCCCCTGCGCCCACTTTCCCGGCTTGGCGGTATCTACATCGGTAGTAGCTTCCGACAGCGCCGATGACAGGGGAATCGTGATGGGAAAGATCGTGATCAGCGAGAACGTCTCGCTCGACGGGGTCGTCCAGGACCCGACCGGTGACGAGGGTCTGCGAAACGGCGGCTGGTTCAACCGGGTCGGGGACTTTGACCGCGCGGAGTGGGCCAAGGTTCTGTTCGACGAGGCGCTGCGTGCCGAGGCCCTGCTGCTGGGCCGGCGAAGCGACGAGTGGTTCGCCACACGCTGGCTGTCCCGCAGCGGCCCGTGGGCGGACCGGCTGAACAGCATGCCCAAGTACGTGGTGTCCTCGACCCTCGACGAGCCCAGATGGGGCAACGCGACGGTTCTTGCGGGCGACGTCGTCAACGAGGTCTCCAAGCTGAAGCAGCGGCTCGACGGCGACATCGTGGTCAACGGCAGCGTTCAGCTCGCGCACACACTGCTCGAGCACGACCTCGCCGACGAGGTGCGGCTTTTCATCTACCCGGTCGTGGTCGGAACCGGCTGGCGCCTCTTCGGCGAGGTCAGCGAGATCAAGCCGATGCGCCTCGTTCAGGCCCAGTCCGTCGGTGACAGCCTCGCCTTGCTCACCTACCAGTCCGGGTAGGTCACCCGCGGTCAGACGCCGAGGTAGCGGTGCGGGATGCCGTCGTGCTGGCGGCTGGATCGCTACGCCGGGCAGCCCGTGTCCTGTGACCGGTTAACCTGTCGCGTGGCTGTCGGGCCGCGTGGCAGGGTGCTGGCGTGGTGATCGACGACTTCCTCCAGCAGTTGGCCAGCACGAGGCGCTTCACGCTCGGCGTTCCGCGCGCGGTGACGGTTTCGCGGGACGGCGGGCGGGTGCTGTTCCTCCGCACTCGGGGCGGTGAAGACCCGGTTACCTGCCTGTGGGGGCTGGACCTGGCCGACGGTGCGGGAGGACGCGAGCGGCTTCTCGCCGATCCGGCGGCGCCGTGGAACTCCGGTCCTGGCGATGTGCCCGAGGCCGAGCGCGTCCGGCGGGAGCGGGCACGCGAGACCTCGGCCGGGATCGTGGCCTACTCGGCCGACGCAGACTGCCGGACGGCCGTGTTCGCGCTGGACGGGCGGCTGTGGGTGCTGCGCGTGGGCGACGGCCCGCGCGCGTCCGCCGGTGTCCCGGAACCGGTGCCTGCCGCAGGCGCGGCGACGGACCCGCGGATCGACCCTGCGGGGCAGTGCGTGGCCTACGTCGCGGACGGCGCGCTGTACGTGACCGAGCTGGCGGACGGGACAGGCCGCCTGCTGGCCGCCCCGGAGCACGACGACGTTTCCTACGGCCTCGCGGAGCATGTCGCGGCCGAGTCCATGCTCAGGTTCCGCGGCTACTGGTGGGCTCCCGACGGCCAGCGGCTGCTGGCTGCGCGGGTCGACAATTCTCCCGTCCAGCGCTGGTGGATCGCCGACCCCGCTGATCCAGAGCGGCCGCCCCGCGCGGTCAGGTACCCGGCGGCTGGAACCGCCAACGCGGACGTCACCCTGCACGTGCTGCGGCTTGACGGCAGCAGGACCGAAGTCACATGGGACCGCGGCGCCTACGAGTACGTGACGGCCGCCGAGTGGGACTCCGAGGGTCCGCTGCTCAGTGTGCAGAGCCGGGACCAGCGGACCGTCATGGTGCTCGCAGCCGACGCCGTCACGGGACAGACAACGTTCCTGCATACTGAGCGCGACGACGCCTGGGTCGAGCTAGCGCCCGGCACCCCGGCGCGGACCAGCGCCGGGGATCTGGTCACCGTGTCCGACCGGGACGGCTCCCGGCGTCTGGTGGTCGGCGGTGCCGCCGTCACGCCGGACGGACTGCACATCGACTCGGTCAGCGGAACCGACGGCGAGACCGTCTACTTCACCGCCACCGATGAACGCGACCCCACCGAGCGGCACCTGTGGCGGTACGAACCGGGGCAGGGCCTGTCGCGGTGCAGTGCGGAACCTGGCGTGCACGACGGCGAGGCGGCGGGCGGCACAGTCGTCGTGCTCTCGCGCACCGAAGAGGGCTGCGGTGCCGCCGTCGGCTGGCGCGACGGGACCCGTACGGCCATCGCCAGCCTCGAAGCCGAACCCGTGCTCAAGCCGCGGATCACGTGGTTGACTCTCGGCGCAAGCAAGCTGCGCGCTGCCCTGCTGCTGCCGTCGTGGTACCGGGCGGGAACGCGGCTCCCCGTGCTGCTGAGCCCGTACGGCGGCCCGGCCATGCAGCGGGTGGTCCACGTGCGTGACGCAGCGTTCTGCGAGGACCAGTGGTTCGCCGAGCAAGGCTTCGCCGTCCTGGTCACGGACGGGCGCGGCACGCCCGGCCGCGGGCCGCAATGGTCGAAGACCGTGTTCGGCGATACCCTCTCCGCGCCGCTGGAGGATCAGGTGGACGCGCTCGACGCGATCTGTGCCCAGTTCCCCGACCTGGACCGGGGGCGGGTCGGGATCCGCGGCTGGTCCTACGGCGGGGCGCTCGCGGCCATCGCCGTGATCCGCCGCCCCGACGTGTTCCACGCGGCCGTTTCCGGGGCCGCCCCCCACGATCAGCGGCTCTACGACACGCACTGGCGGGAGCGATTCCTCGGCCTGCCACAACAGAACCCGGAAGGATACGACCGGTCCTCCACCATAACCGGGGCCGCCAGCCTAACCAGGCCGCTGCTGCTGATCCACGGTATGGCCGACGACAACGTGGTGGTGGCGCACACGCTCCGGATGTCGGCGGCGCTGCTCGCGGCCGGCCGTCCTCACCAGGTCCTGCCGCTGTCCAGCACGACCCACCACACCCCGGCCGACGCGGACACCTTTAGCCAGCTGCTGCGACACGAGCTCGCGTTCCTCGCCGAGTCGCTCAGCGTCGCCCGGCCTGACGCAGACTTACCGTGACAACGCGTCCTTACAGAGCAGCAGACGCGCCTTCGTGAACGGGCTAGCGCCATTGGCGGACGTCCGGCCAGGCCCAAGGCAAAAGGCTCAAAAATAGAACACGTTTCAGTATTGCCCGTCGCCCCGGACGGTTCTACGGTGTGCTCAGGCCCCAGCCGATCAAGCGCTTGATTCGGATTCCGGGACCCATCCTCCGACGACCCCCCACATCGAAGAGGAGAGCCAAATGGAGCCCCGCCATGCCCCTCGCCCGTCCGGTTTAGACCAATCTGTCCCATCTCGCAGGCCGTCCCGGCGCGCCTTTATGGCGGGTGCAGCCGCGGCCGGCGCCTTGGCCTGGGTGCCCGTGTTCCGGGTAACCCCGGCCAGCGCGCAGGCCACCACCTCACCGCCGCCGAACTTCCCGTCGTCGATCTCGATCTACCAGCAGGCGTACCAGAACTGGGCCGGCATGATCGTCATCGACGACGTCTGGACCTGCGCCCCGGCCTCGGCCAATGACGTGGTCACGCTGGCCAACTGGGCGTACGCCAACGGATACCGGCTGCGGGCCAAGGGAATGAGCCACAACTGGTCACCGATCCTGCTGCCATCGGGAAGCACCGGGGCCGGCTACGTGCTGCTGGACACCACCCAGGACCTGACCTCGGTGTCGATCAGCGCGGGCTCGCCGGCCACGGCCACGGTGGGCACCGGCGTCACGATGAACACGCTGACCAGCGCGATAGCGGCGGCTGGCTACGGGTTCTGCGCGATCCCGGCGCCCGGCGACATCACGGTCGGCGGCGCGCTGGCCATCAACGCGCACGGCAGCGCGATCCCGGCGACCGGCGAGACCATGCTGTCCGGCCAGACCTACGGCTCTCTCTCGAACCTGATCCTGTCCCTCACCGCGGTCGTCTGGAACTCCTCGTCCGGGCAGTACGTGCTGACGACGTTCCAGCGCTCGAACCCGGACATCCGCGCGTTCCTGGCGCACCTGGGCCGCGCGTTCATCACCTCGGTCACCCTGCAGCTCGCCGCGTCCCAGAACCTGCAGTGCCAGAGCTGGGTGGACATCTCGGCCGCGGACCTGTTCGCGCCGCCTGCCAGCGCGGGATCCAGTTCGCTCGCCAGCTACGCGGACGGGGCCGGCCGCGTCGAGGCGATCTGGTTCCCGTTCACCGACACGCCGTGGCTGAAGGTGTGGTCGATCAAGTCAAGCCAGCCGCTGCTCTCGGTGAAGGCGACCAGCCCCTACAACTACTCGTTCACGAACAGCGTGACCAGCTCGGAAAACACGTTCTTCGACGAGGTCGCGGCCGGCGACGTCTCCGGCACGCCGGCCTTCGAGGACGCCGCGATAGCGCTGGTGGACACCGGCCTGGTGTTCACCGGCACCTGGGACCTCTGGGGTCAGTGGCAGAACGTGCTGCTGTACGTGGAGCCGAGCACGGTGCGCATCGTGGAGGCCGGCTTCGCGATCATCACCTCGCGGGCCAGCATCCAGCAGGTGGTCAGCGACTTCTACACGCAATACAGCAGCCTGCTGTCCAGCTACGCCGCGCAGGGCCAGTACCCGATGAACGGGCCCATCGAGATCCGGGTCACCGGCCTGGACAAACCCTCGGACGCCCTGGTCAGCGGCGCTCAGTCGCCGATCCTGTCCTCGCTGCGGCCGCGGCCGGACCAGCCCGGCTGGGACACCGCGGTCTGGCTGGACATGGGCACGCTGCCGATCACCGCCGGCTTCTCCGCGTTCTACGCCGAGATGGAATCGTGGATCTGGAGCCACTACACCGGCAGCTACGCGTGCGTCCGGCCGGAATGGTCCAAGGCCTGGGGGTGCACGTCGACCGCGCCGTGGACCAATACGACGATCCTGGGCAGCACGATCCCGGCAGCGGTCAGCGCGGGCCAGGCGAGCAACGACGGCTGGAGCACAGCCGTCTCGATTCTCACCTCTTACGACCCGAATTCAGTGTTCAGCAGCCCGTTCCTGGACACCTTGTTCGGCTGAGCCTGCTGCAAGGCCGGGCCGGGCCGTACCGTGTCCTGGTGGCGCAGAAACTGGCGATCGTGGTCCGGACGGACCTCGGCATGGGACGCGGCAAGATCGCCGCCCAGGTCGCCCACGCGGCAGTGGCCGCCGTGCTGGACGGCCTGGGCGGCGCCGACCTCGCGGCCTGGCTGCAGCAGGGCCAGCCCAAGGTCGTGCTCAAGGTGGCGGACGGCGCGCAGCTGGATGACGTGGTGCGGCAGGCCCGCGCCACCGGGCTGCCAACCGAGGTCATCTGCGACGCCGGCCGCACCCAGGTGAGCCCGGGCACGCAGACGTGCTGCGCGCTCGGGCCCGCCGACAGCGAGCGGATCGATACGGTGACCGCCGACCTGTCCCTGCTCTGAGGCACCATGGGGCTGTGATTATGCGAGAGGTGCCCGGCCTCATCTACCACATCGCCAGGGCGTCCGACTGGGCACAGGCGCAGGCTGCCGGTGAGTACACGACGTCAACGCTCGGCAGGACGCTGGCCGAGGAAGGATTCATCCACTGCTCGGCCGCCGGCCAGGTGGCGGGGGTGGCGAACATGTTCTACCAAGGGCTGCCGGACCTGCTGGTGCTGGCCATCGACACCGGCCGCGTCCGGCCAGAGATCCGGCTCGAGCAGGTTGCGGGCTCGGCTGAGCCCTTTCCGCATATCTACGGGCCGCTCAACCTTGACGCGGTGGTGGAAGCCCGCCGGTTCGAGCCGGGTCCTGATGGCCGGTTCGCCTTCCCCGCAGGTGTCCGGCCGGGAGGCGGCCTGACATAACCGCGGGTCATGCTGGCCACCCGCGCCGGCATGACCCAGCCCGCACTCTTAGCGCGTGTCTTTCAGCGCGCCCCAGCCGTGCCAGGCTTCCACGGCAATCCAGGCGCTGATGCGGCCCCGGTCGCGCTGCCGGTACGGACGGCCCGTGTAATGCCGGGCCAGGCGGTCGATGTCGGCCAGGTCGGTGTCGTCGCGCCACTCCTCGACGTGGCCGATGATGCTGACGTGGGTGTACCAGTCGCTTTCATCGAGCACGTCGAGCGCGACCCGGGGATCGTCGCGCATGTGCTCCAGCCGCTTGCGGCCCTCGTCCATGTTCACCAGAACCCGGCCGTCGTCCCACTGGTACCACGTGGCCGCGGAGACCGGCTGCCCGTCCCGCCGCAGGGTCGTGATGACCGCCGGGTTTGCCTTGAGCAGCAGGACTACCGCGGCCTCGGGAAGCGGTGGTTTCGGCATTCGGGCCTCCACAATCGGATGCTGGGACGCGCGCAGCTGGCATGCTGCCCGCCGGACTGCGACGCACACTCACCGAACGATCTTAGGCAGCAGCCCCGACAGAAGTTTCTTCTGGCAGAGTGTCGAATCCGGATCGAGCCGTTCGTATATGAGGCGAGGGGGCGGCCGGAGGGGTCGCCAGGACAAGGAGCCATGGGATGACGCAGTACCTGATCTCGTTCGATGACGGAGCGATGACCTTCCCCGAGGAGGACCTGCCCGACGTGGCCAAGGCCGCGCTCGCGGTGGCCCGGGAGGCCCGGGAGGCCGGCGTGTGGGTTTTCAGTGCTGGGCTGGAAAGCCAGAGGGCGAGCATCGTCGCCACCGACGGAACGGTCACCGACGGCCCGTACCCGGAGACCAAGGAAGTCATCGGCGGGTTCGCGGTCGTCGACGTGCCCTCACGCGAGGAGGCGCTGGAGTGGGCCGCCAAGATCGCCGTCGCGTGCCGCTGCGCGCAAGAGGTACGGGAGATCCTGCCCGAGCCGACCGTCTGATTCAGGGTCTGAGGCTGTCGCGGCCCAGCTGCCGTAGAACCTGTTTCATGGTGTCATACGGCTCGGGCCCTATTTCCTGACGCCACCGGGCCTCGACCGAGGCAAAGGCGCGCTGGGTCGCATCTGCGGCCTCGTCGCCGAGATCGGTCCGGAAGAGCCGGCCAGCCGGCCAACCCGGCGGCAGGCGCCTGGATCGGCGTCGCTCAGCCGGAGAAGGGCTTGCGGCCCATCCCCGCGTAGCACGGGATTGGGTACCCCGACCCCACACCCCGCCATTCGGGCAGAGGGACGACGCCCGGGTCGGCCAGCTCCAATCCGGAGAAGAACCGCTCGAACTCCGGCCGGGAACGCAGGGTCAGCCGGGTCGGCCCCATCCGCTCGTTCAGCCGCGCTGTGCCCTCGGTCACCCGCTGGGTGTCAATGTCGCGCACGGTATCCGAGACGGTCAGGTAGCTGCCCGGGGCGAGCGCATCCACCAGCCCCGCGACAATCCCCCACGGGTCCTCCTCGTCCGGCACGTACTGCATGATCATCAGCGCCATCACCGCGACAGGCTGCGACAAGTCCAGGGTCTCCGCCGCGCTGGCCAGCACCTTCCCGGTATCCCGGATGTCCGCCTGCACGTAGGCGGTTGCTCCCTCGCTTGTGCTGGTCAGCAGCGCCCGGGCGTGCATGAGCACGATCGGGTCGTTGTCCACGTAGACGACCCGGGCGTCGGGCGCGATCGCCTGCGCCACCTGGTGGGTATTCTCCGCGGTCGGCAGCCCGGTACCGAGGTCGAGGAACTGCCGGATCCCGGCCTCGCCAGCCAGGTAGCGCACCGCCCGGCCAAGGAACGCACGGTTGGCCCGCACCCCGGGCAAGACGTTCGGGTTGATCGCGATGACCTGCTCGGCGGCTTCCCGGTCCGCGGCGAAGTTGTCCTTCCCGCCCAGCCAGTAGTCATACACCCGGGCGGGATGAGCCACGCTGGTGTCCAGCGCAGCGGCCGGGGCAGTGTCCTCGCCCGGATCATCTGCGTGCAGCGAGTCCGCCACCGCCGCCTTCCTCTCTCCCGCCCCGGTCCTACCGGACGCTCGCACCTCGTCCGTCGTCTCCGGTAGAGCATAATGGCGTCCGCCGGCCAGGCCGATCGGTGCTTCGATCTCAGCTGACCACCGGGCCGGTCAGGCTTCCTCGGGGGCCGGTCTCAGGGAAGGCGCCGCCCGGCCCCAGGTGGGTACGGGTGCCGTCGTGGTCGAGGATGCACAGGATCTCCGCGGCTCCCTCTCGCACGCCGAACGCATGCGGCTCCATCGTGGAGAACTCGGCCGCCTCACCTGCCCGCACGAGGATGGTCCGCTCGCCCAGGCGCAGCACGATGGTGCCGGACAGGACGGTGAACCAGTCCCGGCCCGGGTGGACGCGCAGCCTGTCGGGCACCTTCCTGGTCACCCGCAGCTTCGCGATCGTCATGCCCCGCGGCGCACCGGTCCGCGACAGCAGCCAGGTCGTCATGCCGCGCGCCTCGTCCCGGAGCGGCCTGATCACCACATCGGCGTCGTCGTCGGACTCCACCAGCTGGTCAAGCGTGGTGCCGAGTGCCCTCGCGATCGGCGTGAGCTGATCCAGGGCAATCCGCCGGTGACCGGTCTCGATCCGGCTCAGCGTGGACGGGCTCAGGTAGCTCCGGGCCGCCAGCTCGTCCAGCGACCAGCCCAGCGACGTGCGCAGACCCCGGATGCGCTGCCGGACAAGAGCGTCCAGATCGGCGTCTTGCTTCATACGCAAGAGAATATGCCGTAACGGCAAGCCGGCAGTACCGTCTAGGACATGGCACACGAACACGAACACCTGGCTGACCTGCTCGACCTCGACGCGGAGGTCCTCAGCGAGTACCACCGCGAGGTAGCCGAATGGGTCACGGCAAACCTCACGGAACGAGCCCGCGTCATCGACGTGGGGGCCGGCACGGGCACCGGCACCCTGGCGCTGGCCAGGCAGTTGCCGGACGCTGAGGTGATCGCCCTGGACGTCGACGAGGAGCTGCTGAAGCACATCCAGGACAAGGCCCGCGCATCCGGGCTCGCCGACCGGGTCCGCACCGTCCAAGCCGACCTCGATCAGGCATGGCCTGATGGCCTGAAGCCCGCCGACCTGGTGTGGGCCGCCAACTCGCTGCACCACATGGGCGATCCGGCACGGGCGGTCGCGCAGATCTACCAGATACTGCGCCCAGGGGGACTGCTCGCGGTCACGGAGATGGAATCGTTCCCGCGTTTTCTCACCGACCCGGCGGGCGCGGCGCTCGAGGAGCGAATCCACACCGCCATGGCGCGGGGTCGGGACGAGGCCGGCATGCATATGCATGAGGACTGGCCCGCCCGTTTCGCCGAAGCCGGGTTCGCGGTCGAGTCCGAACGCTGCTTCGTGATCGAGCTGCAGCCGCCGCCGGGCTCGCCGATGGCCGCCTCCGTGACCCGCTATGCCATGGTCGCCCTCTGCCGCGCCCGGCACGGCCTGGAGGACAAGCTCAGTGCCGGTGACATCGCGGAACTCGACGCCCTCGCCCCGGCCCTGCCCGCCCGCGACGACCTGACGGTCCACACCAGCCGTACGGTCTGGCTGGCCCGCAAGACCGCCGGATAACCGGGCCGGCGCCTGCTGGCTGGCCCCCGTACGCTTAGGTGGTGCGTGGTTCGGTCACGGTTCATATGGCGGCATCCGCTGAACGGATCTGGGACCTGGTCAGTGACGTCACCCGGATCGGGGAGTTCAGCCCCGAGACGTTTGAGGCGGAATGGCTCGGCGCTGCTAGCAGGCCCGAAGTGGGGGCGTGTTTCCGCGGCCATGTCCGGCGCAACGGCCGGGGACCGGTGTACTGGACTGCCTGCACGGTGGTGGCGTGCGATCCGGGCCGGGAGTTCGCCTTCGCGGTGACCGGCCCGCGCGGAATGACCGTGAACACGTGGCGCTACCAGCTGGAACCCAGCGCGGCGGGCACCGATGTCACCGAGTCGTTTGAGCTGGCCGACACGCCGGTCATGCGCCTGTACTGGATGATCGCCGGGTTTGCGCGCGGCCGCACCAACCTGGAGGGCATGCGGGTCACCCTGGAAAGGGTCAAGGCAGCAACCGAATCCGCCGATCCTTCCCGGTAGGCCCGATCACCAACAGCCACCCTGCCACGCGGCATGCCGGCATCGCATGTGCGAAGCTGTGGATATCGCCGTCCCGGGAGGAGCTCTGCATGACTGACGCCGCGCCGGAGCCTGATGGTTCCGAGGACGCGCCGGAGCCTGATGGTTCCGAGGATGAGACCAGGCGCAAGTTCCGCGAGGCGCTGGAGCGCAAGCGTGCCAATGATGCGGACGCGAACGCGGGCCGCCGTGGCCAGGACGCCGGGAAGATCCACGGCGCCCGCGGTCTGGCCCGGAGCCGGCGTTCGTTTCGCCGCAAGACCGGCAGCTGAACAACTGGTGCTTCCCACCGCCCATTCGTTTGAGACGCTAGCGCCATGGCACGACCGCTGGCCCCCTGTGTCTGCGAATGCGGCGGCCTGAGATGTCAGACCGCTTGCAGACTCCGTCGCTAGAACTTGCGCGCGATGCACAGGCGCGCAACCGCGAGTTTGTCCGCGCCACGCCGGTCGTCCCACTGCACGGCGAGCATGCAGAGGTTCTGTGCTCCCTCAAGCTGGAGTGCCTGCAGGACACCGGTTCGTTCAAGATCCGTGGCGCAACGAACGCAATCCGGATCGCCGCAGATATTGACCCGGCCATGCCGGTTTACACGGTAAGCGCAGGCAACATGGGCGCAGCGCTGGCGCGCGCGGCGAACCTGATGGGGGTGCGCGCCGTCGTCGTTGTCCCGGACACTGCGCCCGCCACAAAGCTGGCTGGAATCAAGCGCTGGGGCGCTAAAGTCCTGCCGGTTCCCTATGAGGCGTGGTGGCAGGCGGTTGTGGATCACCAGTGGGAACCACTGCATGATCACATATTCGTGCATCCCTTTGCCGATGTGAACGTGATGGCGGGCAATGCCACAGCGGCGCTCGAGATCGTCGAGCAGGTCCCGGACGTCGAAGAAATCGTCTGCGCGTTCGGCGGAGGAGGACTGATTTGCGGCATCGCCGCCGCTGTAAAGGCCCTGCGTCCGAGGGTGCGTATCGTCGCTGCGGAGGTTGAGACAGCCGCGCCGGTGACCGCTGCCTTCTCGCACGGGGGGCCCGTTGATGTCGACTACCAAGCCACGTTCATCGACGGCTGCGGGTCGCGCCGTGTGACGGACGAGATGTGGGAGCTAGTGCATGGACTGGTTGACGATACGGTGATCGTCACATCTGAACAGGTGGCGGCAGCTATACGGCTGCTGATCGACCGGTGCAGCGTCGTCGCCGAAGGGGCGGGTGCCGTTCCGGTCGCTGCGGCCCTTGCTTCCGAGCGGCGCGGTCCGCGCACGGTCTGCATCGTCTCTGGCGGAAACATCGACGCCGCCAAGCTGACGACAATCATGTCTGGGAACGTGCCGTGAGTCACCCACAAGGCGGCTGCGCCTTGCGCGCATCAGTTCGTCTGTGGGCTTGCTGTGGCGAAGCGTGTCATGTCCGCGCCAGTAGTCTTTTCACGGCTGTCGTGCCAGCCACGGCCTGGCCGTGGTCGGGTGACTGCGGGATGAGGTTGAACTCCGTGCAGCCAGCATCAAGGTAGGGCGTGAGGAATTCGGCGACGTCGTCGGCGGTGCCGTAGGGGCAGTACCGCTCGAAGCGCTCGAACGGGAGCTGGTAGAAGGCCTGCATCGCCGGAGCCAGGCAGGCGCGTGCTGCTTCTTTCGAGTCCGCGAGCCCGCACCACACCTGCATACCGTGACGGGCTGGCGGGTCGGGCCGGCCCGTGCGGGCGGCCTCTTGTGCTGCCATCGCGACGGCGTCGGCGAAACGCCGGGGCGAGACCCAGATGCCCAGCCAGCCATCACCGAGCCTGCCCGCGCGCCTGATCGCGGCGTCTGAACGTCCCCCGATGATGATGGGAATCGCCGCGGCCGGCGGGGGGGCGATGACCGCGTCGTCTAGGTCGAAGAACTTGCCGTGGAAGGTGACTGCCGTACCGGTCAGGAGCTGGCGCACGATGGTGAGGCATTCGTTCATCCGCAGGCCCCGGGTGGCTGGGTCCACTCCGCAGATAGCCACCTCGCGGCGATCTTCGCCGCCCACTCCGACCCCGAAGATGAGCCGCCGGGGCGCGAGCCGGCTGATGTCTGCGAGCTGGCGGGCCACCAGGACCGGATGGCGCAGCGGCAGCAGGTACACGCCGCTGTAGATCGGCAGCGTGGGATGGAGCAGCGTCAGCGCGGTGGCTTGCACGAGCCCGTCGAATCCCGTGCCCGCGAAGCTCACGTGGTCTCCGCAGCAGACATGGTCGATGCCTGCCTCGGCGGCTTGCGCCAGAAATGCCCTGGCGGGCTCATCGCCCCGCTCCAGCAGGTCGAAGGGCGGGAACATGCCGACCCGGGCCGATGCGGTCCCGCGGCCGAGCGTCACCGGGGCGCACCGGGGTAGGCGTGACCCCGTGTGTGGGCTGTCTCGAGGTGCCTGTCCGGGTAGACGTCGGCCGCCGGAACGGAACCGCCGAGGACGCCGAAGATCTGACGACTTACCTCGGGTTGCTGTGCGGCGGTCCGGTAGAAGGCCTCCAGCCGGGGCGGCAGAGGCGCGAGCCTGGCCGTGCTCAGGGTGAGGTCGAAACCGCTGCCGGTGAGGGCGTCTCGCCGGTGCTGGTAGCCGGATACGGCCTGGTCCAGCGGCCGGTGCCCGGCCAGGCCGTCGTGGATGGCTTCGGCCAGCAGTTCGGCGGCCTGGAAGGCGTCTGACATTCCCATGCCGGTCGAGGGGTCTTTGTGATGGCCGGCGTCGCCGGCGAGCGCCCATCCCGGCCCGGCCGACGTCCGGTACAGGTTGGGCAGGTCGCCGGTACCGGTCAGGCGCGCTTCGCGCCGGCCCGACGCGACGGTGTCGCGCAGGCCCGGGACCAGGTCGAGGGCGCAGTGGAAGTGGTTTTCGGCGTCCTTGCGCACCTGGCCGAACTCCTGGCGGGGCCAGGCGACATAGATGCAGGTCAGGTCGTCGTTGGTGGGCCAGACCAGGATCAGCCGCCCGGGGCGGGCGTGGAAGGATGCGCCCAGATGACGGATCCCGCTCCAGTAGGAGTAGTAGACGGCGGTGAGCGGCGGATACTCCCGGTAGGCGCGGGCAGCGACCCTTCTGGCGACGGTCGAGTGCAGACCGTCGGCGCCCACGACGACCCGGGCCCGCAACGACGATTGCGGGGATGTCCGGTGATGGCCCCGCACGCCCACTGCCCGGCCCTCGGACCACAGCACGTCACCGACCACGAAACCCTCGATCAGCTCGGCGCCAGCCTCCTCGGCCGCCTCGGCCAGCAGTGTGTCGAGCACGGTCCGCCGCGGACAGTACGCGCCCGCCACGCCCTCCACAGCCGGCCCGATGCCAGATATCTGCACCGGGCCGACGTCGAAGGTTATCTGCCGGATCGGCGCGCAGCCGCGGGCCTGCAGCCGGTCGAGCAGTCCCCAGGCCTGCAGCCGGGCCGCACCGCGCTGCCACAGGAAATGCGTGGACATGGTGTCACTCGGAAATGACGCCCGGTCGGCCAGGGCGACCCGGTGCCCGGCGCGCGCCAGCAGCATGGCCAGCGGCGCTCCGGCGCACCGGGCGCCGACCACGATGGCGTCGTACATCGCTCCCCCCGATTGTGCGGGACCGGCGCCGGCTAGCCGACGGTCTGGCCGGCCGCGAGCGCCTTGACGTCTGCGGTGCTCAGCGGATTGCCGGCGATGCCCCAGTCTCCGCTCTTCACTTCCTCGACGACCACCCAGGTGACCGGGCGCATGTTCTCACCCTCGATCTCGACCATCGTGTCAGTCAACCGGCGCACCATGTCCTGCTTCTGGCCGGCCGAGAAGACACCCTCAATGACCTTGACGTTGACGAACGGCATACCCCGCCCCTTTCCGTTGGGCCGTGCCTGACGACGGCCACGCAACCAGTACTAGCACGATCGTTCGTGCCAACGGATGCGATGCTAGCACGAAC
>Ga0209333_1000675_pt1 | contig 17979 bp, 17 predicted proteins | sample BlaSpr_A8_OM2_O3_FD_187982 | JGI IMG/M metagenome (GOLD analysis project Ga0209333, IMG submission 187982) | Forest soil microbial communities from Thunder Bay, Ontario, Canada - Black Spruce, Ontario site 2_A8_OM2_O3 (SPAdes) (version 2) | ecosystem: Environmental > Terrestrial > Soil > Boreal... | reverse complement strand
TCAAACTCCGGCGTGACAAAGGACGCTTCGGTGCTCGATGGCGAAAAGCTATAGGCCTCACGAAACACCTCTTCCCGTCGTGAAAGGAGCTGGCTCAACGTGAAAATAACGAAGACGGCGGTAGCCAGGCCGGCGAACGCGAACCAAATCCGGCCGGCCGTGGCGCGTACCCCAGAAGGCTGATTTTCGTAGACGCCGAGCGGCGTGGGCGCTGCGCCCGGCAGCCCGAAGGCCTTCCAGATATCCGCGCCGTTTATATATTCGCCCAGGGTCCAGGTGGTTTCGTCGCCCGCCTTTTCCATCGAAAGTACATACGGTGGAGCGATAAAATCGGTCACCGTGACAGCGTCGGCGTCGTTTACGGTTATCTGCCAGGGGAATTCGCCGAGCACGAAAGTAGTTCTTGCGAAGCACGTCTGGAAGTGCTTGTACTTCTTCCCGAGGTACTTGACTGAGAGTCCCAGTTCCAGCACCTCGGGCAAGGCGGTGACTACGGTCGCGTCATTCCAATGGCCGTTGTATTCGGTGAAGTAGCGGAATCCCTTGTAAGGGTTAAACAGCAGATACTCCCGCCAGCTATAACCGAGGCCGTCCACTTCCAAGCTACGAACTTGGAAGCCGATCGACTCATAATCCGCGCCGCGCCATTTTCCGCGGGTACCCAACGGGATCAGCGGAGCTTCGTCGCCCGTGGCGGCTTCAAAGCGTTGCAGGATTCGCAACTGCGGGTCCTTAGCGTCCAGAATGGAGTGACAGCGATCACAGACGATAGTAACGGCGCGACCCATGGACCTCACGGTCAGCGGAGCTCCGCAGTTTGGGCAGGTCAACGATTCAACCTGAGGGGGCGCGCCCGCAGTCATGACCAACCCTCGAAGGCGCGCAGATTCTTTAGCCGCAGCGCGTCGAAATCGACCATTTTCCCTAAGTAGAGGACCGGATCCGAGTCACTGTAATCCAGCGTCGCGAAATCGCCGCCTGTCGAGCGCAAGTCGACGAACGTAGCGGCCTGCTTATCCCAATACTGAAACGGAAGCTCACCTTCGACGCCGCGATAAAGGGCCTCAGTAATGGCGGTCGCCTGGAACGCGACCTTGTTCCAGGAAAATCGATCGCCCAGGTGTACGGCAGCCAGTGCCGGCAGCGGTTCGGCCTGGAAGGCGAAAGTGACCGCGTATTGACTTTGCGCATCCGATAGCCAGGCGCTGCCGCCTTGATTCAACATGACGTGCCACTCGTTCCAAGAGCCTTCGTCATAATCGTATATGATGCGCCCAGCGACCGTGAAGGCGCGATTTTCGTAGACGCCGGAAGTGCCGATTTGGATCGGGGAACTGTCGGCCGGCAGATCCGAGACGACTCCCACCTTTTCCAGGTTGATGTCGGTACGAATCAGAATGGATTTGCAATGCGGGCAGGTGGTTTGCACACTGCTCGACCAGTGGAACAGGATGGGTGCGCCGCAGTTTGGGCAAAGCGCGGCAGGCTGCGTCATGGGCCGATCCTCGCCGCGATGTAATCTCGCGCCACGTCGCGTACGCTGACGTGCTCGGCGCCCAGGAACTCGCGCAAGCCGGTTTCGAAATCCCATCGGGGACGCGGCCGGCAGCTAAACAGGTTCAAGCAAATCGAGCCATGCTCCGGGAAAGTGTGGCACGTCAGGTGCGATTCCGATAGCAACGCCAACCCGGTGATGCCGCCGGTGTTCGGGAATTGATGCCACAGAATCTCGCCCACCGTATGCAGGTCCAGGTCGTCGATGATCGCCAGGAAAAGGGCACGCAATACGTCCAGGTCCCGCAGGCCGCCGGGCGAACAGCCGTGCGCTTCGACAATCCATTCCACACCAGGCATTGGTTTGCGAACCGGTACAATCTAGTATACTGAGGTGCAAATGAGCCTGCGAACTTTTCTGGGCAAGCAGTTTATCGCCGTCATCCAATGGAACGAGGATGAGGATGGCGTACTGGCCTATCGGTATCCGATGCAGGATATGGAGATTGAGAATGGCGGCCAGCTCACGGTGCGCGAATCGCAGATGGCCGCTTTCGTTAACGAGGGCCGCATTGCGGATATATTCCGTCCCGGCCTGTACACCCTGAACACCCGTAATCTGCCGCTTTTGACGGACCTGATGAACTGGGACAAAGCGTTCGAATCGCCGTTCAAATCGGACGTGTATTTCTTCTCCACGCGGCTGCAGATCGGCCAGCGCTGGGGCACGGCCACGCCCATCACCATCCGCGACAAGGAATACGGTGCAGTGCGTTTGCGCGGATACGGCATTTATGCGTATCGGGTGGCCGATCCGCGCGCTTTTTACACCAGCGTGAGCGGCACGCGCGACATTTATCGCGTGGCGGACCTGGAGGGCCAGTTGCGTGAGACGATTATCGCGCGGATGACGGATATCTTCGCCAACAGCCAGGTGCCGTTCCTGGATATGGCGGCGAACCAGGCGGCTCTGGCGCAAAAGATCGCCGAGCAGGTCGGCCCGGCGTTTAAAGCTCTGGGGCTGGAGCTGAACCAGTTGATCGTCGAGAATCTTTCGCTGCCGGATGAACTGCAGAAGATACTGGATCAGCGGATCGGCATGAACATGGTCGGCGACCTGGGGCGTTACGCGCAATTCGAGGCGGCGCAGGCTATTCCGATTGCGGCGGCCAACGAAGGCGGAGCGGCCGGTGTCGGCGTGGGGTTGGGCGCGGGCATTACGATAGCTCAGACCATGATGAACGCCATGAAGCCGGCTGCTCCAGTCGCGCCTTTGAGCGCCGCGTCAGCCGAGACGAAGTTCTGCGTCGAATGTGGACACGCGATTCCGAGGCCGGCTAAGTTTTGTCCGGAGTGCGGCAAGCCTCAGCAATAATGGCCGCTGATAAACGCAGATTAACGCTAGATTAACGCAGATAAAACAGATCGCGTGGTCCAAAGCCACCACCAATGGTGCAGAGCAGCCAGAGGCCCTGAGGACCGTCGCCCACATCGTCAATGCGTTGGAGATGGTCGCCAAAGTGCTCGGGGACTAAGTTCTTTGGGGCCTTATGGGTATAATTGCTCAATCCGGTACGAGCAAATCTTCACCAGGAGTGTCGTCGATGATCAAGAATATTGAAAGTTTGTCGCATTGCGGAATAGGGCTGCCAAGAGCAATAAAGGGCACGCCCCTGCCGCTGCTAAACAATCGCCAGCGCAACGGACGGTCGAGTGAGCGGGCAGTGAGACCTCAACCAAGCTGCGTGTGGGCAACCCTTCTGATAGCTGGCTTTGTTTTCCGTCCGGAAATGGCTACCGGGCAGTCTGCTCCGGCGCCCGCGACAGCGCAGGCGCCATCAAAGGCCGCCACCCCTGTCACAATGACAGAGTGCGAGGGAGTCAATAACTGTGCGACTTGGACGTTCCTTGGCGCCCAAGGCAACGGCCAATGGCCGTCCGGCGAGGTCGCGAATCTGAACGTGGAGCGTTACGACAACGACAGCGTGGTAATTCGGCGCGCGGACTCGACAGGTTCGTCGGCGGGCTTGACCGCAGTCTATACGGGGACTCGCCACGGCGATCGTGTTGGAGGGGAGTTCACGTCATCTTGGCCGGAGCACTGGGACAACAAATCCGGCAACTGGTATGCGACGGTTGAAGGTACCGTAAGCCGTCCCAGCGTGATGCATTTTTGTGATGTAAACTGTACTACCCTCCAATGGGAGAACGGGCGCTACGTTAGCAAGACCGCAAACGGCTTCGCCGACCCCCGATTGGAGCGACATATGGACCGTTGAAAGCTTTACGCGCGAATCGGTCATCCTGCACCGCACGGAGACCGGAAGGTTCGCCTTTAAGGTCGTTTACAAGGGCCGGATTTCGCAGGAAGGCGACAGCCTTGTCAACGCGGCCAACCCATTCTGTTGCGGCGGTGGGCAGCCAGCCAATATTAGGCTAGCCTGGGGTCCCGCGCTTAGCTCGGTTCCTGGGAGCAACGAGGAACGGGACCGGGGACAACAACCGCAGCAACGGGTGGTAGTAGTACGCCCCGGCCCGGTCTGTTTTCCCTGGTTCTTTACAATAATTTGCGAGTAGGCAGGACTCGTATCAGCGGCCTATTTGAAATCCACGCCGCCGCCTTGGCGAATGTGGCGAATCGCGGCCATGGACCATCGGGAGCGCCGGCGCCCACTAGCACCGCGGTGCATCCCGCACTCTCCGCTGCTAGCGCATCGACATCCCGATCTCCCACCATGAAGCACCGCTCCGCCTGGACGCCAAATTCTCGCAGCGCGCGCAACAGCAGCCCCGGCCCCGGCTTGCGGCAGTTGCAGGCGTCCGCCGCCGAGTGCGGGCAATAGTAGACGCGCGAGATGGTGACGCCAAACGGCGTGAGCAGGCGAAACAACGCCGTATTGACCGCTATGAACTCGCGCACGTCGAAGTAGCCCAGGCCGATGCCTTGTTGATTGGTGACTATGACCAGCCGGTAGCCCGCCCGCTGCAACTCCGCGAGACCTTCTCCCACGCCGGGCAACAACTCGGCTTCGCGCGGATCGCTCAGGTACGGACTCTCCTTGAGCAGGGTGCCGTCGCGATCCAGGAAAACGATCCCCTTCGGTGGGGCGCCGGCTACCTGGGAAGGCAGCGCCAGACGTTCCACCGCCACGATGCGCTCGATAATCTGGCTGGTACTGACATGGTGGCTGACTGGTATGGTAACGACTTGTCCTCTATAAGCCGTCACGGCCTCGGCCGAGCGGAGTTGCCGCGTGGAATAGTCGCCGCCCTTGATGTAGAAGTCGGGCTGCCAGCGTTGAATCTGCCCCAAGGGACGCACATCATCTAAAACCGTTACGGCATCGACTGACTCCAGCGCGGCTACTACGGTCATCCTCTCCAGCTCGGAGCAGATGGGCCGATGCGGTCCTTTATGCTGGCGAATCGACCAATCGGAATTGACCGCGACCAGCAGCGCGTCGCACATGGCGCGGCTGCGCTCCAGGTAATCCACGTGGCCGGCATGCAACAGGTCGAACGCGCCGCAAGTATAACCGAAATTCCTGCCGGCGCCGCGTAGGTTTTCTACCCAACTATCCACGTGGTCGTTTGTGAGGATCTTTGTCATCGCCGACGAAGACCCGCCATGACCTTCGCCAGTTTCTCGCGGGAGATGGCCACGGTGCCGGATTCGCCAACCGCGAGGCCCGCCGCCAAGTTCGCCAGCCAGACCGCATCGCTCAGTCGCGCGCCCGCAGCCAACGCCACGGCCAGTGTCGCCAAGGCGGTATCGCCAGCGCCGGTCACGTCGTAGACTTCGCGGGCGAAGCTGGGAAAGTGCTCCTCCGGCGCATCCGGCCGGAGCAGCGTCATGCCATCTTTGCCCTCGGTGACGACAATGGCGGTCGACCCCGCCAAGCGAAGCAAGTGGCGGGCGGCATGCATGGTTTCGTCGTGATGGCGCGCGGGCAACCCGGTAAGCATAGCCAGTTCGCTCCGGTTCGGCTTCAAGACGGTAGCTCCCCGGTAGCGCTCGAAATCGGAGCCTTTTGGATCGACTACAACCGGCTTGCCGTAACGCGCGGCCGCACCGATGATTCCCTTGACCACTGCCGCGGTCGCGAAACCCTTAGCATAGTCCGATACCAGGACGGCATCCACACGCGGCATCAATCGCGCGGCGCGCTTCACCACCGCATCACCCAGGCCCGCTTCGATCGGCGAAGTATCTTCCTCGTCGATGCGCACGATCTGTTGGTCATGCGCCACGATTCTCAATTTCACCGTGGTGGGGCGTCCCGCGGCGATCGATATATGCGCGCAATCGATGCCGCGCTGAGACAGCATCCCGCGCAGCTCCGTGCCGGCTCCGTCCTGGCCGGTAACACCGAATAGAACAACGTGTGCGCCGAGCGCGGCCACATTGCAAGCGGTATTTGCCGCGCCGCCCGGCACGCCGTACGCGCCGGCCTTGCGCACGATGGGTACGGGCGCCTCGGGCGAGATGCGATCCACATCGCCGGACCAATAGCGGTCCAGCATCAGATCGCCCGCGACCAACACACGTTTCCCGGCAAATACTGCGACGGCTTTGGCAATGGCGGCGTTCGGTCTCATGCGGAGCGCAGAAGTCGGGAGTCGGGAGTCAGAAGTCAGAATAGCAGCCTTTGCATAGGCCGCGACCTCCGCATTCTGTCTTCTGTCTCCTGTCTTCCGCTTCTCACCCCGGCATCTGGGCAACGCTTAGCACATTGCCGTCCGGATCCTTGAACCAGGCCACCCGCGCGCCGGCGTGCGCGGCGGCCACGCCCGGACCGCTGGGTGAAGTCCAGATGCCCATTTCGTCCTGGTCCTTCATCCACGGATAGCGCTGGAACTCGACTCCCGCGCCTGCCAGATCCTTCACGGCGGCCACGATGTCGTTCACTTCCCATCCCAGCACCGTAAACTGCGGCGGGGTCCAATCCGGCACAGGCGCGAGGCGCAGGGTCGTGCCGTTGGCGTCGAAGATCATCGCGAACTGATCCTCGCCCACCAGCCGCAAGCCCAGCGTGTCGCGATAAAACTTTCTGGCGGCGTCGCGGTCGCGGACCGCCGCAAATGCTACGAGTTTCTGTGTACCCAGCGTCATTTATTCATTCTGCGCCAAGGGAGGGTCTGTCGTAAAGCCCCTCTATCTGTCATAATATATCTCAAATGCGACACGGGTACGTCGAGTGCTACGATCCCAAGCCCGGCACTTCCATTTCCACTCTGGCGTACGAGTATCCGCCCGCTTTCGACGTACCGGAGCATGCCCACGGCGCGGACCAGGCGATCTACGCCACGCGGGGTGTGATGGAGGTCTCGGTGGGCCAAAGCTTCTGGCTGATTCCCCCCCATTTCGCCATTTGGATTCCTGCGAAGGTCATGCACCGCATACGCATGCCCGCCGCCGTTTCCATGCGCACGCTTTACCTGCGGCGCGGTCTCGCCCCCAAGCTGCCTGCCACGTGTGCGGTGCTGCATGTCACGCCCCTGCTGCGCGAGTTAATCGTGGAAGCTGTGCGGGTAGGACAGCTCCGCACGCGGAATCGCCTGCACTGTGCACTGCGCGATCTAGTGATCTTCCACCTGCAAGGCGCGTCTTCCGTGCCCACGTTCCTGACGCTGCCTAAGGATTCGCGCGCGCTAGCGGTGGCCCAAGCTCTAATCGCCAACCAGGCGGACAATCCGTTGCTGCACACGCTTTGCGCCGACGCCGGCGCCAGCGTGCGGACCATCGAGCGAGTATTTCGTGCCGAGGTCGGCACTGACTTTGCGACGTGGCGCAGGCAAGCCAGGCTCATGAAAGCCGTGGAATTACTGGCGGGCGGAAGCTCGGTCAAGCAGGTTGCCTTCGCCATCGGGTACCGGCAGCCCAGTGCATTCGCAGAAATGTTTCGCCGGACCTTCGCGGCCACGCCAAAGGCCTGGACGGCGGCCCTCGCCGGAAACGCCCGCCGGCATCAAAACCGCAAATATAGTCAAGAAGCGCGCAGCGCGGGCGACTTATGATGTGAGCCATGGCGAAGCTCGATCTTTACAAAATCAACAAGGCGGATTATGCGGCGCCGCACAAACCTGTCCTCCTGCGCATTGGCAAAGCGAACTATCTCGGAATCGCAGGCCGCGGAGCGCCCGGCGGAGAGGCTTTCGAGCAGGCTATCGAGGCGCTCTACAGCGTGGCTTTCACCGTCAAGATGGCCAGCAAGTTCGCAGGCCGGGACTACGGCGTCTCGAAGCTCGAAGGGCTGTGGTGGGTCGATTCGGAAGGTTCGTTCATAGCCGCACCGAAGGACAAATGGTCATGGCGGCTTTTGATCCGGACTCCCGATTTCATCGGCGGACGCGAGTTGGAAGCCGCCCGGAAGAAGCTCGGCGGGAAGGGCAAAGCCCCGCGCTGCAAAGAGGTCGAGTTGACCGGCCTCAACGAAGACCTGTGCGTGCAGATGCTCCATACCGGACCCTACGACGGCGAACCGGAGACCATCCGGGAGATGGAAGCCTTCGCCGGCGCGCACGGCTACGGTTTCGACGGCCTGCACCACGAGATTTATTTGTCCGATCCGCGCCGCGTGCCGCCCGAAAAGCTGCGGACGATTCTGCGCATTCCGGTCAGACAAGTAAACTAGTCTGGTGGCGCGCCAGACGACTTGGGACGATTATCAACGAAGGATTAGCCGGACGACTCAACATATCGAGCAACATTTGGACGACGATCTATCGTTGCCCGATCTGGCCGAAGTCGCCTGCTTTTCTCCATTCCACTTCCATCGTGTCTTTCAGGCGCTTACCGGTGAAGGCGTGGCGGAGCACGTGCGCAGGCTGCGTCTGGAACGCGCGGCCGTGCGGCTGCGCAGCACCAGCCGGTCCATTTTAGAGATTGCGCTGGAAGCCGGCTATGAGGCGCATGAATCTTTCACGCGCGCGTTCGAGGCCGCGTTTCACACATCTCCCAGCCACTATCGCGTGGAGCGGAGCTTTTTCGCGGCATCCATCGCCGTCGCCGATCTGCCCGAGACGCCAGCCCGGCTGGAGCGGATCGGGCCGCTGACTGTGATCCGGCTCCGGCACGTGGGACCCTATGGCGATGTAGGACAGACCTTTGAGCGGCTGTCCGCCTGGGTGGGGGCGCACGGACTCTTCGGCCCCTGGACACAAGGTCTGGGCATCAGTTACGACGACCCGGAAGTCACTCCGTCGGAACACCTCCGCTACGATGCCGCCTTCACGGTGCCCCGCGCGATGCCCGGCGAAGGGGAGATCCAAGCGCTCGAACTGCCCGCGCGCGACTACGCGACGGCGATTCACACGGGTCCGTATGCGGGCTTGGGCGTGGCGTACGCCGGATTGATGCGCTGGTGCCTGCGCCGCACGGATTTGGACGTATCCGACACTCCGGCGCTGGAGTTCTACTTGAATCAGGCAGGTCACACGGCTCCCGAGTCGCTGCGCACCAAGATCTGTCTGGCAGTGTGCCGGGCAAAGAATGAAAATTTGGGCGTTTGGGAGTAAGGCGGAAGGAGTGCCGCTAAACAGACGGCTATCAGCCGGGATAGGCAATTCGTAAAGCGCGCTTGCATGTCGCATTCTCCTGAGATCAACCCGATTATAGGCGCGCGCAGCATGCCAACTTATGTCACTACTGTAAATAAGATGCAAATCGTGGAGGTCTTTCGGACCGGGCTGGGAGGATACCGCAGCTTGGGGGGCTGGCTATCTTCGTAACACTCTGCTATGCTCCACACATGACTCTGCGGGAGTTCCGCGCGGGCAGCCAGGTGGCCTTTCTATTCCGTATCGAAACGGATAAAGCTGGGCGGGGGGCGCTTCCGCCGGGCAAATTCGATACGCAGGTCCAGATCTATCGCGACCGTACGCCGATCCTGACAAACCCGGTTTCAGTGGCTCCCGCGCCGGGGAAGGACGCGCGCGTAGTTGGCGGGGAATTGCGGTTGAGCAATTCGCTGCCCGCGGGTCAATACTACCTGCAAGCCATGGCGACGGACCGCGCCGGCAAGGCTCCGCATACCGCCAGTTCATGGATTGAATTCCAGGTGGTCGAGTGAGTGGAGTCAGCCCGCCGGCGGAAGCGCGGCGTGCACCAGGTCCGCAACTTTCAAATACTCCGCCCACCGCCGCAGATACCCGCGGTCGAGGCGCTGCCGCTGGACGGCTGCGATGCCGCGCACATCGTTCCATTGCCGCTCTGAAACTTCGCCGCCCGAGCGATACCACACCAGCTTCATGAGCAGAGTATCTTCGGCGGTGGCCACGGGCAAAGCTAGCGCGACGCCACCGAGTGCGATGTCCCGCATCTCCCGCCGCGAGAATTGCGATTGCTGGAACGGGTCGGGCGATAGCGGGAACACATCGAACTTGTAGCTGCTGCCGAAGTGGATCAGGTTGAAGGCGCGCCCGGATTCGAGCGCATCGTACATCATGCCGGCATCCGCATAGAACTCGCCGCCAAGTTCCCGGATCAGGCGTGCGACCTGTCCGGGATGAAGATCCGCTACCAGGTCTACACCCAAGGAGGTCCTGTAAACGCCGTGGATGCCGCTGGCCATCGAGCCGCCGATCAGATACGGAATGGCGCTTCGTCCCAGCGCCTCGGCCAGTGCCTGCAGCGCCTGCCCAAAATCGGTCACGCGTCCGCGCTCTCCGGGTCCCATCCGTAAACCCGCATCATCGTCTCGCGGTCCAGATGGTGGGCAGCCGTGCGCAGAAACACTTCGCGCTCGCCGATACCGGGGTGCTGCCGGCGTACCTCGGCCTGCGCCGTCTCGAATACCATGCGGGTCAGACTGAGCATCCCCTGCACCTTCTCGGACGCGCTCATCCGCCGCTGGCATTCCAGGAACACTTCGAGCGCTCGTGGATCCGTATCCGAATACCAGTCCGACCGCGGCATTACGCTATGGTACAACGCCATAACCCGGCGCACAAAAAAAGCCGCCGAGCCCTGAGGACTCGGCGGCGGAGAGAGAACGGGATTTCCCGGACCTTTACTGACCTTGTTTACTGACCTTGTCCAGTCAGCGACAGCGTTTGTGGGCTGCTCACGCTGGAATCGTAAATGTACAGGGTTGCCGACTCGCTTCCAACAATGGAAGGAGTGAAGAAGGCGGTGAACGTGCATACGGCGCCCGGGATCAGCGACCCGCCGCAAGGGGGTTCCGATCCCGAGACGTTGAAGTCCTGGGCATTCGGACCGCTGACGCTCCCGTCTGTGAGAGTCACCGTGGTGGGACCCACGTTCGTCATTGTGACGGTAGCGGAGACTGGAATCCCGACTTGTACGATCCCGAAGTTGACCGGCGATGGATTGAACTTGATGTAAGTCCCGGTCCCCGCCAAAGCTACGGTTTGCGGGCTGGTGGCGTCGCCGTCTGTTACGGTCACCGTGCCTGTCGCATAGCCGCCGGCCGTGGGCGAGAATTCAGCGTAGATGAAGCAAGTGCCATTGATCGCCACGACCTTGCCATTGGTGCAGGTGGTGGCGGCGGTGGTCACAAACGGGCCGCTGACGGACACCGCATGCGTGCCCAGAGTGAGCGCGGCGGTGGTCTTGTTGGTAAGTGTGATCCTGGTGACGGCGCTGGTGGTGCCTACGGTTTGCGCGGCAAAGGTCACGGAGGCTGGAGCGAAGGTAACATTGCTGGCGCCGGTGCCGCTCAGACCTACGAGTTGCGGACTGGTGGGATCGTTGTTGGCGATCGCCAAGGCGCCCTTCTTTATCCCGGTGCTTTGGGGATCGAAGGTCAAGCCAACGATACAACTTGCGGAGGCCGCCAGGGGGCTGCCCGAGGCGGGACAGGCATTCGAGGAAATGGCGAAGTCCGTGGTTTCGATGAGAGTGATCGTCCCCATGGTGATGCTGGTCTTACCTTTGTTGGTGACGGTCACGTTATGCACAGTGCTGGCGGTTTTGACCAATTGATTGCCAAACAGCACCGGCGCGCCGGTGATGGAGATGGCGCTGCCCGAGCCTTGCAAGGCAATGGTTGTTGCGCCGTTGAGATAGCCGTTGTCCTCGATGGTGAGGCTGCCCGTCTGGAGACCCGATGCCGTAGGCTTGAAGTAGGCGTAGATCGTGCATTTTTGGCCGTTCGCCAGAGTGGCGGGGCAATTGTCGGCCTCGGCGAAGGCGCCGGTGACCAGGACGGTAGTGAAGGTCAGCGGTCCTACTGCGCTGAGCGTCAGCGCCTGCGGGGCGCTGGTCGCGCCAATGCTGACGATACCGAACGACAGGCTGCTGGCCGAAACCCCCAGCCCCGCGAAAGCGGAGATGCTGCGCACGCGGTTGTTGTAATCGTCGGCCACTACGAAATTTCCCGAGGCGTCCTCGAAGATTCCGGTCGGATTGTACAATTCGGCGTTGATGGCGAGCGCGCCGTCGCCGCTGAAGCCGGCCGTGCCATTGCCCGCGAAAGTGGTCATGAGGCCGGCCGGAGTGACCCAACGCAGCCGTTGATTGCCGGTATCGGCGATGAATATGTTGCCGTTGGCATCCGCCTTCACATCCTGGGGGGTGTAGAGCGAATTTTGGGTCGCCACGCCGTCGCCCGTGAAGCCGGGGTTGCCGTCGCCCGCCACCGTGCTAATAATACCCGTGGATGCGGCGACCATGCGAATGCGGTGGTTGTTGGTATCCGCGATGTACACATTTCCGGCGGCATCGGCGGTAACCGCTTCAGGATTGTTCAATGCCGCATCGTTCGCCGGTCCTCCGTCCCCGGAAAAGGCGCAACCGCCGCCGCCTGCAAAGGTGCTGATGATCCCGCCGGTAACCTTGCGCACGAGGCAGTTCTGCGTATCGGCGATATACACGTTGTTCTGGCTGTCTACGAATACGCCAAAGGGGTAATACAGTTGCGCGCCGATGGCCGGGCCGCCATTGCCCGAGAAGCCGCAACCGTCCCCGCCCGCGAACGTGCTGATGATTCCGGAGGTGCTGACCTCCCGAATGGCGCAGTTGGCTGCGTCGGCAATGTAAATGTTGCCGAAACTGTCCCTCGCAACGCTGGCCGGGAGATTCATTTCAGCGGCCGTAGCCGGCCCGGTATCCCCCGAGTATCCCGCCACATCCGAGCCCGCGAAGATGTTCACAAGATCCGTGGAGAACACCTCTTCGCGCACCATGGAGTTACCCGGATCGGAGACGAAGATGTTGCCGGATGGATCCTCCATCAGGCCGTAAGGGCCGAACAGAACCACGCCTTGCGGCGGCAGGTTGGAAACCGGCGTGGGCATGCTAGCGCTGCCGTTGCCGGCCATGGTGTTGATGCTTCCGCCGACGATGAATTGCCGGAGACGGTTGTTATAGGTGTCGGAGACGTACACTGTTCCGGAGCTGGTCACCGCCACGCCCTCCGGATAGTATAGGCAAGCGCTGGTAGCCGGCCCGGCATCGCCGCACCATCCGGTCCCTGCGCCGCCCGCGACGGTGTTGATGATTCCGCCCACGGGGAACTGCCGGACAACCGCGTTGTAAGTATCCGCGACGGTTACGGTCGTACCCGCGCTGTTCACGGCGATCCCGTAGATCCCGTTGAAGGTGGCGCCAGTGGCCGCTCCGCCGTCTCCGCTGTAGCCCGCCGTGCCATTGCCGGCGATGGTCTTGATCTTACCGTTCGAGATAGTGACTTCGCGAACCACTTGGTTGGAGGTGTCGGCGATGAACACATTGCCGGAACTGTCGATGGCTACCGCGCTGGGATAGTTCAACGTAGCGCTGGTGGCCAATCCGCCATCCCCGCTATAACCGTTCGTTCCGGTGCCGGCGTAGTTGCTGATGGTGCTAGTCGAGACGACCAGCTTGCGAACGAGATTGTTGATCTCGTCGGCGATGTACAGGTTGCCCGAATGGTCTAGCGCCAGGCCCGAGGGGTGGCACAGGTAGAACTGCGTGGCTGGGCTGCCGTTTCCGTTATAAGTGCAACCGCCGGTAAAGCTGCCCGCTACCGTGGTGATGGTGCCGGAGGTATCCACCTTGCGCACGACGGAGTTGTTGTAGTCCGAGATGTAGACGTTGCCGCTGGCATCCACGGCGACGCCGTAGGGGTAATTCAACAGCGCATTGGCGGCGCCGCCCACCACGCCATCGCCGGCATAGCCCGGAAGGCCGTTGCCGGCCACCACGGTGAGAAAGCCGCCGGTGGTAACCTTGAATACGCGGTTCTGATTGCCGTCCGCGAAATAATAGTTTCCGGCGCTATCCAAGGTAACTTCGACGGGATTGTACAGGTCCGCGTCGATGGCGGGCATGGAGTTTGGACCGCCGCCGATGGCGGTGGCGATGATGCTTTGCTGGGCCATCGCGGGCAAGCCGAGCAATGGGCAAGTTAGCAGTAGAGCTAGAGTCGTTTTAGTGTGGCGCATAGTTTTGTCCTGAAGAATTCCTTTTGTTTGGGCTGGGTCCGTCGCTACCTGGCGGGCGCCGGGCGGGCTACGGATACCGCTTCGCGGATGATGGGCAGGCGCCTCAATTGCGCGGATCGCAGATACGCGTGCCCTTCTTCGTCGCTGTAGCCGATAAATACGGCAGGCTGTACGCGTGTGGACCACCGCTTGTACTCGTCCTGGGGAATGGTGAGTTGTTGGCTGACGACCACGTCGCTTCCGCTGCGCCATAGCTTGATGGAGGCAAAATTAGCCAGTACGCCTGGTACGGGCGGCGGTTGCTGCACAGTTACGACGGCCTGCTTCAGGTCCGCGCCGCTGTAGTTGAAAAGCTGCAGAGTGAGGGTAAGTTCCACCTGGCTGCCTTTTTCGATCGCATCTGTCAGGCTATAGTGTCCGGCGAAATCGCGCCCGTCTTTGGCGCCCGCCGGGGCCGTGAATAGTACCGATAGAGCGGACAGGGCAAGAATGCCGGCCCGCGAGAAGCTCGTTAATCGCATGATTCCTCTTGTATGTTTGTTTCGTCGGCGAACTAAGTAGTCCACCTGTTCACCCTTAAGGCGCAAAGCGGGTGCTAAACCCGACATAAAAAGGGAGGATTTAATGGATTCCATTGCAGCAAGTACAATACAATGGAGTTAGAGGCCATGCACGCCATTGAGAATGAAAGCGCTGCGCCAGGGGACATCACCCGATGTCTCCGGGATTGGCGCGATGGCGACGAACTGGCTCTCGATCGCCTGACTGCCGCCGTCTACCGGGAATTGCGCCGTTTGGCGTCTGCCCTTTTCGCCGCCGAAAGCGGGGATCGGACTCTGCAGCCAACCGCCCTGGTGCATGAGCTCTATTTGCAACTTCCCAGCGTGCAGCATCTGGATTGGCAAAGCCGCGCCCAGTTCCTGGGCGTCGCCGCCAGGATTATGCGCAACATCCTGGTGGATCACGCCCGCAAAAGGCATGCCGCCAAGCGGGGTGGTGGCGCGGTGCCCATTATCGTCGATCCCCTGGTCGACGATCCCGCTCTAAAGTCCGATGTCCTGGTGATCAACACGGCCCTGGATCGCCTTGGCGAACACTATCCCCGGCAGTCGCGAGTGGTGGAGTTGCGCTTCTTCGGCGGGTTGACCACCGAGGAAACCTGCGAAGTGCTTAGCGCCAGCGGGGTGGAATGTTCACAGCGCACCGTGGAGCGCGATTGGACCTTCGCGCGCGCCTGGTTGCAAAATGCCATTGGACCAAGCTGATTCCTTCTGGGAGCGCGTGGAGCAACTCTTCCAGGAGGCTTGGGATCTGGAAGCCGGTGTCCGCCCGCGCTTTCTGGCCTCTGCTTGCGGCGACGACGAGCGGTTGCGCCACGCGGTGGTTGACCTGCTGCATGCCTCCACGGAAGCCGAAGCCAACCCGCTTTGGAACGAGCCGGCCATTCAAAATGAAGCGCGGTTACTGGCGGCAAGCGATGACGCCACCACCCTGGACCGCTACCGGCTGATGGAGCGAATCGGCGCCGGCGGCATGGGCGTGGTGTATAAAGCCGTCCGCGCGGACGACGAATTCTCGAAGTTGGTGGCGGTCAAAATCGTCCAGGACAGCGACCCTGCCATGGTTGCACGCTTACGCCAGGAGCGCCAGATTCTGGCCGGCCTGGAACACCCCCACATCGCGCGGCTTTTGGACGGCGGAACCACGGCGGACGGACGTCCCTTCTTGGTGATGGAATTCGTCGACGGTGTCTCCATCGACCGTTATGTGGCGGAACGCCGGCCAGCCTTGCGCGAAACACTGGAGCTATTCCGCAAGATCTGCTCGGCGGTCTCCTACGCCCACCGCAACCTGATTGTGCATCGGGACCTGAAGCCCGGCAACATCCTGGTAACGGCGGAGGGGCAGCCCATGCTGCTCGATTTTGGCATCGCCAAACTGCTGGACGGATCGGCGCAGCGAACCGGGACGAGCGGTGGCGCCATGACGCCGGAGTACGCCAGTCCCGAACAAGTGCTGGGCGCGCCCATCACCACGGCCAGCGACATCTATTCGCTCGGCGTGCTCCTGTATGAACTCCTCAGCGGCGCGCGTCCGTATCGAAAGTCGGCCACGCCGCTGGAACTGGCCCAGTCCATCGCCAGCGAGCACCCACAGGCGCTCGGCGCGCAGGCTGGACGCCGCTTCGACGGCGATTTGGAAAACATCGTGCAGGTAGCCCTGCGCAAGGAACCGGAACGCCGCTACGCCTCGGCGGACCTGTTAGCCGAAGACCTGCGCCTGTACGTTGCGGGATATCCGGTGATCGCCCGGCCCGCCACGCGCGGATACCGGGCGGCCAAGTTCGTGGGCCGGAACAAGGCGCCGGTAGCGGCGTTGGCGCTGGTGTTGCTCGCGCTGCTCGGCGGAATCGCGGCCACGGCTTGGCAGGCGCGCATCGCCAACCAGCGGTTCAACGATGTGCGCCAGTTGGCCCACGCGGTGGTGTTCGAGTACCACGACGCCATCGAACCGCTGCCCGGCTCCACGCCCGTGCGGCAGATGCTGGTGAGAGACGCACTGATCTACCTGGATAAGCTCTCGCGCCAGACCGGCGACCCTTCGCTGCAGCGCGAGTTGGTGGAGGCTTACGTCAAGATCGGCAACGTACAGGGAAATTCGTATTACTCCAATTTGGGCGATACGGCCGGCGCGCTCGCCAGCGCCCGCAAGGCCGTCGGGACGGGTGAACGTCTGGTGGCGCGCGACGCCGGCGGCCTGAACCAGCGCGCGTTGGCATCCGCCTACTCCTCGGAGGCCGACATTCTATACAGCACCAACGACTTGGCCGGCGCAGACCAAGACTACCGCAAAGCCGTGTCGCTGGCGGAGACTGCCGTGCGAAGGTTGCCGCCGGATCTTGAGACTCGCCGGCAATTGGCCGGCACACTGCGGAATTGGGGAGATATGGCTGGCGCCGAGGGAATGTCCAATATGGGCAAGCCTGAAGTAGCCTTGGCGCGGTACCGGCGATCACTGGACATCGCGAACGAATTGGTGAAGGAATACCCCGGGTCGCGGCCCGCGAAGAAGGATCTCTACAATGGCCTCCAGGCGTTGGCGGAAGCCGAGACCACCGCCGGCCATCGCGCCGCCGCGGAGCAGCAAGCGCGCGCGGCCCTGGCCATGATTCAAGAAATCTCCGCGGCCGACCGCGGAAACGCAATCGAAAAGGTGGAGGTGGCCAACATGTCCACCCGCCTGGCGCAAGTCCTGATGGACAATGCCAAACCCAAGGAAGCTGTGCCGTTGGTCCTGGCCGCCGTGTCGATCATGGAAACGCAGGTGCAAGCCGATCCGGCCAACCGGACCTTCCGCCGCAATCTGGCTGTCACGGAACTGCACGTTGTCAACGCCCTGCGCAAATCGGGCGACCCTGCCCACGCGCTGGCGCACGCGCAAAGGGCGCTGGTGCTGAGCGAAGAGCTAAGCGCGGCGGACCGGCAGAACATCGAGATTCTATCCGACGTGGCCAATTGCCATCTCAAACTGGCGCAAGTGTTGATGGATACGCACGATTTTCCGGCTGCTCTCGGCAATGCCATGAAATCCATGGCCCTTCTCGACGGCATGCTGGCGCGTTCGAAGGACACGAATCTCACACGCATGCGCATCCGCGCGGCTCTGGCGGCGGGAGGGATCGAAATGCACATGGATCGTGCCGCACTCGCACTGGGCCACTATCGGCAGGCGGGCCGGGCCGCCGAGGAAATCGTGGCGGGCGGCGCCGGACAGGTCAGCGCCCGAACCGACCTGGCGCGCAGCCGGACAGGCGCCGCGGACGCCAACCAGCGGCTGCACCGTTGGCGCGATGCGCTGGACGGGTACCGGAGCGCGCGCCAAACATGGTCCGAACTGCGCGGCCTAAATGCTCTCGCGCCGGAAGACGCAGCGGCGATCGCCCGTTGCGACGAGAAAATCAAGAACTTGGAGCGACATGGCGCATAAATTGTGGGGCGGTCCCATTGTGCAGTGCCCCGCCTCAGGCCAGTTCGGCGATGGAAAATGCAATCTGAGCCAGGCAACGTGAAGACAGGCTTTCCGGTTCGAAGGAGACCA
>Ga0209333_1000673_pt1 | contig 18012 bp, 9 predicted proteins | sample BlaSpr_A8_OM2_O3_FD_187982 | JGI IMG/M metagenome (GOLD analysis project Ga0209333, IMG submission 187982) | Forest soil microbial communities from Thunder Bay, Ontario, Canada - Black Spruce, Ontario site 2_A8_OM2_O3 (SPAdes) (version 2) | ecosystem: Environmental > Terrestrial > Soil > Boreal... | reverse complement strand
GCCCTCGACAAGGAAGAAGAACGCTTCCGCCTGTTCGACGCAGTCTCGCAATTCCTGATCGCTGTCTCGCAGCGCGCGCCGCTGGTGCTGGTACTCGATGACCTGCACTGGGCGGACCCGGGCGTCGTCGCGATGCTAAACCACGTCGCGCACTTCGTACCCGAGCATTCAATTTTGCTGATCGGCGCGTATCGAGACGCCGAAGTCGATCGCAGGCATCCGCTGTCCGGCGCGTTGGCCGGCATGAGCCGTGTGCGGAACTTCGAGAGCCTCACACTCAAAGGACTCGACGGCACCGAGCTGGCGGACTTGCTCGAAATGGTCGGTGACCAGGACGCACCCGATAAACTGGTCACGGCGCTGCGCGACGCGACCGAGGGCAATCCACTTTTCATCCGCGAAGTGCTGCTGCACTTGATGGAGGAAGGGAAGTTGCTGTGCGCTGGCCAGGGCTGGAATTCGCAGCTCAGTGTTGAAGAGCTGGGTATCCCCGAGGGTGTGCGGCAGGTAATCGACCGACGCTTGCAGCGGCTGTCGGAACCGGCCAACCGGCTGCTTTCGGTCGCGTCCGCATTCAATGGTGCATTCTCGTTTGAGGTAGCGGCGGCGGCCGCGCAGCTCGACGAAAGCACAGCGCTCGGCGCTATCGACGAAGCACTTGAGGCCCAGTTGCTGAAGCCGGGCGCCAATCCTGAAAGCTTCGACTTCAGTCACGCGATGATTCGTCAGACGCTCTACGCCGAACTCAATCCGGCCCGCAAAGTGCGGCTCCATCGGAAGATCGCCGAAGAGATGGAGCGTACGTGGGGCGAGCGCGCCGCGCATCATGCCGCCGAAGTAGCGTTTCAGTTCTGGCGGGGCGCGGAGGCGTCCACCAACACGGCGAAGGGGGCGGACTACGCGCTCGCCGCGGCGGACAATGCGGAGACTGCGTACGCTCATGACGATGTCGTAGCGTTTTTACGGATCGCGCTGGAATTGTTATCCACCACCGATCCCAGACGTCCGCGTCTGCTCGCGCGGTTGGGCTCCGCTATGACCTGGACGCTCCAGGGCGAAGACGCCGTCAAGGTCGCGTTAGAGGCCGCTGGTCTCATTGCGGCCGCTGAGGGCGATAACCGCGCGGCCGACTATTGCGAGGTGGCGGCGCGCGAGATGCTGCGCGCCGGCCAGATGTCATGCGCGTGGGAGTTGGCCAAAGAAGGCTTGCGCCACATCGGTGACCGTCGCGACATGACCTGGGCTAGCCTGGACGAGATAGACGCCTACCGCACTGACGGCGAGGACCCCTCCAATCCCGGCATCACCATCGATTCGCCGCGCCAGCGCGAACGGCGAGCGGTCCTCAAGAAAATCCCATCCGAGCAGGCCAGCGCGCGCCGAATTGACGAGTACGCTTATGACTCGCGCGAGGAGATCATCAACGATCCTGCCTGCGACAACATTGCGCTGTTGGTGCTGGCCGGTGATTGTCGCCGGAGCCTGCCTATATGGCAGCAGCGCGCGGCCGATGCCGAGCGCAGCGGGCAAATCGCGCTGGCGATGGACGCATGGGCCTTCACCGCCCGATGTCATAACGCGCTCGGCGATTTCACGCTCGCGAGGGCGGCATACGATCGCGCATTGGCGATGTCGGCACGAGTGAGCCGGTTCGCGCTCCCCCAGGTGAACCTGGTCTCCCTGCGAAACGACTTCCTGATTGCGCTCGATGACGGCTTCGATGAGTTCGCCCAGATTCCGGGGGAGACGGAAATACTCGCGAACCCGCCGCCGCAATTCAAATGGGCGCTGGTCGCCGGCTGCGCGTGCAACGCCGAAATCGCGGCACGGCGGAATCTCGCGGAGCCCGCAATGCAATTGCTCGCTATGGTGCCCGCGGGACTCATCCGCGGCGCGGCGTGGGGTCTGAGTTACCGCATAGCAGCTTGCGATTCGGCTTCGACCATTTGGCTGCTCAATCGCACCGATTACCTGGACATTATCGAAAACAGCATTCGTGAGAAGGTTCTCGCGCCGGATTTCCGCTTTCCGATGCGCGACGGAAGAATGTCGATGGGCCGGCTGTGTGCCCTTAGCGGCCGCTACGATGAGGCCGCTCGATGGTTTGCTCAGGCGCGCGAAGTGCTCGATGAGGAAGGCTGGCGGCCGCTGCGCGCAATCACCGATTACGACGAAGCATTGATGTATCTGCGCCGCGGTGGGTGCGGCGACGCCGAGCGTGCGATGCCATTTCTCGCTGCCGCGTCGGCGCAATTCCGGGCGCTCGGCATGACCGGGTGGATCAGGCGCGCCGATCAAGCGGTAGATTCCAACGCCATCCATGGAAGTCCGTGATGCTGCAACAGTTGTCGAAGTTGGTATTGCTTGCGGCCTTCGTGATTGGCGCGTTCGGATGCACCCGAGACGATCCGCCGGCGCCTCCGAGAATTGCGGTCACCGTTCTCACCGTCAGTCACAGTGAGGCGGCGTCGGGCTCGGGTGCATACACCGCGAGCCTCCAACCCTATCAACAAGTCTCCCTCGCCTTTCAGGTAAGCGGCTACGTTGACTCGATCAAGCAGGTGACGGGCGCCGACGGGCGCACGCGCGAGCTCCAGGGCGGCGACCTCGTCAACGCGCGCGAGCTCCTCGCAACGGCCAACTCCGATACCTACCAGGCGTTGGTCGCGCAGTCCCAGTCGGCGCTTGCGAGCGCGGAGGCGTCGTACGTGAGAGCCAGGCAGGACTTCGATCGCGACGCGGAATTGCAGAAGCAGAAGGTCATCGCGCAAGCCACATACGATCAAGCGTTGCAGGTCTACCAATCGGCGCACTCGCAAGTCGACCAGTCTCAAGCGGCGTTGCGGGAGGCGCAGGTCAAGCTCGACTACTGCAAACTCACTTCGCCGATGGACGGAGTGGTGCTCGATCGACACATCGAGGTCGGCTCGCTGGTTGAACCCACAACGGTCGGATTCGAGGTCGCCGACTTGAGCGATATGAAGGCGATCTTCGGGGTTTCCGACATGCAGGTCGGTGAGCTGAAGCAAGGCAGCCTGCAAACGCTCACCGCTGAAGCGATGCCGGGGGTTCCGCTGATCGGCAAGATCACCAGCATCGCGCCGAATGCCGATCCGGCCACGCGCACCTTCGATGTCGAAGTCACCGTGCCCAACAAGGACGGCAAGCTGCGCTCAGGCATGATCGCATCGCTGCAGATTGCCGCAACGGGAGCGCCCGCGATCTCGTCGGCCACGCTCCCGCTCAACGCAATCGTCCGTCCGCCTCACGATCGCGACGATTTTGCGGTTTATGTTGTCGAGGATCGCGACGGTAAATCTTTTGCGCGGCTGCGGAAAGTCAGCCTCGGCGAAATTGTAGGCAACGAAATCGCGGTCTCGAAGGGGGTTAGTATCGGCGACCGGGTAATCATGCGCGGCGCGATGATGGTGTCGGAAGGCGCCGAAGTCAGGGTTATTCCCTGATGGCACATCGCAGCGACGACGAGATAATTCGCGGCACGCACAATCTCGCGCGTTTCTGCGTCGAGAATCGCGCGATCTCGTGGGTGTTGCTAGTGGGCGTCCTGGTCTGGGGTGTCTTCGGATACGCGAAGATGCCTAAGCGCAAGGATCCCGATGTTCCCGTGCGCCAGGCAGTTGCGATTTGTCCGTGGCCCGGCGTCAGCGCGCAACAAGTCGAGCAGATGGTGACGCGGAAGATCGAGGCCAGCATCGCGCAGAACTCGTTCATCCATGCGGCTGGCGCAAGCACTTTCTACGGCATTCGATCGGTAACCCTCGACGGTGTCGCGATTGTCTACGTTCAGCTGGACGAAAAACTCAAGGATGCCGCAAAACAATTCAACGACATCAACTTGAAGCTCAATGGCATCGACGATCTTCCGAGCGGCGCCGGCCCGATCGAGTTCCAAAGCGATTTTGGTGATACAGCCGCGCTGATGCTCACGGTCGCGAGTCCCCGTGAAGGCGAGGTCCAACTCGCGCTGCGAGCGCGCGCAATCCGCCAGGCGATCGAACGCACGCGCGAGAGCGCCCGCGCCGACGCGAAGACCGACAGAGTTTCGCTGGTCACTCTTTATCCGGATTCGATCGGCACAGCCAACGTCGTGCGCGTACGCGATGCACTCGCGCAGTACCTCGACGCTCACGGCATCGTTCGCGATCTCCGGCCGTTCGGCGGCAGCGGTTTCGCCGGAATTGACGGAGTCCTTCAGCCCGGCGCCAATCTGCCCGTGATCGCGGGCAGGTTCATCGCGGATCACATCGGTACTTCCGTTTTCCCCGCGGTGCATCCCGACGCGTGGCCGCCGGTTCTCATTCGCAATCCGGCAGATACCGACTCAGTGCTAATGGATTCGGCGGGCGACAAGTACACCTATCGCGAGCTCGATCGCTATACCGATTTGATCCAACGGACGCTTGAAACTCTGCCCAACGTCGAGAAGGTCTCACGCTCGGGCGTCCTGCCGCAGTGGGTCCAGCTTGCCTATTCGCAGAAACGCCTCGCGTCGTATGGAGTCACGCCGGCGCGGCTTTCGGAGATCATCGCCGAGCGCAACATCACGCGCTCAGGCGGGATGATCAACGCCGAAGGGACCGACGTGACGGTGCATCCGACCGGAGAATTCACCAGCGCGGCCGAAATCGGCGATGTGATAATCCAGCAATCGGCCGGTTCCGGAGTCCCGCTGTACTTGCGCGACCTGGTCGACGTGTTGCCGGGCTACGAGAATCCGCCGCGGCTGCTGAACTTTTATACCTGGCGCGACGGCGATGGACGCTGGCATCGGAGCCGCGCCGTCACGCTGGCGATCTTCATGCGCCCGGGCCAGCAAATCGGCAAGTTCGGCGCGTCGATCGATCAATCACTCGACGCGCTGAAGAGCCGGCTGCCCGAAGATCTCCTCATGGCGCGCACGTCGGATCAGCCGCGCCAGGTTCGCGAAAACCTCGACCTCCTGATGACGGCGCTGTACGAGGCGATCATCCTGGTCGTGCTGGTCGCGTGGGTGGGTTTCTGGGAGTGGCGCTCGGCGTTGCTGATCGCGCTGTCGATTCCGATCACGCTCGCAATGACGTTCGGGATGATGTACGTGCTCGGAATCGATCTGCAGCAAGTATCGATCGCGACACTGATCATCGCGCTTGGACTGCTGGTCGACGATCCCGTAGTCGCCGGTGACGCGATCAAGCACGAGCTCGGGATGGGACGTCCGGCAACCGTGGCTGCGTGGCTCGGGCCGACCAAGCTCGCGCGCGCAATCCTGTTCGCGACGATCACCAATATCGTGGCCTATCTGCCGTTTCTGATGATCAGCGGCGACACCGGTGAATTTCTCTATAGCCTGCCGATCGTGATGACCTGCGCGCTGATCGCCTCGCGCATCGTCTCGATGACGTTCATCCCGCAGCTCGGCTACTACCTCATGCGCCCGGGCAAGCCGCTGCCGCCCATCGAGTATCGGCGCACGCACGGCGTCACCGGCGTCTACTACAGGCTCGGCCACTTCGCACTCGAGCATCGCAAAGTGTTTGTCGCGTGCTCGTTCGTCTTTCTTGCGGGCGGCGTGGTGATCGGCGCGCATCTGCGCAGCGCGTTCTTTCCCGAGGATGTTCAATACCTCGCCTACGTTGATGTCTGGCTGCGCAACGGCGCCGCTATCTCCGATTCCAACACCGTTGCCGCCGAGGCCGAGGCGGTCATCCGCAACGCGGCCGCGACTTATGGCCGCGAGCATCCAGGCCGAGGCGGCAAGCCGCGCGCGATTCTGAAATCCGTCACCAGCTTCGTCGGTGGCGGCGGTCCGCGCTTCTGGTTCTCCGCGGCGTCCGAAGCCGAGCAGAGCAACTACGCGCAGCTCATCATCGAGATCTACGACAAGGAAGACATGCCGAAGCTGGTCGGTCCGCTGCAAATCGCGTTGTCGGACGCGGTGCCCGGAGCGTACCTCGACGTGCGACAACTACTTACCAACCCGGTTCAGAATCCGATCGAGATTCACGTCCAGGGCCAGGAGGACGTCGACCCTGCGGATGAAGATGCAGAGATAGTCGCGCTGCGGGATACCGCCGATCGCGTCGAGGACATCCTCCGAGCCACCCCGGGCGCCTCGCGCGTTCGCACCGACTGGATGGATGAAAGCCCGGTCGTCAACCTTCCAATCAACTCGGACCGGGCGAATATGGCTGGCATCAGCAATGCCGACATAGCGCGCTCGGCGGCCGGCGGGCTCAGCGGATGGCAGGTTGGTTCGCTACTCGACGGCGATATTCAGATTCCGATTGTCGCGCGGCTCAGACAGGAGGAACGCGCGCGCCTGGCGGACGTCAACAACCTTTACGTCTATAGCACCACCAGCAAGAGTCGCGTGCCGATTGATTCACTGGTGCCGATGGTCTTCCAGATGAGCCAGGAGCGAATCGTCAGGCGCGATCACTTTCGCACCATGACTGTGACCGCGTTTCCAGCGCCGGGTGTGCTGCCGTCGGAGGTCTTGTCGAAGGCGCTTCCTAAAATTGACGCACTCCGCGCCGAGCTTCCGCCCGGATACCGAGTCTTGATCGGCGGCGAACAGGCGAACCAGGACCAGGGCTTCAGCGAGCTGGGGGTGGTGCTCGTAACCTCGGTCACGATGATCTTCATCGCGCTGGTGCTGCAGTTCAACAATCTGATCAAACCCTGGCTGGTGTTCACTGCCGTTCCTTACGGCGCCGTCGGCGCGCTCGCCGCGCTCTGGCTGACCGGGACGCCGTTCGGTTTCATGGCGTTTCTCGGCGTCGCGAGTCTGGTCGGCGTAATCGTCAGCCACGTGATCGTGCTGTTCGAGTTTATCGAGGAGCGCCAGGAACTCGGCGAGGAATTGATCCAGGGCTTGCTCGACGCCGGCATCGAGCGCCTGCGTCCCGTGATGGTGACGGTCGGCGCGACCCTGCTGGCGCTGTTCCCGCTCGCGCTGCATGGTGGCCCGCTCTGGCGACCATTGTGCTTCGCGCAAATCGGCGGCCTGAGTCTCGCGACCGTGATCGAGCTGGTGTTGGTGAAATCCTTCTACGCAATTTTCGTGGCCGACCTTGGAATTCTGAAGTGGGGTCCGCGTCCGGCCACTCATCCGGAGTGAGACTTATTTGTTGAACGTCCCAAATTCAAAAATTGAGATTGCGATCGAGCCGTCGAAAAGCCTGGTCGCGAAACTCGCCGCGCTGCCTTTGCTCGACAGTATAGAGCCGCATCTGCTGGACGCGATCGCGGAGGAGTTCGAATGGTTCAGCCTGCCCGGCGGACAACTGCTCTTCAGCGAGGGCGACACCGACGATTCGATGTACGTAGTTCTGTCGGGGCGTCTTGGCGCTTTTCTGCACGGTGATGACGACAAAGAGATACTCATTCGGCAGATGCCGGCAGGCGAGACGGTCGGCGAAATGGCGCTGCTGTCGGGTGAGCCGCGTTCAGCCACTGTCGTTGCTCTCCGCGACACTGAGCTCGCGCGACTCTCCAAGGCCGCCTTTTCGAGACTGATCGACCAGCATCCAAAAGCGCTGCGCTTCATAACTGATTTGCTCGTGCGGCGGCTGCGACAACCCCCGCGGCTAGCGCCCACTGCGCAAGCGGCAAGGACCGCCGCGATCTTTCCACTCGATCGCGATCTCGCCGCCAGCGGTTTTGCGCGCTCGTTCGCCAACGCGTTCGAGAAAATTGGCCTCAAGGCTTGCGTTATAGACCGCGGCTCGGCTGCGCGGCCGATCGAATGGTTCAACGCCGTCGAAGAGGATCACGACATGGTCCTGTACGAGGCCGACTTCGAGCCGTCGCAATGGAGCCGTCACTGCCTGCGGCAGGCCGATCGGCTGATCTTGCTGGCGGACGCAATGCGGCCCTTGACGGCGATGCCGCAGGCGCTTGATGACGTGACGGCCAATTCGCGCTGCGCTCCGATCGAACTCGTGCTCTATCGCCGACAATCCGTCTCGCCGTCACAAACGTTGGCATTGCTCCAGCGTTTCGGAACGAGTCTTCAACAGCACCATGTCCGGCAAGGCGTGCCGGGCGATTTGCGGCGACTCGCCCGCATGGTCACCGGGCGCGCGATCGGAGTCGTCCTGTCCGGCGGCGGCGCGCGTGGCCTAGCGCACGTAGGCGTAATTCGCGCACTGCACGAGTCGGGACTCGAAGTGGATCTCCTGGGCGGCGCTAGCATGGGCTCGATCGTCGCCGCCGGCGCCGCGATCGAGTGGAGCGACGAGGAGCTGCGCGGGCACATGCGCGAGGCGTTCTTCGACGATAATCCCGTCAGCGATTACACCGTGCCGCTGATTTCGCTGGTGCGTGGACGCAAAACATCCAACTTCCTGCGCAGCCACTTCGGCAGCATGCAGATCGAGGACATTCCGTGCCCGTACTTCTGCGTGTCGGCAAATCTCACCACCGGCCAATTGAAGATCCATCGAACCGGTCCGCTATGGTTGGCGACTCGCGCGAGCGTTTCGATTCCCGGCGTGCTGCCGCCGGTGATCGACGGCTCCGACATCCTGGTTGACGGCGGAACGCTGAATAACCTGCCAATTGACGTGATGAGCGACATGCGCCGCGGCCCGATCGTCGCGGTGGATGTTTCAAGAGACTGGGGCTTCAAGGCCACCATCGACGATATCGATCAACGTTCCTTTCGGCAGCTTCTTCCGCACGCGCGAAAGGGTACGCCGAACATCATCAATATCCTGATGGCCGCTGGAGCCATGAGCAGCCATGCGCAGGTCATAGCGCTGCGCAACCATGTCGATCTGCTGATCGAGCCGCCGCTCGGCGAGATCAACATGCTCGATTGGAAAGCGTTCCACCACACCGTCGATGCCGGCTATCGGCATGCGATGGAAATTTTGGAGCAGAAAAAAGGCGTGCTCTTTCCTGCTCCCGACCAAATGACGTCGAAGCTGGCCGTGACCAAGTGAGTATCCAATGCCACAGTCCGGAATAGTAACTCTGCTCCTTACCGACCTCGTCAATTCGACCGGGCACCTGGAACGCGCCGGCGATGAAGCTGGCCAGCGCCTCTTTCGGGCCCATCACAAACTCCTCGCCGATGCGATCGAGGTGAGCGGTGGTGACGAGCTGCAATGGCTCGGCGACGGAGTGCTGGCAGCGTTTGCCTCCGCGGCCGATGCGGAGCGCTGCGCGATCCAGATCCAGCAGACTGCCGGCAAGCCGGTTGGGAATGCCAGATTTGAAATACGCGTCGGAATATTCGGTATGACCGAATGGATCAAGCGCGCCAAGGACGCCACCGACGTGAGCTTGGGACTAAGCGAGTGACTAAGTCTCGGAAAACTAACGAAGCACTCGCGAAGGAGCCTTATGACACCTGAATCTGAAGTCGCCGATCAACTCGCGGCGGTGCCGATGTTCGCGTCGCTCGACGTTGTTGATCGTCGCGCGATTGCAAAGGCGGCCAGGGTCCTCGACGCCTCCCCCGGTCAAACAATCACCCGCGAAGGGACCAGCGCGAACGACTTCTTCGTCATGCTTTCCGGCGAGGCAACGGTATCAGTCGCGCCGGTCGACGACGCCGGTCCGATCGAGGTTGGTATCGTTCGTCCCGGCGAAACGCTGGGAGAACTTGGCGCTCTGCTCGATACACCTCGCACCGCGACTGTCGTCGCGTCCCGCCCATGCCGGCTACTGCGCTTCGACCCCGACGCATTGGAGGCTGTCTTCGCCAATTGCCCGCGCTTCGGCCTGGCGCTCAGCCGCGAACTGGCTCAGCGCTTGAAGCAGGCGTTGGCGATGAAGAACGAATTGCAGGTCGATCTGTTGCCCGACAAGGTGGTGCTCGCGGCGCCCGACGTTACTCGTCTGCGCGAGTACATGCTCACCTACTATTCTGCCGCTTTGAAGAACGTGCTGAAGCAGCATCGGCTGCTCGTTGATCGCCGCTTCCCCGCCTACGAAACTACTTTCACTCTGACGCCCGAGGAACACGCTCAATGGCTCGATCTTTTCGCGACCAGCAACTCCCAGATGCCCTTCACCTATCACACCACCGTTGGCACGATGGCGCTGATGCGAGTAGTCGGCGACGTCGGGGTTAATTTCAGGAATCTGATGCATCTCAAGTGCGAGATGGGCATAGCGCCGGGGCATCCGATGGAAGCGGGTCAGACTTATCGGCTCGCGTCGCAGATCGAGGACATCATCGCGCTGCGCGACGATCGTGTAGCCCTGGTGTGCGCGTCGCGAGTTTACGACGCGGCCAATTTCCGCGTTCGCACCTACCGTGACTTTTTCGTGATACTCAACCTCGAGCCTGAGTACGTCGAAGCATTGCGCGCCGCGAAGAGCTATGGACGTCTGGAAGCAACCGAGTTTCAGGGTATCGCGAGCCGCGAGCCACAACTCGCTGGAGCCGAGTGCATCGCAATCAATGTCCCCGAAGGAATGGGCTTCAGTTACGGCAAGGTTTCAGGCGATCTAAACCTGGTACACACCACCAAGCTTGGGGCTAAAATCTTTGGGCATCCTCGACCATTCATCCAGGGTCTTTGTACGGCTAACTATGTGCTTCGCCATCTGACACCTGTATACGGTCAGCCTTCGGCGCTACGCATCTCGTTTGCAAAGCGGGTTTTCGTCGGACAGCAGATCGAACTTCGGCACGCACCGCATAGGTTTGAAGTTTGCGATGCGAAAGGACTCTTGTTAGCTTTCGGCGATTTCGAGTCACAACCACAAGGAGCCTGAATGGCAACGCCGGATCTAACCGTGATGACCCTGAACGTCTATTTCGGCGGTGAGTTCGGCGCTGTTTTCTCAGCCAATGGGTTGCCTGAGTTTATCGCCGCGGTCGGAGACCTATGGCGCCAGGTTGAAGCCAGCGACATTCCCGCGCGCGCGCGCAGTATCGCACATGAAGTCGCGTCCGCCGCGCCTGATCTCGTCGCTCTGCAAGAAGTAGTGCAATGGTCCACCGGCGCTCCCGGCGCGATGGCGATCAAGTACGATTTTCTGCGGTCGATCCTCGACGCCCTGCGGACGCTAGGCGTCTTCTACACTCCCATCGCAATCACCCGGGACCTCGACCAGATGGTGCCGCTGGACACCGAGGGCAACTTCTTGCGGTTCAAGGATCGCGACGCAGTGCTGATGAGAGTTGATTCCCCGCCGACTGCCGTACGTCCATATGACATCCAGGTCGGAACGTTCTCCCACCTTTTTCAAATCAAGAATCCTCTTAGCGGATCGCTGCCTCTTCCACGCGGTTGGATAGCTGTGGATTCGATGCTCGGCGAAGCGAAATTCCGTTTTGTCACGAGCCACGTAGAATCGATCGATCGGGCCATCCAGTTGGTGCAGGCGAATGAGTTGATCGCGGAGCTTGCCAACACCGCGATTCCGGTCATCATAGCGGGCGACTTCAATTCCAACGCGAACCGGCAACCGCAGATAGAAGACTACACTGAAACATATCCAGCGCTCATCGAGGCCGGTTTCACTGACGCGTGGGTGGCCGTCAATCCCCGCGATCCCGGCAACACCTGCTGCCACGCCGCCGACCTGCGCAATCCCCTGCTCTCGCTCGATCGGCGACTCGATCTGATCCTGACGCGCGGCGCGCTAACCTGCATCAGCGCAAAGCTGGTCGCCGCCGACCCCGCCGCGCGCACATCGTCCGGCATCTGGCCGACCGACCACGCCGGCGTCGTGGCGACTTTGCGCTTCACTTCCTAACTTCGCTACAAGCTCAATTGCTGCCCGACGAGGTGAGCATACAAGCCTGCCCTCTCGAGCAGTTCCGCATGCGTTCCCATTTCCACGATTGCGCCGCGGTCGATCACCATGATGCGGTCGGCGCTCTGAACCGTCGATAGCCGATGCGCGATTATAATTGTGGTCCGTCCCCGGCTCGCTCCTTCGAGGTTGGATTGAATCGCGCGTTCCGACTCCACGTCAAGCGCGCTAGTGGCTTCGTCGAGCAGCAAGATGTCTGGATCGCGCAGCAATGCGCGCGCCAGTGCGATCCGTTGACGCTGCCCGCCCGATACGCTCATCCCGCGCTCGCCCACTTTGGTGTCGTAACCAAGGGCCATTTCGCTCACGAAATCATGCGCGCCTGCGATCCGTGACGCCGCCACGACCCGCTCGAACGGCGTATCGGGATCGCCCAGCGCTATATTCTCGCGGACCGTTCCGCTAAACAGAAAAACATCCTGCGGCACGACCCCTATCCGGCGCCGCAAGTTTCGCCGTGACAGCGCTCGCAGATCGTGTCCGTCGACAAAGACTCGCCCTTCCGACGGCAGATACAGTCCCAGGATCAGTTTCGCCAGCGTCGATTTCCCCGATCCTGACCTGCCGACTACGGCGATCTTCTCGCCGGGCCTGATTTCGAAATTCAGGTTCGCCAGCGTAGGCCGGTCCTGTCCAGCAACATATCGAAACGAAACGTTCTCGAAGCGGATCGCGCCTTCCAGCCGTACCAGCGACAGCAGCGTGCGCGAATCGCTCTCTTCCGGCCGTGCGTCGAAAATGTCATTGAGCCGTTGCACGGAGTTTCTCACGTCCTGCAGCTCCGACCACGAATCGCTAAGCCGCAGCACCGGCTGTATCAGGTTCGCCGCCAGCGCGGTGAACGCGATCAGTTGGCCGATTGTCATCTGGTCCGCGAGCACCTGCCGCGCCCCGAACCACAGCATGAATATCGTCGTCAGCGTCGACAGCAGATTGGCGATAGTCGAGTACGCATTCTCAAGATGCGCCTCGCGGCGTCCGAAGATCACAGAATCGACGAACAGGCTCTCCCATTTCCATCGCACCGGCGCTTCCACCGCCATCGTCTTGACGGTCGCAATCCCCGTTATCGATTCAATCAGGTACGACCACTGCTCGGCATGCTTGGCGAACCACTCCTTCCGGTTGCGCCTGAGCGACGGCGTGAACGCCATCGTGAGCACCACGAAAATCGGAATCACCCCGGCTACCACCAGCGTCAGCTTCAGATTGTAGTAGGCAAGAAAAACCAGGTAGCCGAACGCCAGCGTCACATCGAGCACCAACCCCGGAATCGTCCCGACCATCGCGGTGCGAATCTTTTCGTTCTCGTCCACTCGCGAGATCACGTCGCCTACGCGCCGCAGATCGAAAAATCTCATGGGAAGGCTCATCACATGGCGCAGAAAGTCGCCGAGCATCCGCACGTCGGCGTGAGTAGCTATATGAATCAACAGCAGCCGGCGAATTCCGGTGGTCGCCGCCTGGAACACCGCGACGAATAACATCCCCGCAAGCAACAGGTCGAGCAGATCGGCAGCATGCAGGCCGACTACGCGGTCGATGATCACCTGCGTAAACAGCGGTACCGCCAGTCCGAAGATGTTCAGCAACAGCGATGCGAGCAGCACCTCGATCATCAGCGTGCGGTAGGGCCGCAGCACCGCAGTAAACCGCCGATACGAATGACGCACCGGCTGCGTTTGCTTGAGCCGCTCGGTCGGCGTCAGCTCGAGCGCACGGCCGCTCCATTTGCGCCGGAACTCGTCGACCGGGAGCTTGCGGATCCCGATTCCAGGATCGCCGACCATCACCGTTCCGTTGCGCGCCTCGTAAACCACGATGTAATGGAAGCCTTCCCACAGCACGATTGCCGGGGTCTGGATCCCGGCCAGTCCTTCCGCCGAGATCTGCAAGCCGCGCGCGTGGAACCCCAGCGTCTCCGCCGCCTGCGCCAACGACCACATCGACGCCCCGTCCTGGTCGGTGTTGGCCAGATCACGCAGCCGCGCCACTCCAACTGGAACGCCGTAGAACTTTGTCACCATCGCGAGGCAGGCCGCGCCGCAATCGGTTTCGTCATGCTGTCCGATAAACGGATACGCCTTGAAGTATCGCCGCCAGCCTGGCTGCGGATAGGCCAGTCGCGCTTCCGCCGCCGCTTCCGGCTCCGGACCCGGCGCCGCTGAATCTACAATGTGCGCTGGTGACGACTCGCTTCGCGCGCCACGGCGCGTGTACGACGCGGCCATCTGCTCAAGGCGCCGCCGGAACTCGGGAGAGCCCGCTTCGATTCTGCGGAACTCCTCGCGCGACATCGCATACAGTTTCGTCCTCGTACGGGCGACCACAGTCGCCGTCCGAGGTTGCTGGTTCTCAAGCGCCAGCTCGCCGAAGAATTCGCCAGGTCCAACTGCGCGAATCACGCGCTCCTTGCCGTCTTCCAGCTGGAGCACTTCGAGCGCTCCTTCGCGAACTATATAGAACCAGTCCGGCGCGTCGCCTTCATGCACCACCACGCTGCCTGCTTCCACCGTTCGTTCATCGAGCCCCTCGATAACCTGCCGCAGCAACGTCGCCGGCACCGCGCCCAGGGCCGTGAACTGCCGCAGAAAATCCCGCGTGCCGAAGTCGCCCAGGTAGCGCTCGAGCGCTACCCGCACATGCGGATACTCGGCCATGAATTTTAGGAAATCGCTGCGATCCAGGCGCAACAGGACCAGGTCCTCGGCCGCCCTCACCGTCGCCGTGCGGGGCACATCCGAGACCAGCGCTATCTCTCCGAAGTGGTCGCCCCGCTTCAGTACCGACAGCGAGATCTCCCGCCCAGCAGCATCTTTGCCGATAACTCGCGCCCGCCCTGACGCTATAACGTAAAACGCGTCTCCGACGTCGCCCCGCTCGAACAGCGTGTCGCCCGCCTTCAGGAAACACTCGGTCATCGTGCCAGCAAGTCGCTCCTGCTCGGTTAGGCTGAGCAGTGCAAATGGGCTGGCCTCTTGTAAAATCGAACGTCGCTGGTCTAGGTCCATGTAGTATTAAGTTGTGCCTGATAGCATCTTGTGCGTCAAATCAGTGCTAAAAGAAGTGGATTCAGCTAGTGTATGCCCTGTCGAAACAATCGGGTCTGCATGGAGAAGATGATGGCCGACCAAAGAAAACCGCAGCGCGATGCCGCATGGATAACCGCCGGCGGCGTGGCTATAGCCGGAGACGCCATCTTGCTCGATTTGAAGCTTGGCGCTGATAACGGCTTCCTCGACGCACTCATATGGCGCAAGGCTGCCGCCTCTGTTGCCGCAAAGCGTGGCGTTTCGCTTAGCGATGACGACCTCGTGGAAGCGCTGGATTCCTTTCACGCCGACCGCGATCTCTTCGAGCCCGAACAGATCGATCATTGGTACGAAACGCGGCGCCTCGACCGTCAGGCCGTTCGCGAGCACGTCGCCGAAGCCACCCTGGTTGAACGGGCGAGGCAGGAATCGATCACCGACGACCAGATACAAAAACGATTCGCCGCCGATCGCTACGAGTATGCGCGCGCGGAAGCCGACGTCTTCCAATTCAAGACGATCGGTGAGGCCAAAGAGTTTATGCTCGCAGTGCGCGAGCACGAGCTAACCCCGCAAGGCGGCACGCGAACAATGTTGACCCGTCGCGAAGCCCCCGAAGAGATAGCCGCGACACTATTGTCGGTCGACCGAGGCGAATTGACCGGTCCAGTAGAAACCGACGAGAGCACTTACGCGGTTTATCTGCTGATCCGTCGGGAAGAAGCAATACTGGATGATAGCTTGCGCGAGGAAATCCGCGACAAACTGTTCGACGAGCTGGTCGAAACTGAGCTGACCCGCGATCCGCTGACATTCGTGGCATAAACCGCGCCGCCTCGACTCATTCGGCCAGTGCGAATCCCCGCTTCACGCGCCGGATCGGATCGAGGATCACGTCAAGAATACTGCGCTGGTCGACTACTATCTCCGCCGTCAACGTCAGCCCCGTGCGCAAGGCCTCGGGACCGTGTGCGCCGTCCAGACTAAGTCGATCCGGCTTGATCCACGCCCGATAGGCGCCAGCGTCGTTCGCATCTGGGTCAACCGAAATGACCGTCCCCGGCAGCAGTCCGAATTGCTGGTACGGATATGCATTCAGCATCATCCGCACAGGCAGCCGCGGCTTGATTCGCCGCATCGAACTATTGGGTATCCACACCTCCGCCAGCAAAGGCTCGTTGCCGGGAAGCAGCGTCGCAGCCACGTCGTTGGCGGCAAGATAGCGTCCGGGGCGAAGCGAACTGATGAACGTGACGACTCCATCAGTAGGCGCCGTTAGGATAGTCTTGCGCTTGACCTCAATGTCGCGCGTGAGCTTTATCTGCGCCGCCTGGATCGTTTGCTCGCTCTCGGTCTCGAGCCGCCGATTCTGCCCGCTCTCCTCTTCGGAACGATTCAAATCCGACCTCAGCTGCGCGAGATGCGCCTGCGTATCCGCCACATCGCGCTCCTTGGCCAGCACTTCAAACTGCGACACCGCGCCTCCGTCGAAGCCTTCTCGAAGCTCCTTCGCTTCCTGCGTAATCAGAGTCAGCGCCTCCTGCTCGTTGACCAGCTCTTGCTTGAGATTCACGGTCGACGCTTCGAGGATGCCTGCGCTCTCCTTGTAACGTTCGGATTCGGCTTTCGCCGCTTCCACTTGATGGCGGTCTTCGGCAGCGTCGGCAGCCTCGCGGAACGAATCGATTTCGAGAATCGGCTGGCCCGCGCGAACTTCGGTCCCCACATCGACCATCACTCTGGATACGATGCCGCCTTGCGGCACCGAAAGCCGCAACGGCTCGGCTCGCGGCACGAGTTTGCCGTCCGCCTTCACCACTACGTTCAATCGAGTGATCGACGACCAAATGAGGCTGGTAAGGATGACCGCGCCGATCAGGTAAAAGATTCCGCGCGCGACGAGAATACTTACCGACGGCAGTACAGGATCAATCGAAGCTGTTGACGCTTCCATCGCCACTCCTACGGAGCCAATCCCGGCTTCACAGCGTCGCCTCCTCGGCGCGCCTTATCCAACCACTCATTCCGAGCGTCTGGAACTGCTGCGAAGCGGCGTCGAGAAACGGCCGCGCGCGCGCCATATCGCCCGGTGCGCTGCGCCGCACGAACATCAGCGCTTCATCGTAGTCCGCGATCGCCCGCAGCGGCCGCGCACCTTGCTCGTCGAGCACTTCGCGGGCCTTGGCGAACCAATCGGATGCTTCCTCGTAACGGTTGTTCAGCGCGCACAGCCGGGCGAGCGAGAGCCGGGAGTCGCGCGTCGGATAGCGAAAGTCGTGAGGCAGGACCTTCAGCCGCAGGTTACGCTCGAACACCTCGGAGTAGTCGTTGCGATTGAGTAGCCACAGCGCCGCTGCGCCGTCGCATACGGTGCCGCAGTAAGTGTGTTCCCAGTAAGCTCCCCGCTCGACGGCGGCTGGGATGCTCGAGAGCCATTGCAACGACAGCTCTGGTTGATGAAGCCGAGCGAATACGTAGGCCGCGCAAGCGCGTACCATCGCAAACGCCCAGTGATCCTCCAACGAAGGATCTTCGATCAGGCTGTTGGTGGCGACGTCCTCGATAACCTGTTCCCAGCCCTCGTCGAGTGCGATTCGCAGTTCGTGCCGCGCGCTCATCAGGTCCATATTGGTCGAATCCGAGGCGGAACCGGTCGCGCGCGCCTCCAAGGCGGAAGAGCGATCACAAGCCGCCAGGCCGGCCGCGAAGTCGCCCAGCGCGATATGAGCGCTGGCAAGGTCGGCCCACGCGGTTACTGCCCAGCCTATCCGGCCCCTGCGCTCGGCGTCGGCCGCTTCCTGCTGCCACATCGCCAGGCTGCGGCGTAAATCGCCGGCCAGAAACAACATGGTGCTCGCCCTGCTGTACGGATCGCGAATAATTTCCTCCTTCGTTTCAAGCGGAGGAGCGAAATCGCGAGTGGCGATCTGCTCGGATGGAATTGTCTTGGAAACTTCGCGCAACTCGCGCTGCGCCGGCGAGTCGATGCGAATGCCGGGATTCTCCGGATCCTCGGCCGCCTCGCGCATGAGATCGAGCTCTCTGAGTGTTCCCCATATCAGGTCGCGCCGCTCCCCAACGTAACGCAAGCCTGCCTGCGCAAGCTCCCACGAGCCCTTCCTGAGGCCGCCCGTATGCATCGCAAAGGCAGCGTTTGCGAGATAGTCGGCAGCCGCGTCGGCGCCTTGCGTCGTTGCGA
>Ga0209333_1000670_pt1 | contig 18087 bp, 13 predicted proteins | sample BlaSpr_A8_OM2_O3_FD_187982 | JGI IMG/M metagenome (GOLD analysis project Ga0209333, IMG submission 187982) | Forest soil microbial communities from Thunder Bay, Ontario, Canada - Black Spruce, Ontario site 2_A8_OM2_O3 (SPAdes) (version 2) | ecosystem: Environmental > Terrestrial > Soil > Boreal... | reverse complement strand
ACCGCATGAACGAACCCCGCATCGCCCCCCTGGACCCGCCGTACGATCCGGAAATCGCCGAAGCGCTGGCGAAGTGGATGCCGCCCGGAGCGAAAGCCGAGCCACTGAAACTGTTTCGCACCCTGGTGCGCAGTCCCGAGATCGCCTCCCGCCTCCGGGTGCTGGGAGCGGGGATTCTTGGCCCGCGTAGCCTGATCGCGCCCCGCGACCGCGAAGTCTTGATCCACCGCACGGCCGCCCTGTGCGGCTGCGAGTACGAGTGGGGAGTTCATGCGACGGCCTACGGTGAAGCCGTGGGACTCACGCCGGAAGCGCTGCGCGCCACGGTCGCCGGCAACGCCAACGACCCCATCTGGACGGAACGCGAAGCGCTGCTGGTGGCGCTGGTGGACGAATTGCACCAGACCGCCCACGTCTCCGACCAGTTGTGGACCGCCCTATCGGCGCACTGGGATGCGCCGCAACTGATCGAATTGCTGATTATCGTAGGCGCCTACCGGTTGATCGCCTACGTGGCCAACGGCGCGCAAGTCGCGCTCGAAGAATGGGGCGCGCGATTCCCTTAATCCAGATCGATGTCCCGCTTCGGCGGCGTCGTATCCGGATTCTCTTTGGCCTGTTTCAGCAGTTCGTCGAATTTTTTCTCGAGCACTCTGCCATGCGATTTTTCCGCTTCAAATTGCTTGCGAAAAACTTCGTCGCGGCGCCCGGCCTCGCCCTTCAGCTTGGCCACCGCCGCAGCCAGATCCTCGATGGGGGGCGGCTTCTCCGGCACGGCGTGCGCGATCACGGCCTGCGTCTCGGGATCGATTTTCAGAACCGCGCTACAGCAGGGACAGTCGACCTCGAACAGACCTTGCGGCATAGTGCCCATCGTAGCACTGAAACTCTTGGCGGCGGCGTTGGGTAGTGCTGGAAAGGTGCGTTACGATTTTCGCCGGGGCTTGACGGGGGAGCCTTGCGGTGGTGCCTTGGCGAGGCGTACATCTCGCCAAGGGTGAGGCGATGGGGTTCGGTGTAGGTCTTGTAGCACTGCGGGCAGCGAAACCGGCGAGGCCGTTGCGGTGTACGCCGAAGCGCTGACACCGCCTCGCACGCTTCGCAAGTCATTGTCATTTTGGTAGTTGCTACGCTTTCCATGATTCAATTACTAACGATCGCTAGCTGTGTGTCGGGTTGTTTTTAAGAAATTTCCATTTTTTTGGGAAACATTTGGCAGGCAAACCGCACTCCTTGTCGAGTGGGCTAGACAACGTACTGAAGATAACGATATAATCTGGCAATCTCATCGTATAGTTTAGGAAGGACGCCGCCGATGCCTTGGGTATGGACACCGCACCGTTCCGGCCTCCAGATACGTCTAAGAAAATAGGTGGTTGCGCTATGGCACCGGCACCGGCAGTCGATTTCGGCGAAATCCTGAAGGACGTTCCCCCTGGAGCTTGGGTCGCACTCTCCAATGACGAAACGCACGTCGTGGCATTTGCTGCAGATATGCGCGATGCCATAAAGGCCGCCAACCAGGCGGGCGAGCAGGAGCCGATTGTCCTGCGCGTGCCACTTTCCGCTTCCGCACTTTTCCTCTAAAACGGAATGTGGCACGCCGTCTCCTACAGCTCATTTCCGTGTACGTCTAGTCCAGCATTTCCGTCTGGTTACGTAGCCAAGCGCCCTATCTTGAGGTTGACTCTCATTGCTAATGGTCGGGCCTTCAACTGTTTCGCTGATGTCGATTCAGGGGCGGATAAATGCGCTTTCCCGGTGAGTTTTGCTGGTCAACTTGGCCTGAACGTGCTGGCAAACCTACGAGTTTCCTTTACGAGCGGAGTCGGAAGTTCTCAGGTCCCGATTCATTATTGGAATATCAGGATGCTGATACCGTTTCTTAGTCCTCCGCAGCCCGGCGCTCCACCGACGATTACCACGCTTTCCATCGACGCAGATGTTGGCTTTACGACGGGGCTAGAAGCGCAAGGCATGGGGCTATTGGGACAAGACGGCTTCTTCGATAGGGTAAAAGTCGTATTTGACCACGCTCACGGCATCTTCCACGTAGAGACGCCCGACGTGCCGCCTCAACAGACTCCTCATCCCTAGGATTGGCGATCTTCCGTGTGTTTGCGCGGCCTTCTCCCCGCATGCGTCTTGCTGGCAGCGGCCATCATGCGGTAGCGCTCGGCCCCGTGGCGCTTGGATGTGGTGCTCCCGCCCTTGTGCCCCAGTATCGCAGCGGGAGGGTGTGTTTCAGTATGTCGTCCGTTAGCGCGAGCGCGGCCTTCCTCAATTCCAGGCATCGCGGCGTGCGGTTCTGTCGCATCGGCTGAGGGCTTGTAGAAACGAGGAGGTCAATTTCGGTGAGGATGTTTTTGAGGGCTTGCAAGCTCGTTCGGTCAAATGGCGTACTTCCATGTTGAAGCAGGGCGAAACGAAAAGCAAGCGATAGCTTTTTGGATTCAACGCACCTTTCAGGCACTACCCGGCGTTGCGCCGGATGGTCGGTTGGTCGCTGGCCGGATTCGGACTGGCCGCCAAACAGCATGGCTCGACGCATCCGTCTGCCGCGTCCGGCCTGTTTGGCCTGCGCGCGCTGCGCGACAATGGTTCCAGTGACCACCCCGATCGAGGTGCCCGAGGATCTTTCCGGCCTCGATGAAGCCATTGCGAAAGTTCCCAATAGCCCCGCCGTCTTCCTCCTCTGGCCGGATGCAGGCGATCCCTACCTCGCCAGAACCGCGCTGCTGCGGCGCCGCCTGCTGCGCCTGCTGCAGGAGCGCGAGAAGCCGTCGCGCCTGCTCAACCTCCGCCACACCGTACGGCGCATCGAGTACACGCTCACCGGCTCGGCCTTCGAATCCGCCATCCTGATGTATGAGTTGGCGCGGCGGTATTTTCCCAAGACCTACCTCGATCTGCTGAAGCTGCGCATGCCCACGTATGTGAAACTGGTGCTTGCCAATGAGTTTCCTCGCAGCCGGTTGACCACCCATCTCGGACCCGCACCCGCCCTCTATTGCGGTCCCTTCCGCAGCCGCGCTTCGGCGGAGAAGTTCGAATCGCAATTCCTGGACCTGTTTCAGATACGCCGTTGCCAGGACGACTTGGCGCCCTCACCGGAGCATCCCGGCTGCATCTACGGTGAGATGGCCATGTGCCTGCGCCCGTGCCAGCAGGTGGTGGGGCGCGACGAGTACCTGCACGAAGTCGGCCGCGTGGCGGAATTCCTGAAAACCGGCGGGCACTCCCTGCTCGACATCATCGGGCGGGCCCGCGACCGGTACAGCGAAGAGATGATGTTTGAAGAGGCGGCCAGGCAGCACAAGCGCTTCGAAAAGGTCCAGGAAGTCCTGAAGCTGCGGGACGAATTGGCGCGCGATACCGGCAGTTTGCACGGCGTCGCGGTCACGCCCTCCGCCGCGCCCAACGCCGTGCAGCTTTGGATCGTGCGGGAGGGCTGCTGGCAGGCGCCGCGGCGTCTGAGCTTCGAGGCGGAGGATGGCAAACCGGTCTCGCTGGATGGCAAGCTGCGCGAGATCTTCTCCGCCCTGCCTGTGCGCCAGCTCGCCATGCGCGAGCGCCAGGAGTATCTGGCCCTGCTGGCGCGTTGGTACTACTCAAGCTGGCGGGACGGTGAATGGCTGCCCATCGAGACCTTCGACGCCCTGCCTTACCGCAAGCTGGTGCACGCTATTTCGCGGGTCGCCCGGGCTTAGGGAGTCCTCAGCCGCGAGGGCGCATGTGCACATTACGCAGTCCCTGGCCGGCAAGGATCTGTACCACGAGTACTGCGCGGTCTGCCACGGCATCGCCGGTAAAGGCGATGGCCCAGCCGCCAGCGCCCTCAAAGTATCCCCGTCGGATTTGACCCAAATTTCCCTGAAAAACGGCGGCAAATTCCCCGAACTGCAAGTACAATACACCATCAAGGGCGAAACCGCCGAGCCGGCCGCGCATGGCTCGAAGGAGATGCCGGTATGGGGCACGCTCTTCCGGCACATGAATGCAAACCAGGACGTCGGCGCCGTCCGCGTCTACAACCTGATGAAGTACGTCGAAGAGATCCAGGCGAAGTGACCCGGAAGTGCGGGGCAGACTCCCGCGCAGCCCCCCCGGTCTGCGCGGGTGCCCTGGATCCGCCCTCCCCGGCATCCTGCCGCTACCAGACCCGACAGGGATCGGCCGAGACCATCGGATCGCCCACTTTGCAAGAGAACGCCTCCTCGAACTCGGGCATATTCTGCAGCACTCCGTTGGCGCGGAACTCACCGGGCGAATGCGGGTTGGTGGCCGCTTGCATGCGCGCCGCCTGCTCCGTCGTATTCTCGCACCAGATCTGCGCGTAGCCCAGGAAGAATTGCTGTTGCGGCGTGAAGCCGTCCTGCTTCCCGGCCATATGCGCGGCCAGGCTGTCCATCAGCGCCAGGTATGCCAGGTGGATGCCGCCGTTATCCGCGGCATTCTCGCCCAATGTCAGCTTCCCGTTCAGATGCGCGTCCGCCACCGGACTGAAACCGTTGTACTCCTTCACGATGCAATTGGCGCGCGCGTCGAAAGCCTTGCCATCCTCCGGCGTCCACCAGTCGCGCACGTTGCCCTCGCCGTCGTACTTGCGCCCTTCATCGTCGAATCCGTGCGTCAGTTCGTGGCCGATCACCGCGCCAATGCCGCCGTAGTTCACCGCATCGCCGGCGTTCGGATTGTAGAAAGGCGGCTGCAGAATGCCCGCCGGAAAGTTGATGTTGTTCATGTTCGGGTTATAGTATGCATTCACCGTGGGCGGCGTCATGCCCCATTCCGATTTGTCCACCGGCTTGCCCAGCTTGGCGAAGTTGCGCCGCAGCTCGAACTCGTGCGCCCGCAGCACATCGCCGAAATAATCGTCCCGCGTAATCTTGACGCTGCTGTAATCCCGCCACTTCTCCGGATACCCGATCTTGTTGGCCACGGCGCGCAGCTTGGCGAAGGCCTGCTCCTTGGTTGCCGGGGTCATCCAAGTGGCGTTGTCGATGTCTTTGCGCATTTCCATCTCGATCTGGCCCACCAGTTCGAGCGCTCTCTCCTTGCTGGCGCCGTTGAACGCCGCCTTGACGAATTCCTGCCCCAGCGCCTCTCCCAGCCCGCGATCCGTGACGCGCACGCAACGCTTCCAGCGCGGCGGCATCTCCTGGGTGCCGCGCAGGATGTGGTCGTTGAAGCGGAAGTCCTCCTCCTCGAATGCCCGCGAGAGCATATCCGCGTGGCTTGCCAGAACGTGCCATCGCAGATACGTCTTCAGATCCGCCAGGCTGGTGCTGGCGATCGCCGCATCCAGCGCCTTCACAAAATCGGGGGCCACTACGTCCAGCGATTCCACCGGCGCAATGCCTATCGTCGACAGGTATTGCTTCCAGTCGAATTCGGGAGTCAGCCGCGCCAGTTCGGCCACCGTCGTCTTGTGATAGGTGTTGGCCGGATCGCGCCGGGCCACGCGATCCATGGACGCTTGGGCCAGGGCGGTTTCGAACTGCATTACGGCCCGGGTTTCGGCCTCGGGATCGGGATCGGCGCTCGCGGCGCCTTGCGCCTTCGCCAGCAGCGTGAACAGCGCGTGAATGTGTTCTTCATATTGCGTCCGCAGTTTGACCGAGCGGTCGTCGGTCTTCAAATAATAGTCGCGGTCCGGAAGGCCCAGCCCGCCTTGATCCACATGCACCATCTCCTGGTCCGATTTCTTGTCGTCGGGCTGCACGTAGAAATTGAAGAGAGCGCGCACGCCGGCCACGTGCAGACGCACCATCTCGCCCGCCAATTCCCGCTTCGAGGTGAGCGCGTCGATCTGCTTCAGCAGCGGCTCAATGGGTTGAATGCCCTTGCGCTCGATGGCCGCTTCGTCCATGCAGGCGGCGTAGAATTCGCCAATCTGCGAGTCCCCCGCTTTTTCCAGGATGCCGCGCTCGATCGCCAGGTTGCGCTCCGCTAATTCATTGAAGCGCGCCCAGCGGGATTGATCCGGCGGAATCGGATTGTTCTTCCGCCATGCGCCGCAAGCATATTGATAGAAGTTCCGGCATGGATTGACCGTCGTATCCATGGCCTTGAGGTCCACGCCGGATGAAGAGGGGGCGTCCGCGGCTTGTAAAGCGGCCGCCACGCCGGCTAGAGCTATGGCGCCGGCAAGCGAGCAACGAAATGTATACATGATTCCGATTGTACGCCGTGCGCGCCTGCGTGAATTGCGGGGCGGTCGGTTTCCCTTGTCCCTGGAGTTCGTCCAATTGATGCTCGGGCCGGACAATCTTTTGGTTGGGTCAGTTTGCCGCGTGTGGGGCACCGTCGAAAACCAAGAATTTTCATCGCATTTGGTGGCCCGCAGGGCATGAAGACAGGATGGTATCTTGCGCGCCGATGGAATCGGCACAACACGGGCCGATTGACAATCGGCCCGCAGGTTGCCAGCCTGCCACTGAGTAAGCAATCTCCGCGGTAAACTAGCTTCGCTAGAGTGTAGCTAGCTTTTTAGCTAGCTTAGCTCAACAACCGTGCTTCACGCGAAAGCGGGTACAGCGGTCGCGTATAACATCTTCCTCTCAAACAATGTCAAAACAATGTCCCTCCTGGCGCGGCTACATTCAACGCCTTTCTGGTTGCCGAAAGACTCGGTCAGTGAGCCGTTGAGTTGAGGCATGCCGGCCACAACCTGGCACCCAGAACCCGGCACCCGGCGGCATGAAAACGCTCGGCCGCCGCGGGAATCGAAGCTGGCCTGCTGCAAACACGTGCTGTTGACACTCCATCGGCTGGCTTATTGCGAAAGCGTATAGTTGACGTCGATGCGGGTCAGCACCTCGACAGGCTCGCCATTCAATAAAGTGGGCCGGTACTTCCAGCGCAGCAGACTCTCACGAGAGGATCCGTAGAATATCAGCGGTCCGCGCATGAATTCCAGCTCGCCAATCTCACCATGCTTGCCGATGATGGCCTGAAACTGCACCGCGCCCTGGATGCGCTGCCGCCTGGCCTCCGGGGGATACTTGGGGGCGGCTGGCTGATCAGCTTGGCCTGCTGGACGTTACCCCCGACGCGAATCCTGAACGGCGCGCGCTCCTCAGTCTCGGGCCGGGAGGTGTCGCAGGAGGCGGATGTCGCGGGGTAGATCTGCCTCGCATGGTCGAGCAATTCCCGGCAGAGCGCCGGCCACCCTTCAGGCAGATGCCCAGCCTTGGCCAGCGAGCGCCCGCCGGCGGAGACCGCCGCCAAGCCGGATAGCAGTACGCGCGCGTCGCCAGTGGCGCGTAATTTTTCGCGCGCTTTGCGGGCGAACGGCGTTTCGGGAATCTGCGCACCAGCGGACACGGGCAGGCCGGTGTTCAAGTCCAGGCCGGTGACGCCGAGCGTAGCCAAACCGTAGAGATCTCCCAACCAGACGGCGGCGTTTTTGAATTTGGCGGTCGCCGCGGCGAGCATCTGCTCGGTCTTTTCAGGATCGGCGACCCTGAGGAGGTTCGTGCCATGCGACAGAACTCCGGGCTTGTCCGGGTCCAAGGAAAACTGCGCCAACCACAGATCGCGCACTTGCCCGTAGCCGGCTTGGTCGGCAAGCGGCCCGCCCGCGGCGTTAATGAGCGCCAGTGGGCTGTCCAAAATCGGGCTATCCGGCAAGTTCTCAACCAACCATGCGATGTGCTTCACGCGGGCCTTCCGTATCTCGTCCCAGTTCGCCGCGGCCGGCGCGTTGGCGAAGTAAGCAAGCAGCGTGATGCGGTCCCGCAGGCTGGCAGGATTCTCCGCAAGGCCCTGCTCCAGTTGACCGGCGCCGCCCCGTCCAGCGCCGTTCCGGCTTTGATGGCGTCCTTGATTTCCTTGTTCATCGTCGACCATCGCCGGCGTAGAGAAAACTCCATGCCAGCGGTGATCGGCCTGTGTATAGGAACATTCAGTCCGATGGCGTAAGCTGCCGGCTGCCCGTCGCGCGTACCCGGCTGAAATCGCCACTGTACGAGCGCGCGCACGACATTGTCCGGCAACGGCGCGACGGCATCCAGCTCGAAAGGCGCGCCGTCCGGGCCAATCGCCATGCGCACAGACACGTTTTCGAGGACATACGACTAAGCCATCTCGGGCGGGTACTCCGCCTCGGCCTTGCGCGTGACCACCGGAGGTTGCTCGCCCTTGTGTGCTAGCGCCCGCCTGCAACAGAGCGCGGCCAGCGCCAGGCAAATCGCTACGCGTAGTCTGATCTTCATTTTCGTCAATTCTATCGGAGCGCTGGACCATTCGTCAAAAATCCGCTGTACCCGCCTCGTAGTATACTGACGGCTTCGCAAAAGGAGGGGCCATGCTGCCCGACTACATTTCCAAAGCCGTCCCGAATCCCGCGTCGAACCGCGGTCCGTGGTATGCCAATACCGCGCCCAGCTACGCAGGCATCTTCCTCTGGATCGCCTTCTACATCTCGATCGCCAAGGACACCATCCCGCACGCCGGCCTGGGCCTGTGCATGGCCGCCATCCTGGTCGCCGGACTGCTGTGCTACGCGCTTTTTTATTACGCTCCGGCGATGTTGGGTATGAAGACCGGCTTCCCGCTCTATGTGGTGGGCAGTTCGACTTTCGGCACGGCGGGCGGCTACGTGATGCCCGGCCTGTTGATGGGATTGCTGCAGGTCGGCTGGTTCGCCGTGAATACGGCCATCTCGACGCAGTTCATCTTAAACACTGTCGGCTCCAAGGCCGGGCCGGGAAGCCTGCCCTTCATCGCCATCGGCATCCTCTGGGGTTACGGGATGGCCTACATCGGCGTGATGGGGATTCAATACGTGGCCAAGCTTTCGCGCTACCTCATCGTGATTCCCGCCGCCATGGTGCTGCTGGTGTTCTCGCAAACCAGCTCCGGCATCAGCCGATACGTGCCTGCCAGTCCGCGGCCATTCGTAGCCTTCACGCTGCTGATACAGATCGTCATCGGATTCTTCGCCACGGCGGGAGCGGCCGGCGCCGATTTCGGCATGAACAGCCGCAACGAAAAAGACGTGCGCCTGGGCGGGTTGACGGGCATCACCCTGGCGATCGTATTTGCGGCCGGATTGCCGCTGCTCTCGGTGGCCGGCGCCAGCAAGCTGTACGCGCTTCCGGGGCTGGGGTATGACGACGTGATCCGGTCCATCGGCGGCGTGGTGGCCACCGCCATGTTCCTTCTGTTCACCATCGCCTCTGTGGCGCCCGCCTGCTTCTGCGCCTTCATTGCGGGCAACAGCTTCTCGACCATGATACCGGGCGTGCCGCGCATCTCCTCCACCATGGCCGGTGTGACCGTGTCCATCGTGCTGGCAGTCACCGGCGTGGCCCAAAACCTGATCGGGTTCTTCACCATTGTGGGTGCGTCTTTCGGTCCGATTTGCGGGGCCATGGCGGCGGACTATCTGCTCTCGGGAAAGCGTTGGGCGGGTCCCCGCGAAGGCGTCAACTGGGCCGGATATCTGGCGTGGGCGCTGGGCTTCGTGGTCGGGATACTTCCGTTCCTGCCGGTTTCCGATTCGCTCAAGACTTACGTGCAGCCCGCGGTGCTGTACAGCTTCGTGACAGGCTTCGCCGTTTACGCCGTGCTTGCCAAAGCGGGCATGCAGCCGCGCACGGCGCCGATGCCAATTCTCGCGAGCCGTTGACGCATCCCGCAGCCTGCGCATGGCTCCGCGGCTGTCCTGCTATGCTCGGATTTCGCGATGCGCGCAACCCGGAGAACATGGCCCCTGCTCGTGCTGCTGGCGGAAGTCCTGGCGTTCTTCCGGCACATCCTGTTCTACGGCCATTACGCCATCCCATGGGACTTCCGCAACTATCATCTCTCGCAGGCCTGGTTCATCGCCCAGTCGTTCGCCCGTGGGGAACTGCCGCTATGGGACCCCTACACTTATTGCGGCATGCCGTTTTACGCCAACCTCACAGCGCAGCTTTTCTATCCCCCGGCTCTCGCGGCGATCCTGCTCAGTAACTGGACCGGCGGGGACCATCTGCTTTATTGGCTCGAATTGCAAATGGCCGCGCACGTGTTCTTGGCGGGCGCGTTCACTTACTGGCTGCTGCGCCGTCTGAGCCTGGGGCGCGCATCCGCCCTGGTGGGCGCGACCGTCTACCAACTGGGCGCATACACAGCCTCGCAGGCGGAACACCTGGGCGCGATCGACGCGGCGGCATGGCTGCCCCTGGCCTGGCTGTGCGTGATTGCACTTGGTGGGGCAGGCGGTTCCGCCTGCCAGAGACCCTGGCGGTGGTTGGCCGGCTTGGCCTGCGCGCTGGCGATGTCGATTCTCGCCGGATTCCCCGCGACCACCGCGGTTGTCTTTATCTCATGCTTTCTGTTGGCCGCCATATTGGCGCTGGTGCGCCGGGCATCGCCGCTCCTGGTGGTCCGCACAGCCATCGCAGCCGTGTGGGCCGTACTGCTGGCCGCCATCCAAGTCTTTCCCACGCTGCAGCTCTCGCGCCTAAGCGTGGCGCAGTATCGCAGCCGTTACTTGAAGACCGGTGGAGGCATGCCGCTACAGTCCCTGGTCTCGCTGGCGCTGCCAAATCACTACGGGATCTTCCAGTTCGATGGCGGCACTTGGAAGCATCCCTGGCAAGTGACTTTTCTCTATACTTACTGTGGAATCCCGGCGCTCGTGTTTGTGGTGTTGGCGGTCGTCTATCGCCGGAGCCGGTATGCGGCCGGCTTCGCCTTGCTCACGCTGTGCGCCGCGATCTGGATGCTGGGCGACGCCACGCCCGTGGGGAAAACGATCTTCATGTCGTTGCCTGACGCCCTGAAGGGTTCGTTGTACGCCGAGTTTGCCCTCTGCGCGTTTTCTCTCGGTATGGCCGCGCTCGCGGGGTTGGGGGCCGATCGGATTCTCAAAGGACGCCAGTCCTGGGTGCAGGCCCTGGTGGTCGTCATCGTCGCGGCGGACCTGATCGCCGCCGGTTCGGGACGGCCATTCAACACCGTGGACGAAGAGCGCGAACCCGGGATCGGCTATGCCCAGTACGCCGGCTTCCCGCAGATCCCGGCGGAAATAAGGCGATTGACTAACCGGAATGTGCCGCCATGGCGAGTCGATGCGATGGAAGGATACCCGGACATGGTGACGCACGGACCGCTCTTCGAATTTCCGGCGGCGACCGGCAACGATCCGTTCGCTCCGGTCAGGCTGATGCAAGTGCGGCTATCGTTCTGCCAGGGTGTCCTGTGGGGGCGTTATTACGAGATCGCCGACCCCGATTCACCGGTGCTGAAGCTGATGAACGTGCGGTACGTACTCGCCGCGCACACGCTCGCCAAACCGGGCGCGATGCAGCAGGTGCTGGAACTGCCTGGGACGCATGTCTACGAAAATCCGGGCGTACTGCCGAGATTTTTCCTGGTCGGCCGGGTGCGGCGCGCCGCCAACATGGAGGAGGCGCTGGGTATGCTGCGCGCGCGCGATTTCGATGTGGGCGGGGAGGCAGTGGTGGAGGGACCGCTCCCTGATGGTCGCGGCTCGGTAGCGATGCCTGCCGGAAGCGTGCGCGTGCTCGAATATGGCGCGCAACAATTTGCGCTGGAGACGGACGCAGCGGCGCCCGCATTCCTGGTCACTTCGGAGACGGCGTATCCGGGATGGCACGCGTGGCTGGATGGGCAGGAGCGTGCGCCGGTCATGACTGACGCGGCCTTCCGCGGTCTGCCGGTTCCTGCCGGCAAGCACGTGGTGAAGATGCGCTTCGATCCGGAAATCCTGTGGCGCTCCGCCTGGGTGACCCTGGCGGCTTCGGTCGCGCTGGTTCTCGCCGTTTGGTTCGGCGATAATAGGCAAGCGCGGACCCCATGGACTTCAAAGACCAACTGAAATCTTCCGTCGACATCGTCAAGACGATCGGGGAATACGTGCGGCTGCGCAAGTCCGGGGTCTCCCGATACACGGGCCTCTGCCCGTTCCACAGCGAGAAGACGCCGTCGTTTTCCGTACACGCCGCGCATCAGTTTTACAAATGCTTCGGATGCGGCGCATCCGGCGACGTGCTGAAGTTCGTAATGGAATTTGAGCACGTCGGTTTTCCGGAGGCGCTGAAGCTGTTGGCGGAGCGCAACGGCATTCCGATGCCCAAGCGCGCCGAGTATGCCGACGCCGAAACACACCTGCGCGCCGCCGTCCTTCAGATCCAGGACTTGGCGCAGGAGGCATTTCGCGATCAGCTTGCGTCGCCGGCCGGAGCGGAGGCGCGGCGCTATCTGGAGAAGCGCGGCGTATCGCCCGAGGTGACCGCGCAATTCGGGTTGGGGTACGCGGAGCGCTCGGGCCGTACGCTGTTGCGCATCTTGGAAAAGCAGGGGTTCACGGCCGAACAACTGGAGAACTCCGGCCTGCTGGGGCGGCGCGACGACGGTAGCTTCTACGACCGTTTCCGCAACCGGCTAATGTTTCCCATTCATAGCGAATCCGGGAAGGTGATTGCGTTCGGCGGCCGCGCGCTCGATCCGGCCGACGAGGCCAAGTACCTAAATTCCGCGGAATCGCCGATATATAAGAAGAGCGCCGTGCTCTACAACCTGCACCGGGCCAAGGAAGGCATCCGGAAAGCGGACCGGTCCGTGCTGGTGGAAGGGTACATGGACGCCATCGGCGTCACCGCGGCGGGTGTGCGGGAGGTAGTGGCCAGTTGCGGGACCGCGCTGACGGCGCAGCACGTGCAGACGCTGCGGCGGCATTCGGACAAGATTGTAGTGAATTTCGATCCCGACGCGGCGGGCGCGCGCGCCGCGGAGGGGTCCATCAACTTGCTGTTGGACGAGAGCATGCGTGTGCGGATCGTGGAGTTGGAAGACGGTCTCGATCCGGATGAATATTGCAAGGAACGCGGCGCGGATGCGTATCGCGCCAAGCTGGATAAGGCGCAGACCTATTTCTACTGGCTGGCCGATCGGGCGCGAGCCAGGTTCGACCTGCGCACAGCGGAAGGGCGGGTGGCCGGCTTCCAATTCCTGCTGCCCGCCATTCAGCGGTTGCCCGACAAGATTGAGCGGGTAGCAGTGGCCAACGACGTGGCAGGATACCTCGGCGTGGACGCCGGTCTGGTGTTGGAGAATTTCCGCAAATCCGCCATGGACCGGCGCGACAAAAAGGTCGCTCCCGTACGCGAACCCCTGCGGGCGGACGAAAAAATACTGCTGAACCTGCTGGTTTCCGATGCCCAGGCGCGCCAGGAGCTCATTCCGGAACTGGAGGCGTTGCCGGCGTTGGAACAATTCGCGACGCGCCGTATCTTCAAGGCACTGTTTGGTTTGCATGCCGGAGGTGCGGTCGCTTATGAGGAACTGCACGCGCGGCTGGAGGAAGGCGACCAAGAATTATTAGCGTCCGCGGTACTGCAAGATGAAACGGATGGCTCCGCAATTTCACTATCTCTAGGAGTGGAATGTTTGAGAAGTTTGCAGCGGTCCAGCCTGAAGACTCAAGTAGCCGCCCTAAAGGCCCGCGTGAAAGAGGCGGAGCGGGCTGGAAATTTGCCCGAGGCGTTGCGGCTGGCGGAGGAATTGCGCCGTCTCGAGAAGACCTCATAGCGGCGCGTCGCGGCAAAAACGCGCGGGTGTACAATGTGGGAAATAGTCGCGCAACGGGCAGGGGTGGTTCAGTGGCACCGGAAGATAAATTCGATCGGCTGCAGCAATTGGTGGAGAACGGCAAGGAGCAAGGCTATCCGGCCTATGATGACCTGAGCGACGCACTCCCCGCCGACCTGGACAACGGCGCCGACCTCGGCAGCCTGCTGGCCGGACTGGATGGGCCCGGCATCGAGCTCCTGGAAGATCCCAAACTCGACTTCGATCAAAAGTTGGGGGAAGCCGAAGATCTGCTGGAAGCGGATGTGGGTCCGGCGGCCGGGGAAAAGGTTAACGATCCCGTACGCACTTATTTGCGCGAGATGGGTACCGTCCCGTTGCTGTCGCGCGAGGGCGAGACGGAAATCGCGCGGCGCATTGAACGCGGCCAGAACACGGTGATGAAAACTCTCTCGCGTTCGCCGCTGGTGATCCAGCAGATCTTGGACCTGGCCGATGAGGTCCGCCGCGGTACGATCGCGGCGCGCGACGTGGTGTTGGTAGCGGACCCGCTCATGATCGACGAAGCTACCGAAGAGAACGGCCGGGAATTCATCGCCATGGCGGAAGACGCCGCGCGGCATTTCAGGAAATTTCAGCAGGTGCGGCAGAAGCTGAACGCGGTTCCGCGTGGGCTGAAGCCCAAGCTGCATGCCCACCTTCTTTGGGAGACGCAGCGCGCCCGCGTGCGAGTCTCGCGGCGCGTGCGGACGGTCCGCTTCCAGGGTTCCATCCTGCGGCACTTTGCGGCGCAAATCCGGGCCGCGGTCGAAGAACTGACACCCCTGGAGCGGGAGATGGCGCGCGTGCAGCGTAGCCGGGAGACTGCGCGGGCGGAGGGCATCAAGGAATCGCGCCGGGAACAGCGCGGCTATCAGCAGAGGCTGCAGCAGATCGAAGAGCGGTGCGGTTCCACGGCGGCGGAATTGCGGCGCACGCTGGCGGTCATTACTAAGGCCGATCGCGATGCGGAAACCGCCAAACGCGAATTGATCGAGGCCAACCTGCGCTTGGTGGTGAGCATCGCCAAGCGCTACACCAATCGCGGGCTGCAGTTTCTGGACCTGATCCAGGAAGGCAACATTGGCTTGATGCGGGCGGTGGACAAGTTCGAGTATCGCCGCGGATACAAATTCTCGACCTACGCCACCTGGTGGGTGCGGCAGGCCATCACGCGCGCCATCGCGGACCAGGCGCGCACCATCCGCATCCCCGTGCACATGATCGAGACCATCAACAAGCTGATCCGGGCATCGCGCCAGTTGATTCAGGAATTGGGGCGCGAGCCGACCAGCGAGGAACTCGCCAGGCGCATGGAACTGCCGGTTTCCAAGATACGCAAGGTGCTGCGCGTGGCGCAGGAGCCGATCTCGTTGGAGACTCCCGTCGGCGAAGAGGAAGAGTCGCACTTGGGAGATTTTCTGGTCGACCAGGCCGGCGTGTCGCCTTCCGACGCGGTGATCAACCTGAATCTGCGCGAGCAGACCGCCGAGGTGCTGAAGACGCTTTCGCCGCGCGAGGAGAAGATCGTCAAGATGCGCTTCGGGCTGGAGGATGGCAGCGAGCACACGCTGGAAGAGGTCGGCCAGAACTTCGCGGTCACGCGTGAGAGGATCAGGCAAATCGAGGCCAAGGCGTTGCGCAAGTTGCGGCATCCCAGCCGGAGCCACCGGCTGCGGGCATTCATCGAAGATGGCAACGGGAACGGGGGATAGCTGAGAGGGCGGGGATTCAAAGAGGACCCTATCTGAAACGGTTGATACCGGAAGCAGCGTGGGCGTGGAAGGGGCCTAATCCCCGCCAGTGTTTCGCCAGCCCGTATGGAAACCGAGATTTCGATTGAGAGTAAACGGCCCGCAGCATTGAACGTTGACGGCTCTACAGACATCAGGGAGTTTTCGGTTTTGTCGCTGTGCCGATGGCCTCGAAACTTCGATTGTTACAACGCAACGGTCGGGGGATTGGAGAGCGCGTAAGCGACTAAGAACGGATCGCGGCCAATCTTCTCTACTTCGTCGTCGGTGAGATCGGCGGCGTAGCCGATCGAAACCACCTGCTGCACCAGAGCGGCGTCAACGGTCTCTTCCAATAACAGAGTGTCCACATTGTCGTCCTGTGAAATCCAGTCGAGTAAAGGATCGTTGTCTCTGCGGCCCGCGCGTACCTCCTCCATCACTTCCAACGGGACTTTCACATTGCCGGACACGGCTTGATGCTGCAACCAACTCCAGAATTCCGGAACCTGATCTATGGGGTAGTACGAGTTGCTGGCGGTAATCAGAACGTTGGCGTCGAGAAGATACAGCATCACCGGCCACCCTCTGAAAGGGTGCCGTGAAGAAGCGGATCAACATTTCTTGGCTTAACCCCTAATACCTGAGCGGCTTTCGTAGGCGTGATAATTCCTTCGGCGAGCGAACTCCTTATGACGTCTAGCAACGCATTGCCCAGCCGGTGCCGCTTAACAACGTAATAACTGGGCCTCCGCTTTCGCCGTTGTCCCCCTCCTGTTCTTGCCCTCTGCGGCTTGTGATCCCCTCTTGCCTGAGATGGTCGGCTATCTGTCGCCATGTCGGTTCGCAGAGCGCGTTCGCCCGCAAGAGCTTGTAGGCCACCATAGCCCGGCTGATGTTTCGAGCGTTGGCGAAAGTCGAAACCGCCTCGATAACCTCCGCTAGGGGCGCTTTACGAAGGTGGGCAAGTGCCCGGACTTCGGCTGTCGGCGGTAGGATTTCTCCGGCGACATCGTTGCAGTACCCTTCGATCCGCGCTTCGATGCTTGCGCCGCTGACTCCAGTAGCGCCAAGCCACAAGTGCGCCATTTCATGCAGCGCCGGAAGACATCGACGGAAATATTCGTGTGATGGCTGCCGAGATTGCCCAGAAGCAGCACATAAACCCCAGCGGCTTCGATTGTTTCCCGAAGGTAGCCGAATGCTAGCTCGACCCGTCGCTTGTACGCGGAACTGGTCTAGCGAAAACTGTAGGCGCTCTCCGATCCGGTTGGCTAAATCTTCTGTCGGATCGTTCATCGAAGCTGCACCGATGAAATCGACGGGCGGCGGCTCCGTCTCTTCAAGAAGGGCGCCGACGGCGGTTTGGCGTCCGCCAATATCGCGGATCAGCGCGTCAAGAAGAGGATTGTAGAGCGCGGGCGTTCCGCCGGGAACCGTGCGAAAATCTTGGCCTCTATCGCCAGTTCGCGGCGGCTCCGGAAGGTAGAAAACAAGCAATGCACGCCGGTACGCCTTCGACATTCGCAACAAGACACTGCGCGAAGGGTATTCTTCACCGGCCTCCAAAGCCATCAATCGTTCGGCTGCTGAACGGTCGCGGGTATCGCTGAACCCCAGGGCACGAGCGGCGTCGTCCGCCGTCAATCCGGCGGTGCTCCTTGCCCATGTGAGAATTTCGGGGTTAACCGTCATAAGCCAGCCCTTGCCAGTTCTGCACCCATCTCAAATGGAATACTGGCGCGGTCAAGAAATTTCGGACAGGACGAAGCTAAACCATCGATCCGCCGCATGTCCTTCTCTGGCTCACAAATCCGGATTCCAAATATCCGCCATTTCCAGCACACAACCTTCGATGGGAGGTTCGCCCTCGACGCGACGCGGATCTACCAGCCGCTCCGTTGTTCGGCCCGGGCGGTAAATGTAGACTGAGCGCGAGTCCGGATCGATCAACCAGCCTAGCTTGGCGCCGTTGTCCATCCATTCCCGCATCTTGGCCTGCACGTTCCGCAGCCGGTCCGAAGGGGAACGAAGCTCGACCACGAAATCCGGACACAGCCGCAGGAATTTCTTCTTTTGATCCCTTGTCAGGGTGGCCAGCCGCGATCGCAGAACCCACGAAGCGTCCGGAGAGCGCGCCGCTCCGCTGGGGAGAAAGTACTCCGTACTGGAATCAACAGCCCGGCCGCGGCCGTCACGCTTGGCCCAAGCCCGCAATTGCATCGTCAAATCGGCGTTCTGGTCGCCGGTCTCGAATCCGGTAGGCGGCATAATCTCGATTTCTCCTTCCGCCGTCCGTTCAATCCGCAGTTCCGGATTCGCCGCGCAGAAGGCAAAATACTCGTCGTCGCTCATTCGCCGCACCGGTTGGAAGCGGATCGGAGAATCCGTCTCGATGTCGTTCAGCACCAATTGCATTGCTTCCATGATATACGATTGTTTTAGCCGGGAGGCATTATGGAACGAAGGACCTTTCTATTGGGCGCCGGTCTGGTTTCGATGGGCGCGCGCGCGGCGAACGACAAAGTGGGTATCGGGGTGGTCGGCCTCGGCGGGCGCGGGCGCGATCATCTCAAGTATTACAGCAAGCTGCCGGAAGCGCGGGTGGTGGCCATCTGCGACGTGAATCAGGCGCAGACCGAGCGCGCCGTGCAGGTCGCCGAGAAATTGCAAGGCAGCCAGCCGCACGTCCACCAGGACCTGCGCAAGCTGTTCGAGGACAAGGACGTGGACGCGGTGGGCGCTTGCGTGGGCATGAAGGGCATGC
>Ga0209333_1000669_pt1 | contig 18095 bp, 25 predicted proteins | sample BlaSpr_A8_OM2_O3_FD_187982 | JGI IMG/M metagenome (GOLD analysis project Ga0209333, IMG submission 187982) | Forest soil microbial communities from Thunder Bay, Ontario, Canada - Black Spruce, Ontario site 2_A8_OM2_O3 (SPAdes) (version 2) | ecosystem: Environmental > Terrestrial > Soil > Boreal... | reverse complement strand
GGGCCAAAATCCCGGCGCCAGGCGGCGAAGAACCCCAGCAGGAAAGTGACCAGCATGGGAAGAAGCGCGCCTAAAATGGTGCTGACCATCGCCGTTCAATCGCCTCCCCCCTTTGATTCATCGAAACGAAATAAAGGTTTATCAAATAATGTATATAGCTCAGAGAGTTAAATAAACGATTTGCACGAACTGGTCGCTGTTGATGACGCCCTGGCCCCAGGCGGCGTCGACATCGGCGAAGGGCTTTTGCGCCACGGCTTCCAGCGCGGATTTTCCCGCGGTTTTTAGTTTCTCGACACGGCTACGTGCAATGACCAGCATGTCCTTGTTGCCGAGCGGGCCGTGCCCCGCGACAATCCTGGTGTCGTTTCCGGCCAGCGCCAGAATTTTGTCGACGGCGGCAATCGTAATCACTTCGCCCGGCAGCTGGCGTCGCCATTTCCGTTGCTCGCCGCAGCTGGTGCGAGGACGAAGCGTATTGACATCGGCACCGCTGTGATCGACATGCGATATGAGAATCCTTATTACATGGCCGAGGATAGCAGGACTGCAACATCATCGCGGGCGAGCGTCTGCAGTTGGGAATCAGCCGCGGTTCACCCGAGCAAGTAATTGATGGATGGCGCTATTTTGGGCATAGCCTGCGTGACGGCGAGACGGATGCCGAGATGGGAAGGCGTCACGCTCAAGAATTTCTAGGTCTGCTAGATGGAAAGGGACCAGCTTGGTTTCGAGCATCTCGATCTGTTCGACCGACTGCGGCTGCAACTTCTTGGCGACGGTCTGCTCCCGCGCTTCAACCTGCTTGAGCGCGCGCCGCAATTGCGCCTTCGGCTTCGGTAGATCGGACGCGCGCAAACGCGTTGACTGTGGCAGGCGGGCACTTGCCTCGCAGCTGTTGCGGCTGCACACCGTGCACGCGGTGTTAAAGGTGCAGGCATGCACCGAACAATGTGTGATGTCGCAACCGTTTGTGCCGATATCGCAGCTAAGCTCGGGACAACTATCGTCGCAGATTTCTTTTTGGCCCGCACCTTTTGCGGCTAAAACGGAAATCATGAGGTCTTTGATTTTGAAGGCCATTGGAAAATCCTCCGGGGAAAAGGATTTTAAAGCGGGGCCTAAGCTGGCGTAGCGAACCCTATACCATGACCCGTACGGGCAGGCAATTAAAAAATGTTCCGATTCCCGCCAGCGACCGAATCGGCATTTTCGGCGCCCGCCCCCAGGGGCACGGTCCTTTGCTGATTTCAGGTCTGATTGATCTCATAACGACGTCGGCCTCACGACGGCCTGAGAAGGGTCTTGGGTGTTCACCCCGATCGTCGCATTATCGGACATGTGCCCAAAACCTTAGTTTAATTATCGTGTTATCTTCCGGTTGGCCCAATGACAAACCACCAAGATCACGCGAACCTTATCTGGCAGATCGCAGATCTCCTGCGCGGCCCCTATCGACCCCCACAATATGAACGCGTGATGTTACCTATGACGGTGCTTCGTCGTTTCGACTGCGTTCTGGAGCCGACAAAGCAGAAAGTCTTGGCCACATATGAAAAGCAGCGAGGCGGAAAGTTAAAGGACGATGCCCTTGACAAAGTATTGAATCGAGCTGCAGGCCAGAGATTCCACAATCACTTTCCTCTGACATTTGAGAGGCTCAAAGGCGATCCCGACAATATCGAAAAGCACCTCGTCAGCTATATCAAAGGATTTTCGGCGAATGTTCGCACGATCTTCGAATACTTCGAGTTCGAGGCCGAAATCGAAAAGATGCGCGAGGCGAACATCCTGTACCTCGTCGTGTCAAAGTCTTGCGATGTGAACCTTCACCCCGATATGGTTCGCAACGAACAGATGGGGCTAATCTTTGAGAATTTGATACGGCGTTTCAACGAATTAGCCAACGAAACCGCCGGAGACCATTTCACGCCGCGGGAAGTCATCCGGCTGATGGTGAACATCTTGTTCATCCACGACGACAAACTCCTGTCTACGCCTGGCACCGTCCGCAAGATGCTGGACCCCGCGTGCGGTAGAAGCTAAGTCTCACGGAACGCGAAGAGAAGATATGGAAAGTCATCCAACAGGAACTAAAAGGGGCACAATACTGTCGTGAACTTCACAGTGCTCGGCTGAAGCCACGGAGACCCTGGATTCTGGATGACTGCCCCGGAACCTATCCCGCCGCTTACCTCGATCCAAAATGGCGCCGTCGGATTCAGGACGAGAAATCCAGAGTGCGTCGGAAAGCCTGCGCCTAACTCGGCGGCGAGTAAAAGTTGGGCACACAGGAAATGCAATAATAACCTGCCTAAAACCGCTGTTTTCACTCGCCGCGAGTTCTGAGTCGGTTTGATAAGCTTTTCGCTCCCCTCTTAAAATCCCGCCGATATGCGAACCGGATTCCCTTTGCTCGTCTCGCTCGCCGAAGTTCAGTACCAGCTAAGCTTGCCGCCGGAAGACGTCGCGGGCCTCATTCGGGAGGGCGAACTTGTCGCCGTAAAGGTGCGCGGCCAGGTCCTCGTCGTCTATGACTCGCTCACCGCATTCACGCGCCGAATCAGACGGCAGGGCGTAGTTTCGGATCTCGCAAAGACCGATTAGAAACACGAAAGCCCGCATCTCTGCGGGCCATCGTGCGCGATTGAAGTTTTCAAGCCCGCCGGAAACGGGCCGAAACGAGACACTGTGAACACCACTCTTCTACACCATCAGCGCTACGGCTTGCAAACCGGTTCTTATCGCGATCGCGTTGCAGGTCGCCGCTCCGTCACCAGCCGGCACCAGCAATCTCGGAGCCGTCTGCTCGTATCGCTCGATGGGGCGAGCCCCGGGAATTGTGAGGCGTTCGGTCGATGAAAAGGCCCGCCCGACGCCGCAGCCAACATTCGCCGCGAAACAAATTCGCCCGGCGAGCTGTCGCAGCGCGGCGACTCTTGCGACTGTCGCTATCCGCCCCTGAAGTGTCGCTCCTGGCAATCCTCGATCTGCGAATTGCGCAGTACAACGCTCGGATCAATGAACTGCGCGGCTTGGCTTCGACATCAATAGCCGTACCCGTCGCTCGACGGGAAAACTCATTCCTGGTACGGGGATCAACGTCGAGGCACCAGCCGATCCGAAGTCCGGCTCTGGCGATTGGTATGAATCAGCGACTGGAAAGAAGCGCCTTTCGTCTCGGCCACTCGATGATTTGTCGCTGCGACGTTCTCTAAAAGTGGAGTCGCGCACGCTTTGAATGGACAAAAACACTACTGGGTGGGCCTAAAAGGCGGCCTGATCGACGCGAAGCACTATCGCAAGATGGGAGACGCGATCTGGCTTTTTGCATGGATTGTCTGGCGGCAAACCGCAGTCAAGGACGGCGAAGGAATCGTGAATCACGGACATGCGGTAACACTCGAAAGAATCAGCCAGGATACAAACGGTCTGCCCGTCCGCTCAATACGCCGATGGATGGCGCGTCTTAAGCGCGAGGGTTACATTCGCACCGAGTATCACGGGCTCCACGGCACGACGTTCTGGATCTTAAAGCGAAAAACAAGACGCGATCGCGGCCCGAAATCACGAGCAAGACTGTAGAGAGAGACAGGCCAAATGTGGCCCATCTCAATCCGGCAGGCAGGGCAAATATGGCCTCTCCCGCCAGTGGAGACTGGCCACAATCTGTCCCTCACATCGGTGCCGTGATGCGGAAAGTCTTTGGCTCTGATGGCGTTACAGCCGAAACATCTCCCGTTACTCCTAAAGGTCTTACTCCGAAAAACCTTTTTAATTGCAACACTGCAGCGGCAGCACAAAGCGCTGCCTCATACCCCTTCCTTTCAGGAACGAGCAAAGTCAAAACCTTAGAACAACCAACACCGGAACCTAAACCTGAACCAAGTAACCCCGAATTTATCGCTTGGCAAATCCGCCAAGCCGAGCGCGATCCGGCTATTGCGGCGTTCAGGAAAAAGTTCGGACTTTGAGCGAAATTGCAAAAGTCGAGAGTGTGCTAGACTCTGCGCCGGTAACGCCTTCTCCGTCGAGCATGGGAGCACCTGTGCCGCGAAGAAGGTTCCAGCTGGGTAGCCTGGTACAAAAGTCCGGCAGGTGGTACGGCGTGTATCGCGCAGATGTCCGGCAATCGGATGGAACATCCAGGCGCGAGCAATGCTGGCAGCCTCTTGGACTCGTAAGCGAGCAGTCGGAACGTAGTGCACGGAAACAGTTTCAACCGTACCTGGACACGGTCAATGATGCGGCCCTGAAATTAGCGCCGAGAATTGGTCTGACGCTTGCGGAATTTGTCGAAGAGTGGCGGACCAACGTTGCGGTGAACTTGAAGGGCAGTTCGACGCGGGCAGCAGAATCACATCTGCGCGCGCACATCATTTCGAAGTTGGGCGACTACCACCTGCCCGAGATCACGACGAAGATTGTACAAGGCTTCGTTGCGTATCTGGCCGGCGGGGGTCGCTCACGAAAGACGGCAGAAAACATCTTGCTTACTCTCTCTTCTCTTCTCAAAACGGCGCGGTCGTGGGGTTATGCCTGTGGAGATTTTCGCTTCGCAGACCTCACCTTGCCACGGGAAGGAGTAAAAGCAGAGCCGCGGTCTTTCACGGATGATGAGGTGCGGAGGATTATCGTCGGTGCGTCGGAACCGTTGAGCACGATTGTTGCAGTTACAGCCGTGCTCGGCCTGCGCATCGGTGAAACACTTGCGCTCCGTACTTTCGACGTGGACTTTGCAAAGCACGTCATACGCGTGCGCCAAAGTGTTGATGCCGCCACTCGCACGGTCTGCGGTGTGAAATCGAAGGCCAGCAGCGCGGACCTGCCAATGTCCAGAGAACTAGAAGCACGGCTCGAAACTCATCTCCAGAAGCACGATCACAAAAACGAATTGGTCTTCGTCAACGGACGCGGCAGACCATTCTCGGCGAATAAACTTCGGGAGAAACAACTGCATCCGCTTTTGGATGCGCTCGGTATCCCTCGCGGTGGATTCCATTCGATGAGACACGGCGCAGCCAGTTCCCTCTTGGCGGATGGTGCAACTCCGGCCGTTGTGCAAGCGCAGCTCCGTCATTCCGATGCACGAATCACGCTCGGAATTTACGGGCATGTTGTCGGAGATGCGCAGCGCAACGCGGTTCAGAATCGCTCGACAAAACTGGTGAACTGACGCCAATTGTTAGAAAGCCGGGTCTTGTTAGAAACCGGGGTTGCAAGTAGCAGAAAACAATTTGGATTGGTAGGGGCGGTGGGGATCGAAAGGACAAGCTACTAAATAAGGCTTGTGCCCTCAATGCGTTGCATCCACCGCCGCTCTCCAACTGGAACAAACGGAACAGGAATCGGGAGAATCATGTTCGTTCCACGTGGAGTAGTTTGGCCGTTCCACCTTGGCGAACGCGTGACTGTAGTCCGTTCCGTTGTTTCCGAGTTGCGCCTCTGTTCGCCATGAGGGGAAGTCAACTTCGCTCCTCGCACTTAGAAGATCGTTATCATTTCGCAAAACATTTCGAATTTGAAAAACTCTATATGGTGATTTTAGAGCACGGGAAAAGGGTGCCGGGTTGAACAGTCCGGTAGCTCGTCGGGCTCATAACGCGCCAAACGCCAACCGGCTCTGCGGGATTCAAACGACTTGGCCACCTTCTCAGCTACGAAAAACCCCTCAAAACGGGATATTCTGGGCACTTAACGGGCACCTGAGAATCAAATGTTGCTCCTTGTGCTAGACCACAGCAGTGCGCCCGATCGTTTCCTAGAAGGTAAACCCAGACGGGTCTGGCGGCATTCGGATTTCTCAATCCACTGCTAGGTGCCCTTATTCGCGTCTCGTCTTCGTCGTCAGTCTCATCGGCGAATCCATTCCCTGGCGAGATCGGCTTGCGCATCACCATCGATATCGAGCTAGCGCGCCATCCGCCGTCCCGTAACCGGAGATTTCCAGACTGCGGTTCGGACAGTTTTGCCATTCCATGTCACGTCGCGTGGAAGACCGATATTGACTGAAAGCAATCTAGGCATTCGTACTCCGTCGAAGTCCAGCGTCTCCCTATCCTTTTATTTTCGTGCGCCGGACTGTGGCTGGCACAATCCCAGCCTGGTCTGCCAAGAGCGGCCGATCGCTCACCTCAGTAACTTGCCGGCGAGCCAGTAATCGACACTGAACTTTCCCGGACCGGAGCAGATCAGCCAAATAAAGAAGAGCACGTACAGGACTTCCGGAAGGTAGAGGACGTCGTCGAGCCAGTTAAGAGACGAGAGTCCTTTGGGCACGGTAGAAAGCGTGTTGGTCAGAATGGCGACAATCATATCGATCATTAAAGCCGCGCAGGCCGGGCTCGAAAGAAACCCCGCGGTCAGCAAGGATCCGCAAACGAACTCGACACTCGCAACGAAATAAGCCGTCTGGCGGGGAAGCGGGACTTTGGCCTTAACGAGCGTGTCGTAAACTTGTTTGGTGCCGTCGGCGGAAAACAATTTGTTTGCCCCGGAGATAGCGAAGAACAGCCCGATCGAAACGCGTACCAGCAGGATGGCATATTGTTCAAAATCACCGCTACCCAACAGCGCAATCTCGACCAACCGTTTCCAATCCATCTCGTGTCCCTCCATCGGAGGATGTGCTGCAACGATACTTCATACCATACAGTTTGACTCCTTCGCTAAACGTCAATCAGGCACTTCGAGGAATAGACAAACGTCACGCAGCTGAGTTCACTCACACCGTTATAAGGCCGCGGTGAGGGCCGGTAGATCTCAGCGGGGCCTTGATGTTGGGGGCGCACGGGGATCAACGCTTTTGGTACGGGTGGAAGATGTAGTCTTTCGCCTTCACGGCCGTATGGCACGTGTTTCCGCAGTCTGAGAGGCTTTTTGGATCGGCCGTGAACGTGTCCGATGCGGCTTCGTAGTTGAACACCGCGTATCCCCACCCGCCGCTTTTCGGAAATCTCTTGCTGTCCTTTTCCATCACGAAAGCCTGGGAAAAGACGTCCGGAACCTCCACGACGAAAGGGGCCTCCGTGCTCTTCTTGGACTTCCACTGGAGCTTCACGATCATGGAACCTTCCGGGAAAGGCTGGCCGTTGCCGGGAACCCCGGCCTTGTACGCCGTGATCATGGTCGGATTGGCGACGATTACCTTAAGCGTTCCGTCAACCCGCGCGGAGGAGGCCGCCACCCAATCCTCGTATCCCCTGAAATCGGAGAACGCGATTCCACTCGGCGATTTCAGCGAGTACTTGTCCTGCGCGTGCTCCTGCGCGTAAATGACCGCTGCGCCCAAGACGGCGAGCACTGCCGTGGCTATCGCAATCGTAAGCTTGCTTTTCCGTTCCATGGATGCTCTCTCAACCAGAATTTCAGTTTTGGCTCCTAGATTGGGCGGAGCATATCACACCTCCCAATTCTTGATCCTCCGAGGCGCAGTTTTTTCTCCGGGAGAGAACTCAGCGCAAACTTTCCAGTTTGCCGAAGCCCTTGGTGTTGATCTCTGTTCTCGACAATTATGCTGCAAACCGCAAATGGCGGTGTCGTTAGCGGATTCTCGCGCCTCGAGATTATGTGGGCATTCGTTCGACCCATTTTGCCCGAAATGCGGGAGCCGGGAATGGATCCGCGAAGTACTGTGTTTCTCGCGCAACCTTGACGCCGCTGAACTCCATGATGCTCACGGTGTAGGATGGCTTGGCGTCATACGTCAGGATGAATTCGGTGACCCAAAGATCACCGCTGCCAATGATTCGCCGGATAGTAAACCGCTTATTGCTCGGCTGACTGGCGCGCTGGCCTTGAATGTTGCTTCGACCGCGGGTTCGCTCGCCTGACTGCGGGTAATCCAACACCGCGTCTTCTTGATAGATGAGGTGCTCCGTTACAAAATCGTTGGCATCGGACGCCGCCCAATGCTGATCTAGCGCCGCACGGATCTCTTGGTCTCGCGCTCCAGAATCCTGCTTCAGTTGTTGACCGTTCATCTTGAGCCTCCAATTTGACAAGAAGCTAGATGCTTTAGCGGAATCGAAGTGCACTGCTCATCCAGTCGCGCGATCTCCGGCGTCTTTTCAACCAGGCAAAGATTGGCCGAAGTGCGACGGCGAGGCGCGAAGTCGGCATCCTATCCGCGCCGAGCGTTAACCGTACTTGAGATCGGTGCTCTGTCCGACCTCGATAATATAACCGTCGGGATCGCGGATGTAGCAGCGAATCTCGCCGTACTTGGGTATTGGCTCCGTGATGAACTCGGCTCCTCGACTTTTCCATAATTTGTAGCACGCATGAATATCCGCGACGCGGAAATTCATGAAGCTGTTGATGTGATTCGGGTCGGGGACGCTGAGCGTTACCGTGGGCTTATCCGGGGTCGGCCCGCCGCCGACGTTCAGAATCATCCAGATATTCGCAAGCTGAAGATACGGAGGCGCGTTGCCGTCACCCATGGTCAGAATGCGAGCGCCGAAGACCTTTTCGTAGTAGCGGGCCGACCGCTCGACGTCGGCGACGGTGAGAAAGTGCGCGATGCTAATCCCCTCTCGCGGGGGCATCTCATAGCTCTTCTGTTCGACTTGTACGGCCGTCATGAATGGCTCCTTTCGAGGTGGTGCGCGGAATATGTTGAACATTACGACAGACATTCGAAACGTTCGTTCTTTTAGGCCTACAAAAAGCTGTTCAGGCTCCTCCTACGAGTTGGTGTTTCGCGGATCGTCTTTCGCGTTGAGGTATTCCAGTCCAAGCGGGCCCAGCGCGGTTATTTGCGTGACGTACTCGCCCGATTTCGCCCAGTGGAAATGGTGCGTGTTGCCGGGGAGGATGATCACGGCGCCGGGCGGATAGGCTTCCAACTTACTCGCGTCGAATTCATCACCCAGTCCGATATAAAAGACGCCGGAAATCACGGTGTAGACTCGATCCTCCGGGTGCTTGTGAGGCATCAGCTTCGCGCCGTGGGACGCTTTGACCCTGATGGTGTAGGGGCCGGGCTGCGAGGGCTGACCTACGACGACGGCCAGCAGGACGCCAGGTGGGAACGACGGGAACGGTTTCCAATCGACATCGTCGGGCAAGATGGTTTTGAAAACGTCCTGCCCCAGTTGGTGAGGCCGGACTTCGCTTTGCTCAGCACGCTTTACGCCGCCGGTTTCCTGAGACATACAAACCTCCTTCGCGCAGAAAAATGTAAAACGTCGACTACGTCCGATTCTTATGCCGCTGAAACCGACTTCTTCTTTCCATCGAGTGCCGCTTGAAGAAGTTTCAGAAGCGCTTGATCAGAGAATGGGTTCTGACCTGAGATAACCTCGCGGTCCTGAAGGACGTAGCTCTGCCATGGAGCGACCACACTTACGTCAGCGCCCGCCGTACGCAAGGCAAAGTCCGGGTAGAAGAGAACCTTACCACCGATCTCAAGCGGTTCCCGCTGCTGCTCCTCCGCCGTCGAAAAGATAGTTACCTTATAGCCGGAATAAATCCAGCCTTGAGCCTTTGCGTGTGCTCCAGCGGCATCGCCCGCCGACAGCGCGGCGACCACCTCCTTCGAATTCGGAAGCGCCGCGAGAAGTGAAATCGGGCCATGGCAGAGCACTGCCGTAGGCTTGGATGTTTTATGAAAGTGTCTCAGCACGGTGCCCGCGTCGGGATCATCTAGCAGGTCGATCATCGGGCCATGGCCGCCGGGGACGAAAACAGCGTCATATTGATCCAGGCCCGATGCGATGACATCCGCGATGCGGCTTGGATCTCTGAGCCCAGTCAGGCCGTCGCGGAATAGCATATAGTCCTCAAGCTTGGCCGCGTCCCCGCCGAAGAAATCGGCGACCTCTGAATTCACATCCACTTGGGGCGCGTTGCCTTTGGGGTTGGCGAAAGTGATTTCGTAGCCCTCCTTCATCAGGGCGCGAACCGGAACCGTCAGTTCGTTGAGGTAGTAGCCGGCGCCGGTGTAAACCTTGCCATCCTTCAAGGGCAAACCGCGACCGCTCGAGACTAGCACTAAGACTTTTCCTTTAGTTGTCATTTTCTTCTCCTCTTTGAAATCGAATTCTGTTCTCCTGAATATGAGCCGGCTCTTTTAACTTTCTGCTCCCCGCGAAAGTGGCGGCAAGCCGCCGCACTCCAAACGGAGCCTCGCCGCGATTCTGTGGAGCGCGGGAGCTTGCTCCCGCTTTCTACTCCCGGACGCGCCTTGCCGTAGCAATATCCCGTAGGGGCGCTGCTTGCTGCGCCCATCGGACTAGCGCGCCGTGATTTGGCCCAGGTAGTACCCGAGGCGATTTTCGACATCGCCCGGCTTCTGGAAGCCGCGCGCCGTCAGCGCTTTGATTCCTTCCTGGGCGGCAGGCCGTCCAAGCGACTTGATGCACGCATCCCATCCGGCGCCGATCTCGACGTCCGGCGGCAAGCTGGCGTTGACCAGGCGCTTGGTGTTGGCAATCGCCCATTTGTCGAACTTGGCGATGCGCGTGGCGAGCGCCTCCACGTATGCATCTAGTTCCGCGTCGGGCAGCGCGCGATTGATGTAGCCGTAGGCTTCGGCTTGTTCTGCTCGGATGTCTTCCGAGCTTAGGAGCACTTCGAGCGCGCGGTTTCGACCGATGAGTCGCGGCAGCCGGGCCATCGGGCCTCCTCCGGCGACCATTCCCACGCCCACCTCCCATTGCGAGATGATGGTCTTCTCGCGGCTGGCGAAACTCATGTCGCACGCCAGCGTGATCTCGCTGCCATTGCCCGTCGCCCGGCCGCGGATGAGCGCGATGGAAGCGACCGGCAAGTGAGTCAAACGCACAAGAAAGTCCGGCCACGCCTCCAGGCCGGTGGGGCCTTGAGGTATGCTGGTCAGGTCCTCGATCTTGGTCGTGAAATCGGAGTGATTCAGGAAGTAGTCCTCGACCGCGCTGTCGAAGACCACGACTCTGACGTGCTCGTCGGCCTCCAGAGCGTTGATCACTTGCTGAAACTGCTCTACCATTTCCGGGCCCATCACGTTGAGTGGCGGGTTGTCGATCGTCACACGCCAATAGGCGGGCGACCGCCGGGTCATTCGAATCTGTACGGGCTTCGTGAGTGCGCTTGCAGTTGTCATGGCATTCTCCTGTCTATTTATTTGTCTCGTTAACCGGTTGATTGTCCCGAACGCTTACTGGAGATTTGGATTACTTGTTCCCTGCCGGCGGTTGGTTAATTAATGCCGCGCCTGCTTTGCTGACGATCTCGTCCTGCGAATCCGCGCCTCCCGAACAACCGATCGCGCCGATAATCGCCCCCTGTTCGATCAGTGGAATGCCGCCTCGAGACGCAATGATTCCATCGAACGCGAGCAGATAGTTGAGATGCATAACGTTGATACCGACCTCGAACTCCTTCGTTGGGCGCCGGAAGGTCGCGGCTGCTCGCGCCTTGTGCTCGGCAATCTGAATAGAGGCAAGCATCGCGCCGTCCATTCGTTGGAAGGCCACCAGGTTGCCGCCCGAATCGACCACCGCTACGTTCATCTTCCAATTCCGCTTCTTCGCTTCTGCCACCGCCGCGTGTATAAGCGCCTCGGCTCGGTCTAGTGATATCGGTGGGCCATACGGAGTGTCGAACGGCATTTTGTCCGGCACAAAATCGAGAGGATTTGTTTCCGTGGGCTGCAGCGCTCGACTCGCACCGGCGGCGCTTCCTGTTTTCTCATTTAACATAAGTCCTCCTCAATCGTCGCAGTACAGATCGCTCAATCGACAATGGATCGCAACTCGCGTGGCCGCCCCGCTCCGCGTCGTATTGGACCTTGACGGCCAAGGCGGCGAAGTCGCCTCGGCCCCCGTCATCGATAACTACCGCGAACCGATGTGATCGTCAACTCAGGCAGAAGCGTGAGCGGCTTTCTCTCCGAGGAACTTCATAAGCGCTTGAGCTGTGACCGTCGATGACGCGGGGTTCTGGCCGGTGATGAGACGGCCGTCAACGACGAAGAAAGGCTGCCAGTTGGCAACTTTCTCATAGATGGCTCCCAACCGTATCAACTCGTCCTCGACGAGAAACGGGACAACCTTCGTGAGTTGCACCTCTTCCTCCTCGCCATCGGTGAAACCGGTCACGTGTTTGCCCTTCACAAGCGGCGCGCCCTGGTAGGTCACGTGTCGAAGCACGCCGGGCGAGTGGCACACCAAAGCTATGGGCTTGCCGGAATTGTAGAAGGACTCGAGCAAAGCTTTAGAAACGGGGCTTTCTGCGAGATCCCACATGGGCCCGTGCCCGCCCGGGTAAAATACCGTGTCGTAATCTTCCGCTTTCACGTCGGCGAGCTTGACCGTCCCCGAAAGCTCTTTTTGCGCGGTCTGGTCCTGCTTGAACCGCGTCATCGCTGGCGTCTGATTTTCCGGCAAATCGCTCTTCGGATCGATCGGTGGTAGTCCGCCTTTCGGTGAGGCGAGGGTCAGCTGTACGCCGGCGTCTCTGAAAACAAAATAGGGGGCTGCGAATTCTTCAAGCCAGAACCCGGTCTTGCGCCCGGTGTTGCCGAGTTGATCGTGCGATGTTAGTACCATAAGTATTTTCATGCTTTTCTCTCCTTTGCTCGTCGTTGGACTTCGTTGGTTTCGCTGACTTCCGTCGTTGCCAATGCCGACTAACCCCAGGTCTCGCCGCATTCTTCCCGGCCGCGACCGCCCGCGCTCAAGAGCCCGCCGCTCGCTCGGCGACACGGGTCATGCACGGCGCGCCGAGGTAAGCCAACTAAGGTTGGTAACCGTCCGCCATCCACTTTGCGAATAGCTCAATGCGAGCCTGAGGCCAAGGACCTTCCCCTTTCGGGGGCGGGGGCGGCATTACCGCGCCACCGATTCCCCGAATTCTGTCGTAGATGGCGGCCGCGTGCGTTTTGACGTCATCATAGCTTGCCAGGCTGAACGCCGGGCTCATGCCTTTAATGTCTCGCTCCGTAAAAAGCGGGCGAATGTCCATTCGAAAGCTCGTCGTTTTCGTCATTTCGCCTCACAGGTATTGGATTATGCGGATGTCGCGGTCTCCTTCGTGAATCCAAAACTTCCTGTCTCTTGATGGCAGGGTATAGGCTGTTCGTTTCGAGTTTGAACCGAAGAACTTAACGTAACGTGGACGACGAGGAATCTGCTACTCCGGGGGCGTCGCCGCTCCGAATCGATCTCCCAAGGCCACCGTCCTTCAGGCAGCGGTGTGCTGTGCAGCCTGCTGAACTTCCCTGATAAGACCGGTCTCCACGTCGAAAATAAAACCGCGCACAGGAACTTCTTTGGCGATCCAAGGATGTGATCTGACCTTCTTGATCTGTTCCCGTGTGTTCTGTTCAGGGTCCTTGTAAGAGAAGAAGCGCATCGGAGCGGGCGACGCGTCGCCGGTTAAAGCTGTGAGTTTCGCGTTCATCTCATCGTCAGTGAATGTTTCGTGAATCCGCAGCCGGTGTGATTGAGGAGCATGATCTCCGTCGTTCCGAGGACACGGTTGGAAACGATAAGCTCTCCGAGCACATCTTCGGTTACCGCTGGCCCGCCGGTTCGGATAACGTCGATATCGGCTTGCGGCAGCCCCAGGATTTCGGGGAGGTTTGAAAGTCTGGGATCCATGCAGGTTACAACTGCGATCTTGGGGGTTGGATGCGCTCCCAGCTTTCGATCGTATTTCTTGGCATACGTCTTGTTTGCTTCTAGTGCTTTGTCGATAATGCTCATCGCAAATCTCCTTTATTGGCTAGTGTAGGTTGGTCAGAAGAACCTCCGATGCGGGTGGAACCCCCGACCACATGGATCAAGCGGTTGTAATTTAATAGGCTGATGCAGCGCTGATTGAAGAATTCAGCGGAGCCATCTACTCGAGTCGACCATACCAACCCCGGAATCGTGTCAACCATGAGGAGAACGTCTTCCGGCTTTTCACGTTGACAGGAGCCATGGCCTGCGGCTGTCATCCGCGGATTATAGTCCCTTTCCTAGCTTCCCAGTGTATACGGACTGTGAATAGACGCATCCCCACTCGTCCGGCACGGCGAACATATAGAACAGGCTGAGAGAGAGGACCCGAAAGCGATCTGGTAATTGAATCGGAGTGGACCCAGAAAGCTCGCAGTTGCGATGGCTTCGTTTGAACTGACGAATCTCGAATGGGCAGATCCCATGCTCACGAGGCAGGTGCTCTCCTCCGCTGCTACCATCCGCTTGGGAGGCAGCCGCGCTGCCCTGCGGCGACAGATCAAGCTCAGGCTGACGCCCGCTTTCGAGTCTCCGATCCCACAGAGTATTAATGAAGGCGGTGGGGATTCTGGTGCCCGTCGGTACCTGTGAGACTTCTTCTCAAATGCTGCAAATCATTGGAATCGCCGACCTTCTTCTACTTCAGAGCGGAATCTCAATCATCAACGGCGTTCCAATTGGCGAGACGGCAGCGACCTAACAGATTGAAAACAAAAACCTTTGGTAGGGGCGGTGGGGATCGAAATGACAGGCAAACCAATAAGGCTTGCGCTCTCTATGCGTTGCCGCCACCGCCACTCGCCAATTGGAACAAACGGAACAAGCGTCAAGCCCAGCCGTCTCAGGTGTGCCGTGGAGCTGATGCAGCGTCACAACAGCAACTGAGCGTCTAGCTTGGACTCGAACGTTCAACTACGCGCAGACTAAACAGGCTTGCAGGGGTCGCGCGATTTCGCAGCAGCGGTCTCCCGCTACGAAATTCCGGTTAGCCCGTAGTCCTCCCAGAATTTGCCGCAGGGCGCGGTGATCACTCCCCACAACGCGACTTTCAGGGACCAATCCTCATCCGGGGAGGTAAGTGTTCGCCTTTATGCCGGGTGCGCCCACTTACTTCAGTTTGGCGTACTCGGCTTTGGCTTGCTGAAGGATGGGAATGTCGGGATCGGCGTCTTTCCAGAGCACGAAGAAATCATTGTAAGCGGCGAGTGCCCGGACGCGGGCGGCATCGGCTCCCTGCGAGGTTCTCGATTGCAAGGCATTGGCACGAGCCACTCCCAGATGCGCCAGCGCTCCCGTCCAACAATTCCAGACGATCCCGCTGTGGTCGAGAATCTTCTGAAACTCCGGTGCGGCGGCACTTCCCTGTCCGGCGGCCAAGTACGCTTCTCCGCGCACATACACGTGATACAGACAGGAAAGATTGTTGACGAACTGAATTGCCCCGAACTCGAAAGGGGAAGCGGCTTGCAGGGCATTCAGGGCGGCAGCCGGATTCTTTTTGTCCAGCGTCAATTGCGCCCGTATCGCGGGCAGCCAAAGCGATTGCATCTGGGTGTCCAGTGGGAAACGTTTCTCTAAGTCTTCGGCCAAGGACTCGGCTCGCGCCGTATCGCCCGCCAGGGCAAACGCAAGCGCCGCTTCAGTCTCGGTGCCCTGACTCGTCGGAGCCAGCTTCAATGCCTCTGCCGCTGTCAGCCGGGCTTCTGTGGCGTTGCCATAAGCGGCTTGTTGCAGAGCGGCATTCGCCTCGTAAACGGCCGCGTTTTCCCTGCTGTCAGCCCGGATGGCAGAAACCACAGCCCGCTTGGTCAGATCCCGCGCTTTGCCAACATGACCAGCGTATGCCTCGGTGTCAGATGCGAGCGCCAATCCAAAATTCTCATAGTCGGGCTTGCCCTCAAACCACTGTTGCTGCTCCGCCATCGTCGAGGAGTCCGCACCGACAAAGGCTAGACCGTAGAGAGTGTTGTGGATTATGTAATCATCAAGTATTCGCACCTTCGCCCCGCTAATGAACTGCCGTGTTTCTTCGAATTTCTGCAAGGCAAGAGTGTAACTGGCAAGATTTTCGTACCAAACTATAGTATCCGGCGCAATGCGCACGGCTTGCCTCGTCCTCTCCGCGGCTTTCTCATACTGCCCCTGTGCGGCGAGCACTAAGCCCAAGTTGCCATAGGCGCTGGCTGACCGCGGGTAGCTCTCAATGGACTCCTGAATCGTCTGGGCCGCTTTGTCCAGTTCCCCGGTTACATGAGAGTAGTAGGCGGTGGTGATCGCCAGCTTTTCCCGTTCGCTGACGTGTTCCCTCAACTGGAATGCCTTGGTGTAATACTCGCTGGCCCGTCCGACCTCGCCGAGGCTGTAGTAGTCGTCGCCCAATTTGTAGTAGGCCGCGGCAAAATTAGGATCAAGCTGGATCGCACGAGAATAGTAAAGCAGGGCTGCAGCGTTGCCTTTCTCGTTTTCGGCCTTCAGTCCAAGGCTGTACTTTTGCAGAGCTTCGAGCGAGGACGTGGTGGCCTGTTCGAGTGGAACATCAAACTTCTGCACCATCACCAGCGATTCGCCCAGTTCGCTGCGCAGCTTGGATGTCTCCTTGCCCAGCGCGTCTAGCACCTTCTCCTCGGACGCCGCCGTCACCTGATCCTCGGCCAGCGTGTCTCCGCTCTGGCAATTCACCGCCTTCAATCCCAGCACATATTCGCTGCCCACACTGTCAATCGACCCGACAATGTATGCTTTGCTGTATGCTCGCTGGCAAAGCTCGCGGGCTATCTCGGGCGTGAGCTTCGTGCTGGCCGGACGGGTCATCTGTTCCAAGGTCTTCGCGACTTCGCTTTCGGGGAGCACATTCAAGAAAGGCGATTGCCGCACGGAAACATTGAGCGCCGACTTCAGCGTGTCGTCCCAGATTGCGTCGCCCGTGCTATTCACAAAATCGGCGAGAACGATGGTGTCTTTCTCCGTCAGCGCGTGTGCCTTGCGAGAGAAAAACAACCATCCGCCCACTGCCAGTCCGATGACCAGAATTGTTGCGCCAGCGGCCAACTTCCCTCGAAAGCCTGTGGATTTCGGGGCGGCCTTCAACCCAGTTTCTGTTGCTGGTTTCGACGCCGCGACCCTTTTCGGCGGTTCCAAGTTACCGGTTTCGTTGGTGTACAGGTTGTAGAGATGAACCCGAACGCCGTGCTTAACCTCGGCTTCGCCTAAATCGTGCAGGCACTCCTTCCACCTGCTCAGCTGCCCTAGCACGTCGGCGACGCTCTGCGATGCCAGGATGTGTCCCGCGTCACCGCAGTCCATCACTCGCTGAGCAATGTTGATGCCCCCGCCGGCGACATTCTGATTAGCGTTTATGTCCGCTATCCGGTAAACCGGTCCGGTATGCAATCCCATCCGCAGCAGAATTTCAGGATGCGACTTCAACTCGCGGCTTACTTCAAGAGCGCATCGCGCCGCCGCTTCTGCATCCCCGAAAAAGACAAGGGCCATTCCGTCGCCCGTGGGGAGCCTAATTATTTCCTGGCTGGCTTGTGCCTGCAAAAACGTAGGGGTACCAGAGACAAGTGTCTGAAACGTGTGCAACACTGCCTCTTGGTGGTCCACAGGCAGTTTCGAGTAGCCCACGATGTCCATAAACAACACATGGGCTATTTCTAGTTTTGTGGTCTGTCGTTGGTCCGTGTGTTCAGTTGCGGACATTGGCTGTCCCGGTGTCCGGTTTGTTCACCACACCCATGCCTCCACCACCGAGCTTATCCATGATTCGGTAGTGCGAGATGGTTTTGCCGACAAGCTGGGGAACGGACGTGCTCATCCCCGAGAATGGTACGGGCGGTTCGGCGACAGGTCAATGGGATCGGCAGACGAACCCCGGAGGTGAGAATAGCCCCAAAGATGATTCGCTCTGGACTCGCGAGATTCATAGAGGAATCCTCGGCTTAGCCCCCGCGCAGTAGCCAAGGAGAAATGCGGGAAGACCCTGCTTCCCGTCAGTTCGATTTATCCCAGCCAAGTTTCTGATAACAAACTTGTGGCGGTGTCTTGGGTGGACAGTAGCCGTCATCCTTTTTCAAATCGTCTGTCCACCCTTTCTCAGTCTCTTTGAATGTAATTGTTCCCATACCAACTCCTATTGTGCCCGCTGGGAGTGGGACAATTGGTACAGCGGAACGTGCGGAATCCGGGCCTGTGTAGACGAATCCTCCAGGCAACGCGTGAAAATTCTGTCTCCACCCGATTCCGGCCGGAAGCTCAAAGGCTACAAGGAAATGATACACGTAAGTGTTTTGCCCTTCGACCACCTTCGCCTCTCCGTTCGTCTTCGTGAAGTCGATGACCTTAGAGCCTGGGTACAAAGCCACCACAAGCTTACGTGCTTGGTCA
>Ga0209333_1000668_pt1 | contig 18139 bp, 10 predicted proteins | sample BlaSpr_A8_OM2_O3_FD_187982 | JGI IMG/M metagenome (GOLD analysis project Ga0209333, IMG submission 187982) | Forest soil microbial communities from Thunder Bay, Ontario, Canada - Black Spruce, Ontario site 2_A8_OM2_O3 (SPAdes) (version 2) | ecosystem: Environmental > Terrestrial > Soil > Boreal... | reverse complement strand
CACCAAGGCCGCCAGCCGCTTCCTCGAATCCAAGGCCGGAAAGAATATTGACATCGAGGCCATCGGCCGCAAGGGGCGGGACTTTTTCCGCAGGCGCTATCCTACCGCAGCGGTGCAGACGCGCAGCCTAAGCGAAACCGAGGAATCGCTGGAATCTCGAGCGGAAGCAGGAGAGCGCGTCGGTGCGATACAAATCACGGGAGAGCACGTAGGCGTTCTCGGCAAGCTGGAATTTTCTCAAGCGCGGATTCTGGCGGAGAGCGTGATCGAGCGCTACACGCGCGAGGAGATCGATGCGGTCTATGTCGTCTTCAACGAATTTAAATCGGTGATTGCGCAGCGTCTGTTGGTGGAACAGATTCTTCCGATTGAGCAGATTGGCGAGCCGCCTGTCCGCTTCTCCGAAGAAATGACGGAACAAGAAAAGAAGAAAGCCAAGCACGCGGCGATCAGCGCGGGGGTTGGCATGCGAGGCGACCATCCCGGCGAAGAGGCGGCGTCACAATTCGGCACGGCACAAGTGGATTACATCTATGAGCAATCGCCGGAGGAATTGTTCCGGGCCTTGCTGCCGAAATATGTGGCCATCCAGATTTTTCGCGGACTGCTGGAGTCGGCGGCGGCCGAGCATGCCGCGCGCATGACGGCAATGGATTCCGCCACCAGCAATGCCACCGACATGATCGACTCGCTCACGCTGGTGATGAACCGGGCGCGGCAGGCGAAAATTACAAAAGAGATTATTGAAATCGTGAGCGGCGCGGCGGCGATGTAAGGAGCATGCAGCAGTCAGCATTTAGCCGGTCTAGATTTTTGCTGAGACCGGTGGCAAAGTTAAAGCTCTGAATGCTGAGTGTTAGCTGCTGGTTGCTGAGAGTTGAAAACTTATGGCTGAAAACATCGGACACGTAGTTCAGATTGCGGGACCCGCGGTGGACGTGCAGTTTCACGAAGGCCATCTGCCGCCCATCTACGAGGCGGTGAGAGTGGTGAGCGATGGCTTTACCGTGCCCACCCCCATCAACGTAATTCTCGAAGTGCAGCAGCATCTCGGCGAAGGACGCGTGCGCTGCATCGCCATGGAAGCAACTGACGGTATGGTGCGCGGCATGAACGCGATCGATCAGGGCGGCCCGATCTCGGTTCCCGTCGGTCGAGGTACGCTGGGTCGCGTGATGAACGTGATCGGCGAGCCCGTGGATCAGCTCGGCCCGGTCGAATACAAAGAGAGAATGCCAATTCATCGTCTTGCCCCGACGTTCGACGAACAAGCGACCACTGCCGAGATGTTTGAAACCGGCGTGAAGGTCATCGATCTCATTCAGCCGTTCCAGAAAGGTGGAAAGATCGGATTGTTCGGCGGCGCGGGTGTGGGCAAGACCGTCGTCATCATGGAGTTGATCAACAACGTCGCCAAGAACCATGGCGGCTTCTCCGTGTTTGCGGGGGTGGGTGAGCGCACGCGCGAAGGCAACGACCTCTGGCTGGAGATGACGGAATCGGGCGTGATCAAGCCCGGCGATCCATCGCACTCGAAAGCCGCGCTTATTTACGGCCAGATGACGGAGCCGCCCGGAGCACGGTTGCGCGTGGCTCTGACTGGATTGACGGTCGCGGAATATTTCCGCGATGCCGAGGGCGCGGACACGCTGCTCTTCATCGACAATATTTTCCGCTTCACCCAGGCGGGTTCGGAAGTTTCGGCTTTGCTCGGCCGCATGCCCAGCGCGGTAGGTTATCAGCCGAACCTGGCGACCGAAATGGGCGAGCTTCAGGAGCGCATCACTTCGACCAAGAAAGGCTCGGTCACTTCGGTGCAGGCAATTTATGTGCCCGCCGACGACTTGACCGATCCGGCGCCAGCAACAACTTTCGCTCACCTCGACGCAACCACCGTGCTCTCCCGCGCGTTGACTGAAATTGGAATTTATCCGGCGGTCGATCCGCTAGCTTCCACGTCACGCATTCTCGATCCCCGCATCGTTGGCCAGGAACATTACGATGTGGCCCAGTCAGTGAAGAAGACCTTGCAGACGTATAAAGATCTGCAGGACATCATCGCGATTCTCGGTCTCGACGAACTCAGCGAAGACCAGAAGCTCATCGTGGCGCGGGCGCGCAAAATTCAGCGCTTCCTTTCGCAGCCCTTCCATGTGGCTGAGCAATTCACCGGCGCGGCGGGGCGTTACGTAAAAATCGCCGACACGGTGAAGGGCTTCAAGGCTATTGTTGAAGGCAAGTATGACGACATCCCCGAGCAGGCGTTTTATATGAAAGGGCCGATTGAGGAAGTCCTGGAAGCGGCGGAGAAGATGAAGGCGGCAGCGTAGAGCTTGCGGCATCGAGTAGCGAGGGTAGCAATTCGCAAAGGCGGTTGTGAAAAAAATTAGGTATGCGGAGAGAGAAAATCCCAACGGCTAATTGCTAATTGCCAGACCCAACATCGTGCCAGATACTTTCCAACTCGAGATCGTCACGCCGGAAAAGAGGGTTGTCGATGCGGCGGTGGCGGAGGTTCAAATTCCCGGCAAGAATGGCTATCTGGGAGTACTGCCGGGGCACGCGCCGCTGATCACGGAACTGGCCGTGGGCGAAATTACCTACCGCGACGGAGCCGAGGAGCAGCATCTCGCCGTGGCTTGGGGATTCGCGGAGGTGCTACCGGATAAAGTTACGATTCTTGCCGAAACCGCGGAGCGTCCTTCCGAGATCGACGTGGAGCGCGCGCGCAAAGCGAAAGCTCGGGCCGAGGAACGGCTGACCAGCGGCGACACCAACGTGGACGTGCAGCGTTCATTGAACGCGCTGCAAAAAGCGGATACGCGCTTGCAGGTGGCCGGGGAGAATCGGTAACGATCCGGTTTGACGTGTCTTATTGCGGAAAATCTGCGGAGAATCCAATGCGATTTTCTTCCCTTTTGTTTTTGCTGATGTCCCTCCTCGCCGGGTTCGCGACGGGCCAACAAGTGAAACCTTCGACACCTCCAGTTCCGACCGCGTCGCTTGGATCCCCTGACGTACACGCCGATGGCAGCGTAACATTTCGCTTCCGCGCGCCCAATGCAAAGGAAGTGAAACTTGAACGCGAGGGCACGCACCCCGTGGCAATGCAGAAGGACAAGGATGATGATGGCCTGTGGAGCGTGACCACGGCCGCGCTCGCGCCCGACTACTACGGTTATTCGTTCGTCGCCGATGGCGTACCCTCGCTCGATGCATCGAACCCTTCTCTCGTCCCGAATCTGATCTCCCCAGGGAATTCTGTCCACGTTCCGGGACCGCTTTCGCTGCCTTGGGAGCTGAACGACGTGCCTCACGGCGAGATTCATCATCACTTCTACAGGTCGGCGGTCGTGGGCGATGACCGCGATTACTACGTGTACACCCCGCCGGGCTACGATCCAACGGCCAAGAAGACTTATCCCGTGCTTTATTTGCTGCACGGCTTCAGTGACGACGCCAGCGGCTGGACGACCGTGGGCCACGCGAATGTGATATTCGACAATCGGATCGCGCAAGGCAAGGCCAAGCCTATGATCGTGGTGATGCCGCTGGGCTACGGCACCATGGATTTTGTGCATTTGGGTTGGAATGCATGGAGTCACACCGATCTGCGCGATACCAATTTCAAAAAGTTCAGCGAGGCTCTGCTCAGGGAAGTGATGCCTCAAGTGGAAAGCGAATACCGGATCACGAAAGATCGCAATGCGCGCGCGATTGCCGGGTTGTCCATGGGCGGATCGGAATCTCTGTTGACCGGTTTAAATAACCTCGACAAATTTTCCTGGGTCGGCGCTTTCAGTTCGGGCGGTATTCCCGAGGATTTTCAAAAAGATTTTCCTTCTCTCGACGCGGGAGCAAATCAGCAACTGCATTTGCTGTGGATTGCATGCGGCACTGAGGACCACCTGATCACCGTCAATCGAAATCTGCGGGGATGGCTCAAAACCAAGGGCGTAAAGGCGACCGAGATCGAGACGCCCGGAATGCACACCTGGATGGTGTGGCGGCGGAATCTGGCGGAGTTGGCGGACCTGCTGTTCAAGTAGAGGGAAAATTTCGTCTCACGAATAAGCTAGGGTACGTTCACCTCATCCCGGGTTTCAGACGGCACGTACTTCACCGCGGCGGTGCGCTCCAGTTTGTCCCAGGCGAACCTGCGGCCTTCCAGCGCGCGCTTCAGGGTCTTGAACAACACCACGGAAAACAACTGGCGGTAGGCGAAGCGCTGCAGCCAGACCTGGCTCAGCAGCCAGACGTCTTCTTTGTCATCCGGACGGCGCCTTTCGAGCGCGAACGCCAGAGCCGACGCGAGGAAATCAATCACCAGGAATGCGAAGAAGAATGCCACGAGTTTGTGAAAGCTGGCGGGATCGGTGGAATCGGGATGGAAATATTTCTGTATGAAATACCAGAGCGCGCCGAAGGCGAACATAATGTCGATGAGCGGCGATACCAGCGGCAGCAGAATCTGGAAGATCACGATGTTGGGCAGCGCGACAAACCCCAAGGCTCCCTTGCGCGCAAATACCCCGCTGTGTTTGTAAACCGCCTGCAAAATTCCGAAAGACCAGCGAAAACGCTGGCGCATCAGGCCATTCGCATTGGTCGGCGCCTCCGTGTAAGCCAGCGCCATGTCTTCGTATTCCACGCGATAGCCACGGCGCAATAGGGCCATGGTGAGATCGGCGTCTTCCGCCACGGTGTCGAGCTGGTAGCCCCCGGCCTCGCGCACCGCGGAAACCCGCCACGCGCCGATCGCCCCTGGCACCACGCTGACGGCGCCGAGAACGTCCAATGCGCGGCGTTCAAAGTTTTGGCTGGTGATGTATTCGAGGGCTTGCCAGCGCGTCCACAAATTCACGCGATTCCCCACTTTGGCATTGCCCGCAATCGCGCCGACCCTGGGATTGATGAAGTGCGGCACCAGTCGCGAGATGGCGTCGCTCGCAATGATGGTATCGGCATCGATGCCGACAAACAGTTCGGCATCTTCAATATGCTCGATGCCGTAGTTGAGAGCCTCGGCCTTGCCCGAATTCGGCTTGGTCAGGATGAGGACTCTCCCAGCGGTTTCCTCCCTCACGAATGCGGCTCGTGCTACTTCCAAAGTGCGATCCATGGAGCCGTCGTCGATCACGATCACGCGCAGGTTGGGATAATCGGAGTTGAGCGCGGCGCGAATGGTGCGCACGATAACTTTTTCTTCGTTGTAGGCTGGAATGAGAACGGCAACTTTCGGCTTGTAGGAAGCAACCTCCGCAGGCTTGCCGAAAATTTTCTCCTGCAGGCGATCGTAAACGGCGGCCGTGCCAATGAAAATCAAACGTCCAGTCATCAGGAGATCGCCGAGGAAAAATATCCCTGTGATGGCAATGATGCCAGCTTCGAACAGCCAGAAGCCAAGCCCGTCAAGGCGTGCCGCCCAACGCTGTGGCGTGCTCAACGGCGACATCACGTCGGCCCGCTGCTTGCCGAACAATTGAAAGACCGGCACCACGGAATATCCGCGGGCACGAATTCCGTCGATGATCATGGGCAACGCCCGCACCGTTTCCGAGCGATCGCCGCCGCCGTCATGGAGCAGGACGATGTTGCCGCAACGCAGGTCGTTGGCGCCGCATGGGGGCAGGTGCGCCAGAACGTAGCCTGAGATCTCTTCCGCCGTATGCCGGCGCGTAGTGCCGTTCCCCGCCGGCACCTTATCGCTCCAATCGTTGGGATCGATCCGGTTGCCGACCGTGATGTAGCCCATGTCCTGGGCGAATTCGAGAGGCTTCACCTGGTCGGCGGTATCTGGTTCCTCGTCGATCGCATAGGGTGGGCGCAGCAGCGTGGCGCGGATTCCCATCAGGCTGGCGAAAAGCCGCTCGGTGAGATTCAATTCCACCTTCATGTAAGTTGAAGAAATACTGCTCACGTCGGGATGGGTGAAGGTGTGGTTGCCGATGGTATGGCCTTCGTTGTAGATACGTTTGGCAATCCCTGCAAACTTGTCGGTCTGAATGCCGATCAGGAAGAACGTAGCCGTAGTGTGCTCTTGCTTAAGAACATCGAGAATCTTAGGCGTCCAGTCGGGGTCGGGACCATCGTCGAAGGTGAGCGCGACCTCATTGGGACTGTACCCATAGCGCCCCACGCGGTAAGGCTCCGGCATGTTCTGGAAATTCTCGTCCGTGATCAGCTTTGTGTTGAAGTCGATTGTAAGGTCGCGCGTGCCGTGCGTCGGGTGGTCTTCGATGCGAAGAATTTCGCCCTGGCCCTCCATGTCCACATCCTGGCCGGGAGGCACGTCTTTGAGCTTGTCAGTGGCTCCGGCGTCGCCGGGAACGTCCCATACCCGCCACAGCGAACGGTCTTCATAACCCAACCGCCACAATGCAAAGGTCTGGATGCCGAGGGTTTGCGCGGCCCTCATGTGATTCAAGGCGGTGACCGCATCGAGAAACCAAACGTCGTGCTGAACGCTACGCTCGTCCAGATAGCTGAAATGAGGATTCAAAGCGTCGTCATCGAAGGTCACATCCTCATCCGAGTCGCGCGCCGCGAGCCAGGCTTCCTGAGCGCTTACCGAGCTGTCATGCTCCTCCGGCGGAAGTTTGCCCTTCTTCGGCTTCAGCACCCAGTCGTAGCCATAATTGGCGATAGCGCAAATCAGCTTTTCCTTGGGGATCGCATGCAGCGCGAACTTAAGATTGTCGACGAACCAATCCTGCGAAGCGACCGGGCCGGATGCCGCCCCGGGATAGTGCTCGTCGTAATTCATAATGACCACGCCATCCGCGGGCGCGGCAACGGCGGCATAGTCGAACTCCTTGCTATGCGGGGGCACGCTGACATACAGCTTCATCCCGCGCGCATGCAGATCGGACGAGAGTTCGTTCAGCAACGCCACGTAACCCGGTTGCCCGGAGTCAGGAAAAGCTTCGAAGTCCACCATCAGTCCGCGGAAGCGATCGGAGGCAAGAAAGATTCCAACCTGCTTGCGGAATGAGGCGCGAGCGTTTGGGTCGTTCAGAAATCCGGTGATATCTCCTACCCACTCGGTGCCGTTGAAATTGTTAACCATGGGGAAGACTTCCATGCTGGGGGCTTCCGTTTTGAGGAACGGCATCACGCGGTCGTCGACGGGGCGGGAGCGATTGTTCTGCACCACGTCATAAAATTTATTGGTTTGGTCGTCCACTCCCTGCAGGCGCCCATCGGGCGTGAGCACATGCAGCCAGTCGGGATAGAGCAAGTCGATCTGATGGGCGAAATCGCGCAGGGAGGAGTAACTGGCTGCGTCCCAGGGTACATAGAATGCCGCCCGGATGCCTTCCTCCTGATTGAGTTTGACCTCGGAGCCGGGCAGCTTCGACTTGCGGTGAGAGCGGTTGGCGAGTTTTTTCTGCCGGTCCCGCGCCTTTTCTTTTTCATTTTCTTTCAATGCTTTGAAGGCCCGCTTCTGGGGAGAAAACAGAAGTTCCGGCAGACGCTCGTCCCGCAACGTGGTGTAGACAAAGAAAATAATCAGGGCCGAAAGCGCGGCGACCATAACATCGACCAGCCGGCGCAGGCGTTTCCAGCGGGCACGTTGCGGATCATAAAAGACAGGTTCAGCCATGGAGAGTTAAGCGTCCATCGTATGCCGTGAGCGGCAGCCGGTCAATTCTCGGAAGACCACACAGGTACACCGGTGAGCAGTGATTACGTATTGTTGAATAAGATGCGCTTTCCCGGCGCGAAGTTGACTCGACGCGCTATATTCTCAACGTGCTGCAACTGCTGCGCAAGGATGCTCGATTTTTTCTGGCAGGGAGTTTGACGGCACTGGCGCTGCGACTAATTTTTGTTCTTCACTTCCCCGGCATCGTCGACGATTCGCGCCTTTACGCCGATATCGCGATGAACTGGCTCCAGTACGGCGTCTTCGGCATTACCAACTCCGGCCATGTCATGCCGACGCTCTCCCGTCTGCCCGGCTACCCAGCGTTTCTGGCGGCTATTTTCGCCGTCTTCGGCTGGAGCAATTTTCGCGCGGTCCTGCTGATTCAGGTCCTGTTCGACCTGGGAACCTGCTTTCTGGTCGCTGACTTGGCACGCCGCGTGTTCTCCGAGCGTGCCGCGAAAGCCGCGTTCCTGCTTGCCGCAGTATGTCCATTTCTTGCCAATTATTCTGCGGCGGCTCTTACGGAAAATCTGGAGATTTTTTTCACTGCGCTGGCGCTGGATTTTGCCCTATGCGGCCTCCCGTTGCTTTCGCAAGAAAGCAACTTGAGATCATCCCCTGCGTGGATCGGCTGTGGTCTCTCGATTGGGGCCAGCATTCTGCTGCGGCCCGATGGTGGAATTTTACTGGCGGCGGTCGCGGGATATTTGTTGCTACTTTTGTGGAAGCCGATGGTTCGGCAAAAATCGATGGTTGAGCAAAAGCCAAGTACGCCCCACATGCTTCCCATCCTGCGCGCCGGAATCATTCTCGCCGTTGGTGCGCTGGCGCCGCTGGTTCCCTGGACGCTGCGCAACCTCCACACCCTGCACCGCTTCTCGCCGCTCGCGCCCCGCTACGCCAATGACGCCGATGAACCCATCACAGTGGGATTCAATCGCTGGACCAAAACCTGGATCGCCGACTACAGTTCCGTCGAAGAGATTTACTGGAACGTTCCCGGCGATGCCATCGACGTGACCCGCCTGCCGCGTCGTGCCTTCGATTCGGAACAGCAGCGCCAGGAAACCGCGCAGCTTTTCGCCGATTACAACCAGGATCACGATGTAACTCCCGAACTCGACGCCCGCTTTGCCGCGCTCGGAGCCGAGCGCATTCATGCCGCGCCATTGCGTTATTACGTGTGGCTCCCGGCCATGCGCATCGCGGATATGTGGCTGCGCCCGCGAACCGAATTACTTCCTCCCGACCCCCGCTGGTGGGAGTTCAATGACGCGCACGCATGGCTCGCGGTGAGCGTCGTCTTCGGGGTGGTGAATTTGGTATACGTGCTGGCGGGGCTTGCCGGACTATGGCGAGCCCGCACGTTCCCTGGCATCGGATTACTCGTTTCTTTCCTTCTCCTGCGCTCGCTATTCCTCGGCACCCTGGAGAATCCGGAGCCCCGCTACACTCTGGAATGCTACCCCGTGCTGATAGTGCTCGGCGCAGCGCTATTCATGGTTAACTCATTATCAGTAATTCGCATCGCAGCGATCGAAAACCCGCACAAATAGCCTCCGAAATCTGGTACGGCATCCGTGAAAAGCCGTATTAAAACGTTAAACAATCGCAAAATCCTTGAAAATTCTGCTTGAATATGTCGCGTCGAAGTTGCACAATAGCGCCCCATCAGGTCCCCAGGGTCTCACGTCCGTCTCTAATCTTCCTGGGCCAACTTCAATTTGAACACCCCGGAAACGGGGAGGAGCTTTCTATGCGTATTGGGGCGCGTGTAGTTACTCGGCTGGTTGGATTTCTCCTTGCATGCAGCGCGCTTGCGCTGGCACAGAATGCCACAACCTCATTGCGCGGCACGGTCTATGACGCCAAAGGCGCAGTGGTTGCCGGAGCTGCGGTCACTCTTAGCAATCCAGCCACGGGGTTTTCTCACACCAGCAAGAGCGACGGGCAGGGCAACTACCAGTTTCTCGAGCTCCCGCCAGCCAAATACGAACTGATTGTGAACGCCGCTGGCTTCGCAGAAATGAGGCAAAGTGGCTTGGAACTCCAGGTGGCTACTCCCGCCACCTTGAACGTAAACCTGCAGGTGACCGGAGGCACTGTTACGGTAGAAGTGAACAGCTCCGCCCCGCTGGTAAATACCCAGGACGCCAGCATGGGCCATGCTTTTGGCGAGGATCAAATTGCCGACTTGCCCTTCGAAGGGCGCGATCCTGCCGGTATTCTCAGCCTGCAAACGGGAGTGGTCTTTACCGGGAACAGCACCCATATCTCCAGCGCGTCCGACAGTCGATCCGGGGCCGTGAATGGAGCGCGTAGCGACCAGACCAACATTACCCTCGACGGCGTCGATAATAACGACGAACTTCTAGGCACGGCTTTCACAGGGGCTATTCGGGCGCCCCTTGACTCCCTGGAAGAACTCAAAGTGACCACCAGCAATTCTGACGCGGATACAGGCCGCTCTTCCGGTGGGCAGGTCTCCGAGGTGACGAAGAGCGGTACCAACCACTTCCATGGCTCGGTCTATGCCTATAACCGGCCCACTTTTACTACTGCCAATGACTGGTTCAACAAGGCCGCGCAGATCCAGGCGGATCAGCCCAATACCGCGCCTTTTTTACTCCGCAATACTTTTGGGGCGAATGTAGGCGGACCCATCATCAAAGATCGCCTGTTTTTCTTCGCCGCCTATGAGGGCCAGCGCAAACGCGAAGACCTGCAGGTCACGCGCGTGGTTCCTAGCATGGGTTTACGCGCCGGGAACATCAGCTACCCTTGTGACAGCGTCGGCGATACCGCTAACTGCGTGGCCTCCAACCCCAACGTGCAAAGCGTGAATGGCCAGCTCGTCGCGACGTTGAATTCCAGCCAGATTGCCTCCATGGATCCTAACTGCTCCGGTATTGGTACCTGCCCGCTAGGGCCCGGTGCGAATCCGCTGATCGCCTACCTTCAGGGAAATCCAAACTCCAGCCCAACGTCCGTCTTCAACCTGTATCCCCAGCCCAACACCGACACAGTTGGAGATGGCTTCGACTATCAAGGGTTTACATTTCCCTCACCGCTGCCTTCAGGTTTGAACGACTACGTCTTAAAAATCGACTACAACCTCACGAAAAACGGCAACCACCGCTTGTTTCTGAAGGGCATCATGGATAACGAGCAGCAGGCGGAGCGCTCTTCGAGCGTTACCGTCACCGGCGACGGCGGCGAGCAGTTTCCCGGACAGCCCGAGGGACAAACCGAGCACGATAATAACAAGGGCATTACGGTAGGCTACACCGCTACTTTCAGCAGCACCCTGATCAATAACTTCCACTTCGGCTATATCAGCCAGCTGATCAATATAGAAGGCCTGCAAAATCAGCCCTTCGTAAACTTCCGGGGCATGGACAACATCAATGCCTTTACCCCCACCATCAATACCCATGTGCCGGTAAAAAACTTTGTGGATGATGTCACAAAAGTTATGGGTAACCATACCCTTGGGTTCGGTGGAAACTATCGGCAAATTGACAATCTGCGTGAATCAAACGAGCAGAACTTCTTCGGGGCGTTAACCAACGTCTATTGGTTGAATTTTTCCGGTATCTCGAACACGGGAAGCAGTCTGGACCCGGCCGCATTTGGATATCAATCGGGCGCTACCGGCGACCCCAACTTCCGATATCCGGCAGTTGACCCCAATTTCGGTGCGAACTACGACTTTGCCATGGCAGCGCTGGCCGGCCTGATTACGCAGGTGAACGCGAATTATGAGTTGGACAAGAACCTGAATGTGATTCCCCAGGGCCAGATTGTTCCCCGCCATTTCCGCGATCACGAATATGAGATCTATTGGCAGGACCAATGGCGAATGAAACCAAACCTCACGTTTACCTATGGCCTGCGTTATTCGATTTTGCAACCGCCGTATGAAACCACGGGCACGCAGGTATCGCCGACCATCAGTTTGCATGATTGGTTTAATCAGCGTGGGGCGGCTGCCGCGCAGGGAAATGTCTACAACCCGATCATTGGTTTCCAATTGTCTGGTCAAGCCAACGGCAAGCAGCCCTATTGGGGCTACGACTATAAAGACGTTGCTCCCCGTCTTGCTCTTGCCTATTCGCCCAGCGGCGACAGTGGATGGTCGAGGCGTCTATGGGGAGGACAGGGGAAGACTTCGATTCGCGCCGGATACGGCATCTATTTCGACCACTTCGGGGAAGGCATCACCAATACCTTTGACCGCGAAGGCTCGTTCGGCTTGACCACGGCCGAAGTAAATCCCGCCGGAATCCAAACCGTAGATGCATCTGCGCGCTACTCCGGCCTATATAACATTCCCACCAGCAGCGCCCTCGGACCTCTGATTGGAGCTCCGCCGACCGGTCCGTTTCCAGTCTTTCCGCCATCCGGCGCCGCCACTCCTGGTGGGTTTGCCATTACCTGGGGTCTCGATGACAAGTTGAAAACCCCCTATTCTCATGTCATCGATTTCTCGATCACTCGCGAACTGCCTTCCAACTTTGTCTTCGAAGCATCCTATGTCGGCCGTTTTGCGCATCGCTTGATGCAGGAAGAGGACTTGGCTGAACCCACCAATCTCTATGATCCGGTGAGCAAAACCACATACTTCCAGGCGGCGCAAGCACTGGCGAGGCAGTACTACGCAGGAACGGCAATTCAGAACATCACCCCCACAACGGTGGGGACATATTACTGGCAAGATGTGTTTCCAAAAGCAGCGGGACAGGCCCAGTTTGTGCTGTCGGAAACCCCAGGTAACAATGGACGCATTCAACCCTGCGCCGGATCCACGGTTGCCCCTGGAAAACAGCTATCAGCAACCCAGGCCATGTACGATCTGTTTTGCAGTTACGCGGGTAACGAAACCACAGCTCTCGAACTCGCAGACGCTCCGGGACTGATTAACGCTATCGGCGACCCAACCACGGGAGGATGCTTTCCGGCCTGCGCTACCATCAACGGTGCCTTGACCCAGGGCTACGACTTCTACAGTCCGCAATTTTCTTCCATGAATGCCTGGCGCAGCATCGGCAACAGCGCCTACAGCGCCGGCCAGTTCAGCTTGCGCCATAAGGCTGGCGGTTTGGAATTTGATTTGAATTACACCTATTCAAAATCGCTCGACGACGGCTCCAATGCCGAACGTATCAGCGTCTTTGAGGGAAGCGGTTTCGCCAGCCAGATTATCAATTCGTGGCTTCCGCAACAGAACCGCGCAGTCTCCGATTTCGACACCACCCATATCCTCAATGCCAACTGGGTTTACCAACTGCCGTTCGGCCGTGGCAAGCATTTTGCCAGCAGCATGGGAAGAGTTGCCGATTCCGTAATCGGGGGGTGGACGTTGTCCGGCCTCTGGCGCTGGTCCACCGGATATCCGTTCAGCTTGATCAGCCCGGAGTGGGCCACCAACTATGACTTAGAGACCCCGGCCGTGCCCATCAGTAGCGCGCGACCGAAGACGGGCAGCTTCATCGTGGCTCAGTCTGGCGGTGGCACTGGGCCGAATGTGTTTCAGGACCCCGGCATTACCGATAGCACCAACCCGAATGCGGCCATCAATCTTTTCCGTCAGGCTTATCCCGGCGAGGGCGGACTGCGCAATGGTTTGCGCGGTCCGGGTACGTTTGACATCGATACCACGGTCACAAAAAGCTGGGCCATCAAAGAAAGCCAGCTGGTGAAGTTGAGCTGGTCGATGTTCAATGTGACAAACTCGGCGCGCTTTGACGTCGGAACCATGCAACTCAACGGCAACGACCAGCTTTCCGCCAGCACCAGCTTTGGCAACTTCAGCTCCACGCTTTCCAATCCGCGGGTGATGGAGTTCATGTTGCGCTACATTTTCTGAGTGCCGCGCGGCAGTGAGCAAGGGCAAGGTCGCTCAGAGGAGGAAGCTCAGGACGGCGCGCTAGGACAACGGCGAGTCGCTCATGCGGAAGCGGGTGCGCACGTGCTCGGAGATGAGTTCGATCGCCGGGCGATTAGCTACGGGATCGCTTTGCGCCAAGTAACGCATCGCCTCCACCAGCAGGCGCTGCCCATCAACGTAGCGAGGATCGGAGGTGCGTTCTCGTTTCGTGGGACGACCTAACTTCGGCGGGACTGGGATGGTAAAGACTTTGGCCATGCGTAGACTCAAGTGAGGATTCTAAGGGCAGTATAGCGCCCTTAGCGTATTTTCAAGAACAACATTCTTCCCCTTCAAATTCAACTACTTAGCCACTAGGCGAGACGAATTTCGTTTTGCCCGAGGTTTTCAAACGGAACACATCATTGCCGATTTTCGCATTTACCTTGATCGCCGAGTATTTTGCCAAACGATAATCCCCCTGGGTTTGCACAAGTTTCTGTTGCACGGAAATGCCGCGGTCGAGGTCAATCCACAAAATAATCTCTGGAAAGTTGCTGCGAATTTTGTCGCTCTTTGCAATTAACTGGAGCTTTGCCGTCACAACATTGTCGATATGCTCTTCGCCCTGATAAGTAACGTCGAAGGATTTTTTTAGCTCCTGGCCGCTGCCCCCGAAGCCCAGAACCAGAAAACTTTCGATCTCTTCGTGGTTGGCGCCCGCCGAATACTCCATGACTTGCTCGATCTTCGGTTGGTACACCTGAAGCTTGCCGTCTTTATAGAGCACGAACTTCGGATCGGGTTGCTTGATGTCAGCCATCATTTCAATGGCGTTTCCCGACCGGCGGTAGTAAACCGTGCCCTTCTGGGTATCGGTCTCATCCACCACTTTCTGATATTGATCCCACACAAAATCGGCTTGCGCGCTTTGGAAGCGAGCCGCGGTCGCGTCCATTTTCTGGAGAACGTTCTCCAGGGTTACGGACGGCGGGGTCAGGGGTGCCGCATTCTGGGCGGCAGAGGAAAAGCCGAGAACCGTCAGCCAGAGAAAGCCGATCGAGATCATGCGAGTTGGTCTCCCTATTCTCGTTTTGCCCAAACCCGGTAGCTCTGTATCTTTCCCTTCTGATTCTTGACCGCGTCGTATTTCACGATCGACACCGCGCCCGAAATCGGCTCGATGATATGCAGCAACTGATTGCGGACGGAGGCATCGTCTCCCGGCGAAACCGCGCCCCCTGAGATCTCATAGAGCAAGCCGCCGTTCGCGGCGAGTGTGACAACTACGTCCGTGAGATGCGGATCGCGGGTGACAGGTTTGTCGTTGAAGTTAATCCAGTAGGGCGATGCGAAGAGAAAGAGGAGGATCAGCGTGACCATTATGTCGTAGTGCAGTGTGCCACGCTCGTGCTGCCAAAAAATGTAGCTGCGGATTGTGCGCCAGGCGCCCTTCATGGGTAGAGAAGGCACGCCTGCGGTGATCGCGCTGATTTCAACACGTTGCAAGTCTAATGACCGAGTCCTTTCTTGGCAATGGCTGCCCAGAGGTTTCAAGGTTTTGTAGTTTCAAGGTTTCAAAGTCATAACCCGGGCAGAGTTGCTGCCTTGAAACTTTGAAACTGAGGATCAAAAGCTCTTCGCTGTGATGCGCTCGGCCCCAATGTAGGGCCGCAGCACTTCCGGAATCACCACGCTTCCATCCGCTTGTTGATAGTTCTCTACAATCGCCACCCAGGTACGGCCCACGGCAAGGCCGCTCCCATTCAGCGTATGCACGAACTCGGTTTTGTTCTTGCCTTCCGGACGGTAGCGGATATTTGCGCGCCGCGCTTGGTACGACTCAAAATTCGAGCACGAAGAAATCTCCCGGAACAACTGTTGTCCGGGGAGCCAGACCTCAATGTCATAGGTCTTCGCCGAAGACGGGCCCATGTCACCCGTGCATAACGCCACCGTGCGATAGTGCAGCCCCAGCTTTTGTAAAACTGTCTCGGCGTTTCGGGTTAACTGTTCATGCTCTTCATAGGAGTTTTCCGGCTTGGAGAACTTTACCAGTTCCACCTTTTGGAACTGGTGCTGGCGGATAATGCCGCGTACATCTTTTCCGTACGACCCGGCCTCGCTGCGAAAACATGGGGTGTATGCCGTGAGAGAAATGGGCAGACGATCCGCGGCGAGGACTTCATCGCGATACAAATTAGTGACCGGCACTTCGGCCGTGGGGATAAGCCAGAGATCTTTTTCCCCGTGCGGGACGCGAAACAAATCGGCTGCGAACTTGGGGAGCTGTCCCGTGCCGTACATGGATTCAGAATTAACTAAATATGGCGGCAGAACTTCGGTGTATCCGTGCTCACGCGTGTGCAGATCGAGCATGAAATTCGACAGTGCGCGTTCGAGCTTCGCGCCCAGGTCCCAGTAGACCGCGAAGCGCGCGCCCGTGAGCTTGACGGCGCGTTCCAGGTCCAGGACGCCGAGCTCCGCACCCAGGTCCCAGTGCGGTTTGGGCGTGAAGTCAAAATTCGGCGGCGAACCCCAACTCCGGACTTCGACGTTATCTTCCGCGCTGTGGCCGACTGGAACGCTTTCGTGCGGTAGGTTCGGGATTCCGGCAAGAATCTCGCGCAGGCGAGCGTCGAGGTCGGCGGCGACTTTTTCCCGCTCCTGAATCTGTTCGCGCAGATCCTTTGTCTCGGCAATGGCCGCGGAGGCATCCTGGCCAGCTTTTTTCAATTTGGAAATATCTTCCGAGGCCTTGTTGCGCTGTGCCTTCATGGTCTCAGCTTCGGTAATGGCGTGGCGGCGCTGCGTGTCCACGGAGTGGAAATCCTTCAGCACGGCAGCCGGGTCCGTGCCGCGTTGGCGCAGCATCTCTTCCACCCGAGGCAGATTGTCGCGTACAAAATTCAGATCGAGCATGGGAACAATTACTGTATCGGAAACAGGCTGCGGAATGCACCTTGACACACGGCCGCGATATAGCTTGCGCGCTACGAACGCGCCGGCTAGATGGCAACCTGGTGAGGCATCACCAATGTTTCCCACCAATTTAAAGGTGAACCACCGGAAAGCGTCGCTTTCTCGGATAATGGGCGATCCACACCGAGAACGCCGCCCTTACTTGCGGTTGCCCTTTGCCTGTTGGCGGTCCATTTTGCCAACGGAGGGACGGACCTCTCAAAACCCACTGCGAAGGCGCTTCGTGAGAGGGAAGCTAGTCAAAACCGCCATATTCGGGATTTCCCGGTTCGCAGCGATAGCATTCGACGTCAGGCGCGAATTCCCATCGATTTGGCATACTTCATCAATTTTGGGGCGATAGCGATTGTAAGGTTCCCTTGCGTGACGTCCAGGATGATGGGCCGCCCACTTTGCCGTATAGCATTCGACCATGCCTCAACGTCAGCGGCGTTGCTGTTTTTCATGCCGTCAATTTTGATGTAATCGACACCCTACGCCGCCTGAATCGTCGGTTGAGGATGGAAGGCTAAATCATCCATGGGTAGACAGACGAGTTCCAAGACCCGCAGTCCGCAAGCATAGGCAAGATAGAGCATCCCCGTGCGCGGTTACTTCTCTACGATTCTCCCAGGGCTTGCCGAGCTCCCGATCAGGTGCCTTCCAGACCTTACTCCCGCTGTGTGGGTCGCCCGGCATTCATAGACTCAAGCGACCTGGTTATTAGCGTGAAGTGATTTTGCGGTCACAACCGAATAGTTTCCTCCTTGCCGACCAGACAACCAGAACCACTCGTGATGCACGTGTCGCCCACTGCTTCAACGCGATCCGAAGAGGAATTCAGAGCCGTATCAAGGAGTTCCGCAACACCCGGAGGATGTGCGCAGGATCGGCCTGCTACCCCGTGGAAGTATCGCGGCAGAGTATCAAGGAAGGGCCTCGCTGGCACCTTCGAAGTGTTTCACGAGCCTCCGCTGAAGTTCGACGGCTACCAGTTCCCGCGTGCCAAGATACCTGCCGCGAAAAAAAACTATCCTGATTGAAATATTGAAATTCGGATGCTCAATAATGCTCAGTCGAGTGCGCAGCGAGTGTGTCCGTAAAACACTGGCTCGTAACATTCCCACACCCACATTCCCGGCAATGAGCGAGAGTTGCAAGTCCGGATTGTGCAACTCGGCGGCCACCATGAGTGGAGCACCCAGCCGTTCAACTCGAGTCTTCAACTCCTCTCGCACCAGGCATCCGGCCGGGTTAAGAACCCAATTTCGTCGATAGAATTCTGCGCATCTCGATTTTCGATGGGCCGGGGTTCGGGCTTGCACCAGCCGCATTGGTTCAAGCGAGAGCGTTACTCCCTCCAGGTCCTGCGGCAGCACCGTGTCGACCGGCAGAACCACAATTGCCCCGTCCAGCTCGCCCAGGTGAAGGCGCGCCAACAACTGGCAACTGATGTCGTTGCAGATACTGGGTTGGAGAAGTGGAAATTGCCTGCCAAGCTCGATAATGACTTCAGATATGTCTCGCTGAGCCACCGCGTGCGAGATACCTAAACGAAAAGGACCTGCTGGCGCCGTGTTTCCAGACGTGGATGCCTTCAATTCGCTCAGGGAGGAAAGGATGGCGCGACTCTTCTCTAGAACCTCGAATCCCGCTTG
>Ga0209333_1000665_pt1 | contig 18239 bp, 15 predicted proteins | sample BlaSpr_A8_OM2_O3_FD_187982 | JGI IMG/M metagenome (GOLD analysis project Ga0209333, IMG submission 187982) | Forest soil microbial communities from Thunder Bay, Ontario, Canada - Black Spruce, Ontario site 2_A8_OM2_O3 (SPAdes) (version 2) | ecosystem: Environmental > Terrestrial > Soil > Boreal... | reverse complement strand
CGATCCGAAGGCCACCGGTTGCGACACCCCAAATGCCTTTCTGGCCAAGCTGAATTCGACCGGTGCCACTCTCGAACGTTCCACCTTCCTGAACGGCACGAGTTGCAACGGCGCGGCGCTAGGCTATGGTGTAAGCGTGGATTCCGCCGGCAACGCGTATGTAGCCGGATATACGAACGACCCCACATTTCCAACCGTGAATCCGGTGCAGGCTGGAACGAGCAGTGCCGCCTTTGTCAGCGAGTTCAACCCGGCCGAGTCGGAATTGCTCTTCTCCACGGGCCTGGGCGCCAACGGCAGCGATGCAGCCTATGGTATTCATACCGATAACTACGGAAATATCTACGTAGTTGGTGTTAGCTACGGCGCATCGTTTCCGACGACAACGGGCGCGCTGCAGACCACTTTCGGCGGTGGCTTGGATGACGGCTTTGCGACCCGCATCGCACTCACCCAGGCAGACCTGGCCGTGACCAACTCCGCGCCCGCAACGGTGCTTACCGGGACGAACCTGACTTACACCACCACGGTCAACAATAACGGGCCGAATACGGCATACTCGGTCACGCTCGCAAATAGCGTGCCCAGGGGGACGACCTTCGTCAGCGCCGCCACCAGTGACGGCACGTGCAACACACCAGCCGTGGGAGCCACCAGCGGCAGGGTAACCTGTACGGCGCCGTCTCTCGCTAACGGCATCGGCTTCACCGTAAGCATGGTGGTGAACGTGACTGTCAGGTCCGGCCACACGCTTACCGATACGGCCAGCGCCAGTTCACTGGTCTTCGACGCCAACACCGTCAATAACGCGGCGACAGCCACCACCACGGTGAACTGAGCCAGTAGGACAGGCCCCGGGGTTTCGCAGCCAAAGTGAGCGAAGGTGAGCGAAACCCGCCCCACGCGGGGCAATGATACAATTGTCCGTCTCCCAAATCAGTTAGGACGAACAATCGGTGACTTGGAGTCAGGTCTACACCCCGGTCGCGGGCAACGTGGGGCTTTCCGCGCTGGCCGCCGCCTTACCCGTGGCCGTTCTGCTGGGCCTGCTCGCTTTTGGCCGTGCACGCGCGCACTGGGCCGCCCTGGCCGGCTTGGGCGCGTCCGTGGCCGTCGCAGTCCTGGCCTTCGGCATGCCGCCCAGTCTGGCTGCGGCCGCCGCGCTGTACGGCGCCGCCTACGGCCTGTTCCCGATCGGCTGGATCGTGCTGTGCGCCATCTTCGTCTACGACGTGACCGTTCAGTCGGGCGACTTTGAAGTAGTCAAGCACACCGTCGCCGGCTTGGCCGGCGACCGCCGCCTCCAGGCGCTCCTGATCGCATTCAGTTTCGGCGCCTTCATCGAGGGTGCGGCTGGCTTCGGCACCCCCGTGGCGATATCCGCCGCCATGCTGATCGGCCTCGGCTTCCGGCCTCTGCAGGCCGCCGGCATGGCCTTGATCGGCAATACTGCGCCCGTGGCGTACGGCGCGCTGGGCACGCCCCTGATTGCGCTGGCAGGCGTCACCGGACTGCCGCTCGAGCAGCTCAGCGCCATGGTCGGCCGCATCCTGCCGGTGTTCAGCGTGTTGGTCCCCTTCTGGCTGGTATGGGCCATGGCCGGGCGCAAGAACATGTTGGAGGTGTGGCCCGCTTGCCTGACCGCGGGCGTCAGCTTCGGCGTCACGCAATTCCTGGTCGGCAATCTGCACGGGCCGTGGGTGGTGGATATCGCCGGATCGCTGGTTTCGATGTTGGCGCTCATAATTCTCTTGAAGTTCTGGCAGCCGCGCCGCACGTGGAGCTTCGAGCATGAAACCGAAGCCGGGCGCCGGGCCGAAGCGGCCGCCAGGCCGGCGATCGGCGGCCGGCGCGCGCTCAAGGCCTGGATGCCCTGGATTCTGCTCTCAATCCTGGTGTTCGCCTGGGGCGTGCCTCAAATGAAGGCTTTTCTCAACCGCATCTCCCAAGTCGCGTTCAACTTTCCGATTCTGCACAAGGCCGTGCTGCGCATGCCGCCGGTGGTTCCGAAGCCGACCGCCGAACCGGCCGTGTTTCTCTTCAACTGGCTCTCCGCGACGGGCACCAGCCTGCTGCTGACCGGCATCGCCAGCGGCTTGCTGCTGGGCTTTTCGCCTTTAAAGCTGCTCGGGATTTTCTGGGGCACGTTGCGGCGCGTCAAGCTGTCGCTGCTCACGATTGCAGCCATGATGGCGATCGGCTACGCCATGCGTTACGCCGGTCTGGACGCTACCATGGGGCTGGCGTTCGCTTCCAGCGGCGCGCTGTTCCCGTTTTTCTCGCCCATGCTGGGATGGCTGGGTGTGGCGCTCACCGGCAGCGATACATCGTCCAACGTGCTGTTCGGCGGCTTGCAGCAGGTCACCGCGCGCCGGTTGGGCGTGTCGCCGGTGCTGGCCGCGGCGGCCAATAGCGCCGGCGGGGTGATGGGTAAGATGATCGATGCGCAAAGCATCGTGGTGGCGGGCGTGGCTACCGGCCAGGAAGGCAATGAAGGCAGCATCCTGCGTTATGTCTTCCTGCACAGCGTGGCGCTGGCGGCGCTGGTGGGCGTCGTGGTGTTGTTGCAGGCCTACGTTTTTCCGTGGGTGATTCCCGTGGCGCCTTGAACTGCGAGAGCCGCATAATCTCTCGCGCTCCTGGCTCTTGCGCAATTTTTCAGACGCAAGCCAGCGACTTTTCTCCGTTTGTGCCGATAAGAAGCTTGTGAGTGATAACGTGCACACATATCTTAACGATCGCCAGCAGGAACCGGCCATCGACTCCGACGACGTCAGACGCCTGGTACGTGCCATGACGATGAGCAGGACTGAAGTGGATTCCGCGTGGAAGGCCAGTCAACGCCGATCGGCCAAACATGTTGACGTCTGTATTGTCGAGGACGATGCGTCCATCGTCAGCATGGTGCAAATTCTGCTGGAATCGGCGGACATCGATCTGCTGGCCGTGGATAGTTGCGAGGGCGCTATCCTGGCTTTGCGGGATACTCGCCCGCGGCTGCTGTTGGTGGATTTGGGTCTACCGGATCGCAGCGGCCTGGAGATAGCCAGGGTCGTCCGCGGATGGTACGACTACCCGCACATACCAATCGTGGCCCTCACTGGCAGCGCCGAAAGAGCCGGGGCTGCGTGGCGGGCGGGCTTCTCCGGGTTCATCGCGAAGCCGTTTGTGCCGAAGACGTTCCAAACTATGGTGAAGAGTTGGGTTTCGGCGCTGACGCACTGATTGCTACGGCGCCCGATTCACGGCTCGCAACGGCCACGCCCCATCTATAATGGGAAGAGACGTGCGATTCCTTCCAGCGCTTCTACTCCTTTCCGCCATCGCCCTCGGCGACGTGCGCAACTGCACCTGCGATCCGGGCAGCGCCGAAAGCATGGCTAAGCGCGAATGCGGGCTATGCCGCGAAGCCGAAAAAGAGCCGCAGGATACCCCAGTCTTCTTCCTGAAAGATATTAATCCGAACAAGCCGCATCGCTGGCTGGCGCTGCCCAGAGTACATGTGCACGCGCTCGCCGACCTGCCGCCCGCGCAACGTCTGGCGTTGTGGACCGCCGCCATCGCTAAAGCCCAGGAAACCTGGGGCGACCAGTGGGGGCTGGCTTTCAACGCCGATGTCCGGCGCACGCAGTGTCATCTCCACATACACATCGGCAAGCTGCTGCAGGACGTCGAAACGAAGGATTTCGTCCTCGTGGACAGCCCCGCCGATATTCCCGTCCCGCACGATGGTGGCGGCATCTGGATTCATCCGGCAGGCGGGAAGCTGCACGTCCACTTGGGCGAAGACGCCCCCGAAACGCTGCTCATGAGGTAAAAACCAGCATGCTGGAAACGCTGCTCGAAATCGCCAAGCTGCCCACGGCGGAGAATTCCGTCATCCATTTGCATCCCTCCGACAACGTGGCCATCGCGCGCGTGCCGCTGTCCGCGGGAGCCGAATTGAAGGTGGACGGCCAGACGCTCAGTGTACGCGAGTCCATCCCCGCCGGCCACAAAATCGCGCTGACCACTATTCCGCGCGGCGGTATCGTAAGGCGTTACGGTCAGGTCATTGGCCGCGCCCGCCAAACCATCGAGCCCGGCCGTCATGTGCATACCCACAACCTGGCTTTCGAGGAATTGCACTTCGACTATGAATTCCCAACCGGCGAAACGCCGCTGCCCGTGCGCCGCGCTGCCCCCACCTTTCTAGGTTATCCGCGCGAGGATGGCTCGGTGGGCACGCGGAACTATATCGCGGTGGTGGCAGCCAGCAACTGCGCCGCGCACACCGCCGAGCTGATCGCCCACAGCTTCGACGGCGAGTCGCTGCCGCCCAACGTGGATGGCGTGGTGGCCTTCCCACACGGCGAAGGGTGCGGCCACACCATCGGCCCGGACACCGCACAGCTTCGCCGCACGCTGGCCGGCGTATTGGCGCACCCCAACGTGTCGGCCGCGGTGATTCTGGGCCTGGGCTGCGAGGTGAACCAGATCGAGCACTATCTGGGCCCCAATGCTCCGCGCGCCAGCCGCCTGGTCGGGATGACCTTGCAATCGAGCGGCGGCACGCGCGGCGCGGTGGCGGCGGCGCGTTTCGAGATCGCCCGCCTGATGGAATCCTGCGCCGCCGAACGGCGCGTGGAGATGCCGGCTTCCCGCATCGTGCTGGGGCTGAATTGTGGTGGCTCGGATTCGTTCTCCGGCATTACCGCAAACCCGGCGCTGGGCGTCTGCTCGGATATGCTGGCCGTGATCGGGGCCAGCGCAGTGCTGGCGGAGACCACTGAAATCTTCGGCGCCGAGCATCTGTTGGTGCGCCGCGCCCGCAACCGGCAGGTGGCTGAGAAATTATTGAGTTTCATCCAAGGATACAAGCAATACTTGAATCGCTTTGCGGGCAGCTTCGACGACAATCCTTCGCCCGGCAACAAAGAAGGCGGGCTGACCAACATCCTCGAAAAATCGCTGGGCGCAGTGGCCAAGGCGGGCACCTCGCCGCTGAACGATGCGGTGGACTACGCCGAGCCGGTGCGCACTCCCGGCTTCGTCTTCATGAACACTCCCGGGTACGATCCGGTTTCGCTCACCGGCCTTGCGGCCGGCGGCTGCAATCTGATCGCCTTCACTACCGGACGCGGAAGCGCCATCGGCTTTCCTTCCGTGCCGGTGCTCAAAATATCGAGCAACAGCTTCACTTACCGACGCATGCAGGACAATATGGACATCAACGCCGGCGCCATCGCCGATGGAGAGAAGAGCGTCCAGGACGTGGGCCGCGAGATCTTCGAGATGCTGTTGCGGGTGGCTTCGGGCGAGAAGACTTGCGCGGAACGGCTGGGGCACCACGAGTTCGTGCCGTGGCGCATCGGTCCAGTGCTATGAGTGGAGGGCGGGCAATCCTGCCCAATGCCAATTAGTTTTCTCCTTTTCTATAGGGGAATCCAGGCTGCCGGCGCCAGATGACCCGGGGGTAGGAACGGCGGCGCGTTCGTTTTGGTAAGGTGCACTGCGCCGCAAGCTTGAGGACTCGGGCGATCTCGCGTTGCAGTTCCAGTTGAGTGGTTGCGGCGGCCAGTTTGGGCCAAGCGCAGTCCACCACGTTGGGCACTCCTGCGAAGCTGAGTTGGCGCGGATCGACCCGGCCTTTCCGGGCGGCCAAGCACATGACGGCGCGTACCAGATTGTAGGCGCAGACCGCCATCAGCAGCTCTTTCTCCAGCATCGCAACGCTCTCGATGGCTATATGGTGCAGCCGCACAGTCCGTTTCAGGGACCGCAAATCCGTTTCGATGTTCCATCGGTCCCCGTACATGGCCACGATTTCCGGAGCGGGCTCCGGCGCGGTATCTACAGTGCGCAAGTGGTGCTGTGGCTGATGATCATGCAGCGGTTGCACGCCGTAGGAACCTTGGCCGCGGCGGTGCAACTGCCGATCCAAGGGACGGCCCAGCCGTTGTTGCAGAACTGCCTGCCGCGTGCGCATGCCGCTTGTTTCTGGAAGTACTCGACCGCACCAACCGACAGAGCCCGCCGGTACAGATCCGGGATGTTAGCCAAATTGGGGGAGGCCATATCCCAAAACATACACCATATGGAATGTTTTAAGCTATGATGGGCGTGTCGCCCAGCTCCATGCATCGGTACGCTGTGGAGTCCACTACTCTGGCTTCGATTTCCTACGCAGCCGATGGAATTCCGCGACGGCACCCGCAACAGGTTCGGTTTTCAACGCGTTGCCGACCGAAAGGCCGACCGAAACCGAAGAAAACTAAGTGGCATTGGGCAATCCCGCCCGCCCTCCAATTTGTGCAATTGCTACTACGGCGCGATGGTCAACAGGTTCAAGGTGTTGGTGGCGTCGTCTACGAAGAAGAGGCCTTCGTGCGCGGGCGAAAGCCCGAAGAGCGCTCCGCTTCCGGGAGGCGATCCGCTTTTGTCGAGCAGCACGCTCGAAACCTGCGCGCCGCTGGGAGTAGTTTCCACAAGCAGCCCGTTATTGCCGTTTACCGTAAGAATGTTGCCATTGCTCGGACGCACTGTGAGGCCCAGCGGATCGTTGAGACTGGGGCTCCTGGAGACCGTCACCCCAATACCTGCGGTCGCAGTCCGGCTGGCGGCATTGGATATCGAGGCAATCCGGTTCTCCAGGCTGTCGGCGACATACAGCGTTCCGTCGGGAGCCAGACCGAGTCCGGTGGGACCGATGACCAGCGCCGCGGGATCTGTTCTCTCAGGGAATCCCGAACCGATGGTGGTCATGGATGCCACCCATGGCATGGTAGTTTGCGAAAGGCCCAGATCGATGCGGACGACCGTGCCTTCGTCCACCAGGCTGCCGTTGCCGGCCACGGTGTCGTTAAGCACGTTGGTAACGAACAGGTCCGCCGTTGTGCCCATGTCCAACGCCGCCATATCCCACGGACCATTGATGAGATTGCCGGTAATCGTCTCCACGACCGCGCCTTCGTTATTCAACACGATCAGGCATCCCGCCTGCGCGGTGGCCGACGTACCGTCGGTGGTGGGCAGGCTGCCCACAATCACCCAACCGGCGCGCAAGACCGCAAGCGCCGTTGTCAGGCCCACGCCTCCCGGGCAGGCGCCGGGCAGAGCCGCGGCGTCGATCCACGCAAACAAGGTGGTTGCGCCATTGGGCGCGATATCCACGATGGTCGTGCCGGTACCCTGCAGGTTCAAGCTATTGTTGAAATTGCTTACCAGGATGTGGCCCTGGACTAGGTTCCCTATCGAGTCGGGAACCACGGCGACGCCATAAGGGTTCACGTCCCCGTTGGGCGGCACGGTGGAAGCCACGGTTACGATCGAACCGCTGGCGCCCTGTGCCATCTGACCAGCCGCGACGGCCATCGCTAACGCAGCGGCGCCCATCAAGCGTCTGGTAATATACTGTTTCATATTAGAAACTCCTTTATAACTTAGTCTATATCGATGTTATGACTATAAATAGGTCACTCTTGTAAAATGACACGATAGAGTCGGACTTATGGTCACAATTGTAAACGGATGGCGGCGCGAGGCGGGACGGCGTGAGCGGCCGCCGCAGGCCGGGGCCCTGCCCGCTTTTCCTGCCAGAATGGATGATTTTCCCTGTGCCTGTTTCGCGAACCTTCTTATAATAGGAAAGCTTGATAGGAGGATAGGGCAACGCGGGGATGCGACCCGAGCGCCGACTCAAGCGCGGAATGGATGGCGGCCTTCGGGCCGCCTCTTGGTCACCCCGCCGCATCTAGCGACGGCCAAAATGGGGGTCAACACCCTGAGAGGGGGAAGCATTTTCCAATGAACCCTTCGGCCCGGCGCTTTACCTCACTCGGTGTATCCGGATGCTCGATTTCCGCCTTAGCGGAACACGGCAAGAGCAGTGTGAACGCGCCCTCGCGGCGCGGCCGCGGAATCTCGTCCACCGCCGGGTCCTCCGGCCCGCTCGTGCGATCAAGGACGTTGGCATCGACGAAGTTGTTGCCGTAGCGCGGGTCAAGCATGGAAAGACACCGTAGCACTCTTCATTTTGACCGGAATTGTCCCCCAGCGCCAAGGCTTGACGGACCCGTTGCTTTCCCGAGAGAGCATACAACTCATTTTGAAATTACCGCCAGACCGGATTCCCCCATTCCCTGTGCTACACCTAATCAATGGGGGCGGGATTTGTCTCCCGCGGACCTCAGCCGTGCCATCGCCGAGCAAGCCGTGTCCAACACCAAAATCTATGACGCGATCGTGGTAGGCTCCGGCGCGAGCGGCGGCTGGGCGGCCAAGGTCCTTACCGAAAAGGGCATGCAGGTGCTGATGCTCGAAGCGGGGCCGCCGCGCATCCCCACGCGCGACTTCACCGAGCATGTCTGGCCATACCGCATGCGGTGCCGCGGCTTTGGCGATCAAAAAACGCTGCTCGCTGAACAACCCGTGCAGCGGCTCTGCTACGCGTGCGACGAATACAGCCATCAGTTCTTCGTCGACGATCGCGAGCATCCTTATACCTTCCCGGCGGACAAGCCGTTCATGTGGATTCGCGGCCGACAAATCGGCGGCAAGACGTTTTGCTGGGCGCGCGTGAGCTACCGCTACAGTGATTTCGAATTCCAGGCGGCCGCGCGGGATGGCTATGGCGAGAACTGGCCGGTGACTTACAAGGAGATGGAACCCTATTACGACCGCGTGGAGCAGTACATCGGCGTAAGCGGATCGGCCGAGGGACTGCCGCAATTCCCGGACGGCAAGTTCCTGCCGCCCATGCGGCTTTCCTGCGGCGAGATCCAGGCGGGCAAGGCGATCGAGCAGCGCTTCGGTTGGCGGATTATTCCCGACCGCACCGCGAACCTGACGGAGCCGCACAACGGAAGGCCTGCTTGCCACTATTGCGACCAGTGCCAGCGCGGGTGCTACACGGCCTCGTACTTCAACAGTCCGTCGGTGACGCTTCCGGACGCGGCGCGCACCGGCCGATTCACGCTGGTGAGCGATGCCATCGTAAGCCACCTCGCCATGGACGACCGCGGCAAGGCCACGGGCGTGGTGTTCGTGGACCGGCAGACCCGCGCGGAGCGGGAAGCCCACGGCCGCACCGTGGTGTTGGCGGCCAGCGCATTGGAATCCCGCGCATTCTGCTGAACTCGCGCTCGCCGCGATTTCCGGAGGGCGTGGGCGCATCCTCGGGCGCGCTGGGCCATTACCTGATGGACCATTTCACCCTGGAGGATGGCGGCGGCCTGCTGCCCGCTTTGCGGTCCGCGCGGCGCGAACCGGTCGGACGTCCCGCCGGTTATATCGTGCCGAAATACGTGAATGCCGATGCGCGCTTCCGCGATAAGAATTTCCTGCGCGGTTACTATCTGGCCGGCGACAGCCAGCAGGAACTCTATGGACACGCTTTCGGCCTGCGCGGATTTGGCCGTGCGTTGCGCCGGCAAGTGAGCCGGGAGATACCATATCGCTTCGGCATCTACGCGCAGGGAGAGTGCCTGCCGCGTTACGAGAATTACGTGAAGCTGGACCCCGGCAAGACCGACGCGTGGGGAGTTCCCGTGCTGCACATCAGCGCCAGTTACGGAGAGAACGAGCACGCCATGGCGCGCGCGATGCACACCCGGTTGAGCGAGATCCTGGCCGCTGTCAAAGTCGAAGAAATGCAGGCGCCGTCGGAAAAACTGAGCCTGTTTGGAAAGAATATACATGAGTGCGGTACCGCGCGCATGGGAGACGATCCGAAGAAGAGCGTGGTGAACCGCTTCAACCAGGTGCATGACGCAAAAACTGTCTTAGTGACCGACGGCGCTTGTTTTGTAACGCAGGGATGCTATGAACCTACGTTGACCATCATGGCGGTCACCGTACGCGCCGCCGAGCACCTGGCCGACGAGTACCGGCGAGGGAACCTGTAATGGATGCGGAAGATCTGAGCAGGCGTGTATGGCTGCTGCGGCTGGGAGGCGGTGCGTTGCTGGCCGGATGCAGCGGTATCGATCTGGGAGCGGCGGATGGCGCGAAGCTCCCACCGGGTTTATACGAGCCTTCCATCGATCACCTGGCGCACGTCTTGAGGCCCGCGGCGAAAGATGTGAAGCCGTCCGTGCCGCTGTTCTTCGATGCGGCGGAGTATCGCCAGTTGCAAGCCCTGGTCGCGCGCATGCTGGGCGAAGATCCGAGGACGCCGCCGGTTCCGGAGATTACAGCTTGGATCGATTTGACGGTGTATGACGCGGCCGAGGTCCGGCGGGCGGCACGATCGCTCTCGGCGGAACACCGCGCGCTGGCCGTGGGATTCTACGGCGAAGCGGCGGTGCAGGAATTGGAGACACGCGACGTGCAGGAGATCTGCAGGGCCGGCCTGGCACGGTTGAACGGGGAACCATCGGTTTCGCTGGAGTCACTCGAAGCGAAAGGCGATGTGTTCATCGCCTGGCTCAGACATCGCGCGATCGAGGGCTTTTATACCTCGGAGGCAGGACTCAAGGAACTGGACTACAAGGGACACTCATTCTACAACGTTTCCCCGGGCTGCGATCGCTGATGGTATCGTTAAGGTCGTGCACAAACTTCCAATTGGGATATTGTTGGCGCTGGCGACGGTCACCGTAGGCGCGGCTGCGGCTACGCCCGAGGCCGCGTCGGCCAAGCGTGTCATCTACTACTATCAGACGCAGTACAATAACGGGACTTATGTCTCCTTATCTCCGATTTGGACCACCTTGAATCCATCGACAAGCAAGCCGTACGTCACCGACGTGATGGTGGCCGCATTTCACCTGGGTTACAACGCGAACGGTACGCCTTATATCCATCTCAACGATAATGTGCCGAGCGATCCGATGTTCACCACCATGTGGCAAGAGGTGGCCACGCTGCAAAGCTACGGCGTAACCGTGCGCATGATGTTAGGCGGCGCGGCGCAAGGCTCCTATGCGGATCTCTTCAGCCAATGGGCGACATTCTACCCCATCCTGCAGCAAACCCTGCAGCAGTACAAGCTGAACGGCATCGATCTGGATATCGAGGAGGATGTGTCGCTGGCACATGCCGAGGGGCTGATCGCCAGCCTCAGCGGGGACTTCGGTTCGCACTTTCTGATCACCATGTCGCCGGTGGCTTCGGCCCTGTGGGGCGGCGCGAATCTCTCCGGGTTCAGTTACTCGCAACTCTACCAGAGCTCCGCCGGCCCTAAGATCGCGTGGTTCAATGGCCAGTTTTACAGCGGTTTCGCCACGCTGGCGTCGGAAACGAATTATGAGCAAGCGATCAATGCCGGCTATCCGCCGGACAAGATCGTGGGCGGTATGATCGCCAACTCCGCCGATGGCAGCGGTTTCGTGAGCATAGGGACGGTGGCGAAAACCGTGAACGCGCTGGTGACCCAATATCCGACCTTCGGAGGCGTGGCGGCATGGGAGTATTTCAACGCCGAGCCGGGAGGCACCGCCGATCCGATCGAATGGGCGGTGGACATGGCGAAGGCGATGCAATAAGAGCTTGTCAGTAGGGCGCTGCCGCGTTGCGGTGCAGGCACGCTGTTCGCGCAAGGCACCCGATTGTGGAACGATTCGGGAGAAGCCGATCGCGGACGAGATGGGTAAGCTGCGCGGACTGGTGACCGAAGGCCATTTTCTCCAGCGATTGTGCGCAGACCGGCTCCATTGTAGCCTCTTCCGAGCATTTTTTTGCTTTCCAGGAACTCTAGCGGGATAGGCACGGTACTCGAACCTGGCGTTATGCCATCGATCTTGTGGCGCTTTGAGCGATTTCGTACCTAGGGAATTTCCCGGATGACCACCTTCGGTATACAATTGGTTTAGCCGAGAGGGGTAGCTCAAAATGGAAATCGCGGTTAAACGTAATCCAGCGCGACGTTCGGGCTGGAGTTGTGTTCGAGTTCGTGTGAGAAACTTTTGCTTTTGTGCGATTTTGATCGGTCTGTGCTCCACCAACCGTGCGGCTGCCCAGTGTTCCTCGGCTCCGACCGCCTACTCCGCGACATGCGCAAACATGCAGAGCTATATTAGTCCTTACAACACCACACTCGGTTCCCAGTGGCACGGATCGAAGGCGCCGACGGCGTTCGGCACCGAACTGCTCTCCGCCAACGATAACATCGGCCTCACCGGCATACTGTCGGCGGACGCGATGACCAGGGTGAACATGGAGTTGGACGGGCTGGCCAAGGTGGGTGTGCAAATGGTCACGACTGCCGTGTCGTTTCCTATCCTATACCAGCCGTTCTATACATCCACTGCCTGCACTTCCCCCTGCGACGCCCAAGACTATGCCACGGTGCTGACCTTCTATCAGAATGTGGTGGCGGCGGCCCGCCAGCGCGGCATGAAAGTGCTGATCGAGGCGTTTATAGTATTCCCGGACTATGTCTCAAATCTCGGGCTTCCCGAGCTGAACACCTACTTTCTCGGGCTTTCGGAGGCGCAGTTGACCGCCGGCCGCGCGCAGCAGGCGCAGATCGTCGCGCAGCAGCTCCAGCCCGATTGGATCAATCTGGGTTCGGAGCCGGATACCCTGTCCGAGCTAATGGGCCTGAAAGTCGAATATACGGCACAACAGTGGGCCACGGATATTGGCGCCATCGTCTCTACGGTTCGAGCCGCCGGGCCCGGCGTGGGAGCCACCAAGCTGCCGCTCCTCGGCGCCGGGTGCGGAGCCTGGCAGCAGAACGGGAGCGACTACGTCACCGCCTTGATGACCTCCGGCATCGACTACTTCGACATGCACACCTTTTCGGTCAATATGGGCTATCTGAACGCTGGTGAGACTTACATCGATATGGCGATCGCCGCAGGCAAAGGCGCGGCCATCTCGGAGGCGTGGGATCACAAGCTCACCGATGCCCAACTGCAGGGGCAAACCGAATTCGGTATTATCAATTTGCTGGCTGACGCCGAACCCTACAACGCTTACAGCTTCTGGGAGCCGCAAGATGCCCAGTTCTTGCAGGAGCTGATCGATTTGGCGTATTGGAAGCAGCTCTACTACGTGTCTCCCTTCGAGAGCGAATTATTCTTCGCCAATCTGGACTACACCCAATACTCCAGCTTGAGCTCGTCCGATCTGACCTCGCAAGAGGGTACCGCGGCGGGGGCTGCCTTGGCCGCCGGAACGCTTACGCCCCTTGGGAAATGGTATGGCGCCGCCATCAAAGCGGCCAATGCGTCCACGGTTTCGTCGGCCGGTGGCATTGCGCCGGTAGCGCCCGCCTCCCTCGTTAGCATCTACGGGTCCAACCTGGCCACCGCTCCGATGTCGGCCACCACTTTGCCGCTGCCGACGAACTTAGGCGGCACCAGCGCCTTCGTCACCGATTCTACAGGCGCCGAAACCTCGCTGCCATTGTTATTCGTGGGCCCCTCTCAGGTAAATGCCGTGATCCCGGCCGGCGCCAATACCGGGCCGGCGGTCATTACCATCAATGCGCCCTCGGGCGCCGTCACCAGTCCCGTGGTGCTCAACCCCACCGCGCCGACTCTGTTCAGCGCGAACCAAAGTGGTGGGGGGGTGGCTGCCGGCCAGTTGGTCACTAACAAATCGAGCGGCCAGGTGACGGTCGATATTTTCACATGCGCGGCTGGAAGCTGCACCGGCGTTCCTCTGGATGTGAGCGCCGGTAATACCGCGCTGGCGCTCTATGGCACCGGCATTCAGAATCGCGCCGCGCTTTCCGACGTGACCGTGACCATTGGCGCCCAGACACTCACCCCGTTCTTCGCCGGCCCTTCGGGATATTCCGGGGAGGATCAGGTCGACGTCTCGCTCCCGGCGAGCTTGGCCGGCGCCGGCACCGTCAATTTAACTGTTACGGTCGCCGGAACGGCGTCGAACGTGGTAACGGTAACATTCCAGTAGGGTGAGGCAGGCGGTTCGCCTGCCTCCGCTTTTGATTATAAACGGTAGGTTTCATACTTACTGCAACTACTTTGGTCCCCCCGCATACAATCCATCGCAATTCGATGTTAGTGAACGTGTTAACTAAAACGGAAAATCCCCGATAACTCCGCCGCGCCGCGCGACCCTCGCGCTAGTGGCGTGTTCAACCAGTTGTGAGAAACATACACATGAGACACTTTTACCTTTCCCTGATTTTGCTCTGTCTATTCACCGCCAACCGCGCTGCGGCCCAATGTCAGTCGGCTCCGGCCGCATATTCCGCGACGTGCACGGATATGGAGAGCTACATTAGTCCTTTCAATGCCACCATCGCTTCCCAATGGAAGGGCGCCAAACCGTCGTCGGCATTCGGCACGGAACTATTGTCCGCTAACAGTAACATCAGCCTTACGGGCATCCTGTCGGCTCAGGCTTTAACCAGGGTCCAGGGGGAGTTGGACGGCTTGTCCAGGCTTGGCGTTCAATTCGTCACTGTGGGCTTGTCGTTTCCCATCCTGTATCAACCGTTCTTCACATACAACAACGATCCGCAAGACTATGCGTCGGTGCTCGCGTTCTATCAGGGCGTGATGTCGGCGATCCGCCAGCACGGTATGAAGGTGCTGATCGAGACAACCGTAGTATTTCCGGACTATGCGACCGATCTGCCGCTGAAGGCCTATTACGCCTCGCTTTCGAGTGCGGAATTCACCGCCGGGCGCGCGCAAACGGCGCAGATCGTAGCGCAGCAATTGAAGCCGGATTGGCTGAATCTGGGCTCCGAGCCGGATACCATATCCGAGTTGATCGGACTCTCCGCCGAATACACGCCGGCGGAGTGGGCCGCACAGATTTCCACGATAGTCAGTCAGTTGCGCAGCGCCGGAATTAACGGCACGCCGCTGATCGGCGCGGGCTGCGGAGCTTGGCAGCAGGACGGCAGCGACTATGTCTCGGCCCTGATGTCCACCGGCATCGACCACTTTGACATGCATACCTTCTCCGTCGACGCGGGCATGCTCAACGATGCCGTGAATTACATCGATATGGCCACCGCGGCGGGCAAACCGTCCGCCATCTCGGAACTGTGGGATCACAAGATGACCGCCGCCCAACTGCAAGGGCTCAGCGAGTATGGCATCATCGATTTGCTGGCCACCGTCGAGCCTTACAACGATTACAGCTTCTGGGCCCCCCAGGATGCCGAGTTCCTGCAGCAGATTATCGATCTGGCGTATTGGAAGCAACTCGAATACGCGTCTCCCTTTGAGAGCGAGTTATTCTTCGCCAACGTGGACTACAACCAGTACGGCAGCTTGAGCGGAACAGCTCTAACCATCCAGGAGACGTCCCAGGAGGGCGCCGCTTTGACCGATGGCACGCTCACGCCGCTTGGTAAATGGTATGCCGCCGCCATTAAGGCCGGCAGTGCGGCGACCGTTTCGTCCGCTGGCGGCATTGCGCCCGTCGCACCCGGTTCGCTGGTGAGCATTTATGGCTCCAACCTGGCCGCCGCGGAGGTATCGGCGACTTCGCAGCCGCTGCCGAATTCCCTGGGCGGGACCAGCGCGCTCGTAACGGATTCGAGCGGAGTTCAAACCCAGTTGCCATTGATCTTCGCCGGGCCTACGCAAATCAATGCCGTGATCCCGGCGAGCGCCAGCATGGGCCCGGCCGTCGTCACCATCAACACGCCATCGGGCGCTGTAACCAGTCCCGTAGATCTAAACCCGGTGGCGCCTACCTTGTACGCGGCGAACCAAAATGGTACGGGCGTGGCCGCGGCGGAGTTGGTCACCAATGGATCGAATGGCCAGCAAACGGTCGTCACCACATTCGATAAAGGCTGTACGCCCGGAGACTGCACAGCCGTGGCTATCAATGTGGGGTCCGGCAGCGCGCTGGTGTTGTTCGGCACCGGCATTCAGGGCCGCGCCGCCCTTTCCGACGTGACCGTCAATATCGGAAGCCAGACATTGACGCCGTTCTACGCCGGAGCGGCGCCCAACTTTACCGGGCTGGACCAGGTCAACGTCATGCTGCCCGCGAGCCTGGCCGGAACCGGAACTGTCAACGTCTCGGTTACCGTCTCCGGAATTCAGTCGAACGTGGTAACAGTGACGTTCTAATACAGCGAGTCGTCGAGACTCGTGGGGCAGGCGGATTCGCCTGCCCCTTTCTTATGCCGTCTTGACCAACTCTACTTCCAGCGAGATCTCCACCTCGTCCCCCACCATCACGCCTCCGCCTTCGAGTATCGGATTGTAGGTCAGGCCGAAGTCCTTGCGGCTGATCTTGCCGATCGCCTCGGCGCCCCGCCGCGTATAGCCCCAGGGATCCTTGATTTCAGGGGTCGGACCGGTCACGTAGAGCACCACTTGGCGCGTCTCGCCGCGAATCGTAAGATCGCCCGTCACATTGTAGGCTTCCGGCCCGTCCGCCTCGATCTTCGTCGATTGGAACTTGATCGCGGGATATTTCGCCGCATCCAGGAAGTCCGCACTCTTCAGGTGCTTGTCCCGGTCGGGCTCGCGCGTGTTAATCGAATTGACATCGATCTCGGCGGTGACGCTCGAGGCGCCCGGGTCGGCAGGGTCTGCCTTCACCGTGCCGCTGATCTTGCTGAACTCCCCCCGCACATTGGCGATCATCAGGTGCCGAACCTTGAAATGCGCGCTGGAATGCGCGGGCTCGATCGTGTAGGTGGCGGCCGTGGGGCTGGCCGCTGGCGTAGAACTCATGAAGAATCTCCTCTCCATACTGATGCTAACTCTTTCCCCCCGGACTCACACTTCCCGCGCCGGCCCTGCGTGTTTGACGGTACGCTCCCTGGACGCGATACTAAGGAGATGCCGCCTTCCACACTCGCGCCCGCCCTGCGTGTCCGCAACCTGCGCAAGACGTTTAAAGATGTGGTGGCCGTGGACGGTCTCGAACTGGAGGTGCGCACGGGCGAGTGCTTTGGCCTGTTGGGCCCCAACGGCGCCGGGAAGACCACCACCATCGAGATATGCGAGGGTTTGACCGACCCCGATTCGGGCGATGTGGAGTTGTTGGGGATGCGCTGGAAATCGCACGCGACGGAGTTGCGTCAGCGCTTGGGGATTCAGCTTCAGGAAACCCAGCTCGCCGACAAGGTCACCGTAATCGAAACCATCCGCCTGTTCAGCAGCTTCTTCCGGCACGGTCCGCCGCCGGCCGAAGTGATTGCACTGGTGCAGCTCGAGGAGAAGTTGAACGCGCGCGTGGGCGGCCTCTCCGGAGGGCAGAAACAGCGCCTGGCGCTGGCTTGCGCGCTGGTAGGCGATCCGGATTTTTTGTTTCTGGACGAGCCTACCACCGGCCTCGATCCGCAGGCCCGTCGCCAGCTTTGGGAATTGATCGAACGGTTCAAACTGCAGGGGCGTACCATTCTGTTGACCACGCACTACATGGACGAGGCGGAACAGCTTTGCGGCCGCGTGGCGATCATGGATCACGGGAAAGTGATCGCGCTGGGCACGCCGCGCGAGTTGATCGCCTCGATCGGGGTGGAGCATATGGTGGAGTTTTCGGCGGGAAGCGCGGCGCGGGCGCTGGAGATTCCGGCGCTGCGGCGGCTGGAGGGCGTACGGGAGGTACGCGCGGAAAACGGCACGGTGCAAATGCAGGTGACCGCCTTGCATCGCGCCGTGCCTGCGCTGCTCGAAGAGTTGCAGCGCCAGGGCGTTCCACTCACCGAGCTGCGCACGCATTCGGCTACTTTGGAGGACGTCTTCGTCACATTAACGGGACGGCATTTGCGCGATGAGTGACATTTATGAGTGACACAACGGCGGTTCCCGATGTTCGCCCGAAAGACGTGGCGGAGCGCGCGCTGCGCCCAGCGCTCCGCGAGAGATCACCGGAGGACCATGCGCTGGTGCAGTTGACCCTCACCCGCTTCCGGGAGTTTCTGCGCGAGCCCGAAGCGCTCTTCTGGGTCTTCATCTTCCCCATTCTGCTGGCGGCGGGACTGGGCTTGGCGTTTCGCAACCGGCCGGCGGACGTGCTTAAGATCGCCACGGTCACGCCGGAGCTGGCGCGATCGCTGCGCCAGGACAAGCTGCTCGACGTGCAGCAGTTGTCCGCGCCAGCCGCCGAGGAGGCGCTGCGCACGGGTAAGGTCGCGCTGCTGGCCGAGCCGGGGCAGGATGGCGCGGTGGTGTACCGTTACGACGACACCAATCCCGAAGGGCGCGCTGCGCGCATGCTGGCGGATCGCGCCGTCGAGCGCGCCGCGGGCCGCGTCGATCCTGTGGCGTCCAGTGACCGGCTGATGCGCGAGCCGGGATCCCGCTATATCGATTTCCTGATTCCCGGCTTGTTGGGCATGAACCTGATGGGCAGCGCCA
>Ga0209333_1000660_pt1 | contig 18280 bp, 15 predicted proteins | sample BlaSpr_A8_OM2_O3_FD_187982 | JGI IMG/M metagenome (GOLD analysis project Ga0209333, IMG submission 187982) | Forest soil microbial communities from Thunder Bay, Ontario, Canada - Black Spruce, Ontario site 2_A8_OM2_O3 (SPAdes) (version 2) | ecosystem: Environmental > Terrestrial > Soil > Boreal... | reverse complement strand
GCTCGCCGGTGGACCAGATCCTGCTGTTTTGTTACCATTACGATCCGGCCACCGGCAAATACGGCGCCATCGCCATGAACATGGTGCGTTTTGCCGGCGCCATTTTCGTCCTGATTTGCGGCACGTTCCTGTTCTTCGCATGGCGCCGCGACTGGCGTAGAGATCGCCGCATCTTGAGGCAGGCAAGATAATTCATGGGATCCGATCTACCCCTATTCCCGGTGCAGGCATCCAGCGTGGCTGCCAGTGTGGACCATCTGGTCTATTTCCTGCTGGCCGTGGCGGTCTTTTTCTCCGTGGGTATCTTTCTCACCATCTTCTACTTCGCGGTGCGCTACCGGAGGCGGTCGGAGTCGGAGTTGCCGGTTGCGGCGGAGGGCGCCATGAGTCTGGAGATCCTCTGGAGCGTCATCCCATTCGGTCTCACAATGATCATGTTCGTATGGGGCGCCGACGTGTTCTTTACGATTTCGCGCCCGCCGGACGACGCGCAACAAATATATGTTATCGGCAAACAATGGATGTGGAAGATACAGCACATGGAGGGGCAGCGCGAGATTAACGAGCTGCATATCCCCGTCGGTCAGGCCGTCAAACTCAGCATGACTTCGGAAGACGTGATCCACGACTTTTTTGTGCCAGCCTTCCGCGCAAAGGCCGATGTGTTGCCGGGGCGTTATACTACTGTCTGGTTCAAACCCACGCGGCCCGGCAAGTACCACTTATTCTGCTCGCAGTATTGCGGCACTAATCATTATGCAATGGTTGGCTGGGTTTATGTCATGGAACCCCAGGACTATCAGGTATGGCTGAGCGGCGGCGCGACGGGATCGCTGGCATCCAGCGGAGAGAAGCTGTTCCAAACTTTCGCTTGCGCGAACTGTCACCACCTGAGTGGATCGCCGGGCCGAGGTCCGGATCTGCGAAACCTTTACGGCACCGAGGTGGAGCTCGCCGACGGCGCACACATCAAATTCGACGAAGACTACATCCGGGAGTCGATTTTGAATCCCTCGGCTAAAATTGTCAAGGGCTATCAGCCGATCATGCCAACGTTCCAGGGACTGGTAACGGAGGAGAATGTGCTGCAACTGATCGAGTACATCAAGTCATTGACGCCGAAGGAGACCCGGCCGCCGGCCGGCGCGGCGGCACCCGCGACGAACCGGAAATCCGCTAAAAAATAAGACTATGATCACCGAAGCGGTACAAGAGCGCGAAACTTACCTCAATGCGAGTTATGGCATCAAGTCCTGGCTGCTGACCAAGGACCACAAGCGCATCGGTCTGTTATATCTGCACACTATTACGTTTTTCTTCTTTCTGGGCGGCATTTTTGCTACGCTGATCCGGCTGGAGCTGCTGACTCCCAAGGGCAGTCTGGTGTCCGCGGATACTTACAGCAAGCTGTTCACGCTGCATGGCGTGATCATGATCTTCTTCTTCTTGATACCCTCGATCCCCGCCACGCTGGGAAATTTCTTCCTGCCCATGATGATAGGTGCCAAGGATCTGGCGTTCCCGCGGATCAATTTGCTGAGTTGGTATCTGCTGGTGATTGGCGGGTGCTTTGCACTGTACGCCATGCTGGCCGGCGGAGTGGATACCGGATGGACATTCTACGTCCCTTACAGCACAAATTATTCCAATACCTATGTAATCGCTACCGGCCTGGGTATCTTCATCGCCGGATTTTCCTCGATTCTCACTGGGCTGAACTTCATTGTAACAGTGCATCGCATGCGGGCGCCGGGAATGACATGGTTCCGGCTGCCTCTGTTTGTATGGTCCAACTACGCAACGGCCCTGATTCAAGTATTAGGCACTCCGGTAATCGCCATCACGCTGGTACTGCTGATAGGCGAAAGGACGCTTCACATCGGTATTTTCGACCCAGCGCGCGGCGGCGATCCCGTGCTGTTTCAACACCTGTTTTGGTTCTACTCGCATCCCGCGGTCTATATCATGGTTTTGCCGGCTCTGGGAGTAATCAGCGAATTGGTGTCGGTCTTTTCCAAGAAGCCGGTCTTCGGATATAAAGTGGTTGCGTTTTCGAGCGTGGCCATCGCGGTGCTCGGCTTTCTGGTTTGGGGCCATCACATGTTTGTGTCCGGCCAGTCCGTATACGCCGGCCTGGTATTCTCTTTCCTAAGCTACTTCGTCGCCATTCCGTCAGCCATCAAAGTGTTCAACTGGACGGCCACGCTGCATAAGGGGTCCATATCCTATGCAACCCCCATGCTATACGCATTCGGTTTTATCGGCCTGTTCACCGTGGGCGGACTGACCGGCTTGTTTGTGGCGTGCCTGGGCGTGGATGTCCATGTTCATGACACGTACTTCGTGGTTGCCCATTTCCATTACATTATGGTGGGCGGCACGATTATGGCTTATCTGGGCGGCCTGCATTATTGGTGGCCCAAGATGTCCGGCCGCATGTATCCCGAGGGCTGGGCGAAGCTCTCCGCCCTCGTTATCTATTTAGGTTTCAATCTGACATTTTTTCCGCAATTCATTTTGGGATACTTGGGCATGCCACGGCGCTACTGGACCTACCCGGATGAGTTTCAGGTGCTGCATGTCATGTCTACCGCGGGCGCGTCGGTGCTGGCGGTCGGGTATCTAATGCCCCTGATCTACTTTATGTGGTCGTTGCGGTATGGACCCATTGCCGGACCGAACCCGTGGGGCGCGACCGGCCTGGAATGGCGGACGGCTTCGCCCCCGCCCGCTCACAATTTCGAAGAGACGCCGATCGTCACGACGGAGGCTTACGATTACGCCGCCCTGGCCGCGATGGAGGAGGCCAAAGTTGGATAGTCACATCGAGGTCCCGGAACTGCAGGAACAGTTTGAAACGCCGGCGCAGCAGAAGGAAGTTTCCACGCTGGGAATGTGGATCTTCCTGGTTACGGAGGTCATGTTCTTCGGCGGTTTGTTCCTGGCTTATTCGGTCTATCGAAGAACGTTCGCGACTGTATTCGGAGCAGCTAGTAACACGATGGACGTATGGCTTGGCGCGGCTAACACGGCTGTGTTGATATGCAGCAGTTTCACGATGGTGCTTGCGGTACGCGCGGCGCAGGTGGGCAGCCGAAAGGCCCTGATCGTGTTTCTGATCCTGACGATCCTATTCGGCGGAGTCTTCCTGGGCATCAAGGGCATTGAATGGGACACGAAATTCGCGGAGCATCACGTGCCTGGACCTACGTTCCACCTGGAAGACGTTCCGCCAGGCGACCAAGGGCCGGCCCAACTGTTTTTCTCGTTGTATTTCACCATGACCGGCCTGCATGCCCTGCACATGGTGATCGGAGAGGGCCTCATGTTGTTCCTGCTGTGGCACGCGTACAAGGGCAAATACACTCCGTCATATTACACTCCGGTGGACATCGGCGGCCTATACTGGCACTTTGTCGATATCATCTGGATTTTCCTGTTCCCGTTGCTTTATTTGATAGCGCGTCATCAACACTAATATGCATGAACACGTGGATTCGATCAAAAGCTACACGCTGGTTTTTGTATCGCTCTTGATTTTGACAGCGGCCACGACACTGGTGGCCACAATCGACCTGGGAGCGCTCAATGTCGTCATGGCCCTGTTCATCGCGGTGGTGAAGATGCTGCTGGTGGCTCTATTCTTCATGCACCTCCGTCACAGCACCATCCTGACCAAGGTGGTCGTAGGCGGCGGGATGTTGTGGCTGGGCATCCTTCTGGTGTTCAGCTTGGCCGACTTCGTAACCCGCGGTTGGCTGCCGGTACCCGGGAAGTAGGCGCCCCCGACCTGCTAAAATCGAATTGAATGCGGGGCATGGGCGCGTAGCTCAGGCGGATAGAGCATCTGCCTTCTAAGCAGGGGGTCGCCGGTTCGAGTCCGGCCGCGCCTACCAATATTTTCAATCAGATACAGCCGGAATCGCCCGACACAAGGCGACTTCCCAATACCAACCCAGCCCAATGTCCGGATTCCCGACATCGGGCGCTTAGACTCAAGTCCGCGGAATTGCTAAGCCGATCACGTTCTTGTCGGCCAGGGTGAGACCTCGGTCCCAACGTTTTGTGCTAGCATGCATGGCATCCCTTAAAGGAGAGTCCAATGTGTTATCTCACAACGTCGCTCTCGTTTGTGCTGGCATGCGCTTCGAGCGTGATCGTGGCTTGCGCTCAGTCTCAGACAACGCCTGGCCCGGAAGTGAAGAAACTGGCAGTAATGGTCGGCAAGTTCACTGTCGAAGACGAAGTGAAAGCCGGGGCAATGGGGCCGAAGTCGCCAGCGACGAAATTCAGTGGCACTGACGATTGCAGATGGACGGCGGGCGGCTTCGCTGTGATTTGCGAGGCAGCACTCCTTGGACCCGGCAGGAAATACTCGGAGGCTTCCTTCGTCTACTACGATCCGACCTCCAAGACATACCGATACCACGCAGTCGACAGTTCAGGAGGAGTAGAAAACAAGACTGGTACCGTGAGCGGCGACGTATGGACCTGGCTTGGGGAGAGCATTTTTGGCGGGAAGATGTATCACACCCGGTACATCATGAAGGTTGTTTCAGCGGACTCCTACCAATACACCGACGAGTCGGGCGAAACCGAGAACTCCATGAAGGTGTTCGTGAGCGGGAGGGAGACTCGCGTCGCGGCCACCAAGCCCGCGACATCGAAACCGGCGCAGTGACGGTGTTTCACGCATGATCTCCGGTGGCTAATCGGGAGTTAAGGGCGATAAGGGCGTTCGTCGGCACTGACTAAACCCGTATACAGGACTCTTTCCGGTGCAACGCAGCCATGCTACCCTCTGTGTTCGGTTCCAAACCTCACCAAATAGACTGCGCAACAGGAGAAGAGAACGCATGACAAGTATCCCCGGATCGTAGGGCCGGCCGTTCCGGGGGAGGCAATGCCTTGACGGGCGGCGGCCGCGTTGTCCTGCGCAAGGGCAGCGACCGGGTGGAGACCTGTGAACAGGAGGGCAGATGCCACAACTACTTGCTGCAAGCGACTACGAAGCCATCTCCGCACGTCTCCTTCGACGGCCCAGCCTTGAAATTCGATTTTCCAGAAGTGCGGATCGGCGTCGCCGAATACGAGGAAGGCCGGTTTTGAAGGATCAGGACCGGGGAACGCCCCTGCATCCGCAGATGGCGGCTTAGGGCGGATCGTCGGGCACTCGGAGAATGGCCGAGACCACGGCTCGGCCGCGTGATCGCCGTTCCTGTCGCGAAATCCCCTTCTGACCACCGGCCGGGCTCCGCGTTCCGAACAATGTTTCGGATCAATCCCTGGGTCAGCGTTTCCCTAAGAGTTGTGTTACCGAACTGCTGGAGCCCTACACTACCAAGAAACTTAGTAGAGACTGTAGATGATTTTGTAGCTGTTCAAAGCCTTCTTCTTCAACAGGGTTCAACGAGCCTCAACACACCGCGCGTATCTCATTGAAAGCTGAACACCAGAAAACAAGGTACTTGCGAAGCGTTACATCCACCGCCTTCTAAGCAGGGGGTCGTGGGTTCGAGTCCGGCCGCGCCTACCAATGTTTTCAATCAGGTACGTTTGAGAGTGCCGACCCTCCGCAATTGCGGCAGAGGGTCGCTGTCTCAAAGTCTTTACCAAGGGTTCAATCCAGAGTGGCGAGGGCCGCCAGACGTCAAGGGCGGCCTCTGTCATCCCGCCACAGTGGCGGAATGTTATGGGCCGCTCAGTGTTGGTCTAGCAGGCCAACCCAGAGGCGACTTCGCGGCCAGATCGCCTCAGTTGGGCTGATTGGGCGTTGTGCCGATCAGCCGCGCGGATCCCGACGGGGGCTGGCACAGAAGCCAAAACGCCTTTCCGATATACTGAAGCAAGGCCCACGGCCCAAGGAATTCCTAGACTGCAACGCATTGCCATAGCGGGTGCTACCGGCTATATCGGCGGGAGACTTGTGCGGCAGTTGCTCGCTTCCGGCTATGCGGTGCGATGCCTCGTGCGCTCTCCGGCGAAGTTGGAAGGCCGCGCTTGGGCCTTAGACTCCCGCGTTGAGATTCGTAGAACCGACCTCGCCGACGCGCCATCGCTGAAGCGTGAGTTGGAAGCGTGTGGCGCGGCGTTTTACCTGGTGCACTCGATGATGTCGGCCGGCGACGAGTATGCGCAACGCGACCGGCAACTCGCCCTAGCGTTTGGACGGGCTGCCCACGACGCCCGAGTGGGGCGCATCGTTTACCTTGGCGGTCTGGGTGAAACCGGTTCGCACCTAAGCAAGCATCTGTCTTCGCGCCGTGACGTGGAGGGGGCGCTTGCCTCTGCGGGAGTGCCGGTCACGGTGCTGCGCGCCGCTATGATCATCGGCTCCGGCTCGGCGTCTTTCGAAATTCTGCGGTATCTCGTCGAGCGGTTGCCAGTCATGATCACACCGAAGTGGGTGAGCACTCGGTGCCAGCCAATCGCGGTCCAAAACGTGATCACGTACCTGGTCGGCGTGCTAGCCGTCCCAGAAACCACCGGTGGCGTTTTCGACATCGGTGGGTCTGAAGTGCTGTGCTACAGCGACATCATTCGCCTCATGTCGGAAGAACTCGGTCTTTCCCGACGCTGGCTCATACCGGTTCCAGTCCTGACGCCTCGCTTGAGTTCTTATTGGATTCATCTCGTGACTCCATTGAGCCACAAGATCGCGATACCGCTGGCCGAAGGGCTAAAGAACCCGGTCGTGTGCCGTGATGACCGGATCACGCGTTTGGTCCCGCAGAAGCTGTTGAACGTTCGCGAGGCTATCCGCGCCGCACTCAGTCAAGTTACGGCACGTCAGGTGGAGACGAACTGGTCGATGGCTGGCCCGATGCCCGGCGATCCGGATTGGTCTGGTGGCACAGTCTTTCGCGACACCCGCGAAGTTGCCATCGACGCGCCGGCCGGGGCAGTATTCCGCGCCGTATGTCGGATAGGCGGGCAGCGTGGCTGGCATGGCGCCAATTGGCTCTGGATCGTCCGTGGCTGGGTGGATCGGCTGGCTGGAGGCCCTGGATTGCGCCGCGGCCGCCGTGATCCCGAGGACCTCAGCTACGGCGAGGCGCTCGACTTCTGGCGCGTCGTCGGCTTGGAGCCAGACCGTTGCGTCTCGTTACGAGCCGAAATGCGATTACCGGGGGAAGCGTTGCTCGAATTCCGAATAGAGCCACGTAACAAAGGCCAATGCATCCTCCACCAGACAGCTTTGTTCCGGCCCCGCGGGCTGCTCGGTTTGATCTACTGGTACGCGGTGCTCCCGTTCCATCACCTTGTGTTCCGCGGGATGCTGGCTGGTATCCAGCGCGACGCCGTTCAGATCGCTCTGCTGCCCCAGCCATGACCCTCGCCCCACCGCTGACGGCGGAACCCTGCACGCCTGTTGCGAAACCCCTTCCTACCACAGACCGGGCTCGGCGTTCCCAACAATGTTGGCTTTACGGAACCGCTGGAGCTTCCAGCTACGAAGAAATTAGTAGAGACTGTAGATGATCTTGTAGCTGTTCAAAGCCCTCTGGTTCAACAAGGCTCAACAGGCATCAACAGATGGCCGCAATTCATTGAAATCTAAAACTTTGAAAATAGGGCACTTGCGAAACGTGGCATCTGCCGCCTTCTAAGCAGCGGTCGTGGGTTTGAGTCCCGCCGCGCCTACCAATGTTTTCAAGGGTCTAAGCGAGAATCTGACGGAACGGACACTCTTACGCAGCTTGCTTCACCCGCTGAACCGCGAGGAACCGACGTTGACCGCCATCCGCTTGGCCGATCATGCTGCGATTTCCCCCTTCTGCCCGGGATATCGGCTCTATAAGCAGGAGGTCGACGGAGAGCACAGGCATCTGAAGTTGTGGATCAGAAGGAGCGCCTTTCGACGTTGGTGCGGTGGAACGCGCCGATCGTGCGCGCTTACTACCTCAAAGAAGGTTTCCAAATGTTCTGGGATTACCAACAGCCCAAGCGGCCCAGTACCACTTAGAGAAATGGATGCGCTCGTCCATGCGCTCGCGGCTGAATCCGTTCCAGGAATTCGTGCGCATGCTGCGCGGACATCTCGATGGGATTCTGGCATGGACCAAGCGCCGCATATCCAGTGGCGCCGTCGAGGGAATCAAACAACAAGATCAAGTCCATCAGCCATCGGCCCTTCGTGTTCCGCACCGCCGAGCACTTCATCGCAGCCATCTATCGCTGCTACGCTCGCCTGCCGCTGCCCGTCGAACGCTAATTACACTTTGGGACGGCAGCCGGACTAAGCCTGGTCCGAAAACCTCCACTCCTCTCCGCCGGAGCCGTTATCGCCGTTTTATCATGGTGGTGACGATATGGACCTGGATTGGCAGGTATGTTCGCGCGCCCGGCTCTCGCGGGATGCCCGTTTCGATGGCAAATTTTTCATCGGCGTCCTTACCAGCAGGGTCTATTGCCGGTCGATTTGTCCCGCGCCAACTGCTAAGGAGAAGAATGTCCGCTATTATCCAACCGCGGCCGCGGCCGCCGAGGCGGGTTTTCGCCCTTGTCTGCGCTGCCGGCCGGAATGCTCTCCGGGAACTCCTGCTTGGCTGGGAACTCCCAGCACCGTATCGCGAGCTTTGCGGCTGATCGCAGCGAGCGGCTTGACGGACGGCGGCGTCGAGGTTCTCGCGGAACGTCTGGGAGTGGGCTCACGCCACCTGCGCCGCTTGTTTCTGCAACACTTGGGAGCGACGCCCAGCGCGGTGGCTCAGACTCGGCGTCTGGATTTCGCAAAGAAGCTTATCGACGAGACAACTCTGCCGATGGGTGAAGTCGCGTTGGCCGCGGGCTTCGGATGCGTGCGGCGGTTCAATGCCGCGATTCGCACGGTCTATCGCCGCACCCCGACGCAAATTCGTCGCCTCTCGCGGCAAACCGGCGCTCCATCGGAGCATGAGTACTTCTTCCGCCTTCGCTTCCGGCCGCCTTATGACTGGAATGGCATGCTCGGGTTTCTGGCGCCTCGGGCAACGCCCGGAGTGGAAGCGGTGTCCGCCACTTACCGCCGGACGATTTCCTTGAATGGCGGTCACGGTTGGTTGGAGGTCTCGCTCGACGCGGGAACTGACGGCCTCGCAGTGCGGGTTCAGTTCGGCGATCCGCGATGGCTCTACTCGATCGTCGAGCGCGTTCGGGCAATGTTCGACTTGAATGCGGATTGGGCGGCCATCGCGCAAGGCCTGGCAGCGGATCGGCCGCTGGCTGCGCTGCTGCAGGCAAATCCGGGGCTGCGTGTGCCGGGCTGCTGGAACGGTTTCGAGCTGGCGGTACGCGCAATTCTCGGCCAACAGGTAACCGTGAAGGGCGCCACTACCCTGGCGGGAAGATTGGCGAGCACGCTGGGGCAGCCATTTGCCGCGCCAGGCGGTCTTACCCATATCTTCCCGCCGCCCGAAGTTCTCGCCGACGCCAACCTTGCGGGACTGGGTCTGACAAACGCACGCTCCGACACTATTCGCGCTCTCGCCCGCGCGGTTTGCGATGGCCGGATCGGCTTCGAGGGCGTCGCCGATACCGAAGATTTCATGGCCCGGATGTGTGCAATTCCCGGCATTGGAAAGTGGACCGCACAATATGTGGCGATGCGGGCGCTGGGCGAGCCCGATGCGTTCCCCTACGGCGATCTCGGCCTCCTGCGCGCCCTGACCTTGGAAAATTCTCGCGATCTGGAGCGGCGTGCCGAGGCTTGGCGGCCCTGGCGGGCGTACGCTTCCATGTACCTTTGGTCGACCGGCCACGAAAGCCAAGCAGCCGCTGCAACGCTTCTTTAGGCCGGATCGGCTGTGCCGGGGCCTGGCACCGACTTCAGTCTGGGGATGCGGCTCTCGGCGGGCGGCAGCGGCGGGAAATCGGTGTAAGGTCCCGACTGATACCAGTATGCTACCGAAAAGTAGTTATCGGCGCGGTGGTTTGCGTGGCCGTGCTCAATGGTGTACTTGAGATACTTGGTGAACGTGATGGGATTGTCGGCGTGCCAGCGGTACAGGCAATAGCGGCCTCCCGGACGCTCGCCACTGACGATGAACGGCGCCCCATTATAAAGGTGCGCAAACGGGACGGCGGTATCCCGGCCGCCAAAGTCCCATGCGCCGTTGAAGTAATCCTCCGTGCCGGTGCCTGTGATCAGGGGCTGGTTTTCGTCGTCCACGAAAACCATTTCGTCGCCTTCGCCCATCCAGTAATCCTGATTCTGCAAGACACCCAAAGTCACTCCCATCAGGTGCCCGCGCCCGCGCGTCTCCGCGAAGACGTAGTTATCCTTGCCGTCGAGATTCTTGAGCTTGTCGGCGTCGCCATTATGCCGCCAATCGTTGGTGGTGGGCTTGTTCGGCGCAGCCTGCCGGTATTGCGCGTGGAAGTAGAGCACCTCGTCCGGCAGCGCGGGCACCATCTGATAATCGATATTGGAGTAGAATGCAAACACTTGGCCCGCGCTTTCGTTGGTGGCGGTGATGCGGGCCGACTTGCGGAAGGGCATGGCGAAGTAACAGTTCAAGGCCTTCACCGAGGAGCAATTTAGGAACGCCGACTGATACACGAAGTACTGCCCCAGATTCAATCCGAATAGATCGCCTACGGGCACTTCCACGCTGGGTTTGGCTTGGCCATCCCAGTATATGCGGATCACGATCTCCTTCAGGTGATCGGAGCTGCCCGCGGCGATGGTGAACCAGATATGGGTGATGACGCCGGGGCCTTCGGAGGCGAAGATCTCGCGCGTGGCGCCCGGCTGGATGGGCCACGAGTCGGCATTGCCACCGGTGCGGTCGAAGCTGGATTGCTTCAGCGAACGGTAATTCTGCGCGCGCGCGTAACGCGGCAGGAATGGGTAATCGCCGGCGGCCCTCTGGCCTGTTTGAGCGGTGGCGGACGATGCGGCAGCCGACAGGCCCGCGAATCCTGCCAGACGTTGGAGGAATCCGCGGCGCGGCGGAAGTTCGCATGACATAAGCCGGATTATAGCGCAGGGACGCGCCAACCGTGCCACTCTCGCGGCAGCGGGCGTGACGCGTCCCTCGACCAGGCTACTGATTCAAGATTACAGACTTGCGGGCCGCGCGGGTATCCTGTCCACAGAGTATTTTCAGCCCGCCCTGGCGCCAAATCTACCGAATGGACGGTATATGATCGAAGAAGCCAGACTGATACCTTACCTATGGGACCTGAGGACACCAAAGACGCCGTGGTTTTCAAACGGAGCGTGCAGCCTCTACAGTGGGGAGCGCAAGTTGTGCTGCTGGCCAGCTTTGGCGGCATGCTGGGACTGATGCTGTTCGCCGGCATCGACTCGCTGCGCGCGTTGCGCCAGGTGCAGTCGCGCAATGTCCAGATCCGCCAGACCTTCCTGCTGCGCAATCGCGCTCTGGAGGAGATCCGCTCGGCGCTCTATCAATCGGGCACGTTCACCCGCGATTATCTGCTGGAACGCGATGCCGATCGCGCGGAGACCTATCGTGCCAGCCTGCAGACCGTACGCGGAGAAATGGATGCCGCCCTGGAACGCTACTCCCGCTCGCTGGATGCCGGCGAAGAAGCGCCGTTTCAGTCTCTCGAAAACCGCATTGCGGATTACTGGAAACTGCTCGATCCCATATTCCATTGGGACGCGGGCGAAAAGCTGGCCCGCAGCGATGCCTTCATGCACGAGGAACTCTTCCCGCGGCGCGCCACCACGTTGGAGATTGCCGACCGCATCGCCAGCGTCAACGAGCAGGAACTCAACAACGGCGACGAGCGGCTGAAGGACATTTTCGACCGGTTTCGCTTCAGGCTGGGCTTGATGCTGGCCATCACGTTGGGAGTGGGTGTGCTGCTGGCGCTGGCCACCACCCGCCACATCCTGCACCTGGCACGGGACGCCGACTTACGCTACCGGCAGGCGGCTCTGGCGCAGGCCAAGCTGAAAGAGCTTTCCGCGCGCCTGGTGGAGGCGCAGGAGCAGGAACGCCGCGCCATCTCCCGCGAGCTGCACGATGAAGTGGGCCAGTCGCTGAGCGCGCTTTTGATGGAGCTTGGCAATCTGGGCGCCGTCGCACCCGGCGATGCCGAATTGCGCAGCCATGTGGAGTCCATCCGCAAATTGGCGGAGGGCAGCGTGAACGTGGTGCGGAACATGGCGCTGTTGCTGCGCCCCTCCATGCTGGACGATCTGGGCCTGGTACCCGCCTTGCAATGGCAGGCGCGCGAGCTTTCCAAACGCACCGGGTTGGCTGTCACGGTGGATGCCGAAGGCGTGGCCGACGATTTACCCGAGGATCTGAAGACCTGTATCTATCGCGTGGTGCAGGAAGCCTTGCACAATTGCGCGCGGCACGCCTTCGCGCGCAGCGTGCGGATTCAGGTGGCGCAGGAAAGCGGGCGCATTCACTTGAGCGTGCTGGATGACGGCCAGGGCTTTGACGGCACGCGCGTGCGCGGTCTCGGCCTGCTGGGCATGGAAGAGCGCGTCACGCACCTGGGCGGCCGTTTCCACCTGCAGTCCGAGTTGGGGCGTGGCACCCGGTTACGCATCGAGATTCCCCTGGCCGCGCGCGCCATGGAGGCCATCGCATGAGTAGTCCGGTAAGGATCGTGCTGGCCGACGACCACACCGTCATGCGCAATGGCCTCCGCCTGCTGCTGGAACGCCAGCCCCATCTGCAAGTGGTCGGAGAGGCGGCGGACGGACGCCAGGCGGTGGCGCTCAGCGAATCGGCCAATCCGGATGTGGTCATCATGGATATCGGCATGCCCAACTTGAATGGCATCGAGGCCGCGCGCCAGATCGTCAACCGGAGTCCGCGCACGGCCATCGCCATCCTCAGCATGCACTCCGACGAGAGCTATGTGATCCGCGCGCTGAAGGCCGGCGCGCGCGCTTACCTGTTGAAGGATTCGGCCGAAGCGGACCTGCTGGCGGCCGTGCGCGCGCTGACTGAAGGTAAGTCGTTCTTCAGCCCAGCGATCAGCAAGATACTGGTGGAAGACTACATGCGCCAGTTAGAGAACCGCGGGGCGGAGGATACCTATGAGCTGCTGACCAATCGCGAACGGGAGATACTGCAGCTTCTGGCGGAGGGCCGCACCAATAAGGAGGTCGCCAATATGCTGAACCTCAGTCTTTACACGGTGGAGACGCATCGCACGCACATTTTGCAAAAGTTGAATTTGCATAGCGTGCCGGAGTTGATTTTGTACGCCGTGCGCAAGGGGATTATCGCGTGAAGGTCCCATCCGCTGCGTCGCCGTGACGTCGAACCAAGTGGGTCATCCAACAGTGTGTTCGGGAACGGATCGGCGATGTACTGGAAGCGAGAGCCATAAAGGGCAAGAACGTTTTCGAGCCGAAGCCGATCGTGGATCGTGGCATCGCCGAAGGGATCGAGGATATTAGAAAGGGCCGTGTGCATGGACCCTACCGCACGGCCGCGGGATCAGCGCGACGGTTCGGTCGCAAGGCCCATGGCAGGTATTCGGCAAGCGAGGTTGCAAGCTGAAGAGCGCGGGCAGGTCGGAGCGGGCTTGATCCAGGTCGCCGCTTTCCACGCGCGCGAAGCCGCGGCGCGCGGACACAGCGCGCACCATGTCGGCGTCGCCAAGCGCATTGAAATACGTTTCCGCCAGGATGAACTCCCGCTCAGCCTGCTTCCATTGGCCTTGCTTCGCCGCCGCTTGGGCCCGCCGCAGATGCGCGGCCGGATGATTCGGAAACGGGCCGCGACCCTCTTCCATTCATCACCGCCGTGCGGCGGCCGAGTTGGTCTTCGATGAACGCCAAGTCGGCCAATACCGTAGCGTCGTTTCCTCTGCGTGCCAGGATCGCGCGCGCCTGCTCCGGTTGTCCGCAATTCAGCCGCGGCAGCCTGCTCAAACAGGCGATCCGCTTCCGATTGCAGCGGTTTGCGGCAGGAAGTGGAAAACTCCGCTTCGGCTTTGGCGGCAAATCCAATTCGTGCCACGGCCACGCGAGATACGCGTGCGCCACGGGAGGCAGCCGATGCTGGGCGGTCGCCCTCTCGGCCGCCGCGACCGGTTCTCCAGCCTGCAGATCGTAGACGCCCTCTTGCCAATCCGCAACGGCTTGCGCGCCGGGTTCGGCTGGCCACAACCAGCGGGCCAACACCACAATGACCACCGCCGCCGCCGTCACCCCGGCGTTGCGCATCGGCCGCCATGCACTTGAGGATCGCGGCGGACCAGGTGCTCCGTAGCGCCGGCGACAGCGATTCCGGCGCCAACGGAGGTTCGCGGGATTTCTGCACCGCCATCGCCAGCGGCGAGTCCTCGCCGTAGGGCAACTCGCGCCCGATCAACCAGCCTCCCACCTGACATACAATGACCGTAAGCAAGCATGCTCACACAGCTTCAGGGCAAAGCGGGACTTCTCCGCCAACTCGGCTTCGTCAGCGCGACGGCCCTGGTGGTCTCCAACATGGTGGGGATGGGCATTTTCGGCGCAACAGGATTTATGGCGCGGGACCTGGGCAGCGCCAAACTCATTCTGGCGGATTGGCTGGTGGGAGCGCTGTTCGCCTTGGCCGGCGCCCTCAGCTATTCCGAATTGGGCATCAACTTCCCCAGCTCCGGCGGCGAATATGTTTACCTGACCCGCGCGTTCGGTCCGGCCTGGGGCTTCATTACCGGATGGATCTCCTTCTTCGCCGGCTTCTCCGCGCCCATCGCAGCGGCGGCGCTGGCGTTCTCCAACTATTTGGGATACTTCTATCCTTCGCTGCGGCAGGAGCACGCGCGCTATGTGCTGGGCACGGGAGCCTTCACGATTCGCCTGGGCGGCGAGCAGACCATGGCATGCCTGCTGATTGCGGGCTTCAGCATACTGAACTGCCTGGGAGTGCGGCGCACGGCCAGGGTGCAAAACGCGCTGACCGCCACCAAGATCGCGGTGATCGTGGGCTTCATCACGTTGGGATTCATGAGCGGATCGGGAAGCTGGCGGCACTTCTCCGAGCCGGCCGTGCGGGGCGCGCCCACCACGCTGCCGGAGCAATTTGTGATCAGCCTGCTGTGGGTGATGGTTGCCTACAGCGGCTGGAACGCCGCCACCTACGTGGCCGAGGAGTTGAAGCACCCGGAGCGGACACTGCCCGCGGCGCTGGCGGCCGGAACGGCGCTGGTGACCGCGCTGTTCATCGGCCTGAATCTGATCTTCATTTACTCGACGCCTCTGGAATCCATGAAGGGCGTGCTGGCAGTGGGATCGCTGGCGGCCTCCAACCTGTTCGGCCCGCAGGTGGCGGGAACGTTTTCCGCTTTGATGGCGCTTTCGCTGATGGCCACGGTGAACGCCGAGGTGACCATCGGGCCGCGGGTTTACTATGCCATGGCAAAGAACAAGGCGTTTTTCAAGGCCGCCGCCAAGGTGCATCCGGTGTGGCACACGCCCGTGACCGCGATCCTGAGCCAGGGCCTTTGCGCCATGGTGATGACGGTGACTCCCTTTCCGCAGCTTGTGTACTACATCGGCTTCAGCCTGACGTTCTTCACGGTGTTGTCGGTGGCGTCGCTGTTCATCTTCCGGCGGCGGCCGGGGTGGCAGAAGCTGCGCCCGGTGAGCTTCTGTTTTCCGGCGATTCCGCTGGCGTACATTTTGGTGGGCGCGTGCATGATCGCTTATGGCGTAATCTGGCAACCGGTGGCTTCGGTGACGGCGCTGGCTACGATTGGCACGGGGGCGGCGGTGTATCATTTATGGCTGCGCCCGCGGGAGGGTTGAAGCGAGACGGGTTGTGCTTTTTTGGGCTGGGTTGTGCTTTTTTGTGCATCGTTTTTCTAATTTGGGAGCGAGGGTTTTTGTCCGAGCAAAGCCAATTCTTCGTTTGAAATCAATAAGTTGACATTTCGGAGTTGCCGCTCCGACGGTGAGCGGAGGGTAGTGCCGGGTGCGGATGCTACAGCGGGCCGATTTTTCCGATTTATGTTGTTTATGTTGCATAGTGTCGCATAGTGCCGCGCCGGAGTTGTGCCGAAATGGGTCCAAGACTTGCCCGATGTCACAATAGCACGGGGCAACTCGATTCGAGGGAAGCAATTTGTGGTCTGCGCTTGTTTTCAGAGAGATGCGGGCGGTTCTGGGCGAGTGATATCGACCGTAAAGGCGATCTCCTCGTTCTTGCGGCGGATGTTGGCTGGTCGTCGCGCCGGCGCGCAAAGAACGGGAGCCGTATCCTGCACGGGCCCTCCCGGATTGGGACTTGTTGATGGGCAATATGGGTGGCATGAAGACCTTAGCTCGGGGCGGACGGCTGGGCAGCTCAGGCCAGCACGTCGCGAGGCCTCTGCACGCGCGAGGGCAGACAAACGTCCATGACAACCTGGCCACTGCGGTCGCCGAACACGACGGCCGCCGCCTGGTCCGACGACGTTTTCGGGTCAGACGCTACACGCAAGTTACTTACCAGTGGAGTGGGCGCGGCCCCCCTTTGACAACGGGCACGAACGCTATCGGGCGCGAGGATCTCCAAAATGCGCAGAAGCAGGGGTTCGTCAACATCGTTCTTGGTAAAGGCGGCCTACGGAAGCACCTGGTAAGCGGTGTTGCTCGACAGCGTGCCGGTGGATGTTGTTACCCGGACCGGTCCGGTGGTCGCGCCGGCAGGTACGATGGCAGTGAGTCCCTCCTGGCCGAGGTCGGTGAATGCCGCTGCGGTGCCATTGAAGGTGACGCCAGTAATCGTAGCGTTGTTCAGACTCGATCCGAGAATGGTGACAGTCGATCCGACCTCGCCGTAGGCGGGGAGGGTTTTCACAAAGGGCTGAAGACCCATGCTCAGCCGGTAGATCGTTCCGTTTAAACTGGAACCGCCGGAAGACGTCGTCCCGTAAAATGCCCCGTCGGTATGTTGAACCAGTCCGCCAACGGGCTCATTGCCGCCGGTACCCCCGAAGCTGTACACGATAGTCAGATCACCAGAGGGGGTGATTCGAAAGATCTCCCCCTCGCCGCCGGCGCCGCCGAGGAACGTGGCCCCGTAGAAATTCCCGTCTGTGCCCTGAACCAACGTGGCGAGCGGGGCAGAGCCGTCAGTTTGGTCGAACGTGTGCAAGGTGGTCAGCGCGCCGGCGGGGGTGATTCGGAAGACCGTGCCATTGTTATGTGCCCCTTCGGCTGTCCCGTAAAGATTTCCGTCGTTGCCTTGGATCAACGCGGCGTATGGAAAGCCACTGTCTGCGCCGCCGCTGAAGCTATACAGTGTCGTAAAGACGCCGCCGAGGCTGATCGCGAATATTGTGCCATAATTGTTGGCGCCCCCCTTCCACGTTGTTCCGTAAAGCAGCCCGTTGCTTGCCTGAACCAGTCCGGCGGCAGGAAAAGCGCCGTCGCTCCCGGTGAAGTTGTGCATCGTAGTAAGGGCGCCGTCGGGCGTCATTTTGAAGATGGTGCCGTCCTGGTTGGTCCCGCCCTGGTTTGTGGTGCCGTAAAGCATGCCATTGAACGCTTGGACCAGTCCGCCTTCCGGAGCAACGCCATCGGTGTCATCGAAGCTGTGCAGCGTCGTGAGCGCTCCAACGGGGGTGATACTGAACACGTTGCCTTCGCCACGGCCGATCGCCGTTCCGTAAAGCAGTCTGTTGGGTGCGAGCAAGAGAGCGGCGGCAGGGTAAGCGCAACCGAGGGGATTGTTGAGGGTGAGCAGGCTGGTAAAGATGCCACTGGGGGATATGCGGAATATTGTGCCAGAGTTGTAGGGGTTCCCGCCGTATTCCGTGGAGCCGTACATTTGCGCGGCAATTCCCTCTACGAGAGATGCGGCAGGGCCTGAGCCATTGGTTCCGTTGAACTCCGCAAGACTGGTGAACACTTGCGATGGCGAGACGATCCCCACCGCGCATAGCATGACGATGACACGAGAAAAGCGTAGGATGCTCTTGCACCGTTGATTCAAATTGACCTCCGGATACCGCGCCAGTTTCGTCGAGAGGGACAGGCTCCATTATAGAGCCGCGAACGCATACTGCTTTATCTTTATCTTGAGTGCGCGGTACTGGTACTGCGATGCGCATATAGCCAGCGAGAGATCTACCCCCCCAAGGCTAGTGACATCCCAGGCAGTAGGCGCCAAGGTGCATCCAGTGTGGCACACGCCGGTGACTGCGATCGTGAGCCAGGGCCTTTGCGCGATGGTGATGACGCTGACGCCCTTTCCGCAGGTTGTGTAACTACATCGGCTTCAGCCTGACGTTCTTCACGGTGTTGTCGGTGGCGTCGCTGTTCATCTTCCGGCGGCGGCCGGGATGGCAGAAGCTGCGTCCGGTGAGCTTCTGTTCCGGCGATTCCGCT
>Ga0209333_1000658_pt1 | contig 18294 bp, 17 predicted proteins | sample BlaSpr_A8_OM2_O3_FD_187982 | JGI IMG/M metagenome (GOLD analysis project Ga0209333, IMG submission 187982) | Forest soil microbial communities from Thunder Bay, Ontario, Canada - Black Spruce, Ontario site 2_A8_OM2_O3 (SPAdes) (version 2) | ecosystem: Environmental > Terrestrial > Soil > Boreal... | reverse complement strand
CGCCCCGCCGCAGGTGCCAGGAAGTCACTGTTACCTGATCCAGTACACCGGGTCGTCGTACGGAGCGGGATGTGGCGCCAGATGCTATGCGGGCTCGGCGGCGAGCCCGGCGGTAACGCCATACTCGGCATTAGTGGCGGTCAGGCCGCCGTCGGCGATCAACAAGCTGCCGGTCATCGCGACGCTGGCAGGGCTGAGCAGGAACGCGATGACGCTCGCGATCTCCTCTGGGTCGCTGATCCGGCCCCGTGGGTACGCAGCTTCCATCTGCCGCTGTGCCGCTGCGGGATCAGCAGCCAGATCCCAGATTCGCGTGGTCAGCGGCGTGCGAACCGCGCCGGGGCACACGGCATTGACCCGGATGCCCCTGGGCCCGAAGCTCAAGGCGGCGGCCCGGGTGAGATTCAGCACAGCGCCTTTGCTCGCGCAGTAGGCCCCCAGAATCGGATCGGCGGTGAATCCGACCACGCTGCCCAGGTTCACGATCGCGCTGCCCGCAGCCATCAGCCGGTCCGCCAGCCTGAGACCGAGGAACATCCCCGTCACGTTGACGTCCAGGATCCGCCGGAACTGATCCAGGGTCGTTTCCAGCAGTGGCAATTCCAGCTGCATGGCCGCGTTGTTCACCAGGCCGGAAAGGGTAAGGCCCCGGCTCGCCAGGACACCGGCCACCATGTCCCACGCTCCAGGGTCTGACACGTCACCCTCGAGCATGATCCACGCTGCCGCGCCGGCCGGGCTCTCTCCGCTCGCAGGGACGATGTCAATCCCGATGACCTGCCAACCGTGGGCGGATAGATGGCGAGCGGTGGCCGCACCGATGCCGTTGGCCGCGCCCGTGACGACGACCGCCGGCTGCGGCTGGCCCTCCGCGGAGGCCGGGGCGGGCGATGGCGAGTTGGTCACGAAGGCTCCTTCCGCCTGCCTACTTCTGCTCACTGGTATGACAGGTAAGATAGCTGACGTCAAGCGCTGGGTGCTCCCTCGCGCCAACTGGTATGACAGGTAAGGGCCCGACCTGCCGGGCCGGAAAGAGGAGGCGCCTCGATGGCGGACGCCCCAGCCCCGACGGCCAGCAGCCTGCAAGAGTACGAGCGGCTTACCGCGGCCTCCCAGTCAGCTTTTGTCTCGGCCAGGGAGCTGCTGCCCACCGGGGTGTCCCGGCAGACGCTCGTCTATGAGCCCTACCCGATCTACGCCGAGCGGGGCGCGGGCCAGTACCTGTGGGACCTCGACGGCAATCGCTATCTGGACTTCGTCAACAACTACACGAGCCTGATTCACGGGCACGCGTACCCGCCGAGCGTCCTGGCAGCCGCCGCTGAGCTTGGTCGAGGTGGTGCCCTGGGCGCGCCGACCGCGCTGGAGCGTGAGTACGTCGAGTTCCTGCAGGCGCGGTTCCCGGTTGCCCAGCAGATCCGCTTCGCGCTGTCCGGATCGGAGGCTGTCTCCTATGCGCTCCGTGTGGCCCGGGCCGCGACGGGCCGGCGGCGGATCGTCAAGTTCGAGGGCGGCTTCCACGGCAGCAGCGACGAGATGCAGCAGAGCATCAGCTCGCCGCCCATGCAGCCGGGTGATTTCAGCGCGGGCCGGCCGAGCAGCGCCGGGCTCCTCGATGTGCCGACGCTGGTCTGTGTGTACAACGACAGGGAGAGCATGCGCGCGGCGTTCGAAGCACATGGCGAGGAGATTGCCGCGGTTATTGCGGAGCCGTTCCTCGGCAACTCCGGCCTGGTCACCGCCGATCCCGGCTTCCTGTCCTGGTGCGCGGAGCTTGCCCGCCGGCACGGGGCGCTGTTCATCCTGGACGAGATCCAGAGCATGCGGCTCAGCGCGGGCGGCGCGCAGGCGCTGCACGGCGTGGTTCCGGACATCGTCGCGCTCGGCAAGGTCATGGGCGGCGGGATGCCGCTGGCCTGTTTCGGCGCTTCAGCGCAGGTCATGTCCTCGCTCGACGGCTTCTCGCCCGCCGTGCCACAGACCGGCACCTTCAACGCCTTCTCCGCCTCCCTGGCGGCGGGACTGGCCACCATGCGCGGCTTCGGGGCGGCGGAGATCGCCCTGCTCGACCGGCTCGGTGACCTGGCCCGCACGCAGATCGCTGCGGTCTTCGCTGAGGCTGGCCTGCCGGTGTGGGTCAACGGCTCGGGCTCGATGTTCAACATCACTACGACCGCCGGGCCGGTCCGGACGTACCGGGCCTGGAAGAACGCGCCGACCGAGCCGTGGCAGGCGATCCGGATGCGCATGCTGGCCGACGGCATCTACATCACGCAGCGCGGCACCGGCTGTCTGTCGACACCGATGGGCGAGGACGACGTGGCCCAGCTGGCGGGGTCGCTGCGCACGGCGATCAGGCAGGTACCGGCAGACGGTCGCAGCGGTTTCACGCATGGGCAGCCTCACAGCGGGTAAGCTGAGTTTTGAATTACATGGTAGTAGTTATTTGAAATACTTCAAACCCAACGTCTATCCTAAGGATATGGCTCCCACCACCGCAGAGGTCCCTTTCTCCCAGCTTGTCCAGCAGCCCAGGGAGACCGTCGCCAAGCTCGAGGAGAGCCCGCGGCGGCAACTGCGCCTGGAGCGGCGAGACGGCCGCGACCTGATCCTCCAGTCAGCCGACCGGGCCGAGGCCAAGGACGCAGCGCTGACCATGACCAGCCGACTGTTCTTCTCCTTCGTCAAGAACGACAAGGGCGCCCGCGCGCTCCTGCTTGCGCTGCCCGACGTATTCCCGTGGGTCCGCTACCTGCCAAAGGACGACGTCCGCGGCTTCTTGGTCGAGCTGGTCGAGACCGTACGCGCGTGCGCTGACCTGGACAACCTGGCGCCCTTGGTGCCAGTCGTGTCGGCATGGCGTGACACCGCAGAGATCTACGCGGATCCCGAGCTGCTGAAGGCTGCCACCATGCCACTTGACGGCACCGACTACGGCGAAGTCCCCGAGTGCTGAATGAGCCCGAAGCGCCTCGATCGTGTCGCGCCGCCACCCGTCAGTGACGAGTGGGACGTCAGGTTCGGCACGAGCGAGGCAGCTAAGGGCTGGGATGCCTTGTGCACCCATGCCAGGTCGAAGACACGCGAGGCGTACGGGCAGATGAGGGCCAATCCCCGGCCAGGTGAAGACGCCACGCACTACCAGCTTCGCGGCGAGCTCTCGATGCAAACTTTCGGGGGTCGCGAACTGGAGCAGTGGCAAATCAAGGTCAGCTCCAGCGGACGCGTCTGGTACCTGATCGACGACGAGAAGCACACGGTGTGGCTGACCCGGGCGACACCCGCGCATCCAAAGGAAACCGAATAACACGGGAGGTGAAACCAGCATGAAGAAGATCATCATCGGCGCGCTGCCGGAGGCCGTTAGCCCTCGCCGAGCAGACTCCGCAGGAACTGCCGGTGATCCTCATACAAGGCCGCCGACGCCTCCAGGGCCTTCGTGAGCTTGCCCTCCAGCAGGCCGTCAGCCATGGTCTGGTGCAGGCTCAGCAGTTCGTCGCTCATCCGGCGGCCATGCGGCGAGATCCGGATCGTGGCTTCGATCTGCGACTCAATGCCGTCCCAGAGGCTCATCAGCACAGGACTCCCGGCAGCCGCGACCATGGCCCGGTGCAGGGCCGTGTCCGGCTCTGTGGTGTCCTCGCCGTCCTTCTTGGCCCTAGCCAGCTCCGCCATCGCGGCGCGTACCTCACGGTGGCCGGCGTTGCGCCCGCGACGGTGGCCCAGCTGGAGCGCGCCGGCCTCCAGCACCTCACGCACATTGACCACGTCCAGCAGGCCTGCTGACTGATTGAGCGAGTCGAGCGCTCCATCCGGGACCGCGATCACGAACGCCCCCCGGCCCATCTGGATGTCCACAACATCAAGAGCCGAGATCATCGACAGCGCCTCGCGCACCACGGGGCGCGATACCGAGAAGTCCGCCATGAGCTGCCGCTCGCTGGGCAGCCGGCTGCCGATCGGGTACTTGCCGGTGCTGATGCGCTGCAGCAGCTCACGGGCGATGCGGCTGGGCTGGGATTCCCGCCGTGCGCCGACTGGTTGCACCGGTTACTCCTGTCAGACCACAGTTCATCACGAGGCCGGGGAGGCGCCTCTCCGTACTCCCGAGCCTTCTAACCCGAGCTTAGTCTCTGCCGCGATCGCGACGTTCGTACCGCCGGACCTCGCGCTCGTCAAGCGCGCACGGCATTCCGACACAACTGGTAAGACAGGTATTGCCAGATGTTCAAGAGCCGTGTTACAACAGGGCGAACCACCTGCCGGCACCCGACCGGCAGGACCACAACCTCCCTCACGGCCAGGCCACACGCACGGCCACAACGCTTCAGGACTTGTGCTGCAGAAGGGATCCGGCGGTGGAACAGCACACTTCGGACCAAACTGGTGTTCCGGCCAGACCGCACGACACCCGCCTGCAGGCGGGAGCCGTCTCGGTTGTCGGGGTGACCGTGCAGAGTGTCGGTCTCATCGGGCCGGCCATCGGCATCCTGCTGACCACACCGTTCATCGTCAGCCTGGCCGGAGTCAGCAGCGGCCTGGCGTTCCTGATCGGCTTCCTGCTGATGCTGGCCGCGGCGGTACCCCTGGCGCAGCTGTCACGCGAACTCCCATCCGCTGGCGGCTACTACACCTACATTTCGCGGACGCTCCATCCGCGGCTGGGCTTCCTGACCTCCTGGCAGTGGCTCTTCTACACGCCGGTCGCCCCGGCCTTCAATATCTCAGTGCTGGGGTACCTCCTGCACACCACACTCGAAGCGCAGTACGGCTTCAACTTCCCGTGGTGGGCCGCCATCCTGATCGGCGCGGCGTTCCTGGGCGTCATCGGCTACCGCGGTGTCGAAGTCTCCGCCAAGGCACTGCTGATCCTCAGCAGCCTGGAGATCCTGATCATGGTCACCCTGGCGATCTGGGGCATGGCGCGGCCGGGCGCCGGCGGGTTCTCGGCCAGGCCGCTGCTGCCCTCCCACACGCTGGCGAGCAACGGGCTCTTCCTCGGCGTGATCTTCTCGATCTTCGCCATCACCGGCTGGGAGGGCGCCGCCCCCGCCGCGGAGGAGACCAGGCACCCGCGCAAGGACATCCCGCGCGCCATCATCGGCTCGGTCATGATCACCGGATTGTTCTTCGTCCTGGTCACATGGGGCCTCGAGATCGGCTGGGGCACCAGCAAGATCGCTTCGTTCGGTTCCTCAGCCGAGTCGCCCGCGCTGGTCATGGCGCGGCACTACTGGGCCGGTGCCTGGATCATCGTCTTGCTTGCCGTGGTGAACTCGGTGCTCGCTGTTGCGGTCGCCGCGAACAACGTGTCCACCCGCATGTGGTTCGCGATGGCCCGGTCCGGCTCGATCCCGTCGCTGTTCGCCCGCCTGCACCCGCGGTTCAGGACGCCGAGCAACGCCGTCATGCTGCAGATCGGCCTGACGCTCGCGGTTGGCCTCGGCGTCGGTGCGTGGATCGGCCCGGAGAACGAGTTCTTCTTCTTCGGCCTCTCGCTGACCGTGGTGATGGTGATCGTGTACTCGCTGGGCAACATCGGGGTGATGCGGCACTTCTACGGCCGACCGCATCCCGGCCGGCGCTGGTTCAGCCAGCTGGTGCTGCCCGTCGTCAGCACGATCTCGCTGATCGCGGTTGGCTACAAGTCGCTGGTGCCACTGCCGGCCAAGCCCGTCGGCTGGGCGCCCGTCGTCGTCGCCGGCTGGGCGGTGATCGGCATCGTCATCCTGCTGGTGATGCGGGTCCGCGGTCGCGAGGCATGGCTCACCAAGGCCGGGGAGGAGATGGCCGACCTAGCGCCAGACGCCGAAGCAGAGACCAACCCGCCGGCGACACGGGCGATCGGTGCCGAGGAGCTGGCGCCGGAGTGATGGTCACGGCGGCGGGCACCGCCTGCCCGTCCGGGGTCTTCGGCCATGAGCGAGGTGAACGCGAGAACCCCGCCGGGACGCCGCAGCGCTCCGGCAGGGTTCCCAACGCAGCCGCCCGGGATGCTGGGTTCCAGGACCGTCTCATCCGGCCCTGGCGGCTGCGGGCCTGGGCTTCCTGGCGGTCGTGCTGGCTACCGCCCGGGCCAGCTCACTGCGGCGGACGAGCAGGAACGTGACCGGGACGGCAGCCAGGCCGATCACGCCACAGGCCCAGAACGCCCAGTCGAAGCCGCCGGCCAGCGCGGCCGCCTGCCCGGCGCCCTGGTGCAGCAGGGTGGTGACACGGCTCGCGGCGATCGTCGACGCCACCGCGATGCCGATCGCGCCGCCGAGCTGCTGGGAGGTGTTGATCAGCCCGGAGGCCAGGCCGGCCTCGTGCTCGGCGACGCCGGCGAGAGCCGCGATGGACACCGGGATGAAGGCGAACGCGGTACCGATCCCGGTGATGAGGAAGGGCCCGGCCAGGTCGGCCCAGAAGTGCCCACCCGCCGGCACCTGGGTCGCCCAGAGCGCGCCGCCGCCGATCATCGCCATGCCGGCCGCCAGCACGAGCTTGGCCGAGCCCCGGGTGACCAGGGCCTGGGCCAGCCCGGCGAAGGCGACCGAGGTGAGCGACGTCGCCAGCCATGCGAGACCGGCCCGCAGCGCCGAGTACCCCAGCACCTGCTGCATGTACAGCGTGCCGATGAAGATGAACGCGAAGAAGCTGCCGCCGAGCAGCAGGCCGACCGCGTTCCCGCCCGCGAGCGTCCTCAGCCGGAAGATCCGCAGCGGCATCAGCGGCGCGTCGACACGGGTCTCGATGACCAGGAACGCAGCGAGCAGCGCGGCGGAAGCGCCCAGCAGCGACACCGTCCTGGCGGTGTCCCAGCCGACCTGCGGGGCCGTCGAGATCGCGTACACGAGCAGCGAAATGCCGCCGGTCACGGTGACCGCGCCGAACGGGTCAAAGCGCCGCTGCTTCGTGACGAGCCGGCTCTCCGGCACGACACGCGGGGCAAGCGCCAGCGCCGCGGCGCCGATCGGGACGTTGAGATAGAAGATGTACTCCCAGCCCACGTAGCGGGTGAGCAGCCCACCGGCCATCACGCCGACGGTCGCCCCGCTCGCCCCGATGGCCCCCCACGCGCCGAGTGCCTTGTTGCGCTCGGCGCCCTCGGGGAACATGTTCATCACGATCGACAGCGCGGCCGGCAGGACAATCGCCGCGCCCAGCCCCTGCACACAGCGCATCGTGATCAGGAAGCCCTCAGCAGTCGCCAGCCCGCAGCCGAGCGAGGCCGTGGTGAACAGGGCCAGGCCTGCCAGCAGGATGCGGCGGCGCCCCAGCAGGTCCGCGGCGCGGCCGCCGAGCAGGAGGAAGCCGCCGAACGTGAGTGCGTAGCCGGTGACGACCCACTGCAGGTCCGACTCCGCGATGTGCAGCTTGCGGCCGATAGTAGGCAGCGCGACGTTGACGATCGCCAGGTCTGCGACCGTCATGAAGTACGCGACCGCAAGCACCGCGAACGCGCGCCAGCGGCGGACTTCTTTCATGCCCCGCCCCGCGGCGGGGGCGGCAGATATCTGTGACATCTGAGTTCCTCCGGTCAGCTCTGCACCGGGCTGAGCCCGGCAGCAGTGAGCAGGTATGCGCCCTGGTCGCGGCCAGGGTCTGCGGCCAGGCCGACAACGGCCCCGCCTGCTTGTTCTGGGGTGAGGGCCGGGCCGAGGCCCTCGAGGTAGGTGGCGATGTCGACGCCCTGCCGGGCGGCGTAGCCAGCCACCGCGGCGGCGCCCAGGCCGGTGGCCGGGGTCAGCTGCGGCAGCACCGACAGGAACCTGATGCCGAGCTTCTCCCGCTCCGACTCGGCGGCGGCGTACGCGGCGATGAACCGGATGGTGGCCTTGGCCCCCGCATAGCCGCCGCTCAGCGGGGAGCCGCGCAGCGCGGCTCCGCTGGACATGGCGATGACCGTGCTGCCCGGCTCCAGCGGTAGCAGCAGCGCCTCGCGGGTCCACCCGAACGCGTGCTGCACGTCCACGTCCCAGTTACGGCTGAATGTCTGCCAGGTTTGCTGGTGAATCGGGCGCGGCAGCGGGGACGCTCCGGCGTTGAGCACCAGCGTCCGGGGGCGGTACTCGTCGAGAAGGTGGCCGGCGGCCACTGGGTCGGCCGCGTCGGCCACGACCGCTGTGAAGCTGCCGCCGAGCTGGCCGCGCAGTTCCTCCAGGCGGGCGCCGTTACGGGCAACCCCGACGACCTGCGCGCCGGCCTGCGCTAGCGCAACGGCGATGCCGCGGCCGAACCCCCGGCTCGCGCCGGTGACCAATGCGGTCGTCCCGGAGAGCTCTTGCGATGTCATGTCGCACTCCTTGCTGTTTCGTGATCGCGTTCGCCCGTACTGATCCAGGGGGCTGCGGAAACTGAACGGCGCCAGGCCGGTGAGTTTCGCTGCCGGGCCGGATCTATAGGGGTGGCGGCAACGCGGCGGGGATCATCGGCGGACCATGGGAGCAGCCGTTATGCAGAGCACAGGAGCAGCAGCGATGCTGGACAGCGAGGATTTCGCGGCACTCACCGACCCATTCCGGGCTGAGCTGCTGGCGCACTGCTACCGGATGCTCGGCTCCGTCCAGGACGCCGAGGACCAGGTGCAGGAGACCCTTATCCGGGCCTGGCGGTCCTACGGCGATTTCGAGGGCCGGTCGTCCGTGCGGACCTGGCTGTACCGGATCGCGACCAACGCCTGCCTGCGGGCGCTGGAGAACAGCAGTCGCCGGCCGCTGCCGTCCGGCCTCGGCGCCCCGAGCGACGACCCTGCCGCACCGCCGTCCGCGGCGCAGCCCGAGGTTCCGTGGCTGCAGCCCATGCCCGACGTCCTGGTGAGCGCTGGTCCCGCCGATCCCGCCGCGATCGTCACGTTGCGGATGAGCACGCGGCTGGCCCTGATCGCCGCGTTGCAGTACCTGCCCCCGCGGCAGCGCGCGGTGCTGATCCTGCGCGATGTGCTGCAGTGGCGGGCAGCTGAGGTCGCTGAGCTTCTTGGCGTCACGACCATCGCGGTGAACGGCATGCTGCAGCGCGCCCGCGCGCGGCTTGCGGAGGCGGCCCCGGCCGAGGATGACATCCACGAGCCCGCCAGCCCGGACGACCGGGCGCTGGCCGACCGGTACGCGGCGGCATTCGAGAATGCTGACGTCGCTGCGCTCACGAAATTGCTGCGCGCGGATGCCGTCTTCGAAATGCCGCCGCTGCCAACCTGGTTCGCCGGCCGCGCGGCGGGGCTGGCCTTCGTCCAGGCCCAGGTTCTGCGCGAACCGGGCTCTTTCCGGTTGCTTCCCACGAGCGCAAACGGCCAGCCTGCGTTCGCGGTCTACCTGCGCGAGGGTGACGGCGTGCACCGTGCACACGGGATCGTGGTGCTCACCATCGCCGCCTCGCTCATCACCCGGGTCACCATGTTCATCGATCCGGGCCTGCTCGCGACGTTCGGCCTGCCGCGGGCCCTGCCCGCCGCCGGGGACCTGGCCGGTGCGCCGGGCGAAGGCCCGGATGGGACCCGGGCGCAAAACCGATGACCATGGGCATGAACGGTACGACCGGCAGGATCCGGCTGCTCGAACCGGCGATCGGGTATGCCCTCACCGCGGCCGCGGCTGTCACGCCGGAGTTCCTGTCGTGCGCGACGCCGTGCCGGGGGTGGGACCTGCGGATGCTGCTGCGGCACGCCAGCGAGTCCCTGGCCGCGATCTGCGAGGGCATCGACGCCGGGTGCATCGACCTGCACCCGGACAGCGAAGACCCCGACGTGGCCAGCGACCCTGCCCGGGCCTTCCGCGACCGGGCCGGCCGGCTTCTCGGCGCGTGTGCCAGCCCCGGCCGCGATCATGAGGTCGTTCACATCGCGGACCGTCTCCTCCCGGCCGGTGCCATGGCCAGCGCGGGAGCGCTCGAGATCGCCATGCACGGGTGGGACATATCCCGGGCCTGCGGGCGCTGCCAGCCGATCCCCCGCACGCTGGCCGCCGACCTGCTCGCGATAGCCCCGTTGCTGATCCCCGGCACCGACCGTCACCCCCTGTTCGCGGCGCCGGTCAGCGTGCCGCCGGAGGCCGGCCCCAGCGACCGGCTGGCCGCATTCCTCGGCCGCACTCCCACCTAGCGCCCAGCCCAGCGGCTCAGAAACCTACGGCTACCAGGTCACCGATCGCCAGGTGATTGAAGGCGACATGGGCGGTCGGGCTGGGCAGCCCGGATCGGGCTGGCTCGCCATGTACGCCGCGGAGGCACGCGGCCGATTGATGATCAGGTGCCGCAGCGGTGTCCGGCAGTCGCTCACAGGCGACAGCCAGGCGCTGTCACAGATCTTTCGCTCGCGGCGACATTCCATAGTGCACGACAATGGGAGTAGCATTGATGCGTATAGGTAACAAATAGGCAAGAGTCTTCCGAAAAGGACGCAAGTCAATATTTGGGGGCGAATAATGGGCCAACCAGACAAGGGATCCCAACATACTGATCCGCCCGAGGACGACGATGAAGTTATCAGGCATAAGGCCAATGCCATCAGGGCTGGCTTATTGCTGTCGATTATTATGCTGATTGTTGCTGCCGCTGCGTGCACTGGCGGAGTTCTTCTTGTGAGGCGGCACTCGGATTCTTTTGTCGCTCCAGCCGCATTTATAGCAACGGCATTCTTCTTCCTTTCTGCCACGATCGTACCTCTTGTGATGTTCCGCGAAGGCTGCATTGAGGACGAAGAGGACAGAAAGTGCAAGAAGGACTGCAACGTACTTGAAAACGCGTTAGATCAGATTCACAACCGCACATTGAGCGGCTTGGCGAAAGCTAATTTCAGGCAAATGAGGATGTTTACTGTTATTGCCTTGAGGCAGGCCCGGATGTCTTATTACGCAAGCCTAGTCGCGGCATCAGTATCCCTGCTCGTGCTAGCTTCTGGCGGGGCAGTTACCGTCGGCCTAGCTGGCACAAGCGGCAAGATCACAGCCGGAAGCGTGACCGCAGTCGGTGTGGCTATGTCTGGTTTTCTATCTGCCACATTTCTGAAGACATATTGGATGGCCGCGCGGCAGATGAGCTATTATTATGGCCAGCCCTTAGTGCATTGCTATCTTCTTCATGCTGAGTGGCTTACATTAATGTTCACGGAACATCCCGAGTGGAAAGTAGATGCCGATCTGTGGCAACGCGTCGTTACCGCAGCTATCCAGGCAGGGACAAACGCGCAAAGTCATCTACTGAGTATGCAGGAACACAATTCGAATGCTCGAACCAGTCGGCGAAGTCGCGCAGACATGCCTAATCCAACGGAGCATGAGGCGCAGAGGCAACCCTCAATGAACGATGGACTGAGCTGAGCCATGTAGTCGAGTTCTCCGCGCGTCTGGGAAACTGGGATTACGCTGGATCTGAGGCGCCGGTCACGGAGCGAGGGGTTCGATGACTAATCCATATGTGCGGGTTGATGTCTGGAGCTTAGCCCCGAACGACCCGATCATCACGGCGTACGCCGATGCGGTCAGAGCCATGAAAGCCAGACATCCGTCCGACCCAACGAGTTGGGCGTATCAGGCGGCGATGCACGGGACCCAAGACGGCTCGCCACCTACCCCGCCTGCGAACCAGTGCCAGCACTACAGCTGGTACTTCCTGCCATGGCACCGCATGTTCGTTTACTATTTCGAGCAGATTGTCCGGGTGCAGGTGGTCGCCAATGGCGGCCCTGCTACCTGGGCGCTGCCGTATTGGAACTACGACGGCGGCGGCGACGCCAACAAGCTGCCGCCCGCATTCCGTGATCCGTCCAGCCCGCTCTACGTCAAGCAGCGCGCCGCTGGCTTCAACGACGGCACAGTAGGACTCCCGACTGGGCCGACCGGGATCACCTCGGCATGGCAGGCGTTTGACCTGGCGACGTTCACTGGGGTCGGCGAGTTCGGCGGCGGGGAGACGAATTCACCGGTCCAATTCTTCGCCGTCAACGACCAGATCCAGGCGGGGCAACTCGAAAACACTCCGCACAATGCGGTGCATGACGCGCTCGGCGGCCAGCACGGCGGCCTGATGGGGAGCCCCTACACAGCCGCGCTGGACCCGATCTTCTGGCTGCACCACGCCAACATCGATCGCCTATGGTTGCTGTGGGAGCAGCAGACGCAAAACAGCGACCCATCCGACCAGAACTGGACCGGTCAGAATTTTCTTTCCATGGGCGGATTCTTCGATGTCAACGGCAATGCGATTCAGGGTAACTCCGTTCTCACCTGCACCGACGTGCAGAACCCGCCGACTCAGCTTGGCTACACCTATGACAAGCAAACCTTCCCCGCGCCGGGGCCGTCACCGGTACCCCCGGTGAGCTGGCCACCGCCTTGGCCTGCGCCGCCGCAGGCGGCGGCCGGACCGGGATCGCCGCGCAACATGGTCGGCGCGACCGATCGTCCAGTGCGCCTGGTGGGCCAGACCGAGACCGTCCCTGTCACGATCGACGACCGGGCCGTTGCATCGCTGCAGCCAGCCCGCCAGCAGCATCGGGTGTTCCTCGACCTCGATCACATCGAGGCCGAGCGGAATCCGGGCCAGGTGTACGGCGTCTATCTGAACCTCCCCGGCCAGCCGACCGACGCCGACCTTACAGATGACTTCGCCGGCAACCTTTCACTGTTCGGAATTGAGGCGGCGCGTCATCCGCGCCGGGACGAGCATCCACACAGCTTGCGCGTCTCGTTCGACATCACCCGGTTGCTGGACCGGCTTGCTGCTGCCGGCAGCTGGACCGACGGACGCCGTCTTCAGGTGACCTTCCGGCCGACTCCGCTCGAGGCGCCGCCATGGCGCGAGGACCTGGCGGCAACGGCGCACCCCGACCTGCCGATCACGATCGGCCGGATCAGCGTTCATTACGTCTGATGGCCAGCGCGAATACCGCGCTGCCGCGGCCGGCGCGGCTCGATCTGCGTCAGCTACTGCTGCGTCATCCGGAGCTGGGGGCCGCTGCCGTGGTGGCTGCCTCCTGGCTGACGCTTCTCGTTCTCGCTGTCGCCAGGTCGCACGGCAGCGGCTTGGCTGCTGGGACCGGCGGGATGGACGGCATGACCATGCGTGGCGGGGCCACGCCGGGTAGTACTTGGACAGTAGCCGTGACCGGCGTGCCGTCCTGGGTCCTGATGACGGTCGCCATGATGGGCCCGGCGGCGCTGGGCGCCATCCAGTACACCGGCCTGAACAGCCTGCGCTGGCGCCGCCGACGGGCGATGGCGGAGTTCTCGGCCGGCTACATCACGTTGTGGGCGGTGTTCGGCATGCTCGCGCTGGCCGCAGCCGCGCTCGTCCCGGGCTCCTCTCGCACGACTGCCCTCGCCACCGTGCTGGCGGCCGCAGCGGCCTGGCAGCTGACTCCGGTCAAGCAGTGGAGCCTCCTCGCCTGCCACCGGACCGTGCCGCTGCCCCCGCGCGGGTGGCGGGCCGAGAAGGCCGACTTCGGCTTCGGGTTGCGCAACGGCCTGGCCTGCGTCGGCTCCTGCTGGTGCCTGATGCTCATCACGGCTGTCGCACCCGGCGGCCAGCTGCTGTGGACCGGAGCGCTCACCACAGTCGTCACCGCCGAGAGGCTGGCACGAAGGCCCCGCCGCGCCACCCAGGCAACTGCGGCAGTGCTTGGCTTCGCGACGATGGCAACGCTCGCGATGGGCAACCTCCTCCGGTAGCCCGCAGGCCGAGGCCAACCCCGAAGATCACAGTAGGTGCCCGGCAACATGACCGCCACCGGCCATTTCAGCGATCTGGTAGCCGGAACCTCAGCCGCGCTTCCCGGCTAACACCGACTCAAGAAGCCACGGTTGCCAGGTCGCCGATCGCCAGGTGATTGAACGCGACATGGGCAGTCGGGATGGGCAGCTCCACGTAGCCGAGGCTTTGCGGGAACCCGGACGAGGCCCGCACGAACCCATGCACGGGATGGTGGTGCTGGCTTCCCGCTTTTCGTGGTGCAGCCCGGCCCGCGCGAGCTGCGCCGCAAGCGGAGAATGATCACCATGGCAGATGCCGCCCCGCCGGGGACCGTAGCTGGCGCGCCATGAACGCGGCGCTGTATTACTGGCATGCGACCAGGCGCCGTGCGCAGCGCCGGGCCGTGGTCGTCGCGCTGGTGTGCGGGCTGCTGGGCACGGTGGCGCTGGGAGCGCTGGCGGGCGCCCGGCGCACGGACACCGCCTACGGGCGCTACCTGGCCTCGATCAACTCCAGCGACGTGTACGTCAACGTCCCGGGCGTGTCCCTCGCGACCGTCCGCCAGATCGAGCGGCTGCCGGGTGTGCTGTCGGGTGAAGCCTGGCTCGGCCTGGGCGCCAATCCGATCGTGCACGGCCGGGTGGACGACTCATTCGTCACCGATGCCGTGGCCGGGAGTCTCGACGGTGAGTTCTTCCGGCAGGACCGGGTCACTGTCGTGGCCGGCAAGCTGCCCCGCCCCGGCGCCACCAATGAGATCGTGATCACGCCGCAGCTGGCCACGGATCTGCACCTCTGGGTGGGCGGACGGCTGACCTACCAGTTCAGCCAGCTGAACCTGCAAACGCAGCGCGTCACAGTGACCGGGAACTCGACGTTCGTGGTTACCGCGATCGTGGATCAGCCTCCCGTGCTCGTGGACCAGTTCGACGAGGTGGCCGGCGCTCTGCTGCCGCCCGCGGCCACCGCCAGGTACCTGAACGGGCAGTTCGCGTTCGCGTGGGTAGGGTTGCGGCTGCGCGCGGGAGCAGCCGGGATCCCGGCGCTGGAGCGCGAGCTGACGGGGCCGCAAGACACGCTGGACCGCGTGTTCCACGTGCCGGCAGGCACGCTCAATTTCAACATCCGCCGCCTGGACACCGTCCATAAGCAGGTCCAGCAGGCCATCGAGCCGCAGGCGGTCGCGCTGGCCATCTTCGGAGGACTGGCGGCGCTGGCGCTGCTGGTGCTCGCCGCGCAGGCGCTCGCCCAGCTGCTGGACCTCTCGGCGGCCGACGTGCCCGCCATGCGCGCGGTCGGGGTACCCCGCGGCCAGGCCGCGCTGGCGGTCAGCCTGGACGGCGCGGCCGCCGTCGTCGGCGGGATGATGCTGGCGGTGGCCGGCGCCGTCGCGGTATCCCCGCTGGCACCGGTCGGGCCGGTTCGCGCGTTCGACCCGGCCCAGGGATTCGAGGCGGACCCGCTGGTGCTCGCGGGCGGCGGCGGCGCGCTTACCGTCATCCTCCTTGGCGTCCTCGCCGCGCTTGCCTGGCGGTCGGTCCGGCCAGCCACGAGTGCACCGGGCAGCAGGACCTCGCCGATCACCAGGGCGGCCCGGGAGGTTGGCCTGCCGGTGACGGCGGTAGCGGGCATCCGGGCAGCGCTGGAGCGCGGAGCCGGACAGCGGCCGGCTCCGGTCCTGGCCACCTTGGCCGGGTCCGCGGCCGCGGTGCTGGCAGTGGTGACGGCGGTGGTGTTCGGCGCCAGCCTGAACGGGCTGGTGACCCACCCGGCCCAGTATGGCTGGAACTGGACGCTGCTGATGGACACCCAGGGAGGCTACGGCTCCTGGCCGGTGTCACAGATGGACAAGCTCGTCAACGGCCAGCCGGGAGTCACCGGCTGGTCCACCTTCGGGTTCACCCAGGTACCCATCGACGGCCAGAACGTGCCGGCCCTGGGTCTCACCCGGCACCTCGGCTCGGTGCAGCCGCCGACCACCAGCGGCCACCCGATCACCGGGCCGCTGCAAATCGAGCTGGGCACCGTTACGCTGCGCGCGCTGGGCAAGCACGTGGGCGACACGGTGATCGCCGGCACCGGACGGCACCGGCGCAGGCTCACGATCGTGGGGACCGTGACCCTGCCGTCGATGGGGCTGACCCTGGCCGACCACGTGTCGCTCGGCCGCGGCGCCATGCTCGATGACAGCACGCTGCTGGCAATTGAAGGCCTGCTGAACGTGCCGGCGGGCGCGGCGTCCGCGGCGGTGTCGGCTCCCGCCTTCCCCTCAGCGGTCGCCATCAACCTGGCCCCCGGCACCGACGCTGAGCCGCTGGTGGCGCGGATCGCCGACGCCGGCCCCGGCGATACCCCGGGCGGCACCTACCAGCAGCCCCGGGTGCTGGGCGCCGCGATCGTGAACGCGGCGCAGATGGGCGACCAGCCGCTTGCCCTGGCTCTGGCCCTGGCCGCGGCGGCGCTGCTGTCGCTGGCGGTCGCGCTGCTGGCGTCGGTCCGGCAGCGCCGGCCAGAGCTCGCCCTGCTGAAGACCCTCGGCCTGACCAGGCGCCAGGTGCGCGCGGTCGTCGCCTGGCAGGCGAGCGTCACACTCCTGGTTGCCGCACTCGTCGGGGTGCCGCTCGGCATCCTCGCCGGCCGCTGGGCATGGAGCACCTTCGCCGCGTCCCTCGGCGTCGCCCCGGTGACTGTGATCCCCGGCGTCGCTCTGCTGGCCGGGCTCGCCGCCTTGTTCGCCGCAGGGAACTTGCTGACCTCCATTCCTGCGTCGATCGCCGCGCGCACCAGGCCCGCCGCCACCCTGCGGGCCGACTAGCAGCGCAGGCCAGCGCCCCCCGGCTGGCCGACGGTGAGAGGAGTCGGCCTTCCGGCAGGCACGCTCCCGGTTGCGGTCGGGCTACTTGTGGGGGGAGGTCCGGTGCATCATCCGCCGTAGCGGCGCCATCGCCGTGCGGAGCCTGTCGGCGGCGCCGGGCCGCGGCATGCGGCTGGGCGTTTGGGTGGCCTCGGATGGTATGGGCGGGGCGGTGCCGTTGCGGGACGGGCGCAACCGGGTGGTGGTGCTCGGATGGGGTGCGGCTGACTCGGGCATGGCGTTTCCTTTCACAGGCTGGGCGGGCGCCGCGTCGTCACCGGCCGCTGCTGGGCGAGCGGGGGGACGCGCCGACGGAGGACGGCTGCGGGCGCGGGCGCTAACCGACGCCCATCGCAGCCGGCGTCAGCTGCAGGCGGGCGCGGCCCGGCGCTGCAGCGATGATCCGGCTGCGGCGGCCGGCACCGCCACGGTTGGCTGTACGGGTTGCGTTGCGAGCATCATGAGCGCAGCGATCGTGGCGACCAGGCTGTTTGCGCATGAGCTCCTCCGGAAGCTGTCCGGTTGCCGGCCGCTACCGCGGCTGACTCCCGGTGCCACATCAACTTACGCTGGAAGACTGAAACTAGCAATGATTTTCTAGAAAACAGCAACGTAGGAGGAGAGCGCTGGACCTTCCTGACTCAGGGTGTTGATCCCGCAGGCGGCTCAGCAGCGTCGGCTCCGTAGCCGAGTTTGGTCAGCATCTGGCGCAGGTTGACAACAGCCTGCGTGTCGATGTCTTTGTGGCGGGGCGGATCGAAGTATTCGGTCTGGGACCCAATGCTCACGACAACCTTGCCGTCCGGCCTTTCCTCGGCTGAGCCGACCTCCCCCAGCAGCGACAGCACGGCACGCCACTCGATATTGTGGCCCGCCGGATGCTGAAAGATCTGGCGCAGCGTGTTCCGGTGGTGGTTACTGAGGTGCGCTGCCCGCGATGGCGATGGCATCCATCCTCCTGTCCGCTCCGTCATGAACGGAGCCGCGAATATCCGGCCCGAACGGCGTACTGCCGCGTCTGGCAGCGCCTGCGGGCGCCTGCCGGTCACGGCGCCGTGTCCGTGCCGGCTAGGAGAGTCAGGACCTCGCCCACCGTGCGTTCACGGCCGGTGGGCTCCGGGAGCGGGAGGTGCGCCTGGACCTGGTAGCGGTTGCGGCGGCCGTCCTTCTGCTTGACCACGTAGCCCGCCTCGGCCAGGTCGGTGACGATGCCGTAGGCGCTACGCTCGGTGATGCCCAGGCTGGCTGCGATGTCGCGCAACCGCACCCCTGGGTCGTGCGCGATGCACAGCAGCACCCGGGCGTGGCTGGTCAGGAAGCCCCAGCTCAGTGTGGCCACCTTCTTCCTCCTTCAATTCTGGAAATCTTTTGCTAGTCTTCTGCAGCTAGTGTAGCGTCTCAAACACGCATCGAGAGTCAGCCGCCGATTAGCGGCCACTTACCCGGGGCTACCGGAGGAGGCCATGCTACGGCGGCCTGATCATCAGGACCGCTGTGGCCAAGGCGCTCGCATTGCCGCGGATCCGGCTGGCTGCCGGTGCGTCTCATAGCCGCCCGAGCGCTGCGCTCGGGCATGCCCGCAGCGGCCCGCGATATCGCGCGCGGGCGTACCCCTGGTCGTGGATGCTGCACAGCGATGCCCGGGACGGGGCGGCCAAGAAGCCCGATGCCGAAAGTATCCAGAAATTACTAGAAAAAAATTGCTAGTCTTCGACTACTGCAATAGTCTGAGACCACACCCCGGGAGCACCGCCGGAACAACCAGCCAGCCCCGG
>Ga0209333_1000652_pt1 | contig 18336 bp, 13 predicted proteins | sample BlaSpr_A8_OM2_O3_FD_187982 | JGI IMG/M metagenome (GOLD analysis project Ga0209333, IMG submission 187982) | Forest soil microbial communities from Thunder Bay, Ontario, Canada - Black Spruce, Ontario site 2_A8_OM2_O3 (SPAdes) (version 2) | ecosystem: Environmental > Terrestrial > Soil > Boreal... | reverse complement strand
TTTCACGGTGGAGGCGGTGCGCATGTTGGAGGCGGTTCCCACGTTGGAGGCGGTTCGCATGGGGGCGGTCACGGCGGCGGACACAGGTAAGATTCAACAAGAACGAAAGATTCGAACGGCCGGCGGCAAAAGCTGTCGGCCGTTTTTTATTTTGGAGACGCAACTAGGGCTGGGGAGCGAAGGAGCGGAGGCGGGCGACCTCCGCGGCGTCTAGTTTCTGGATTAGGGCGGTGACGAGGTCGACCATGCGATCGAAATCGGCGCGGTTGATGATGCCGTTGTGCGCATGCGTGTAGCGCGAGGGCACGACGAGATTTATGGTGGGAACACCGCCGTTGCTTTTCTGAATGGAAGATGAATCGTCGCCGTAACCGGTGATCAAATCGAATTGCAGCGGGATGGAATTCGCGGCAGCAGTATCTTTGACGAAGGCCACGAATTTGCGATTCGGCAGCTCGCTGGAGTCGTAGAGGAAAAGGCCCGGGCCGGCGCCGAGAGCTTCCTGAGCTTCCTCGGGGTGAACGCCGGGGACGTCTTTGACGATGCCGACTTCGAGCGAGATGCCGACGTCGGGCTTAATGACGTCGGAAGAGGCAATCGCGCCGCGCGTGCCGATTTCTTCCTGGACCGTGGCGGCGTAGAAAACTTGATTGGGATGCGCGGCGTGCGCCAGGCGCTGCGCCACTAGGATCATCACGGCGCAGCCAATGCGGTCGTCCCAGGCTTTGGCGAGATAGTTCTGAGTGCCATTCATAATTTCGAATGGGGAATCGGGAACGACGGGATCGCCGGGTTCGACTCCCATAGCGCGAACGTCCGCGGCGGAGGACGCGCCGACATCGAGATAAAGCGAGTCGCGAGGGAAGACGCGAGTGCGATCCTCGGTGGGAGCGATGTGGATATCGCGAATGCCGGTGACGGCGCGGATAGGACCCTTGGAGCCGATGATCCACCAGCGCTGGTCGACGAGAGCCTGGTCGAACCATCCGCCGAGCATTTGCATGGAGAGAAAACCGTCGGGCGTGACGCGGCGAATCATGCCGCCGAGCTCGTCCATGTGAGCGTCGAGCATGATGCGCGGGCCGGAGGCGCCTTGCTGGGCGATGACGGAGCCGAGACCGTCGTAGGTGATTTTATCCGCGTAAGGCTTCATTTCGTTGACCATGATTTTGGCCACGGGTTCTTCGAAGCCTGAAGGGCCTGGAGCGTTGGTGAGTTTTTCGAGGAGTTGAATGGTTGCGTCTTGCGATGGGGAGCTTTGCGGCGACTGGTTTTGGCCGAATACAACGGATGATGCTACTAGAAGAATTGCAAGGCTCGCGAAAGAAAACAGAATGCGCTGTTTCAACATTTCTTAGGCCTCCACACGCGCGGATTATATGCCAGCGGACGCCTGCACGTTAGTTTTCTCGAAAATGTTCAGGGCAGTTTTACCGATGGAATCATTTGCATGGCCGCGTTGGCGTAAGCAGGTTGTGGCCTTGGTACAGATGGCCAAAGGCGAACACAAGCGAGTAGAGCAAGGTCGAAGCTGAACAGCACCGAAGAATCAAAAGAGCCGGCGGGACGCCGGCGCTACGAAAAGCGGGTTAGCGACGAGCATGCAGTTGCGTTCCGGCGGGGAGACCGCGCGGCTGCTAGTACAACGGCAAATGGGCTAGTTTCCGACGACGAAAAGTTGGCCGTTGTTTTGGGTGTAGATCTTGCCGTCGGGGCCGATGGAGATGGGAGTGTAGGCGGCACCGATGGCTGAGTTGAGAAACATTTTTCCGCTGGGGGCGGTGAAGATTCCGGAATGAGCTTGCGGCAATTCGTAAACGTTGCCGTCTTCGCTGTTGACGTAAACATTGCCGAGCATGTCGATCGCGGGCATGTTGATACACCATTCGTAGCCATTTGGATGATCGGCGTCGATGGTGGTGCTCTGGAACTGCCACTCGATGTTGAGAGAGGCATCGAGCTGGGTGATGTAATACGGGCCGGCCGGAGTGGAGGTACAGACCGGGCTAGGGCCGCTGCAATAAGCCGCTGAGGGGTAGTGGTTGTCTTTGATCACCACGGAGAAAGTGTTGTCGTGAGCCCAAACGCCCGGCGTGGAATCCCATCCGAATCCGTAGGCACCGATATAATTTCCCGAGGAGTCGAAGCGGAAAAGATGGCCGCGCGAAAAATTGTAATTATCCAGAGCGCCAAAAACTATGGAGGCGTCGGGCAAGACAGTGGGCGAAGACGACGCTTCATCAATCACGTAGCCCGATCCCGGCGTGTTGGTTGTGGGATCAACTCCGACGGTGGTGCCGAAGAGGCAGGAGTTCGGCTCGTTGGTGACGCCGGACGCGGCGATGGGCAAAAGAACGCCGCATCCATCCGTCAGGCGATTTTGAAGTGAAGCTTGCCATTTGGGTGACAGGTCAGCGGTATTCACGGCAAGCAGGTAGCTGGATAAATTGTCGAAGTGGGCCACACTCACGGTGTAGACCGTTGTCCCGTCCGCTGACACAGCCGGCGCGACGTTGATTCCAGGCCGCTGCGAACCGCAAGCAGCGGGGAAGAACGGAGCGACGGCGGTCGGGCTCGGCGGCCAAGGAAAGGCAGGTTGAGGAACCTGGTTAGCAAAAGTTCCGGGGCAAGTGAGTGACGTTGCGGCGGGCGCGCCGGGATTGATCGAGGCGAAGGTCGCAAAGGTGGAAGAATCATCCGGCGCAATCTTTACCAGCCAGGCGCCGACGGCGTCGTTCTGATCCCAGGGATTGCCGGTCAAGTTCAGTTCGATCACGTTGTAGTAGATGTTGCCGTTGGCATCGGCGGTGAGCGGGCCGGCGACAAACGTGTTTACCGCAGTCATGCTGGGATTCGCAACGAAGGGATTGATGTGCGAAGCGGCCACTCCGGTGGTCTTGTTCACTTTCCACACCGAGCCGGCGGCGGCCGGAACGTAAATGAAATTGTTGGCGTCCACCGGGTGGAAAACAGGTTCCCAACCTTCCAGCCCGGCAAATCCCTGGCTGAAATTTGTGGCGTTGGGTTCCGGAACCCAGTCGGTATCGAAGGTCCAGGCTTCCACCAGCTGTCCGTTGACCCAGCTAAATCGCGTCTCGTACCACTCCATGGTGTTCCAAGTGTTGGGGCCGCATGCAGCGCCGCTGGTCCACTGACCGACAGGGTTGCAGGAGTTGTACACGCCACCGTACATGACCATGTAAGTGTCGTTTCCGTCGGTGATGGGCGCCTGTTCGTGGACGGTCAACGCGGGTTCGCCGAAGAGCGGAGCGTTTTCGTTTTTTTCCTGGTATACGAAGGGGTCGTAGATGATATTCGCGAGAATATTATCCAAACTCTGCCCGGTAACCGCGACCATACCGGTGTGCTGCGGGTTCGAGCCCCATTGCGGCCAAAACGGGGCGTTCGAGGCATTCTGCGAGCCAACGGTGAAAGTCACGTTGATGATTCCGGGCGAATCTTTCGCAATGAGATCGACGATGATGATGTGTCCTCGGTAAGCATTTGGCGCGAGCGTTCCCACCGCGGCGGATATTTGCAAAGTCTGTGGAGCGGTTCCGCTGGTGGGGGTGACTGTGAGCCAAGGGACATCAGTTTCCACGGTGAAAGTTAGCACCCCGGTGCCGGTGTTGGTGACGTTCACGGAGGCGGGGGCGGGAGCGAATGAGCTGGCCTGAATGGCGACGAACGAGATTGCGTTCGTGGAGAGGGTCAGTACGGGAGCGGCGGCAGGAATGTGGTGGGCGCCACCGCCGCATCCAGCGCACAAGGACGCAAGAGCGCAGAGGATTCCCGCCAGACAGATGATTGCTACGCGGTTGATTGCTACACGACGAAAAAGGTGTGCGAGACGAAACGGTCCCAAGATCCGATTCATAGTATTCTCCCCGCACCGCCTGATGCGGAAATGCCCGTACCGGGAGCGTACGTTACTACGGCGCGGAATCGCAAGGGCGCGAAATTATCCGCGCGGTACGCAAATGACAATCGGTTCCCGTGCGACTATGGGAATCAGTTGTAGGGGGCCTTGGGACTCAACTAGAATGCGGCGGTGAGACGCTGAGTGTTCCTAGAGGGGTCTGCGGTCGAGCGATCTTCCATGACAACTTCCATTTCTCCTTCGGAGAGCGGCAAAGCAAGCAGTCATCTGGCGAACGAGCGGACGTTCCTGGCGTGGATTCGGACGAGCATCAGCATTATCGTATTCGGATTTGTGGTGGCGAAGTTTGGGATTACGTTGCGCGAATTCCTGCGAGTGCAGGGAGCCGCCGAGCACGAGAGCGGCGTGTCTCTGATTATCGGCGTGGGATTTATAGCGATGGGGATTTTCATGGCGCTGGCGGCTTGGTTTCGGTACCAGGCCACCATGCGCCGCATAGAGACGGGAGATTTCAAGCCGGCCGGGGCGATCGTGACGGTGTTGACAGTCGTTGCCGCGGTATTCGGGATAATTTTGGCGGTGTATTTAATTTATACCGCGCGAGCGCTTTAGGAGTTCGTCGCTTATGGCGGGCCAGTCCGCACTCTGGTAGCAAGAACTCCGCCCGCCTAGAGGCGGCCAGCACAGAAGCGCAAACCGGCTATGTGAAAGAGTAGTCCAAGTGAGAAAGTCAAAGGAGCCGGCCTTCCTGCCTCAGGGCAAGCAAGACGCCCTTCCTGCGTCAGGGTAAACCGGCGCTACGAAAACCGTTGCTCGGCGAGCTATATTACGGCGTAGGTGAGCATGACGATGCCGGTCTTGTAGATTTTGTGGGCGGTTAATTTTAGCTTGGCCTGCTTGGCTGGAGAGGCGAGCAGGGGGATTCCTGCGCCGAGGAGGATCGGGATTACGCCGACTTCCACTTTGTCCACGAGCTTCGCGTCAAGAAAACTTTGGAAGAGCGAGCCGCCGCCGAACAGCCAGATGTCCTTGCCGGGTTTGGCGCGGAGGGAAGCGACGGTTTCCTCGAGCTTGTCGGGCACGATGGTCACTTCGGGGTAGTCGCGCGGGCGCAACGTCTTGGAAAAAACAAACAACTTCATGCCCGGCATTTTAGTGCGGCCCTCCCGCACCAACAGCTCGAACGTTCGGCGCCCCATTAGAAGTGTGTCGAACTGAGCGAAGAGCGCGACAAAATCAATGTCCGGATCCTGGACGATCCAGTCGTACTCACCATTTGGGCCGGCGATGTAACCGTCCAAGCTCATCGCAACTTGGTAGCAAATTGGGCGCATGGGAAGCTCCTGAATGCTGCGTGACACAGATTGATCGGCATTATGGCCCAAATTAGGGGAAGCTGGCGAGAATGGTTTGCTTTAGGCGGAGTTGGACGTGACAGGTAAATCAGATCAGCGACGGGTCGTCGTTCGTCCGCCTAGATTTGGCGTCACGGCGCATTAGCCAGGCAAAGACCAGGATTCGTAGCAACGACTGGCGCGGTTTGTTTGTGACGATGGATAGAGAACATCCGCGTGCGTCTTACAGAGCGAAGCCTTTGTAGGATTGCCTGCTTTTCGGCGCTGGCGTAACATGCAACGCCAGTGACTGATCCCTCTTCGATAATTGGGCGGACGATTTCGCATTACCGCATCGTCGAGAAACTGGGCGGCGGAGGGATGGGTGTGGTGTACAAGGCTGAGGACACGTCACTCGGCCGATTCGTCGCGCTGAAATTCCTACCTGAAGATGTGGCGCAAGATCATCAAGCGCTGGAACGATTCCGGCGCGAGGCGCGGGCTGCTTCCGCGTTGAACCATCCGAACATCTGCACCATTTACGAAATTGCCGAGGACGGCGGACGCTCGTTTATCGCCATGGAATTCATGGAAGGGAATACGCTGAAGCATCTGATTTCCGGCAGGGCGGTTCCGCTGGAACAAGTGCTGGAGTTGGGGATACAGATTAGCGATGCGCTGGACGCGGCGCACGCGCGGGGAATCGTTCACCGCGACATCAAACCGGCAAATATATTTGTGACTAAGCGCGGTCACGCGAAAGTGTTGGATTTTGGTTTGGCGAAACTTTCTCCGGTGGCCGAAGGTGTGGGAGTTTCCGGGCTGCCTACGGCGACATCGGATGCATTTCTTACCAGTCCTGGAACCGCGGTGGGGACGGTGTCGTATATGTCGCCGGAGCAAGCGCGCGGCAAAGAACTTGATGCGCGGAGCGATTTGTTTTCGTTGGGCGTGGTCTTTTATGAGATGTGTACGGGAGTTTTGCCGTTTCGCGGAGATACTTCGGCGGTAATTTTTGAGGCCATACTGAATCGCGCTCCGGTGCCGCCGGTGCGACTGAATCCGGATCTGCCGCCGAAGCTGGAAGAGCTGATCAACAAGGCGCTGGAGAAGGATCCCAAGCTGCGGTCACAGAGTGCGGCGGAAATCCGCGCGGACCTCGAAAGGCTGAAGCGGGATTCCAGTTCGGCGCGGCACGCGGCGTTAACGGCGGACTCAAGTTCTGAAGATGCCGGGTTAAAGTCCCTTCGGGACTCAGGGCAAGCCGGCGCTACGAACGCCCGGACCGGGTCGGGGCGGACGTCCCTAGCATCAGAGTCTGTCGGCTCCGCGGAATCGGTCCGCGGGTCCGCCGGAGTTGCTGCGGATTCTACGCGGCGTTCGCTCACGAGGAGGATGGTCGTTCCCGGCGTGATTCTCCTGGTGATACTGCTCGCTGCCGGCGGCTGGCTCTACTGGCGCGTATTTTTCCGCGCGGGGATGGCGGCGACCGCTTTTCAAAATCCGGCGATCTCTAGCCTGACATCCAGCGGCGATGTGGTAGCGGTCCGAATTTCACCCGACGGGCGTTATCTCGCATACATTTCAACAGCGCGAGGACGCTATAGCCTGTGGGTGCGCCAAATGGATATCGCCAGCGCGATTCAGATACTTCCTCCGGGGCCGAATCAGATCTTCGACCTTACATTTACTCGCGATGGGAATTTTTTGGTCTATGCGTCGTCCGGCACGAACGATATCAGCGCGAAGGTGTACGAGGTTCCGGTTCTCGGCGGAACGCCGCGCCTGATTCTCGATTCCTCTGATACAGGCGTTTCCTTTTCGCCCGATGGTCGCCAGATGGTTTATCAGACTCTTGATTCACCGTCGGGCGAAGGGCGCCTCATGCTGGCGAATGCGGACGGTAGCGGCAGGAGAAAGCTCGCCGTACGAAAGGCTTCGGAAAACTTCTCTCTTACGGCGAAGTGGTCACCAGACGGCCGGCACATCGCGGCGTTTGTCTTCGGTCCCGATCCTAGCGGAAAGAATTTCAGTTTGGTGGAGGTTGATGTCGGGACCGGCTTGGAAAAAGCCATGCTGGGACCACGTTGGCGTTTCGTCAGTGACTTTGCATGGCTTCCGGATGGCAGCGGATTTCTAGTCGCCGCGGAGGAGAAGACCGGCGTGCCCATGCAACTCTGGATCGTAAGCTATCCTGGCGGCAGAGTGCGTCGCGTGTCGAATGATTTAGGCGACTATTACTCGGTTTCGGTGTCGGGGGACGGCCGAACAATCGTCGCCTCGCAGATGAACCGTGTGAGTGACATTTGGGTAGGTCCGGCCAGCTCCCCTGACAATGCAAAACAAATCTCGTCGGGCAGGCTGGATGGCAGTCATGGGATCGCCTGGACACCCGATAACCGGGTCGTTTACGTCGCCATGCCCTTAGACGCGTGGGAGTTCTTCGTTACCGATGCAGATGGAGGAAATAACAGGCAGCTCACGTTTGACGGTCGCTTTCGCGAGGACCCCACTGTTTGCGATCACGGCCGCGTTCTCGTCTATGCCACTGACATGGAGGGCCCCTACCAACTCTGGAAGCTCGACTTGCAGAGCGGTCTCTCCGCTAAACTTTCGAGCGGGTCTGGCGAGCGGGAACCAGCATGCGACGCGGCGGGGGAATGGGTGTGGTACTTGGGACAAGCTGCCGACGGCTCGTCTCGCGTTTTCAAGATGCCCATTTCCGGAGGAGCAGCGGTGCAAGTTTCCGATCGTGTGGCAATCAGCGAGCCGATGATCTCTGCTGATGGGGAGCACATCGCATTTCAGTCTCCCGGCAAGAACGGAAGGATCGTGGCTGTGAATATAGTGCACGGCGTTGAATCGAAGTCCGATCTCGAACTTGCAGAGACCTTCGAGCCCACTAATCGTCTCGCGCGTTGGATTCCGGGCCAGGTCGCCGTCGCGTTCGTGGATATCCGAACCGGCGTGGAAAATCTTTGGGTGAAACAGCCTGCCGCCGGAGCTCCGGAGAAGCAACTGACGCATTTTACCAGTGGCGACTTTTTTGACTTCCGCTATTCGTCCGACGGGAAATATATCGCCATGGCGCGCGGGTCGAACAAAAGCGACGCCGTGCGGTTTACCGACACCAGCAAATAACGGGGTAGCCGCCCTATTCATCCGGCTCGTCACGATAAGTTTCCAGAGGTTTGCACGCGGCGCGCTATTTGACGGGATAGCCGAGGAGGTAGGTTACGGTGACGAAGCCGCGGGGTTCTTCGCCTACTTCCCAGACATAGCCGTCAGCGTGAAGAGAGGCGATCATTTCGCGAAGCTGCGAGATGGGATAGGCGCGCAGGCTGGAGACTACGCCGTCGTAAAACAAGACGAAAGGAACCACGGGGAGGATGTAAGTCCAGAAGAGGCGGGACAAACGGAAGGGGCGAATGAAGGGCGCGGTTATAAGGGCGCCGAAAAATATAAGAACGGTTTGCGCGATGGTGACCGGATGGCGGCGAGCAGCTTCAAAAATTCCGATGCCTTGGCGATTGTCCACGGCGTTTTGCAGTATGCCGATAGCTACGGGCGGTGGAAAGTGGTGGAAGGAGCTGAAAATTGTGCGAAAGCCGGTGAGTTGAGCGGGGACTTTAGTAGCGTCAACAGATTCCGGCCAATAAGTGATAGTGCCGCGGGTCTCCGCCTGAATGCGTTCGAATGCCGGGGTGTTGGGGTACAAATCGGTGAGGCAAACTTCCGCGAGACGGCCCTGGGCGTCTCGAAGAGACTCGTGCAACCAGGGCCAGGGGCCACTGCCGCCGGAACAGAGGTCCACAACGCGGGTAGCTTTGCTGGTTTGGAAGGCGTTTTTCAGCCTGACTGCGATGCTGCGGTAGATGCCGACGAGACTCATTGCGGCTTGTAAGCCGTCAGTGACGTAGTCACGAAGGTAAGTGGGGAACCAAGGTTGATCGTTGAATTCGGACAGGGGCATGGGTTAGGAATAGAGAGCCTGGGCGTCGGGATGATACCACCGGGAGGGCTTACCGCCGTGCTAGTCACGGTGAAGAGTAGTTTGCCGGTCGAACGACGAAATCAAAAGAGCCGGCCCTTCGTACCTCAGGGCAAGCAGGACGCACTTCCTTTGTCGGGGTAAACCCGTTCGTTCCTCAGGGTAAACCGGGGCTGCGAAAGGCGGGTGATTGCGAGGGCTGCGGTTCGTGATACTGTGCACGTTTCGCGATTTGTAGTTGGCGGCGAGAATGGGAGATGCCTTGAGAAAACAAGCGATCCTGATTCTAGCGGTGCTCGCTGTGCTGACATCTTTGGACGCGGGGACCACAAAGTTCGTGTTTACGTGGATGAACCCGAACTATACCGGCACGCATTTCAAAACAATTCTGGTGCTGGGAATTAACGGGAAGGTGGAAAACCGCGCCGAATTTGAAGATCGGCTTTCAGCGGCGATAACCAGGCCTGGAATTACAGCCATTCCGAGCTATTCGCTGCTTCCCAGGCCGAACTCGATGCCGCTGGACATGGATCAATTGAGGGACGTCGTTCATGGGCAAGGCATAGATGCGGTCTTAGCCACGCGCTTGATAAAGGTGAAAAAAAGTGTGACCCAGATTCCGGGGCAGGCGTATACGCCGTCTCCGTATTACAACTCGCTGTATGGCTATTACGGAGCGATCTATCCGGAAGTCTATGCTCCCGATTACCTGCGAACGGAACGGATCGCGCAGATCGAAACGAACTTCTATTCAACGGCCAAGCCGGATGGGGAGCTTATCTGGACGGGAACCAGCGACACGATCGATCCGCATTCGCCGCGGAAGGCTATTGATGCAGTCTCCAGAATCATCGTTATAGAACTGGAGAAGAGAAAAATTATTTGAGCGGCGCCCTCCGTGCGCGGTGGACGCCTCTAGCAAGTCGAACGGAAAATCAAGAGAGCCGGCCCTTCGTACCTCAGGGCAAGCGAGACGCCCTTCCTGCGTCAGGGTAAACCCATTCGTTCCTCAGGGTAAACCGGCGCTACGAACAACAACACCGCAGTTCAAAAGCGCCGGGTTTGAAGGCCCGCGTTACATTAACCCCACAGGTCAAAAGCAAAGGCAAGATGCCGGGCTGAAGCCCGGCGCTACGAAGGCAACGGCATCCGGACGCCGTGGGTCTGAGGCCCCGAGTACATTAGGCCGCGGCGGTGGATTGAGCTTTTAGGCGGCCAGCGCGGATGGCTTTCACAAGGGCGGCGTAGTCGCGGTCGGCTTGGGCAGCGTAGGAGGCCGCGAACTTCGCAAGGGCAGAATCGAAGGCATCGCTTTTACCGAGGTAGCCGGCGATTATCGCTGCGTCGCCGGACCGGGCGTGGGCGCGCGCGAGAGTCCAGCCGCAGATTCCGACGTACTCAAGCCAGTCGGTTTTGGTCATGGTCTCCAAGTCGATTTTCATTTTCATGTCGCGGAGCTGGCGGAAATAATAGCTGCGGCCTTCGGCGTCGATGGTCCATCCGAGGAACACGTCGCTGGCCGATTGCAAAATGCGCTGGCCGGTGACCACGCGCTCGCCGTGATTGGCGTAGCGGCTCCTGCCGGCGTAGGGTTCGAGCACGGACGGAAGGGCTTCTTTGAATTGCAGCAACATGGGATCGTGCTCGCCGGCCATCAATAAAGCCACGGCGCAGCGCGTACCCACGCTGCCCACTCCGACGACTTTCCGAGCCACATCGATGATGTGATAGCGGTCGAGAATCACGCGGCGCTCGGCCGGAAGGGTTTCGCGGTAGTCGTGGAACATTTTGGTCACTTGTTTTTGCATCAAGTCGCTCTCGCGCGTGTGATAGATCAAAGGGGGATGATCCACGATTCGCGTGCGTCCGTTGATCACGTCGGCGATCTTCGGAAAAATATGTTCCGCGGTCTGGAGCCGGGCCTCGTGCTCAACTTCTTCCCAGCGTTTTTTCGCGGCCGCCGACTTCGATTCTTTGATGAAGACTTCGGCGTCCATGTGTGAGTACCAAACTTCCAGAGCGCGCATGTGCGCGTAGCGGCGCATGTGCTTGCGATAGGACTGTGCGAGCGTAAGCACGGCATCCTCGCAGCGACCACGGCCCATGCCGAGTTCACGCGACGCGAGGACGACACTCGTGGCCAGGCGCTTGACGTCCCACTCCCAGGGGGCTTGGAGCGTTTCGTCGAAATCGTTGATGTCGAACAGGAGCTGGCGCTCGGGGCTGGCGAATCCGCCGAAATTCGCAGCGTGGCAATCGCCGCAGGCCTGCACGCGAATTCCGGTGGCGGGAGTTTTCGAGAGATCCCAAGCCATCACTGCCGCCGAACCACGGAAAAATGCAAAAGGGGATTGGCGCATGCGGCCATAGCGGATGGGCAAAAGGTCGGGGAGGCGGCCGCGATCGGATTGGCGCAGGATTTCGATGGGATCGGGACGGTTGGGAGGAGCGGACCACTTGGCGTTGGAGTTCCGCGGGACGCTTTCCCGCAGAGCTTTTCCCCGGCGGATGCGCTCTTCGATGCTGGGCCCCAGTACGGCGGATCCTTCGCGTGGAATGCTGTGAATTTTTCCGCGGTGGGTGGTCATGGGTTAGGCATGGTCGAAGGTGTGGTGGCAGACGATTCGAGTGGTGGCGATATGGTAGCTCCAGGGCACGGGGCAAGTCATGAAGATAATTCCGCGCTCGAGACTCTCGAGGCGCCAGCAGCGAATCCTAAGCGAGGCTTTGGGATCGCTAAGATTAGCAATTGCAATGGGATGAAACCAATTGATGCGCAAAAGCGTCTAATCCATTAGAATCATAGTAACGTTCCGTCAGGTTTAAGCGCGGCGGAGGGTACTAAAATGAAGCATCCAGCCCAGCAGCCCGCAGCAATCAGGTCGATCCTCTTGAAAAGCTTGCTTGGAATATCGTTCGCGGCCGTATTGGCATTGGCGCCCGCTCCTGCTTTCGCGCAACATGGCGGAGGCGGTGGTGGAGGCGGCGGGTCGCATGGCGGCGGAGGCGGCGGTGGGTCGCACGGAAGCAGCGGCGGTGGACACGCGAGCAGCGGTTCTGGTAGCGGATCGCACGCAACTTCCAATGCAAGCTCATCCAGCACAGGCGGGCATTGGTGGAATCCGTTCCATGGCAGCGGCGTCAACAACGCCGCAGGAACGAAAGCAGGCGGCACGGCGTCAGGCGGGAGCGCGACAAATTCCACGGGCACGAACGCGACGACGCATTTCGCGGCAGGGAATAACGTCTGGCAGGATCCGCCGGCGAATACGCGCGCAAACACAAACGCGCCGTCACGTTTTTACGCAACATCGAATCGCGACGCCGCGACTGCCAAGCCCGTGCAGAGAACGACAAACAATACATTAGGTCGAGCCGGCATCTCGCAGAACACTTTGCGCCAGCGCCCGATTATTTATTACCCTTACAATCCATATGGATATGGATTTGGTTCGCCGTTTGGGTTCGGTTACGGCTTCGGGTGCGATCCCTGGCTTTGGGGATGCCCGGCAGGCTTGGGCTTTGGATTCGGTTACGGCGGAGGCTTCGGATACGGGGACGGGGCCGGCCTTGGTTATTACGGCGGCGGCTACGGCGCCGGTTACGATGGCGGTTACGGCGGCGGATCGGACATGACGTTCGAGTCCAACGGGGCTGATCAAGGCGCGCCGAACGGAGACATGGCTTCGGCGGAAGGCAATGCAGGCGAGTGGCAGAATGCGCCGGAAAATAGCGCGCAGCCTAATGATGCGAAGGCGCAGCCCTACGTGGTGATTTTCTTGCGCGACGGATCGAGCTACGCGGTCAGCGACTACTGGCTGGCGGAAGGCAAGCTGCACTACGTCACTTCATACGGCGGCGAGAATTCCGTAGACGCGAATCAGATCGACCTGCAGCGCACCGTGAACGAAAACGCGGCGCACGGAGTCACGTTCACACTGCGCCCCGCAGGAGCAACGGACGCTCCCAAGGGCAAACAGAATTTGCAGCCACCGCCCTCCAACGACGGGCAAACGTCCGCGCCAAACCCACAGTAGTTTTCCTGCGTAAAGAAACGGGGCTGCCGATATAGCGGCAGGCCTGGAACACCGTTAGCCATTTCCTAGTCAAGGCGGGGGTGCGCTGAAGTCCGAACGCTTAGGCGGTTTCCTCTGGCGGTTCGGCAGTGGCGTCGTCGGTATGGACGTGCTCGGGGCGAAAACCCATTCCCACGACGTAGGCAGGGATTCTGCGCAGAATGGGAAAGCGCGCCAGTAGTTTTATGGGCCAGGGAAGAGCGAGCTGTTTCTTGTTGGCCAGCACGGCGCTGATCACGCGATTCTGTATCAGCACCTGCAATCGCTGCATCATGCGAGTTGGAAATTCGCGGCGGCGCTGAACGGCGGCGAGATCGTCCTCCGTCACGGTGCTGTATTCGGGCTCGGGCGCAGATGCTGTATGGTCGTTTTCCGCGGATGCGCTGCCGCCCACATTCCCCTCTGATGTCCCGCCGTTTTGATCCACGCGGCCGCGCAGAACCGGCGAAGCGATTTGCCGGCTCGGCAGGCCAGCCGGCGCGAGCGTCAATCCCATCGCGATGGCCGCGGGAAGCGTGCCGCCTTCAGTGGAGAGTTCGGAAGTGAGCGCGTCCATTACTGGGACAATTCCAGGCACGGCGCCCCGCTGAAACGCGGGCGCCAGAATATTTGCGGCGGCGACGGCGTCTTGTATCGCGAGATTTATACCGACGCCGCCGATTGGCGACATGGCGTGCGCGGAATCTCCGATGCACAGCAGACCGGGGCGGTGCCATTGCTTCAGGCGGTCCACGACCACAGTAAGCAGCTTGATGTCGTCCCAGGTCTTTAATTCGTCCACGCGCTCGCGAAGGTAGGGCGAGAGCCTGGCAATTTCTTCGCGGAAAGCGGGCAAGCCGCGCTCGCAAATAGCGTCGAAGCCACCTTTGGGAATCACGAAAGCACACTGCCAGTACTCGTTGCGCTGGATCTGCACAAGAACCCGGCCGGAATCTATGTGGCCCAGAGTTTGCACGGGATCTGTCGGTTTGCGCGAAATGCGCATCCACAGCACGTCAATGGGCGAGCCAAAATCTTCCACTTGCAGGCCCGCTTTTTCGCGAACGATGGAGTGGCGGCCGTCTGCGCCGATTACGAGTTCAGCCCGCACTTCGAGAGGACCGAATTGACTTTTCGCGCGCACGCCGATGACGCGGTCGCCCTCCAGAATCAGATCGGTGACCTCGGCTCGCATGCGCAGATTAAATTCAGGATAGCGTTTGGCGTGGTCGGCCAAGAAATTCAGGAAATCCCACTGCGGCATGAGCGCAATGAATTTGCAGTGCGTTGGCAGATGGGTGAAATCAGCGATGGTCGCGTGTACGTCGTTAATTTGCACGCCAATATCGCGAAGCTCGTCGTGAGGAAGCTTCAGAAATTCATCGAGGAGGCCAAGCTCGTGCATGACTTCGAGCGTGGAGGGGTGGATGGTATCGCCGCGAAAATCGCGCAGAAAGTCGGCATGCTTCTCGAGGACGAGGACTTCAACTCCCGCGCGCGCCAGTAGATACGCCAGGACCATTCCCGCCGGCCCTCCGCCGGTGATGCAGCAGCGCGTGTTTATCTTTTGAACTGCGGGGTCTTCCGGCATGGCCGACCGTGCTCCGGTTCGTTCTGCGCGCTAACTCAAAGGCGCGAGACTGTGGACTGCGCAGATTGTACTTCAAAATCGCAGCGTCCGACTGCGGGAGTCGGGATTTCGGAACCGAGCAGTTGTAGAATACGGGGAAATCAACGGGGGCAGGCATGGAGCTATGGCGAAGCTGGGGGATGGGCCCCCGGCCAATCGAGATTTGGCACGCTGCGACATTGGTCTTACTTGCGACGCTTCTCGGATCGTTTGTTGTTGCGCAGGAGAGGGCGCCAAGGCCTGCGCAAGCGGGACTGCTTGCTTCCACACCCGAACCGGTCTATTCCAGCGACGCGAACGATTCGTGGAACCGCATATTTTACTTTTTGTTTTCGCGGCGCATCGAAACGCGCGTGAGCGAGGAGTTTTCCGAGGCTGCACCGTTTGTTGACGGCGTGAGCACGCGCACGTTCGAGCGAAACGAAGTCGGGGATCGCGCAATCGATCCATTGTACCCATCGCAAATTGTGGATACGGGGAGGCGGTTGGTTCTTACCGAACCCGGTTACTCCGGCTTCACGAAAGCGCTGCACGAGGCACTCGACTCGAACATTTCCCGCTCGACCATTGCCAGAGCGTTGATGCAGAGCGATCTGTGGGGCGCACACGATATTCTATTCGTTCCATTTCCCGCGGCGGACGAGAAGGAGCTTGGCGAACGCAGACTTGCAGCGCTGGATCTGATCTCGCGCCTGATCAGGAAAATCGCTTTGACGCCCGCGGAGATCAAGTCGTTGCCCAACAATTATTCCGCCGCGGTGCAGAGGCATTCGTTCCCCGATGTGTTTGGAAAGGACAGCGGATGGGTAGAGGTCTTGTGGTTTCATCCGCGCACGCACGATAGTGTTGCCGGCTTTCGCCGGACGTCGCGCGTCTTTCTGAAACCAGCGCAGGTGCAGCGCGAGGTGAAAGAGTTTCTGAATGGCCTGCCGCAACGAGCCGAAAGTGACCCTATTGGAGGCTTGGACGGCGTCGCACTGGTGACGCAACTTCTGTTAATCGATACGGAGGGGAAGTTGCATCCGACCACGCTCACCTCGGAGGTCCAAGTTCGGATGTTTGAAAATAACGGTGAGAGCAGATCCAAGCCGAATGACGGCAGGTTCAAGACGGATGACGGTAGGTTCAAAAGAACATCGCTGCAAGTGTGCGAGATCAGCCGGAAACTTTTCGTGCGAGAACCGGAATCGGGAGGGCTCGTCCCGGAAGACGACAGCATGCCCGCTTACGACCAAGGCTACGGCTTCGGCGAAGCCCAAGCGGTCAATCAAGGTCCAGATGCCTCGATCCTGGTCGAGGCGCCGATTCAAGTTACGTTGAGAACGCGCTGCGCCGAGTGCCACGGCGACACTTTGACGCAGATAAACACATTTGCGATTGCGCGTCCTCCGCGCAGTGCGCCGCCGGTCAGGCAACTGAATCCAGCGGTGAACGAGACTGCAAATTTCGTCATCAGCGAAAAGCAGAAGCGGAGGGACTTCGAAGCGTTGCGCGCGTACCTCAACGGCGCGGGGTCCGCGGCGACCCGGCACTGAGCTACATTCGCAGTTTTGGGGTTCGCCACTGCTTTCGGAACCGAGAAGCGATGCCCACGCATTGATTCCATGGGGCTTCCGCGATGCCCTCGCCGAAGCACCTGCGACCGGCGCAAGGACGGAAAATTATTTTTGGGGTAAAAAGTGCGCGTAACTGGCGGAGAAACACTCAGTTGCGACTTGGACGAGTTATGCTCACACAGTCAATCACTTGCGTTATTTTTTGATTTAGGGTAAAACTTTTTTTGTTAGCCTCGAAATCCGCGCAGAGCAGATCGTAGTTAGCCAATTCCGAAACGCAAACGGAAAACCCGCCGGCCTAACCCTTCGATGAGGCACTCAGGGCAAGAGGCCGCCGCTACAACACCGACATCCTGAAGCTTTGCCCGTATTTTGCGGCCCATTAAATCAATCTCCGGAGAAGACATGCCGAATTACAACGCGCAAGTACCGCCGTATTCCATTTTTCCGGGCGACGTGGCGCTCGCCTTCAACAACGAATCACCCGCCGCTGGACAGGCCAGCCAGCAGTTCGCTTTGCCCAGCTACGCGGGATTTCCTGAAAATGGCCGCACGGTACGATGGCAGATCAGCTTCGGCACGGCGCCGACCGCGGTCAGCATTCAACTGCAGACGGCGATGAACGACGTGGACGCGCAGTACGCCGTACCCACCGGCGCGGCCAATATGGGTTCGACGCTCACCACGGGCGACAATCTGGTGGCCACGGGGGTGCGCGCAAATTTTGTGCGAGCGAAAGTTGTTTCGATTACGGGCGGCTCCGGCGTTACCGTGCAAATCCTGGGGTAAGCTACCATTTGCAGCGGGCACGGTTCTCTGGTCGCATACATCGCTCGTGAAACGGTCTTCCAACGCGGGGCGTCGGGTGCTACCGTGATGGTCGAGTCGGGCTGCAGAATAATTGACTGCCCGAGAAAGTTAACTCGATTCGGCGGCGGGCGTGCTTTCGATCAAACCGTCAGGTAATGGCAAGAAAATATTTGCGCCATTCTTCGCGATTGGCACCGCGATCATCGCGTTGATGCCGGCGCAGTTGGCTGCGCAGGCGTCCGGCAAATTGACGCCACCGGCGCCGAGTCAATCTACCGTCCAAGTTCCGACGCAACCGGCCTCTGCCGCGCAAACGCCTGAAGCGCCGCCGCAGGTGGTTCAGCGCACGGTCAGTGTGACGTTCGATTACGATTTTTCGACATTTCCGCCGTGCTCCGCCAAAGTGACTAAAAAGTGCATTCAGCAATTCAATGTGTGGGAAGTTTCCGCCCCTACTGCCATTTTCCTTTTTAGTATTCCGGTTTCGCCAGACGCAAAGGGATTGGTGAAGGGAATTACCGGGACCGCTACGAAGAAACGAGCGTTATTCACGGGGCCGCACCGGTTTGGAGTGTCAGCGAAAATGCTCCCGCCGGGTGGCGAGTCGGATCCGTATCAATGCATGGTCTTCGCGCAAGTGCTGCCTGACGCTCCGTCAGCGCCCGCACAGGCACCAAGCAGTTCATCTCCGCAAAAATAAAATAGCTTCGCACGCCTGCTTTTGCGACGCCGGGCTTTCATGCCGGCGTCTTTGCTTTTCACCCATGTGGGACACGTCCGCGCCAGCGGAAAAATCGACGCCTGCGGGACTCGAACCGGCTCGACGGAGGGCGTGTCCCGCTACCCCTTAGATAGTTACAGATAAAAGTGACGAATGGCTGCAACCTCGAAGATGCATGCTGCAAAGGCGGGAAAACGCGTCGGCTCAAATCTTGCGGCTCAAACGAGCGCTGTTCGTTCAGCCGAAGACACTGATACGTGCCTCAAAAAGGTTGGGCTTGCGGAAGCGCTGCGCGAAGAGGGAATTGACGAACGCGCAATCGCGCAAGGGTTCGCCAGTTTGCACAGAAAACTCAGCGG
>Ga0209333_1000651_pt1 | contig 18338 bp, 16 predicted proteins | sample BlaSpr_A8_OM2_O3_FD_187982 | JGI IMG/M metagenome (GOLD analysis project Ga0209333, IMG submission 187982) | Forest soil microbial communities from Thunder Bay, Ontario, Canada - Black Spruce, Ontario site 2_A8_OM2_O3 (SPAdes) (version 2) | ecosystem: Environmental > Terrestrial > Soil > Boreal... | reverse complement strand
CGAATCGCCTCGCGCAAGCCGGCCAGCGCAGGACTGTCCTCGAGCATCTTCCTGAACGCGACGTCGTCGGTCTCGCTTGGTCCCGGCGTGGTGTCGGGTTGCTCGAGCGGATCGACTTCAGACGCGAGCATCGCGTCGGCGTTGTTGGCCGCCACGTCCTGCCGCAACGTAGTACGCGCAATCTCGAGCGCGGCTTTGGCGGCGGATACGTTTGCTCGCGCAGTCGCAGCGGCCGAGATAGCCTCCGACAGATTGACCGCCGCCAGCATCCCCATCCGCACGTTGGCGCCGTTGACCCGAACCAGTTCGGTGTTGAACTTCAAAGCTGCAACCGCTACCTGCAAGTTCTCCGAGGCCTGCACCACGCCCCAATAATCATTGCCGATGCGCTGAACGAAATCGTTGACCGACGACGCATAGTTCCACTGTGAAGACCGTTGCGCCGACTCGGCCAGACGAACATTGATCGTGGCGAACTGCCAGCCAAAATTCTGCAGCAGCGGTTGCGACAGCGACATCACCATCGTCGGCGTGTACACCGGATTGACCGGACTGAAACCGGAGTTAGTCAGTTCGCGGTCGTTATTGAAGGTAATGCCCAAAGTGCCGTTGGTCCCGGACAGCACTTTGCTGATGCCGAAGTTCCAATCGTAGAACTTCGCGGTATTAGTGATGCTGTCGGGGTTTTGAAACGGCGAGGAGACCGGCGTGACTTCCTTTTCCACGTCGATTTGCGAGCTGAGCTGCGGATCGAACACGGCGTTCGCCCCCTTGACGCTCTCGGTCGCGGCCACCGGATCCAGCGATACCGACTTCAAGCCCGGATTGTTCTCGAGCGCGAGGTAGATGGTCTCCTTCAGGCTGAGCTTGCGCGACTCGTTATCCTCGATCTGCGGGAAGTAGTCTTTGGGCAAGCCCTCGCGGCCGGGAATCCACTGTCGAGCGAACATTTCCGGGAGCGAAAGGATCGGATTGGTTTCGTACTTGTGCGCCGCCTGGGAAGTAACGCTGGCATTCACCGGCGGCACCGCGTTTTGTGCTCCGATCAGGGTTTGAGTTGCGGGGCTCGCACTCGCGCTGGTGGGCGGCACTTGCGCGTAAGCGAGCGGAAACGTCGCCGCCATCAGGCCGACAGTACACAGCACCGCACCTAAGGCGGCAGGGTGAAATTTCTTCATGTTGTTAGACTCGCGAAATCTTGCCGATGTTATCCGCGCTGGCGCGCAGGATAGCAGTTGCGAGGAATTCCATTTCGGCTGATATATTTGACGAGACGCGCCACGATCGCAAATCGGGACGTTCATCTCGCTCCCATTGCCTCAACATACAGCCTGACCGGTCGACTGAATTAGAGACGTACCACCCCGGCGAAGGTTACATCCGGGGGCGATTGACTTGCGAAGGTACTGCGCGGATATTGTCGTTCAATCTCTGACAGGGAGGTGCACGCGCAATGAATAGCTACTCGAAAGAACTTGCCGAACCGCGCACGAGTGCGCCTCCGCTGAGCTGCCACCGGTAAACCACCGGAAATTTCCCGACATCGTAGCCACGGAGGCGAAAGCTCCCGTGGCTTTTTTGCGTCCGCATCGGGACGCGGCGCCGTCACGGGCCACGCTCGTGCGCGCGATTCGACGATCCAATTTTGAAATCGCAAACGGAGGACGAAGTCATGACAGAAATTGCGGACAAGAAAATCAGAGCAGCGCGAACTCAACTTCCAACTATTGAGGCAAGAGATGACTACTGCTTTAGAGATCGATGAAGGACTGCTCGACGCGTTCATCGGCGACGGATCGATAACCGACGTCCTGTACGTAGTTCGGAGCGGAAAAGAGGCCACGGTCTATTGCTGCCGCGGCGCGGCCGCGTTCGGCGGCGGCCTGGTCGCGGCCAAACTTTACCGTCCGCTCGAGCGGCGCAATTTTCGCAACGACGCCATCTACCAGACCGGCCGCGATGCCGCTATGAAAAGCCGCACCCGGCGCGCGTTGGCGAATAAAACCCCGCACGGACGCGACGTTCAGTATGGCGCCTGGATCAACGCCGAATTTCAGACGATGCGGATGCTGTACGCGGCGGGCGCCGACGTGCCCGAGGTATTCTCGCGATCGAATGGCGCGATCCTGATGGAATACTTCGGCGACGAGCAGGCCGCCGCGCCGATGCTCAATCGCGTCAGCCTGCCGCGCGAACACGCGGACAAATTTCTGCGCCGGATTATCGACAACATCACGCTCTGGCTCACGAACCATTTCGTGCATGGCGACTTGTCGCCATACAACCTGCTCTACTGGGACGGTCGAATCGTCGCGATCGATTTTCCGCAGGCGGTGGATGCGCGGATTAATCCGAAGGCGAGGTTGTTGCTCGGGCGCGATCTTGAAAACGTCTGCGGGTATTTCGTGAAATACGGAATTCGCGCGGATGCGCTCAGGATCGCGAATGCACTGTGGGCGAACTACCAAGCGGGAAGGTTGTGAGCCCGCCGTCTCTCGCATTGGTCGAGTGCTGGCGATTAAATGAGAGCCGGAATCACCTATGGCAAGGCAAATCGGTCCCGTTAAAGCCCGCATCGAATACACCGGCATCACTGCGGTCACCGCCGCGCTGCGCGCGATGCCGTTGGAACGCGCGGTGCGCGCAGGCGCGCGGCTGGGCGGATGGGCGATGAATTTCGATCGGCCCAACCGGCCGATCGCGCTCAAAAATCTCGAAATCGCGTTTCCCCAGATGACCCCGGCGGCGCGCCTGAACATCCTGCGCCAGATGTATCGCAGTTGGGGGCGCGTGCTCGCCGAATGGACTCACCTGCCCGAGCTCAGCCGCGCCAACGTCGAACAGGTCGCGACCTACGAGGGCAAAGAAAACTGGGACGAGGCCGAGCGCCGCTCCAACGGCCACGGCTTGTTCGTGCTGACCGGGCACTACGGAAATTTCGAGCTCATGCAGATTGCGCAGTCGGTTTACGGCTACCGCCTCGCGATCGTGCATCGCGCGTTGCGCAACCCGCTCATCGACGCCGCCATCGCGACCCAGCGCGTCCGCTACGGCAACCGCATCATCGAGCGCAAGGCCGGCGGGCGCGAGATGATGCGGATGCTGCGGCAGAACTGGATGATCGCGATCGCGCTCGACCTCGACGTGCGCAAAGGCGTGTTCGTGGATTTCTTCGGGCTGCCGGCCTCGACCAGCGACGGCCCCGCGCGGCTCTCGATCGCCACTGGCGCGCCGGTGATGCCGGTGTTTATGGTGCGCGAGGGCGACACAGTGCGTCACAGGATTAAAATCCTGCCCGCGTTTTACCCCGAGAAGACTCGCAACAAAGAGGCCGCCGTGCGCGAGTACACGCAACAGTACAGCAACACGCTCGAGCAGATGATCCGCGCGCATCCTGATCACTGGAACTGGATTCACCGGCGATGGAAGACGCGTCCGCCCGGCGAGTCGCGCTTCTACTAGATCATTTTTGGTGGCGACGACGCAGCGAACTCGGCCTTCAAGGCGTCGAAGCTTTTCAGATCGTCCATCGTGCGAAAGTATCCGGTGTGGACGTAGCCGAAGACCGCCTTGGAGCTGGCTACCATCGGGGCGAACAGGCCCTCCATCAAGCTCCACCGCGTCGCCGGAGGAATCAGTTCGAGGACCGCGGGCTCGGCGACGATCACGCCGCAATACATGAATGGCGAAAGCGCCGCGGTGAGATTGGCGTCGAGCGCGGGCGGATAGTCGTCGTATCGCAGCGGATCGCGGCCCGCCAACAGGCGCATCCGGCGGAGCTTTTGGGCAGCGTCTATTTCGAGGCGGCTGTAGTAGTCGAGATTCGCGGGATGGAACAGTGCGATGGTGGCGAGAGCGGAGCGGGCGCGATGGAACTTCAGCATCGCGCTGAGATCGAGATCGAGGATGGTGTCGCTGTTAGCGATTACGAAGGTGTCGCCGCCGAGAAAATCGCGCAGGCCGCCGAGCGGTCCCCCCGTGCCGAGCAAGACCGCCTCGGGCGCATAGGTGATGCGCAGTCCGAGCGCTGAACCGTCACCCAGTCCGCGCTGAATAGCGGCTCCCAGGTGATGGAGGTTGATCGCGACGTCCGTGATGCCGGCGCGGCGCAGCATCGCGAGCGGATAGTGGATCAGCGGATGCCCGCCGAGCTCGAGCATCGGCTTTGGCGTCACGTCAGTCAGCGGGCGGAGCCGCTCGCCCATCCCGGCCGCGAGTACCAGCGCCTTCATGGCGTAAGCACCGAATGAAGCTTGGGGAAGTCGGCGCGGATCTCGGCGAGCATCCGTTGCGCCTGTGCGAGCACGTGCGGAATGTAGCGGCGGTACCCGGTCTTGCCGTTCCGCTCGAACATTTCGAAGCGTCCGATCATTTTAAGCGCGTGCTGCAGAACGCACAGGCGATAGCTGGTCGTGAATTCCGCAGCATCGAGCGCCGGTGCACCGCGCCGCGCAAGTCCGGCATAATAGAAATCGAGGATGCGGCGCTCGATTGCCGGCGTGATCACCTCATCGGTGTCGCGCGTTGTCAGCAGCACTGCGAGATCCTGCGCTCCTGGCGCCATGAGGGCGTCCTGAAAATCGATGATACGGATTCGCGGGCCGTTTTCATCCAGTAGATTTTGGATAAACAGGTTTTCGCGATGATAGTCGCGATGGGATAGCACGCGCGGGAAACGTTCGAGCCGCAGGGCAAGCATCGCTATCTCGGCTCCGATCGACGTGGAGTCGGCTCCAGGAGCCACGGCGGCGAGACCTACTTCATTAAATTCCTTGAGTTCCCATTCGAACAGCCGGCCGCTGTAGACGATCTCTTGCGCAATACATCGAACATCGATCTGCGCGGTGCCGTCAACGTGGATGCGGATAAGTTCGGACACGGCGAGCCTAAAGAGATCGGCGGCGTCGGCGCCGGGGCTGCGGACGGCGTCGAACAATGAGAGTTCGCCGACATCCTCGACGAGCATCGCGCGGCGTGCGGGGTCGGCGTCGTAGAGCGCGGGCACGGGAGAACCGATTGACGTAAGGAAGCGATGCACATTGAGCCAGGGAGGCTCCGAGATCGGCGATGGCAGCAAATCGAGGACGCGGACGTAGCGCGGGAGGTCGTCGGGGCCGAGATCGACGAGGATGGCGGTGGCAGGAGCGTCGGGTTGCTGGTGCGTCGCTATCGCGACGCGCCAGAAGCGCCGCGTGGAGAGATCGCCGCGCAGCGCGGCGATCTCCGCGAGCCGTGCGCGCGGCCATCGCCGCGCGATGGCTGCGTCCGCCCATGCCTGGAACGCGCCGCTGTCATCCATCAGAGATGGATTCTAGCGGCGCGGGGCATGCTTGCGCGAGTGTGACTCGCGCAACAGAAAACCGGCGCCGCCATCGCTGGCGGCGCCGGTTTGGTTCCACAGACAAGTCGCGCGCGCGACGCGCGACCTGGACCATGCGAGTATCAGTCGCCGCCCACCGCGTGACCGCCTTCGGCGGCCCGCGCCATCTGCTCCTGGGTGAACCAGTTGCGATCGACCGAGCCCATGTTGATGAACCATGAATCGCGCGATGGCGAGTTTTGCGACGGGTGATAGCACACGCTGGAGAAGCCGCTTTGCACGTTGACCGTCGATGAACCCACCTGGAACTCGCGCTTGAACGGGTAAATCGCGATCCGGGCGTCGGGCTCGGCGCGGTCCGCGTAGTGCATCCAGGACGTGTAGTTGTTAAACAGCTCGCCGCCGCGATCGTACATGTCGTTCGACATCACGAAATCCGCTTCCGAATCGATGTACATAATTTCGTGACTGTAGAGCGAGTTGAAACGGCCAGGACGCGGACGGCCCTCGATGATGAAGTCGTGGCGAATCTGCCAGTTGTCGGGGCAGTGGCTCGCGCCGCCGTCAGTCGGGCATCGAACGTCGGGCACGCTGGTCACGTTGATCGCACCGAGCATGTTCTTTTCGCCAAGCAGCTTCCAGTCGTAATTTTCGTTCTTGCCGCTGAAGCCTTCGTAGTGATTCGGATCGTAAGCTTGCGGTCCGCTGGCAGTATCGAGGATTGCGTAATTCAGACGGCGGACGCGGCGGGCGCCGGGCGTCCAGGTCCAACTTGCGTCCTCAATATTGGGATCGGCATAGCGGAACTTGATCAACCCGGTTCCGCGGTCAGACTGCGGTGCGAGCACCGGATACAGCAGTCCGAGAAAGTAGCGGTTGGTAATCTTGAAGTCGGGATCGATTGGCATCGGATCGACTTCGGTGCGTCCGACTTCGTTGTAGCCTGCATAGTGGCCGACTTCGATATCGGTGATTTCGCGGAAGGCCGCGTTCTTGCCCCAGTACACGCTGTCACAGTCGAACCAGCGCAGATCGTATTCGTCGCTGGAGATCGGCCGGAACGCCACGTTCCACATCACCTTGGTCCCGGCCTCGGGATCGTTTGCGTCAACGATTGGGAACGGCTCGCCGGCGACGTAGCCAACCAGGCTGCGATGGTCGGGCGTCAGCCGCACCTGGCTCGAGTACTTCTCGGTCGCGTCCTTGTACGGCGGCGGCCAGTCGATGCGCTCGGTCGGCGTGACCTTAATCGTCATCCCATGCAGCACTCGCAGGTACTGCCCCGGAGAAACGAGGTCCTTGACTTTCGACGCATTGTCCGGGGTGATGAAATCACCCGGTTGTACCTGGGCGGATGCTGGCGCTATGTAAATTCCGACCGCGAGCAGCATCGCGGTGAGAGCTGCCACGCACCCGGTTCCTCGTTTGATTGCGCGATTCATGTTGACTCCTTCTTTCGGCTTGATTCGCCGGCGTCTGGAATTTTACGGCCGCAACAATCTTTAGCTCTACTGGTTGGTCATTAGTCTGACTGCTTGAAATCGTCAATAGCAATAATGATCGTCCAAAATTGCCGCAAGTTATTGCCCTGCTTATGCAATAAATCCTGCATCATGACTGCGATTAATAGAATAGTCATGATACTTCTGCACAAATAATACAGCTTGGTGGAAAGTTGTTGGCTAATACTGACTACGCACCCGACAGCGCTCAACGTTGACCGTTCGCGCGGCTCGAATTGAAAGTCTTTCCAACAGACGCGCTCATCGGGTATTCATATGAACATAAGAAGCGCTTGTAGGGCGGATTGAGAATGACTACCTGGTATCCCATCGTTGTGACCCTGCTGGTCGCCGGCCTGATTGTCGGCGCAATGTGCGTGCTCAACATGCTGATCGGGCCTAAGCGTCCCAGCGTGATCAAAAGCGAGGCGTTCGAATGCGGCAATCCGCCGAGTGGATCGGCGTGGGGACGGTTCTCGGTGCGCTTCTACCTGACGGCGATCCTGTTTCTGCTGTTCGACGTCGAGGTGATTTTTCTGTATCCGTGGGCGGTCGAGCTCCGACGCCTGGGGATGTTCGGCTTCGTCGAGGCGCTCATCTTCATCGCGATTCTTGCCGTCGGACTGCTGTACGCATGGCAGCGCGGCGCGCTCGACTGGGATTGACGGCTCTCTGATGTTGACAGAAAAACTAAAAGCACGGTTCGGCGCGGAAATTCTCAGCGCGCAAAATGAGCGCGACGAAGAAACTTTCACGATCGAGCGCGAGCACGCTTACGATTTTTTTCGCGCGCTGCGCGACGAGCCGGATTTCGACTTTAATTTCCTGACCGACCTGACTGCGGTCGATTGGCTCGAGCGCAAACCGCGCTACGACGTGGTCTATCAGCTGAACTCGCTCAACCTGGCGCATCGCATCCGCGTCAAGATTGGCGTCGACGGTCCCGAGCCGTGGGTGAACAGCGTGGTCGGCGTGTGGGGCGCAGCGGACTGGCTCGAGCGCGAATGCTTCGACATGTTCGCCATCGATTTCAAGGGTCATCCCGACCTGCGCCGCATCCTGATGTACGATTCGTTCGAGGGCCATCCGCTGCGCAAGGACTACCTCTACAACAAGCGCCAACCGATCGTTCCGGAGATCGACCCGGTCGTGAATCCGATTCGCCCGTCGCGTTGACGACCCGACTCGATACAAATCATGTCACTGCCTGCCCGCTGGAAAGATAAAATCGTGCCGTCGGATCCGTCCGACGAGATCATGGAACTGCAGATGGGGCCGTCGCATCCCGCGTCGCACGGCACCATCAAGTTCAACCTCAAGCTCGACGGCGAGCGCATCGTCGATTGCGACGTCGAGGTCGGCTTTCTGCATCGCGGGTTCGAAAAGATGTGCGAGCAGGGAACCTGGACGCAATGCTTTCCCTACACTGACCGGCTGAATTACGCGTCGCCGTGCATCAACAACGTCGGCTTCGCGCTTGCGGTCGAGCGCCTGCTCGGAATCGACACGACCGAGCGATGCAAGTACGTGCGATTGATCATGAGCGAAGTTGCGCGCATCGCCGACCACCTGACGTGCCTCGGGATGGCGTCGAGCGAAGTCGGCGCGACCACCGTCGCGTTCTACATGCTCGAGGCGCGCGAGTTTCTCTACGATTTGATCGAGGCGGTCACCGGCGCGCGGCTGACCGTAACGTGGTGCCGCGTCGGCGGCATGACGCATGACCTGCCGGCGGACTTCAACGATCGGATGAAAGCGTCGTTCGCGCGGCTCGACGAGGTGCTCAGCGACTGCGACAAGCTGCTCTCGCGCAATCGCGTGTTTATCGATCGGATGGCGGGCGTAGGAAACCTTGCGAAGGCAGAGGCAATCTCGTACGGGCTGACGGGTCCGCTCCTGCGCGCGACCGGCGTTTCGTACGACGTTCGCAAGGCGCATCCATACCTGGTGTACGATCGGATGGAGTTCGAGGTGCCGGTGGGCGATCGCGGCGACAACTACGATCGCTTCAACGTGCGCTTCCAGGAGATGTACCAGTCCAAGCGGATCATCGAGCAGGCGATCGCGGCGTTGCCAGAAGGGCCGGTCACGATCACCGATCCCAAAGTCGTGCTGCCGGAAAAAGAGAAGGTGTACAACTCGATCGAAGGCTTGATGAACCACTTCAAGCTGATCATGGAGGGCATCCACGTGCCCGCCGGCGAGGTTTACCAGGCGGTCGAAGGCGCCAACGGCGAGTTGGGATTTTACATCGTGAGCGACGGCAGCGGGCGTCCGTATCGCGTGCGCGTGCGGCCGCCGTGTTTTCTCGGCATGGGCGCGCTGAACAAGATGCTCATCGGGCGCATGATCCCGGACATCATCACGACGTTCGGCATGATCAACATGATCGGCGGCGAGTGCGACCGCTAGCGGCGCGTCATCTGCTCGCCGCCAATCGCGAAAGTTCTCCTCACCAGCGTCGTTGAATCGAAGAATAGAAACGGCGTCGGCATCGTGTCGGCCGGCCGGGGCTTGATGGCGAGATTGGGCGTATTCGGCAAACCGTCGGTCTGATCGATAATCGTTACGACGAAGGGCGCGGGCGTCGCGAGTTTGAGCGTCAGGTCGAATCCAGTGGCGGGCGCGCGCCAGTACCACCCAGTCCATCCGTCGGTGACGCGATCGCCCGGCGACATCCCGTCGATGGAGGTACCCAGCACCGTCACACCGATCGGCACTGTCATCCAGATGATTGAAGCCTTCCGCGCGGAAGCAATATGCATCTTCACGCTGCGAGTACCGTTGCCGGCTGTCGAGTCGTCGAGTACCTTGAGCACCGGCGGCGCCGCGTCGATGAGGGGCGCGTCGCCTTCGGTGGTTCGGCCGCGATTCAGATATGCGAAGTCGTGCGAGATGCGCTCGAGGTTGCTGTCCGGCGTGTCCCGGGTCGCCAGCCCGGCGAGCTTCGGCAGCCATCCGCCGCGCACGTGATGTTGGAAAAATTGCGAGGTGAAGCGGTCGGGCCGTGAATCCAGGCTGACCCATCGCGCCCGCGCGCGGTCAGTGTCGAGAAAATAAAAGATACTGTCGGGATGCGGCTGAGATGGGTCGAAGTTACTGGCGGCGTTGCCTTTGATGATCATGGCGAGCGCAAGCACTCCGAGCACGCAGGGCACGATCCAGCGCCGCCCGGCGGTTAGAAAATCGATGTACGGGATGAACAGGCCGAAGAACAGTGCAAACGCGATTCCCCGGGCTATAACAACGGAACTCGTTTCGTACGGCCTCAACAGTATATTCATCGCAATGCCCGGTACGACTGCGATCAATGCCAGAACCGAAGTAGCCACTATGCTTTCGTCAGTGGCGAGTGCGCGATAACCAATCGCGAGTGCCGCAAACAGAAGTAGCCAGGTGAGAGCGAAAGTGCCGTCCGGAACGCTGACTCTCATGGCGAGCATCAGCACGGTCCAAACTGAGAGCGCGCCCACGCCCAGGTTTTGTAGACGAATCGATCGGCCGACTTGCTCGTACAGGGCCCACAAAGTACCGAAGATCAGCGCGGACGCTGCGATCGAATAGTAGAAGCCTCCGTAGGTTGTTTGGACAGGCAGCATCCGCCAGCCGGCGAAGGTCTTCATGATCCACCACAGTCCGAGCGCTTCGAGACCTGCGACTGCGAGTGAAAGCGTATAGATCGCGGCTCCGGCAGCGATGCCGCCGACACTGAATTTTCCGTTGCGAATTCCAATCCACATGACGCTGATAACCAGGATCGTCACGAGGATCACAAGCGGAAGCGCGAGGCGCGCCGAATACTGAATCAATTCTCCGAAGACGACGAAGAAGACTGCATCGTGGGTTTGCGATCCGTTCAGATCGATCGAGCCGAACTGACGCGCCATCGACAGCGCGTACGATCCTTGATGCTGCAGGGTACGCTGGTCGAGCAGGTCGGCATTGTCGAGCGCGGTGTGGTAGCGCGTGGTTCCTCCGGTCGCCCCGAAATTCATGCCGGTCATTCCTGCCTCGAGAAAAAAGCCCAAGTCGGTTTCGAATCTCCTGTAGGATAGCGCCGGTATCGAACCACCGCGCGGGAACGGCGCCGCCGCCGCGAACTGATCGATCAGCCACGAATCCTGCGGGCTGGTCTGGAGCACCATCGATGGGCCCTCGTCGCCTCGCATCGCGAAGTTCAACACCACCTTGATGTTGCGCAAGGTCGGATACGTCTCGACGAAAGCTTTCGCTCCGAGCCCGCCAAGCTCATTGCCATCGCTGAATAGAACGATCAGATCATTGACCAGCGGAGTCGCGCCGGCTTTCAGAGCGCGAATCGTCTCGAGAATTGCGGCGACCGACGCGGCGTTGTCGCCCGCGCCGGGACTGCTGGGAACCGAGTCGTAATGCGCGACCATCAGCACGGCGCCGGTCGGATTCGTGCCGGGGATCTTCGCGAGGAGGTTGTTCACAACAGCCCAAGTATCAGGGCCAGATCGAGTGTGCCGTGCGACGGTCACGGTCTGGACTTCGGGATTCGCGCCGAGCTCCCGCAAGCGCCCGACGAGGTACTCGCGCACGCGATCATTTTCGGCTGAGCCGAGCGGGTGCGGCGCTCTGGCGATCTCTCGTACATCGCGCATCGCGCGTGCCGAAGAGAATTCCGTCGCGGGCGCGTTCTCATGGACGGCAGGGGGAGGCTCGAAACTTCGAACCGCGAGGAAGGCGATCAGAATCAGCAGTGCAAATGTGATTGGACCCGCGAGATGGGGTGGATGGCGCAATTCGTCCGTCAAGTGAGGAGTCCCTTCGCCATCGCAACGCCACTTATACGCGGATGCCGGCGTCCCGAACAATTGCGCAAACGCTCTTTGCCGCGCCGGTCCGCGTCGTTATCATCGTGCGTTAGAGCTGAAGCCGGGCTCGACCAGTCGCAAAATGTCCTCTCCTGAAGCCATCGCCCCACAAATCGTGCCGCCGCCGCGCCGCGTGCTGATCGTGCTTCTCGGCGCAATCGGCGACGTGGTGCGCGCGCTGCCGTTGCTCGGGCGCCTGCGCAAGGCGTGGCCCGACGCGCACATCGCGTGGGCGGTGGAACCCAAGTCGAAGGCGGTGCTCGAGCGTCATCGATGGCTCGACGAAATAATCGTGTACGATCGGGCACGCGCGCCGTGGACCTTTATTCCGTTCCTGCGACGAGTGCGCCAAGGGCGTTTCGATCTGGTCATCGATCTTCAGCGTCATCTCAAGAGCGGATTGACGTCGCGAATTTCGGGCGCGAGCGAGCGTTTCGGTTTTGCCGCGGCGAACACCAAGGAGTTCAACCATCGGTTTTCGAATCATTGGATCGAGCCGCAGCCCAACATGCGCTTGAAGCTTCAGCAATACCAGGCATTTGGTGATGCGCTCGGAATCGCGCCTTCGCCGATCGAGTTTGGGCTCGCCGCGACCGACGACGAGCGCACACGCGCACTCGAGCTGCTGCGCGACGCGCCCCGCCCGATCCTTGCCGTGATTCTCGGATCGTCGTGGCCGAGCCGCATCTACTTTCCCGAATCCACCGCCGCGGTGATTCGCAGAGTCGCGCGCGCCGACGGCGACAGTCCCGCACTGTTCCCCGTGCTGCTCGGCGGCCCCGACGAAACGAAACTCGGCGACGAAGTCATGCGGCAGCTCGACGATTTGCCCGTGCTCAACCTGGCCGGGCGCACGTCGCTGCGCGATCTGATCGCGATCTTTCCCGAATGTGCCGTCGCGTTCGGACCCGACTCCGGCCCGATGCATGTCGCGGCCGCGGTGGGATGCCCGGTGGTGTCGCTGTGGGGCGCGACCGCCGCGGAGCGATCCGCGCCGTGGGGATTTGCCGGGCTGGCGATCAGCGGCGCGATCCCGTGTCATCCCTGCTATCTTCGACAATGCCCGATCGGGCGCGAATGCATGCGGCGAATATCCCCCGAAGAAGTCGAAATGACCGTGCGGCGCGCGCTGGCGATGCCTCGAGCCGGAGCGGCGCGATGAGCTGGCGGATGACGGGCTTCGAGGGGGTGCCGTTGACGCGCGGCGGATGGACGTTCCTGCTGCCGGACTACGACGCGCGCTATTCAGAGGAGCTGCGCGAGAACCTGATTGATGCCGCGTTCGCCGCGATCGACGGGACGATGGCGACTCGCGTGCGGCGGTCGCGTCACGCCGAGACGTGGTCCGAGCATTTCGATCAGGCAGGCGGGCCGGACGCCTACTTCAAAGTGCTCGACCCGATTCGCGGGCTGAATCGCATCAGGTGGATCCTCAAGCGCAGGCGCGTGGCGCACGTCGCGTGGATCTCGGAGCGTCTGCGAGCCGACGGCGTGGGTGTGCCGGAAATTCTGCTGCTCGGCGCCGAGCGCGGCGGCGGCCGCGAGATAATCGTGACCGCGCGGGTCGACGGCTTCAGCCTGGCGCGTCACCTGCGGCGGGCGAAGCTGGCGTCGAGGCGCACTGTGTTGCGCGCGCTGGGCGCGGAGGTCGCGGCGCTGCATCGGGCGGGATACATTCACGGCGACCTGTCGCCATTCAACGTCTTCGTAACCGGACTCGAGCCGCCGAAATTTGTTTTCATCGATCATGAACGCACGCGACGAACGATCATGAGCCGCTTGGCGCGGCCGCGGATGCGCAATCTCGTACAACTGGGGCATCTCGAACTTTTTGGCATTACCAATACGGATCGGATGCGAGTGTGGTGCGGCTACTCCGAAAAATTTTCGCAGCGCCGCCGGCGCGCTGAACGACGACGGGTCGCCGCGATGCTGCGCGACCGAATCTTGCAGGATCGCAAAATTGGCGTGACTGGCCGTGTCGCGGCCTCACTCGGGCCGCACAGGGAGGCAAGCGGAAGCTGATGGCGGAGCGGACGAAAATTTCGGTGGTGATTCCGGTGTACAACGAGGCCGCGACCATCGGCCGCGTGATCGAGCGCGTGCTGGATTGCGGCTTCGATCCCGAGATTATCGTGGTCGATGACGCTTCAACTGACGGCACTACGAAGTTTCTGCGCGAGTACAGCCATCCGCAGGTTCGCTGCTTTTTTCACAGCGTCAATCGCGGCAAAGGCGCCGCGCTGCGGCTGGGATTTGCGGCGGCGACGAATCCCTACGTGTTCGTGCAGGATGCCGACCTCGAATACGATCCGCGGGACTACGCCGCAATGATCGGGCCTTTGATCGACGGGCGCGCCGACATGGTTTACGGATCGCGCTTTTTGTCGGGGCCGCATCGCGTCATGTTCTTCTGGCATTACGTGGCGAACCGCGCGGTGACGCTGCTCTCCGACATGATCAGCGATCTGAATCTGACCGACATGGAAACCGGGATGAAGGGTTTCATCCGCGAGAAGCTGATGTCGCTCAAGCTCAGCGCCAATCGCTTTACCTTCGAGCCCGAGATAACGGCGAAAGCGGCGCGCGCGCGATGGCGAATCTACGAAGTGCCGGTGTCGTACTCGGGACGGACCTATGAAGAGGGCAAGAAAATCGGCATCCGCGACGCGCTGATGGCGGTGGGCGCAATCCTGTATTACAGATTTTTCGATTGATGCGGTCGCAACCGTAATATGACGCGGGCTGTTCAACATGACGATGCTAACCAGGTGAATCACGAAGCCGACAGGGCCAAGGCTCATGCGCTGAGCATCGTGGGCGTCGATCCCGAACTCGGCTTCGGCGGCGGCGAGACGCAGGTGCTTGGACTGACGCTCGCGCTGGCAGCCGGAGGGCATCGCGCGGAGCTGATTTGCGATCCCGCGGGACGGCTCTGGGAGCGGGCGATCGCCGCGGGCATCAAGTGTCACCCGATCCGCATCCGCAATGCGATCGACCTGGCGGCGGGCGTCAAGCTGCGCGCGATCCTCAAACGCGAACGCTACGACGTCGTTCATTTTCATACTTCGCGCGCGCATTCGATGGCGCCGCTGGCGCGCGGCTTCGGGAGCACGCTGGTGGTGACGCGGCGGATGGACTACCGGCCCAATCGAGTGTTCGCGCCGTACCTCTACAATCGCGCGGTCGATGGGGTGGTCGCGATCTCGGGCGGCGTAGCCGATTCGCTGGCGGCCGCGGGCGTCGAGCGCGAGCGCATTACGGTCGTTCATAGCGGCGTGGATTGCGACCGCTTCCGCGCGCCGACTTCGCAGGAACGCGCCGATGCGCGCGGCGCGCTCAAAATTGCGGACACTGAGTTCGTGATATCGGCGGTGGGCGCGCTCGAGCAGCGCAAGGGCCATCGCTATCTTATCGCAGCGATCGGAGCGATCGCGGCCAGTGGGAAGTTCAGGTGTTTTATTGTTGGTCAGGGCTTGATTGGTAGAGTGCTGCAAGACGAGATCGCCGTCATCCGAAGCCTCGATCGCATCAAGCTGCTTGGCAGAGTCGATGACGTGCGCGAGCTGTTGTGGGCGTCGGACGCTTTTGCGATGCCATCGTTGAAAGAGGGCCTCGGTGTGGCCGCTCTGGAAGCCATGGCGAGCGCGCTTCCAGTGATTGCGAGCGACGTCGGCGGGCTGCGCGAAGTGGTAGAAGATGGCCGCACCGGAATCATCGTGCCGCCGGCGAATCCCGAGAAAATTGCATCGGCGATTAAGCGATTGGCGGAATCGCCCGAGTTGAGATCGCAGATGAGCGCGGCGGCGCGGGCGCGCGTGGTCGAGAATTACTCGATGGAGCAGATGGCGGCGCGGACGCTCGCGCTCTATCGCGAGTGTCTGAGAAAAACGCGGGACGAAAGGGGCGCAGTCGCATGAAAAGCATGACCGGGTTCGGCCGGGGTATCGCCGAGCATGACGGCACTCGGGTGATTGCCGAAGTGCGCGCGCTCAACCAGAGATTTTTCGAGCTCAAGCTGGCGGTGCCGCGCGGATGGGGCGAGCACGAGGCGGAGATTCGCAAGACGGTGCAAAATGTGGTGGCGCGCGGGCGCGTCGAAATTTTCATCAAGTCGGTGGCGCTAAAGCCGCCACCGGTGCGGCTCGAGGTGAACGACCGGCTGGCGAATTTGTACGTCACCGAGCTGCGCCGGCTGGGCAAGCAGCTTCATCTCAACGGCAATCCGGAAATCGGATCGATCCTGAATCGACCGGAAATTTTCCACGTGGTCGAGGAGGAGCACGACTCGCGCGGCGCGTTCAAGCTCGGGCAGAAGGCGTTGGTGAGCGCGTTGAAAGCACTGGATGCCGAGCGGGTGCGCGAGGGCCGCAGCCTGCATGATGATTTCACGGCGCGGGTTCGCAATATCGAAGCGGCGGTGCCGAAGATCGAGAAGCTCGCCGAGCAGACGCGAGCGGAAATAATGGAGACCTTCCACAAGCGCATCCGCGAGTTGCTGGAAGAGTTGCCGGTCAACGAGAAACGCCTGTACGAGGAGGCGTCGGCGGCGTCGCAGCACGGCGATATCAGCGAAGAGATCACTCGCCTGCGCACGCATTTGGACGGCCTTAAGGCAATCCTCAAGCGCAAGGGGCAGGTTGGCAAGTCGATTGAATTTCTGTTGCAGGAAATCAACCGCGAAGTAAATACGATGGGGTCGAAGTCGCAGAACGCGGCGTTATCTCAAGTAACGGTTGAAGTTAAGGCGGAAGCGGAAAAGATGCGCGAGCAGGTCCAGAACGTCGAATAGGATATGGTATAAGGGGCTTTGCAGCCGGTTGATGGCTTCGTTACCGTTGAAATCAGATCACTCTATCCCGCCGAGACGCGGTATAGTCTTCATACTTTCGGCACCGTCGGGCGCGGGCAAGACCACGATTTATCGCGCAGCGCTCAAGGCGATCGCGGACCTCAAGTTTTCGATATCCTTGACCACGCGCGCGCCGCGGGAAGGCGAGGCGGACGGCGTCGATTACAGCTTCGTGAGCGAAGAAGAATTCAAACGCAGGCAAGCGTCGAACGAGCTGGCCGAATCGGCGCGGGTGTTCGACTCATCGTACGGCACGCCGCGCGCGCCGCTCGACGCCGCGATCGCATCCGGCCGCGACATCCTGCTCGACATCGATATCCAGGGTGCGCGGCAGATTCGCGCAAAGTATCCGCAGGACGCGGTTTCGATCTTCGTTTTGCCGCCGACTCCCGAGGAACTCGAAGGGCGGCTCCGCGGCCGTGGCACTGAGAAAGAAGCGACTATACGGTTTCGTCTCGATCGCGCGCGCGAAGAAGTGCACGCCTACAAGGAATACGATTACTACATTATCAACGCCGAGATTCCAAAATCGGTCGAGCGGCTTGAAACGATCGTAAACGCGGAGCGGCTTAAGGTCAGCCGTCTGCGCGGCGAATTCGCGCCGTGGAACAGCTAGCGCAAAACGTTCCCTCCGACCAACTCGCCGGCTTGATCAGCCGGGTGAAGAGCTACAATTCGCAGGCCGATATTGGCCTGATCCTGCGCGCGTACGATTACTCGGCGCGGATGCATATCGATCAGAAGCGCGAGTCGGGCGAGCCCTACGTCACGCATCCGCTGAACGTGGCGATGATCATCGCGCAGCTCAAGCTCGACGTGCCTTCGATCGTCACCGGGCTTTTGCACGACGTCGTCGAGGACACACACGCGTCACTGGCCGAGGTGCAGTCGCAGTTCGGCCCCGAGGTCGCGCAACTGGTGGACGGCGTGACCAAGGTCTCGAAGATCACGTTTCAGAGCCGCGAGGAGAAGCAGGCCGAGAATTTCCGCAAGATGATCATCGCGATGGCGAACGACATTCGCGTCGTTCTGATCAAGCTGGCCGACCGCCTGCACAACATGCGCACGCTCGACCATCTGTCGGCCGAGCGGCAGCAGGAAATCGCGCGAGAGACGATGGAGATCTACGCGCCGATCGCGCATCGCCTCGGTATCTATTGGCTCAAGTCGGAGCTCGAGGACCTGTCGTTTCGCTATCTGAATTCGAGCGCGTACCAGACGCTGAAGGCGTTCGTCGCGGCCAAGCGCAAAGAGCGCGAGGAGTACATCGCCAACGTCATCGAGATTTTGTCGCGCCGAATGTCCGACGGCGGAGTGACGGCCGAAGTCACCGGGCGGCCGAAACATTTCTTTTCGATTCACTCGAAGATGCAGGAGCTGGGGCTCAGCTTCGAGGAGATCTACGACCTGGTCGCGTTCCGCATCATCGTGGACACGGTGCGCGAGTGTTACGAGGCGCTCGGCGTCGTGCACGCGAACTGGAAGCCGGTGCCCGGCCGCTTCAAGGATTACATCGCGCTGCCGAAAGCGAACATGTATCAGTCGCTGCACACCACCGTGATCGGGCCGCGCGGACAGCGGATGGAAGTGCAGATTCGCACACGCGAAATGCACAAGGTGGCGGAGGAAGGAATCGCGGCGCACTGGAGCTACAAGGACGGCAACTCGCGCGAGCTCAAGGAAAAGGATACGGAGCGGTTCGCGTGGCTGCGGCGGCTGATCGAGTGGCAGCAGAATCTCAAAGACCCGCAGGAATTTCTGTCGACGGTCAAGGACGATCTGTTTCCCGAGGAAGTCTTCGTGTTCACGCCCAAGGGCGACGTGTT
>Ga0209333_1000649_pt1 | contig 18378 bp, 20 predicted proteins | sample BlaSpr_A8_OM2_O3_FD_187982 | JGI IMG/M metagenome (GOLD analysis project Ga0209333, IMG submission 187982) | Forest soil microbial communities from Thunder Bay, Ontario, Canada - Black Spruce, Ontario site 2_A8_OM2_O3 (SPAdes) (version 2) | ecosystem: Environmental > Terrestrial > Soil > Boreal... | reverse complement strand
TCCTGCGGTACGGGCGGGAAACCTTGCATTCCCCCGACGTCGTTCATCCGGCCCAAGGATCCTCCCGCGGTTCGGCTGCCTCGCCCAACCTACCTACCCGGTGCCGGGCGGCCTGCCTACCCGGTGCCGGGCGGCCTGCCAACCGGTAACTAGGGGGTCTAGTCACCTCTATAGGCCATATGGGCCATATACGGGGCTAACGTGGAACTCGCGAGGACTAACCTGATCGCCACAGAACCCTTACCCGAGCGAGGTTCCGGACCTCATGTCCGTTTTATCGCTGTGATAGCCCGGGTGCGCTATTCACCGGAATTCGCCTGCGCTGCGCTAAACGTCCCTGCCACGCTGCCGGATGAGAAACACGTTAGGCCCGGTGAGAGGCGAGGTTGCCGAGTAGCAGGGCGCGGATCCGAAGTAAGGCGGGTTTGTGAGGTCAGGAACACGGCCGGGCAAAGGCAGGAAGAACAGCATCAGGGGGCGGCACAAGCGGCCCTCACAGGTCCAGAAGGTAGCCCAGCGGGCCGGCATGGCCGCCCCAGCGATCGCGGTATCAGGCGCCCTCGCCGCCGCACCCCAGCTTCTCGCGGCCGCTCCGGCCGGCGCGGCCACCCTGGCGGCAACCCACCCCACACAGGTCACTCAGGCCACGCACGCGGCGCAGCCCGCGCAGGCCACCACCGTGAGCCTGGACGCGGCATCGCAGCGTGCCGATCAGGCACAGCGGATGTACACGGTCCGTTCCGGCAACACGCTGTCCGGGATCGCGAAGCGGTTCTACGGCCACCCCAGTGACTGGGCGTACCTGGCCCACGTCAACAAGTCCACGATAAAGAACCCGGACCTGATCTTCGCCGGCGAGCAGGTGGCCGTGCCCACCGACCCGCCCGCCTCCGTCAGGAACGGCACCTACCTGGCCAAGCACGCCAAGACGGCCGCCAGCAGCTCCACCACCCAGACCAACGCGACCAGCACGGCCGACACCACCTCGACCTCGGCCACGCAGAGCAGCTCGAGCAGCTCATCCAGCGTGACCGCGGAGGTGCAGAAGGACGTCGCGGACGGCAACAACCTGCTGGCCATCGGCCAGTTCTTGGTGGGGAACGGCTACTCGAAGGCCGCGGCAGCCGGCATCGCCTCCTGCATCGACGGCGAGTCCGAGGGCAACCCGGAGTCGGTCGGTGACGGTGGCGGCGGCCTGATCGGCTGGACCCCGCTCAGCTCGGCCCAGCCCAGCGCGAACATCGTCACGGGCAACGTCGAGCAGGACATGCTGAACCAGCTCAACGACATCCTCTTCTACAACTCCAACGAGATCGGCCAGTCCGCGGTCAACCAGCTGAACGCCATCAGCGACCCGGTCTCGGCGGCCGACTTCTACTCCCAGAACTTCGAGCGGCCTGCCGTGACGGACAGCGACGTTGTCTCGTCGGTGGCCCAGCAGATCTTCTCGGACCTGGGCGGCTAAATAGCAGCCTGCACAACCGGCATCGGCCGGAGCCAAGATTCCAGCCCCGGGACACCCGTCGACCGCTCCCCCTGCGGTAAGCCACCTAGGCGGGTGTCCCGGGGCTGGCTGCTATCTCGGTCACCGCCACCCACCGCCGCTGCGCCGCCGAGACCTCCATCGCGTCGCAGACCGCCTGGACGCCGGCTGCCTCGCGGAAGCCGGGCGCCCAGGGTTCCTCCGGCCACCCCTCGAGCAGGTCGGCAACCTGGTTCGCGAAGCTCGCGCCGTAGCCGATCCCCTGGCCGATCGGCCACCATTGCGCCGCGTAGGGGTGCGTGGGGTGCTCCGCGCGGATGCGCCGCATCCCGTACAGACCGGGATCGTCACCGTCGTCGCCGTACCAGAGCTCGTTCAGGCGCGCGTAGTCGAAAACCAGCGTCCCCCGGCTGCCGTTGAACTCGACCGTGAAGTCACACGGGCGGCGGACCGCCGAGCGTGCCATCTCGACCGTGCCGCGCGCGCCGGAGGCGAACCGGACCAGGGCCGATGACGCGTCGTCGACGGTGACCGGCTCGCTGCCGCCGCCCGGCAGCTGCCGCTCGGTGATGAAGGTCTCGGACTGGGCACAGACGTCGCTGATCGGCCCGGCCATCCACGCGGCCATGTCGAGCAGGTGACTGCCCAGGTCGGCGATGGTCGTGCCGCCCATCGCCCGGTCGAACCGCCAGTCGTATGGCGTCGCCGGGTCGGTGAACTCATCCGACAGCCAGCGCCCGCGCCACAGCCGGACCTCGCCGATCACGCCATCGGCGATCATCCGCCGCATGAGCGCCACCGCCGGCAGCCGCCGGTAGTTGAACCCGACCGCGTTGTGCACGCCGGCCGACTCCACGGCGGTCACCGCGTCCATCGCCTGCGAATACGACGTGGCCAGCGGCTTCTCGCAGATGACCGCCTTGCCGGCCGCCGCTGCCGCCCGCGCGATCTCGGCGTGCGTTCCCGGTGGGGTGCAGATGTCCACGAGGTCGACGTCGGCGCGCCCGATCAGCGCCCGCCAGTCGGTGGTGTGGTCGGGAACGCCGCAGGCCTCGGCCGCGCGGGCGACCGCGTCCGCGTCGCGGCCGGACATCACCGTGACCACCGGGGTGACCGGGAGGGCGCGCAGCAGCGGCGCGACCCGGTAACCGTGGCAGTGCGCCCGGCCCATCACGCCATAGCCGACGATCCCGACGCGAAGGGCGGGCGGGCCGCCGCTCATGCCGGCGTCCGCGCGTCCACCCCGCCCAGCGCCGGAATGGCGGCGCTGACCGACTCCGCCGCCCGCAGCGCGGCAACGGCGTCGTCCGCCGTGGCCCCGGAGTACTCGCTGCCGGTGCCGCCGCCGGCCACGGCGGCGAAGCCCTCGGCCTGGCGGCGCAACGCCTCGAGCTGGGCGCGTTCCCCGTCGGCCGGGTCGAGGAAGTCACACCGGATCGTGCCGCCAACGCCGAACACCTCGGCCCGTGCCATGTCCCCGGCCGGGTGGTGCCGCCCGAGGGAGACGAAGCCGGTAGCGCCGCCGGACAGCGCGAGGATGATCTGCACGCTGTCCACGTCGCCGGTGACCTCGGGGTCGCTGATCAGCTCCGCCGCCACCGCCTTGACGTCGGTGATGTCCTGGCCGGTCAGCCACCGGAGCTGGTCGAGCTCGTGCACGCCCATGTCGATCGCGATGCCGCCGCTGTGCGCCCGGAACGCGGCGGCCGGCGGCCCCTCGTCCCACTGGTAGCAGGTCACCAGGTGGATGCCGCCGAGCTCACCCGCGGCGATCTGGTCCCGCGCCGCACGCAGCGCTGGGACGTACCGCCGCCAGTACGCCACCTGCAGCGCGACGCCGGCCGCCGCCGCGGTCTGCGCCGCGGCGCTCGCCTCGGCCGAGGTGAGCCCGCAGGGCTTCTCGCACAGGATCGGCAGGCCGCGCGCGGCCACCTCGCCGATGAGCCGGACGTGCTGGTCGCTGGGGGCCGCGATGAGGACCCCGTCGAGCTCGGAGCGGTCCAGCATCTCGGACACGCTGGCGTGCAGCGGCAGCCCGGCCCCCGCCAGCCCCGCCCGCGCCTGTTCCGACGGCTCCGCCACCGCGGCGATCGCGACCAGCTCGGAGCCGGCGATCGCCCGCAGGTGGGTGCGGCCCATGCGGCCGGCGCCGACCAGCCCGAGCCGGAACGCCGCCACGTCACAGCCCCCGGGCGGACAGGTACGCGCGGTTGTCGCGCTGGTCCTGCGCGGCCCGGGCGAAGCGCTCGGCGGTGCGCGGGAAGATGTCCTGCTCGACCACCAGCCAGCCCTGGAAGCCGATGCGGTTCAGGCCGTCGAGGACGGCCTGAACGTCAAGGTCACCGTGGCCGAGCGCGCAGAACGCCTCCCGTGACCAGATGTCCGTCGCCGGGGCTTCGTCGGCGATGATGCCCTGCATCACCGACCGGACCCCGTCCTTCAGGTGCACGTGGTTGATCCGCGGGCTCCAGTCGCGCAGCGCCGCCAGCGGGTCGCCGCCGCCCATCATCATGTGCCCGGTCTCCAGGCACAGCCCGATGTCCGACACCTCGAGCACGCGCGCTATCTCCCAGGGCGCCTCGACGTTGGTCCCGGTCTCCGGGTGGAACGTCGGCTCGTAGCCACGGTCCCGGCAGCGGGCCACCACCTTGGCGAGGCCCTGCCCGAACCGCTCCCATGCGTCGGCGTCCAGGCCGACCGACGCGTCCGTGGCCGACCGGCCCGGCCGGCTCCGGCGCGCCTCGTTGCCGTTGTCGGCGAGGGTGGGCCGCGGCGGCGGCCCGGCCAGGTACGGCGCCGCGGCGTCGAACGTGTCGAGCAGCGCGTCCAGCTCGGGCAGCATCTGCTCGAGCGCGTCGTGGTCGGCGTACGGCAGCTCCAGGTACCCGCCCGCCAGGCCGAGCGCCCGCTCCGCGAGCAGCTCGCCCAGCTTCTCCGGGCTGCCGAGGTAGCCGACGGGGCCGAGGTCGATGCCCGCGTAGCCGGCCTCGGCCACCTGGTCGAGCACGCTCAGCCCGCTGGGAACGTTCGGGTCATGACCCACCGTGACCTCGAACGCGCCGTAGCTGACCGGCGCGTTCGCGATCGTGATGCCAGTTCCCATGCCACTCTCACTCACTGTGAGCCCTCCTGATCGGTCTGGCCTGCACCCAGGCTGGTCGGGTGATCGACCGGCCCGCCCAGGCGGTAGCTGGAGATGATCGCCTGGCAGAGTGCGATGTCCCTGAGCCCGTCGAGCCCCGGGGTGACCGGCTCGGTCCCGTTGACGACGCAGTCGTGGAACGCGACCAGCTCGCGCTTGAACGCGCTCTCGTAGGAGACGGTCTCCTCGGTGCGCCAGGACCTGGCCGTGCCCGCGTCCCCGCCCTCGGTCTCCAGCAGCGTGGGCTCGCTGCGCAGGAACGGCGAGGGGAAGGCCAGCCGCACCCGGGCGTCGGGCGCGTACAGCGCGAACTCCATCTCGTAGCGCGCGATGCCGGGCAGGTCGATCCAGTGGATGGCCACCGGCAGGTCGCCGAACCGCAGCATCGCGGTCAGGCTGTTGTCGCGCAGGTCGACGTAGTCGAGCCGGTCCGGCTCGCCGAGCAGGCCACGGACGGAGTTCAGCTCGTGCACCAGGGTGTCCAGCAGCACCATGTGATAGGTGCGGCGCTCGAACTCGCTGGCGTCGCCGAGCGCGCCGGTGATGCTGGCCTCGGTGTCCGCGCGGAGCTGATCGGCGACGTCGGCCGTCGGTGGCACCGCCGGGATCAGCGGGTAATGCTCGATATATGGGCGGAACGGCGACTCGAACGTGGTGACCCGCAGCAGCCGCGGCTCGGCCAGTTCGCTCGCCTCCTTCTGGAAGCGCGCGTACGCGGGGTCGTACCGCTTGGGGTAGGCGACCATGAGCGTCACCCCGGCCTGCCGGGCGGCGTCGACCATCGCCTGCCCCTCGGGCACCGAGAAGCACATCGGCTTCTCCACCAGCACGTGCATCCCGGCCTGCGCCGCCGCCACCGCGATCGGGGCGTGGCTGCCCGAGGTCAGCACCAGCACCGCGTCCAGCGGCTGGCGCAGCATTTCCCGCCAGTCGGTGAACACCGCGGGCACCCGGTACCGCTCGGCGCAGGCCCTGGCGTTCTCCGCGACGATGTCGCATACCGCGGCGACCTCGTAGGAATCGGCCAGTTCCTCCAGGTAGTGCAGGTGCATCACCTGGGCGATCACCCCGGTGCCCACCACGCCGACCCGCAGCCGCTTGGTCATGCTGCCACCTCCCGTGACGCCTCGATGGCGGCCCGCAGCAGCCGTGCGGCCTCGGGCACGCCGACCTCGGGGAGCGTGAACGGGTCCTCGTGCTCAATCGAGATGACCTCGGCCCTGGAGTCTGCCATCGCCCGCAGCAGCCCCGTCCACCAGGCCAGATCATGCCCGCGGCCGGGGATGGCAAAAGTCCACGGCATCTTCTCGGCCGGGTTCGGCCAGCGCCGGTCGAGCAGCCCGTTCAAGGCCAGGCTCTCCTCGTGGAAGACGGTGTCCTTGCCGTGCGCGTGCCCCACCCGGTCACCGAGCCGCGCGGCCACCTTGTGCCCGTCCATGCCCATCCAGAAGAAATGACTCGGGTCGAGGTTGGCAGCGATCGAGGGCCCGAGCGACGCCACCCGCTCGAAAGTCTCCACATTGAACGCTGACGTCCCGGGGTGGATCTCCAGACAGACCAGGAGATCGGGATTCTGCGTCCTGGCGAACTCCGCGAGTTCGGTCCAGTAGGGCTCGATCTGCTGCCGCCACTGCTGCTCGTAGACGTTCTCCAGGTACGGCAGCCAGCCGCCCGCGCCGAAGTGCGGCACCCGGTCACCCGGCGCCGCCGCCGGGCACCCGGCCATGGCCACGACCCGGTTCGCGCCGAGCAGGGTTGCCAGCCGGATGGCGTTGCGGAGGGCTTCGTCGTGCTGGCGGGCCAGGTCCTCGTCGGGGTGCAGCGGGTTGCCCCACGCGTTCAGCGCGTCGAGTCGCAGGCCGTGCCGCCGGATCTGCTCCAGCCACGCCGCCGTGTCCTGCTGGCTGGCCAGCAGCGCCGCGACGTCGCAGTGCGGGTGCGGCGCGTATCCGCCGGCCCCGACCTCGATGTCTGTTACCTCGGGCGCCTCTCGCTGCAGCCAGCCGAGCACGTCGTCGAGCGGCCACTCCAGGAAGGCTTCGAGCACCACGCCAATCCGCGGTGCGCTGTTTTCAGGCATGTTCCTTTCATCCCTGTCGTCGGTATCGGTGTCTGGTGCTGCCGAGTGTGCTCAGAGCAGAGAGATCGGCACGGCGTAGATGAGCGAGGGCGCCGCGATGTCGTGGTATCTCACGTTGGCGGCGCCACGGAAGCCGAGGATCGCTGTGGGATCTGGCTGCTGGCCGGACGAGGTGATCAGCACCAGCGGAACCTGGACACCGGTTCACCTCACCGACCATTCCCCTCGGCCGTTGCTTGATCGGCTACATTGCCTGACGCCCGTGAAGTATGTCAATACCTTCTAACATTCTGCACGGATCCGCCCGCTGACCCGGAAGGTCCCGGTTAGCCGGTGCGGAGGCTGGTCGTGAACGCGTAGCGGGATGCGCGGTAGACGTGCTGGCCAAACTCGATCGGCCGGCCGCCGCTGTCGAAGGCGACCCGCTCCATGGTGAGCAGGGCCGTTCCGCGAGCCTCGTCCAGCGCCCGCGCCTCCGCGGCCGAGGCGGTCTTTGCGCTCATCCGCTGGGTGGCCGAGCTGAGCCGGATGCCGGACGCCCGCAGCAACTCGTACAGGCCGTGCTGGGCGAGCATGTCGTTGCTCAGGTGCACCAGAGCCGCAGGCAGGTAGTTGTGCAGCAGCGCAATAGGTTCGCCATCGGCGAGCCTGATGCGTTCCAGCGATACCACCAAGTCGCCCTCGGCGAGTAGCAGCGCATCGGCAACGGCCTCGTTGGCGTGCGCGACCTCGTTGCGCAGAACCTGGGTGGTCGGCGTCTTTCCGGCGCTCGCCAGGTCATCATGGAGGCTGGTCAGCTCGACGTCGCGGTTGATCTTCTCCTTGGTCACCACGGTGCCGTAGCCGCGCTTGCGCTCGACGAGACCCTTGTCGGCGAGGTAGAGGAACGCCGCCCGGACGGTGGGCCGCGACAGCCCGAGTTCCTGCGCGAGCTGCACCTCGTTCTCGAGCCTGACCCCCGGCAGCAGGGCGCCGGACCTGATGGCCGCCTCGAAGTACAGGGCAAGCTGGAAGTACAGCGGGACCGGGCTGCTGCGATCGACGCTGATGGTCTGGGCAGGGCTCAAACTCGGCACAACCCCGTCAGGCTTGTCGGTAGGCGCTTGTATCGGCGCCGAGGCTACATACACAGGCTAGAGGAACATCGGACTGCAACCAAGACAGTTTGTTAGGACAATCTCTTGACTGGCTTGCATGACCAAGCCTTAGATAGCGATAGCCCGCGTCGCGCGGTGCCGGATCCCGCCCGGCGGGACAGCCGGACAGCGGCCGGCGGTGAACCACGTGGCGGGCCGTGCGCCGGGGGCCGGGACAGGCCCAGGACAGGAGCTGGGCCAGTGGCAGGTGCTGCACCGGACGGCGCGGCGGCGCTCGAGGTTCTCACGATGGGCCGCGTGGGGGTCGACCTCTATCCGCTACAGGTCGGCCGTTCCCTTGCCGACGTGGAGACCTTCGGCAAGTACCTCGGCGGCAGCCCGACGAACGTGGCCGTGGCCGCGGCCCGCTACGGCCGCCGCGCCGCGGTGATCACGCGCACCGGCGACGACCCGTTCGGCGCCTTCATTCATCAGGCGCTGCACGGCTATGGCGTGGACGACAGGTACGTGACCGCCGTCGCCGAGCTGCCGACCCCGGTTACGTTCTGCGAGATCTTCCCCCCGGACAACTTCCCGCTGTACTTTTACCGCTACCCCAAGGCGCCCGATCTCGAGATCAGGACCGAGGAGCTGGACCAGGCCGCCATCAGCGAGGCCAATCTGTTCTGGGTGACCGTGACCGGGCTGTGCCAGGAGCCGAGCCGGACGGCCACGCTCGCCGCGCTGCGCGGCCGCGCGCGGCGGCACCCGACCGTGGTCGACCTCGACTACCGCCCGATGTTCTGGCCGTCACGGGAGGAGGCCGGGCGCTGGGCAAGGGAAGCACTGGCGACGGCCACGGTCGCGGTCGGCAACCTCGACGAGTGCGAGACCGCGGTCGGCACCCGCGATCCCGGCCAGGCCGCCGACGCGCTGCTCGAGCTCGGCATGGAGCTCGCCGTGATCAAGCTCGGGCCCGCCGGGGTGCTGGCGCGTGACCGGCAGACCGAGGTGCGCGTCCCCCCGGTCCAGATACCGGCCGTGAACGGGCTCGGGGCCGGGGACGCGTTCGGGGGCGCGCTGTGCCACGGCCTGCTCGCGGGCTGGGACCTGGCTGCCACGATCCGCTTTGCCAACGCCGCCGGGGCGATCGTCGCGTCGCGGATCGCCTGCTCGGATGCCATGCCGACCGCGGCAGAGGTCACCGCCCTACTTGAGGAGACAGCACGTGCTTGAGGGCCAGCGGCGCATGCTCCTGGAGACCAGGGCGCACACGCCGTCAGCAGTGGCGGCCGCCGCCGCCGGGCGGCGGCGACGGCCCTGGCTGGGGCCCTCCGGACGGTTGATGGTGATAGCCGCCGATCACCCCGCGCGCGGCGCGCTCGGCGTCGGCGAACGGCCGATGGCCATGGCGAACCGCTTCGAGCTGCTCGACCGGATCATGGTGGCGCTGGCCAGGCCGGGTGTGGACGGGGTCCTCGGCACCGCCGACGTCATCGAGGACCTGCTCCTGCTCGGGGCGCTGGATGGCAAGCTCGCGATCGGGTCGATGAACCGCGGCGGCCTGCCCGGTTCGGTGTTTGAGATGGACGACCGGTTCACCGGCTACACCGCACCGGCCATCGCGGACGGCGGACTTGACGGCGGGAAGATGCTGCTGCGGATGGACCCGGACAATCCCGCCACGGTGGCCACGATCGCGTCGTGCGCCGAGGCGGCCGGTGAGCTCGCCGCGCGCCAGATCAGGGCCATCATCGAGCCGTTCATGGTAAAGAGGGTCGACGGCCGTGCCGTCAACGACCTGGGCGCCGATGCGGTCATCCGCTCGATCGCGATCGCCTCGGGGCTCGGCGCGACGTCGGCCTACAGCTGGCTCAAGATCCCGGTGGTGGACGACATGGAGCGGGTGGCCGAGGCGTCGACGCTGCCGACGCTGCTGCTCGGCGGCGACGCGGGCGACCGGCCGGACGAGATGTTCACCCGGTGGCAGAAGGCGCTCCAGCTGCCGGTCGTGCGCGGCCTGGTCGTCGGGCGCAACCTGCTCTACCCACCGGGCGACGACGTGGCCGCCGCCGTGGACACCGCGGTGAGCCTGCTGTGACCGGCCCCGGGACCGCCCCGCAGCGCCCGCTGTACCTTCCGGCCGGAACCGCGCCGGGCGGCCCGTTCCTGACCGAGCTGACCCCGCAGGCGTGCGGCTGGGCCTACTCGTCGCTGCGCGTGCTCGAGCTCGGGCCGGGCGGCGAGGCGACGCTCCGGACCGGGCCGGACGAGATGCTCGTGCTGCCGCTGTCCGGCGGCGCTGCGGTCGCGGTCGACGGCACGGAGTTCACGCTGGCCGGCCGGGCCGACGTGTTCAGCCGGGTCACCGACTTCGCCTACCTGCCCATCGACGCGGCGGTCACGGTGCGCAGCGCCGCTGGCGGCCGGTTCGCGCTGCCGGGCGCGCGGGCCGGACGCCGGCTGCCGCCCCGGTACGGGCCCGCCGAAGAGGTGCCCGTGGAGATCAGGGGCAGCGGGCAGGCCACCCGCCAGGTCAACAACTTCTGCTCGCCGGAGGCGTTCGAGACCGACCGGCTGACCTCGGTGGAGGTGCTGACCCCGGCGGGCAACTGGTCGTCCTATCCCCCGCACAAGCACGACCAGGCACGGCCGGGCGAGGCGGTGCTCGAGGAGATCTACTACTTCGAGGTCGGCCGGGGGCCGGACGGGACGGACACGCCCGGGGTCGGCTACCAGCGCGTCTACTCCACCGACCCGGCCCGGCCCATCGACGTCCTGGCCGAGGTCCGGGCCGGCGACGTCGTGCTGGTGCCGCACGGCTACCACGGCCCGTCGATGGCGGCGCCCGGGTACGACCTGTACTACCTGAACGTGCTGGCGGGCCCCGCGCAGCAGCGGTCGATGGCGTTCTGCGACGATCCCGCGCATGCCTGGATCCGGCAGAGCTGGGACGGCCAGCAGCTGGACCCGAGGCTGCCGATGTCCGGGTCTAGCGCAGACGAGGAGGTGCGGTGAGGCTCACCGTCGGGCAGGCGCTGGTCAGGTTCCTCACCGCGCAGCACAGCGAGCGCGACGGTGTCCGGCAGCGGTTCTTCGCCGGCTGCTGGGGCATCTTCGGGCACGGCAACGTGGCCGGCCTGGGCGAGGCGCTGCTGGAGGCCAGCAACGAGCTGCGCTACTACCAGGGCCGCAACGAGCAGGCCATGGTGCACGCCGCGGTCGGCTACGCCCGGATGAAGGACCGGCTGCAGGCGTTCGCGTGCACGTCGTCGATCGGGCCCGGTGCCACGAACATGGTCACCGGCGCCGCGCTGGCCACGGTGAACCGGATCCCGGTGCTGTTGCTGCCCGGCGACGTGTTCGCCACCAGGGCGGCCAGCCCGCTGCTGCAGGAACTCGAGGACCCGCGCACCCTGGACGTGTCGGTGAACGACTGCCTGCGCCCGGTGTCCCGGTACTTCGACCGCATCTGGCGGCCCGAGCAGCTTCCCGCCGCCCTGCTGCAGGCCATGCGGGTGCTGACCGACCCGGCCGGGACCGGGGCGGTGACAATCGCGCTCCCCCAGGACACCGCCGCCGAGGCGTACGACTGGCCGGAGGAGCTCTTTGCCGACCGGATATGGCGCATCCCGCGGCCGCACCCCGAGCCGCAGGCCCTGGCCGAGGCGGCGGCGGCGATCCGCCGGTCGCGGCGGCCGCTGCTGGTGGCCGGCGGCGGCGTGCACTACAGCGACGCCACCTCGGCGCTGCGCGACCTCGCCGAGCAGACCGGCATCCCGGTCGCCGAGACCCAGGCCGGCAAGGGCGCGTTGCCCTACGACCACCCGGCGGCGCTCGGCGCGATCGGCGCCACCGGGACCACGGCCGCCAACGCCACCGCGCGCGAGGCGGACCTCGTCATCGGCGCCGGCACCCGGTGGAGCGACTTCACCACGGCCTCCAACAGCCTGTTCCCGCCGGGCGCCGACTACATCAACGTGAACGTGGCCGGGTTCGACGCGGCGAAACGTTCCGGCCACTCGGTCATATCCGACGCGCGCGCCGCATTCGAGGACCTCGCCGCCGCACTGCGGGGCTGGCAGGTGGATCCGGCGTACCGCGAGCAGGTGCGCGAGCGCGCGGCGGCATGGGATGCGGTCGTCGAGCGCGCGTACCACCTCGGCCACGGGCCGCTGCCCGCGCAGTCGGAGGTGATCGGGGCGGTCAACGACGCGAGCGGGCCGCGGGACGTCGTCGTCTGCGCGGCCGGCAGCATGCCCGGTGACCTGCACAAGCTGTGGCGGACCCGGGACGCCAAGGGCTACCACGTCGAGTACGGCTACTCGTGCATGGGCTACGAGATCGCCGGCGGGCTGGGCGTGAAGATGGCCGCGCCCGACCGCGAGGTGTACGTCATGGTCGGCGACGGGTCATACCTCATGCTCAGCTCCGAGCTGGTCACCGCGGTGCAGGAGGGCATCAAGCTCATCGTGGTCCTGGTGCAGAACCACGGGTTCCAGTCCATCGGCTCGCTGTCCCGGTCGGTCGGCGTCCAGGGGTTCGGCACCAGGTACCGGTACCGGGACCCGGAGTCCGGCCGGCTCGACGGGGAGTTCCTGCCGGTGGATCTGGCCGCGAACGCGGCCAGCCTCGGGGCCAGCGTGCTGCGCGCCGGCTCGGTCGCGGAGCTCAGCGCCGCCCTGGCCGCCGCGCGCGCGGCGGACCGCACTACCGTCATCCACGTGGAAACCGACCCTTCGGTGCCGAGCCCGGATTCGGAGGCGTGGTGGGACGTGCCGGTGGCCGAGGTCTCGGCCCTGGACTCGGCCCGCGAGGCCAGGGCGGGCTACGAGGTCGCCGTGCGCTCGCAGCACCTGCCGCTTCGCCCAGCGCCACCCGTTGACTGAGCCCGGCGAGACCTCCTTCACCCGCGCGGCGTTTGCCGCGGCTCTCGGCGCCCTGGCGCTGGCCGGCGCGATCTCCGCGTCGTACGGGCCGCTGCTGCGGCCGGTCACCGACCGGTTCGGTGTGTCGCTGCCGGTCGCCGGGACCCTGATCAGCATCAACTTCGCGGGCGGGCTGGCCGGCACGCTGGGCGCGCTGGCCGGCTTCACCCGCGCGCCACGGCGCCCGATCGCCACGTTCGCGCTCGGGGTGCTCGGCCTGGGCTGCCTGTCGATCGCCGCGGCCCGGGCGTGGCCGACGCTGGCCATCGGCGTGTTCCTGACCGGTGTCGGGTTCGGGGCGACGGACTTCTCCCTCAACCAGAGCGGGGCCAGGTCCGGCGCCGGCCGGGCGGTGCGGCTGACGCTGCTCAACGCGGCCTTCGGCACCGGTGCGGTGCTCGGCCCCGCGATCGTCGGCTGGCTCGGCCTCCGGGCCCTGACCGTGGGCTTCGCGCTGGCCGCCTGCTGGGCCTGGGCCATGGCGGCCGGGGTGCTCGGGATCACGACGGCGCCACCGCCGCACGGAGGCTCAGGCGACGGCGCGGCGGACAGGCCGGAGCCTGCGGCGCACGACGCGGACGGAGGCGCGGCCGGTGGCGCGGAGGGTGCCGGGGGTGCAGGCAGCGACGCGGAGGGTGCCGGGGGTGCAGACGGCGACGCGGACGGGCCGAGGTGGCGCCGCGCGGGCCGGCCATCCCGGGTCGTGGTCCTGGTCGCGCTCGCCTTCCTGCTCTATGTCGGGTGCGAGGCCAGCGTCGCGGGGTGGATTCCTGCGCACCTTGTGGCGCTCGGCTACCCGTCGCGCCTGGCGACGGCGGTGACATCGGGATTCTGGGCGGCGATGGTCGTCGGCCGGCTCGTCACCGTCCCGCTGAGCCGGGCCGTTGCCGCGTCCCGGATCGTCCTGGCCGCGTGCCCGCTGCTCACCCTGGCGCTGGCGCTGACCGCGGTGCGGACGATAGCGCCCGCCTGCTACGTCGCGGCCGGCTTCATCGCCGCGCCGATCTGGCCGATCGGCCTGGACTGGGTCGTGGCGAAGTTCCCCGGCTACCGCTCGGCCACCTCCTGGGCGCTCACCGCGGCGTTCGCCGGCGGCATCGCCGGGCCCGCCATAGTGGCCGGCGTGGTGTCAATCGCCGGCCTGCACGCCGTCCCCGCGGTACTGGCCGCTTTTGCCGGCGCGACCACTCTGGGGTTCCTCGCGATCTGGCGGACCGGCCGGCGGTTACTCCGCATACCGCCGTCCACAGGCTGTGGGCAAGGCGCTCTCGGCACCGTGTGAAATGCGCAGTCATATCCGGCATGCTGTGGAAAACAGTCCCGTGTGCGGACGCAGTAATGCAGTAACTACTGCACTACTGCGCAGTTAACCCGCTGTTTGGCAGCCCGTTGCCGACAGTTCCGGCGCGCGTACTCCCAGCTAGGAGGCTAAAGACCCGCTACCGGAATGCCTCAGGCGCTGCAATACTGCCTTGATGACGGGGATCCGCCTCGCCCTTGCCAACCTCAAGCCGGGCACGGGCAAGACAACATCGGCGGTCTGGCTAGCGCACGTTTTCGCGGAGGCCGGAAACAGTGTGCTGCTCGTGGACGCGGACCCTTCAGGCAGCGCCCTGGAGTGGTCAGACCTCGCGGCCATGTACCCGGGAACTACCCCGCAGGCGGCGTTCCCGTTCCGGATCGTGGCTCTTCCCTCCCGGGAACTGCACCGCCGCGTGCCCGAGATCGCCAAGGCCGACGACGTGGTAATCATCGACGCGCCGCAACTCGAGGACCACGTGGGCATCGCCAGGTCGGCACTGCGCTGCGCCGACCTGATCCTGATCCCGTGCGCGCCGAGCCCGATCGAGATCAACCGCACGTCGCCGATGCGGGAGGAGATAAACGACATCGGGGCGGTCCGGGACCGGCCGGCCCGTTCGGCCGTGCTGCTGAACCGGTGCGTCACCCGCGCGACCTCCACCGCCGATGCCAGGGAAGCCCTGCAGGATCTGGGCTATGACGTGCTCGGCACCGCGGTGCCACGGCTCGAGGTGTACGCGCAGAGCTTCGGCATGCCGATCCCGGGGCATGGCCGCGAGATATGGCGCCACGTGGCGCAGGACCTGATCGAGCTGTGCTCGCCGCTGTGCGCGGTTCGCCCATGAGCTCTCAGCGAGAGCAGCGGAAGGCCCAGATGGCCGCCGCTGCGGCGAGGCGCAGCGAGCCCGATCACCGCCCGGCCGGGCGGACCGCGATCCGGTCCAAGCCGGTCCGGATCACCCTGGACCTGAGCCCGGAACTGTACCGGGAGCTCACCCAGTGGGTGGACTCGGCCGCGGTCACGCTCGACGTTCCCCGGGTCGCGCTGGCCGACGCCATGCGGGCGATGATCCGGGTCACGACCGAGAACCCGGACGAGGTGCTCGACCGGCTGCGCCGCGACCGCGCGCGCTGACCCGCTGGCCCCGGTTCAGACCCCCACCGTGAGCTGGCTGGCGCAGTACTTGCATTTGGTCGCGTTGGCCGGCACGTCGTCTGACTTGCACTCTGGGCAAGTCTTAGTGGGCACCGGTTCGCCGAACACGGTGGTGCCCTTGCGCTTCATGTAGGCCCGGTACGGAACCACGATCAGGAAATAGATCACGGCCATGAAAATGATGAAGTAGAGGACCGCCGAGATGAACGCGCCGAGATCGATCCGCTGACCATTGATGGTCCAGCCGAGCCCCTTCCCCGCCGCTCCGCCGCCACCGGCCGCGTTGACGAGCGGCGTGATGATATTGCTGGTGAAGGCCAGGATCAGGGTGCTGAAGGCGAGGGCGATGACCAGCCCGACGGCGATCACGATCAATTCGCCCTGCATCAGGAAATTACGGAACCCCTTGAGCATAGTTACTCCCCCCGCACCGGTTGCCGATCGTTACGGTCCCCCTACCGGTTGCCCCCTGTGACGGAACAATACTTGAGCGCCGCAACGAGGCGCGGGAGGCCCGGTCAGGCATCACCGCCAGCCCGGCAACGCCGCAGACCCGGCATCGATGTACCGATGAGCAGCTAAGAACAGGCCCATTGGTACATCGATGCTTCCGCATTCGTGCGCCCGCCATGCATCCGCGCCACAATGTCGCAATGGCAGAACTGACCGCGGACCTGTTCCTGAGCCTCGACGGGTTCGCCGCCGGCGTGAACGTCGGCGCGTTCTTCGGCTACGGCGGCCCCGAGCTTGACCGCTGGGTACACGACGCCCAGACCCGGACGCAACTTGTGGTCATGGGCCGGGTCACCTACGAGGCGATGGCACAGATCTCGTCGACGGCCACCGATGAGGCCGGCGCCCGGATGAACGATGTGCCGAAGGCGGTGTTCTCGAACACCCTCAGCGAGCCGCTGGCCTGGCGGAACACCCGCCTGATCCGCGGCGACCTCTTGGAGGGCATGCGGGCCCTGAAACACGACTCCCCCGACCCGCTCCGCTCGATCGGCAGCCTCACCCTGGTGCGCAGCCTGCTCGAGCTCGGGCTGGTCGACCGGCTCCGGGTGACGATCTTCCCGCTGCTGCTCGGGGACGCCGGCCGGGAGCCCGCCTTTGCCGACTACCACCGGGCCGGCCTGGAACTGACCGGCACCCATGTCCTCGACTCGAGGATCGTCATGCTCGACTACCGCCCCGCAGGCACCGCCGACGCGTCCTAGCGCGGCCGCGCCGGCCTCATGACGGCCCAGCAGCCAGGCTCATCGACATCCACTACGGGTAACAGGTCCCTCTGGTGTTCCCGGCGAGTCCGTAATCGCGAACCTCGGAGATTTGCTAAGGCTGACCAACCCGGCCAAGGCGGCCGGAGGCAAGTTCTGCCGCCGTGTAACCTGCCTTGGCTCACGACAATGGGTTACACCACAGCCCTTCTCGCTGACCTGCAACTTTGTCCTTGTCCTGAGCGGATTTTGCGCACTAATTCTGGTTGCCTCGACGTCGGATTGCATGCCCGGCTGGTGTCCGCGGCTTGGTGTACTAGCAGGGCTATGATCGGACGTGGGGCCAATATGGCCTGCTGGCCCGGCGGTGCGTGGCGGTTCTACGCCACGCGGCCGGGGAAGGCCCGGGTGACAGCGGCGGTGCGGCTGGAGACGCCCAGCTTGCCGTAGATGTTTTCCAGGTGGGTGCGCACGGTTCCCTCGGAGATGCCGAGCCGCCGGGCGATCTGGCTGTTGGTGTGCCCGGCCGCCAGCAGGCGCAACAGCTCGTTTTGGCGGGGGGTGAGCCGGGGGGCCGGGTCGCGGCGCCGCTCGGCATCGAGGTAGGCCTGGTACAGGTGGGGGCGCAGCAACACCAGCAGCGCCCGGTCACGCTCGGAGAAGTCCGGCCCGGGCCCGCGGTGCAAGACCAGCCGCAGATACCGCCCGGCCTCCGCGGCCTGATCCGGCAGCTCGGGCAGCGCCACCATCAGATGGTGCTCGATCCCCTGCGGCCGGATGCAGTCGATGTACATGCCGGTGCTGTGCCATTGCCGCATCGAGTAGAAGTCAGAGGTCTTGACGACGCTACGCAGGTCACCGGTCCGGACCGGGTAGGCGCAGAGCTGGCAATCCCAGTAATGGGTCCAGAACACCTGAGCCCAGTCCTCGGGCACCCCGTCGTCGTCGGCGGCGTCGCTGCCCTGCAGCCAGCTATGAACCTGCCGCCCGGTGTCGTAGTGCTCGAGCGATATCGCCTCGCAGGAGATCTGCGCCATCAGGTCGGCCAACAGGGAGGGCGGCAGCAGCCCTTCCCCAACCGGCAGGTCAGAGCGGTCCTGGCTGACGATGGCCGCCAGGGCGCGCAGATCGTGTTCGCTGGCCTTCACCGAAGTGCTCATCGCGGGCCCCCCTTTTGCTCCTGATGACCTCACGCTACGGCAGGCATCACCGGCCTGGGTATCCGTAGATCATCGGATAGCGGACGCGCCGCAGGGCTGCCCACACTGTCGGTTGACAGATCGCGCTACGAGCCGAAGGAGACCATCATGAACCGCATCCGCCACATCCGCCGTCTCACCATCGCCATGGCCGGGCTGGCGTGCGCCTGGCTGGGGATCGCCATTGCCGCGCCCGCCGCATTCGCCGCCGCCGGGCGTTTCCAGCCCCCGGGCGGCGAGGCAGGCACGGCCGTGCTGCGTGCACCACTGGCCGCGCACATACACCAGCCGGCGCCCCAGACCCTCGGCCCGGTCCTCGTGCACACCGTCGTCGCCGTCGGCATGCCCGGCTGGCAGATCGCCCTGATCGCCATCGGCGCCGCGCTGTTCGCGGCCACCGCCGCTGTGCTGCTCGACCGCGCCCGCACCACCCGGCGCCACCCGGCCACCGCGGGCGCCTGAGCCCATCCGCCGCCATTGCCGGCCAGCAACACCACAGCCAGGAGCACCACATGCCCCAATATATGGACTTCCACCAAGACCTGAAGCTGCCCGCCGAGGCGATCGCGCAAATCGCCGACGACGCCCGCCACGCCAGGGCCGACCAGTTCGGCGTGCGCCAGATCGAGCTGTACCACAACGACGACGCCCAGGTCTACTGCCTGCTCGACGGGCCCGACGAAGAAGCCATCCGTGCCCACCACGCCGCGCTCGGCGTCCCCTGCGGCGACGTACACCAGGTAGACAGCCTCACCTGACCCGGCGTGGCCCGGTGCGCTCGGCATCTGCCGCAGG
>Ga0209333_1000645_pt1 | contig 18431 bp, 16 predicted proteins | sample BlaSpr_A8_OM2_O3_FD_187982 | JGI IMG/M metagenome (GOLD analysis project Ga0209333, IMG submission 187982) | Forest soil microbial communities from Thunder Bay, Ontario, Canada - Black Spruce, Ontario site 2_A8_OM2_O3 (SPAdes) (version 2) | ecosystem: Environmental > Terrestrial > Soil > Boreal... | reverse complement strand
TGCCGCCCGCGTTGCCTCGCGTCTGGACTGGTCAGTGCCGTATAGCTTTCGCCCATAGCCATGGCCGCCCAGGCCCGCAGATCGAAGACGCTGTCATGCCGAATAGAGGTCGTTGCCGAGGGCCTATGGTATGCAGAACAGCGAATCCGCATACATAGCAGTTGTGATCGTCAGCTGAATCTGGCATCAAGACTGCGTCACCCGAGCCGCTTAGCCGGAGGATATTGGCACAGCCAGATCGCCGAATCGGCGCCCAAGAGATCCCGGGTGTAAGCGCTGCACACAGCGCCCATATCAGCCATTCCGGTGCGCAGCCCTTGCCCGAGACTGAGATGGTCTGATTAGCCCAGCAGGCCGGCGATTTTGCCGGCGAGGTAAGGCCGACGGTTTTACAGGCGCCCGGTGGAAATGCTCTGACCTGCGAAAATGCAAAGGTCGGCGGCCATTTTGGCACGCATCGGACATGATCACCCTGACCGGTGTTCCTCGCTACTTGGGCCTCAGCAACTGGATAACTCAAGAGTGTGTCGCAGAAGATGGTCTGATTTGACGTCGGTCGGCTGAGCAGCCGACGAGCCAATGGTTGTTAGTGGCCATTTTCCGCTGTCTTCCAGGCTCGCCGGAACAGAGACGGAATAAGATGCCCTCTCGGCGAACTCCTTGCAGATACAGCGCCTACCTTCTTGCCCGTCTCCACGTCACCGGGAAGCGTCGGAGACGTCGCCTGGCATGTATCATATGAACTATCCCGAACCGCCGCCTTTGACTCGGGCTTTGAAAGGCCGCCAAGATGCAAGACTTGGAGTATCAGTCAGCTGTAGGGCCTCAGCGTGCAGATGCCTCAAACCAGCGCTGCTTTTCGAGACATCCGTGATCGGTTTTGGCAGATTGTCCATGTAGGCCATCCAGTTGGCTGCAGCACCTCTGACACTAATTAACAACAGACGCTGAGGACGGGTAAACCTTCCCCGGGGAATGATTGGCTGCAGTGATGCGAAGAGCGCGTCCAATCTCTCAAACATCCACAACACATTATAAAAATCTTCCACCTGCTGTTTGTTGAGGCAAGGATCCTCCCCTGGATGCTCCATAACTAGAGCAACACGGTGCCGACTCATAGCGATGTCGTCAGTAGTTAATTTCGAGGTCTCAGCTAAAACTCTGTCGTATTGCGCTCTGCGATTGGTGCCATATGTGGTCGCGGCGCCTACCGCGGCCAAGAGGCCTCCGCTGATGCCAACAAGTGCCGTTGCCGCCTCGGTCCAAGACATAGCGACAGTATGAGGGTCAACGACTGGTACGGCCGGATGAGTCGGTCTGTAGGCCAGGTCTTGCTGCGGCTATGCCTCTGAGCTGCGGTTTCGATCACCGCTTGGAGGCCAGCATCAACGACGTGCCCATCGATGAGTCCGAGCGGCGGATCTTCGGCGCTCGCCCGCGGGCTGAGCAGGGACAGAGCTTCCCATTGCGCTGAGCGGACCGCTAGCTCGCCGCGAATTTGCAACGCGCGATCTTTCTCTACGCCGCCGCATGTACCCGTCGTCGTCGAACTCCCACAGTTCGTTGCCATAGCTGCGGTACCACTCGGGAAAGTCCTCTCCGAGCCGCCGCACGTGATCATCACCGTCCCCCGTTCCGTCTCTGTTCCGGCTGACGTCGATCCACCTTGGCGAACGTTGCGACCCTGCACTTTCTGGCGGGCCGTTCCCTCGGTGAACGGCGGTAACGGCGGTCGCTGGGCCACGATAGCCTTCCGGGCGGGAAACGATCACTCTCCACCGTGCACAGTATCGCGGGCAACCATCGTTTTCAGAGGACGGTGGGAGCATCCTTCGCGGATGCCCGCGCCGAACAGCCTTATACGCGCGCCGTGGATTGCGATTGGCAAGAAGCCAGTGGCCGAGCATATCGGCGGGTCGGCGTGCGGTTATCGAGAGCCCTTTGCGCTGTGTGGCAGTCACGGTCACCCAGCCCGGCCGGCGGCGGCCCTACCGTATGTTTATGCATCGGCGCGCTTTGGGCGACCATCCTCATTTGCCGCTGACCGAGCGGCTTTAGGCAACGTCCACTGCCGAAAGGTAGTGCTGTTCGACGACGCGTTCCTGCCGATGTCTGTGCCCGGTAAAGACGGATTACACGCTCCCCTTACTCGTCCCCGATGTAGCCCGTATTGGGATCGATCATGGCGAGGAAGGCGTGGATGCTCTCCCGGTGCTCCTCCACCGACCGATTCGGGGTCCTGCTCGACCCGAATCCGTAGCCCTTGTTAGGTCCGCTCAGCCAGTCGTAGACGGTGCCGCCATCTCCGGCGCGGCGAACGGCGAACCGTTCGCCATCGACGTCGAGGGTGAACAACACCGGTCCGGCCCTTCCCTCAGTTCCGCGGTACACAGCTGGAGCGGGGGGACGGTGGCCGTCACCGCTGGGGCTCCTGTCCACAAGAGCCAGCATCCACGGCCGCCGACTTCGAGTCCATCGCATACGTGCTCGGCTGACACACTCATCTAGCAGCGAGTTGAGCGGTGTCGGGGGGTAACCTCCGCTCATCGATGCGCGGATCGAGGGCCGCGCTAAACGCCGATTAGGAGCGGTCAACGGCTGGAAGGTCTCGTGGCACGGTGGAGCGCAGATCATTCAGTTCTGAGCACGGTTGCGATGCACGGACGACGTTGAGCTTCTCCTTACCACGGAGAGTTCTCCTCCGCCCGGACACCGCCCTGACCAGCACCAATGGCTAGCTAGGCTCGCCATACGCTCTTGTTTCAGCGCGTATTCGGCACCGCAGGCTTGCCCATACCCTGCTGAGGGCCAGGAGAAGATGCAGCCACCACTAGTACCCAGGCGACCGGTGCCATCGACAGCGTTCCATCGTGGCGTGCAGCAAGCGCCGCCTGGCCTGGGCCGCGTCTGAGCATCTGGAGACTGACGATGGAGTACACCCATCTGGGCCGCACCGGCCTGACCGTGAGCCGGATCGGCCTGGGCGCGCTGAAGGCCGCGGCGCCGGAGAACCTGCCCGGGGCGCACGCCCTGATGGACCGGGCGCTGGAGCACGGCATCAACTACCTGGACACTGCGAACCAAGGTGCTTTGACCAGGGGAAACATGACGAAGGGCCCGACGCCTACACTCGTTCGGACCCTTCACGTCTGTGGAGGCTAGTAGGCGCGCAAGCCCTCTTCGGTGGGCTCTACCTCATACAGCCCGTCACCCCCGCCTATGGAGGTGTACGCGGCTAGCCCGCGCCGAATCCACGCGGCTACCTCGCCGCGTGCCGCATCGCTCAGATAGCCGGGATCGATGATCACGACGGATGCCGTATCCACGCCTACCATTCCCGCGCCGTGCGGGAGTTCGTCCAAGAAGGCTTCCCATCCGATCGCTCGGGGTCGGGCAGCTTCGGGGGGGGCGGGCCGGACCCGCGCGATCCGGAACGGGGGCCGCCGCAGCGACGCCGCCCGCAGCCGGGGCAGCCGCGGCCGGGGCAGCCGCAGCGGCGGCAGCGGTAACGAGGGCGTCCGGAACGCGAGCCAGCCGGCGGGCGTCGGCAGCCAGGCCTGCGCCAGCAGGCGCCGGGCGACCCGCACCCGCGCGGACCAGTCCCCCGCCCCCAGCACCGAACTGCCCCCCCGGCTCCCGGGTTCCCGACCCGGTACCGATGCCAGCAACGCAGCGTTACGCCAGGGGCGCGATCGGTGACGGGGCCTACATGCCGGCGATCAGCTTCTCGACCCGCTCGTCCACCGACCGGAACGGGTCCTTGCACAGCACGGTCCGCTGGGCCTGGTCGTTCAGCTTCAGGTGCACCCAGTCCACGGTGAAGTCACGGCGGCGCTCCTGGGCCCGGCGGATGAACTCGCCGCGCAGCCGCGCCCGGGTGGTCTGCGGCGGCACCGACTTGGCCTCGAAGATCTCCAGGTCCCGGCACACCCGCTCGACCGCGCCGCGCTTCTGCAGCAGGTAATACAGGCCGCGCCCGCGGTGCACGTCGTGGTAGGCCAGGTCCAGCTGGGCCACCCGCGGCGAGGACAGGGACAGGTCATGCTTGGACCGGTACCGCTCGATGAGCTGGTACTTGATGACCCAGTCGATCTCACGGCCGATCTTGCTCAGGTCGCCGCTCTCGACGGCGCTCAGCGTCCGCCGCCACAGGTCCAGGACCCGGCTGGTGATCGCGTCCGCGCCCCGGCGGTCGGTGAACTCGGTCGCCTTGTTCAGGTACTCCTGCTGGATCTCCAGCGCGCTGACCTCGCGGCCGTTGGCCAGCCGGATCTTGCGCCGCCCGGTCATGTCGTGGCTGACGTCGCGGATGGCCCGGATCGGGTTCTCCAGGGTCAGGTCGCGCATGACCACGCCCGCCTCCACCATGCGCAGCACCAGGTCGGTCGCCCCGACCTTCAGCAGCATGGTGGTCTCGCTCATGTTCGAGTCGCCGACGATCACGTGCAGCCGCCGGAACCGCTCGGCGTCGGCGTGCGGCTCGTCGCGGGTGTTGATGATCGGGCGCGACCGGGTCGTCGCCGAGGAGACGCCCTCCCAGATGTGCTCAGCCCGCTGGCTGACGCAGTAGACCGCCCCGCGGGGCGTCTGCAGTACCTTGCCCGCGCCGCAGATGATCTGCCGGGTGACCAGGAACGGGATCAGCACGTCGGCCAGCCGCCCGAACTCGCCGTGCCGGCCGACGCTGTAGTTCTCGTGGCAGCCGTAGGAGTTGCCGGCCGAGTCGGTGTTGTTCTTGAACAGGTAGATGTCGCCCGCGATGCCTTCCTCGCGCAGCCGCCGGTCGGCGTCGACCAGCAGGCCCTCCAGGATCCGCTCGCCCGCCTTGTCGTGCGTCACCAGGTCGACCAGGCTGTCGCACTCCGGCGTGCAGTACTCCGGGTGGCTGCCCACGTCCAGGTACAGCCGGGCGCCGTTGCGCAGGAACACGTTGCTGCTGCGGCCCCAGGACACCACCCGCCGGAACAGGTACCGGGCCACCTCGTCCGGCGACAGGCGCCGCTGCCCCCGGAACGTGCAGGTAACGCCGTACTCGTTCTCAAGCCCGAATATCCGCCTGTCCACGCGATCAGGTCCTCACCAGTCAACCGCGACGTACTTGGTCTCCGTGAACTCCAGCAGCCCGTCATGGCCGCCCTCACGGCCGATCCCGGACTGCTTCACGCCCCCGAACGGCGCGGCCGGGTCGGACACCACACCGCGGTTGATGCCGACCATCCCGGCCTCCAGGGCCTCCGCCACCTGCAGCGCCCGCCGCAGGTCAGCGCTGTAGAGATAGGAGACGAGGCCGTACTCGGTGCCGTTGGCCAGCGCGATGGCCTCGTCAGCGCGCGCGAACCGGACGATGGGCGCGACCGGCCCGAAGATCTCGTGGTGCAGGATGCCGGCGCCGGCCGGGACGTCGTCGAGCACGGTGGCCGGGTAGAAGTAACCGGGCCGCCTGGGCGCCTCGCCGCCCAGGACCACGCGGCCGCCATCGTCCGCCGCGGACGTCACCAGGCGCGCCACCTTGTCCCGCGTTGCGGCGTTGACCAGCGGCCCGAGCTCGACGCCGTCCTCCAGGCCGGGACCCAGGCGCACGGCCGCCAGCCGCGTGGGCACCTCAACGCTGGCGATCGCCGCCAGGTCGCTGCTCACGTGTCCTCCATACCCTGCTCAGCCATCCCGCGGGGCCGCGCATTCCCCCACACTACTTCCGCGGCGGACCCGCGCCCCATCGCGCGCGGCCCGGCGCGTGTCGGGGGCAGGCCCCGGCCCGGCCCGCATAGCCACGTGCTGTAAACCTGGCAGGGCTCCTGAGCGTCTGCGCCCGCGGACCTTAGCCCCAGGTTCCCAATGCGTCCGGGTCCTTCCCGCACGGCCGCGGCTCGTGGCAGAACTCAGCCTCAGTGTCGCACTGAGGTCATCCGACGCAGCAGCACAGATCGCCCCGCACTGCGCGGCCGCCACTGCAGCCGGCTGGCGCGAGTAAGCCATTCAGAACGGCGGCTCGGCGCGCGGTTATCACGAGCTCATGACGTCGTTGACTGCGCAGCGGTCCCCGGCTGCTGTCCGGCGGACAGGCAGCCGAGCTGTATTTTTATACATCGCCGACCGCGTCGAGAACTCACTATTCTGCCGCTCTTGGCGCGGCTTACTCGGCGGATTTGCCCCGCGGCCGTTGGGCGGGGCGTGCCTGCTACCAGGCGTAGTTCTCCGGGGCTGGCCGGTAGCCGGGGAAGATGCTATCGAGGCGTTCGAGCACCTTGTCATCGAGCTTGAGCGACACCGCGCGCTGTGCATCCTCGAGCTGCCCGGCGGTACGCGGGCCGATGATCGGCCCGGTGACGCCGTCCTGGTGCAGCAGCCAGGCGAGCGCGACACTGCCCGGCTCCTCGCCGATCTCATCGCACAGGTTCTCGTATGCCTCGATCTGCTCGCGGCTGCGCTGGACGGTCTCCTGCGCCCGGCCCGACAATCGGCGGCGCCCTTCGCGCTCCTTCTTGAGCACTCCGCCGAGCAGGCCGCCCTGCAGCGGAGACCACGGGATGACGCCGACGCCATAGGAGATCGCCGCGGGCAGGACCTCAAGCTCAATGTCGCGAGTCATCAAGTTGTAAATGGACTGCTCGCTGACCAGGCCGAAGAAGTCACGTGCCGCCGCGGCGTCGTTGGCCTGCGCGATATGCCAGCCCGCGAAGTTAGACGATCCGGCATACAGGATCTTGCCCTGAGCGACCAGGACCTCCATCGCCTGCCAGATCTCATCCCACGGCGTGTCCCTGTCGACGTGATGCATCTGGTACAGGTCGATGTAGTCGGTCTGCAGGCGCCGCAGCGAGGCGTCGCATGCGCGACGGATGTTCAGCGCGGAAAGCTTGTCCTCATTGGGCCAGTCACCCATTGCCCCGTACAGCTTGGTAGCCAGCACAGTGCGCTCGCGGCGCCCGCCGCCAGAGGCGAACCAGTCGCCGATGATTTCTTCGGTCCAGCCCGGATGTGACTGGTCATTGTTGGCGACCTGGCCAGGCGGGCTGAACGCGCCGCCGTACCGGTTCGCGGTGTCGAAGAAGTTGATGCCAAGGTCGTGCGCCCGGTCCATGATCGCGTGCGCGTCATCGGGCGGGGTCAGGGGACCGAAGTTCATCGTGCCCAGGCACAGGCGGCTGACGCGGAGACCGGAACGACCAAGATGGGCATAGTCCATGCTGCCAGCCTTTCATGCCCGCGCCTCACCGGCACGCCGGGCTCAGCGTGCGCGGCAGGCGATCCCAGCTGCTGCGGAGCGTCCCTGCACGACTACTCATCACCGCCCCGAGCGGCAGACGCACTATCTTGCCGCGCCGGGACAGGTCTTGCGATCTTGGGGATGAGGCGAAGCGGCCGCAGTGTCGGAGCATGATGAACTTCAGCGAGGCGGGCGCTCATCCAGGCTCTACCTTATTCAATATTTTCGAGTTCGGAGGTACCCTGCCGGCTGTTGTGTACTTCGAAGGGCTGTTCGGCGAGATTTATTATGAGCGGGAAAAAGATGTTGGCAGATACGAGGATATCTTTACGGCTCTGCATGCGACAGCTCTAGACCGTCATAGATCGGGTGAGCTAATCCTGAAAATACGCAGCAACCTAGAGGGCAGATCTTAAAGATAAGATATGCAGCCTTAGGTTGCGCAGTGGCATGCAGACAGCCCCCATAACTCACCTTGCTTGACGACCCGCTTGGACCCCATGCGGAGGCCCGTGGCGTGATGCTCGCGCCGGGATCTCTTGCTATGTTGCGCGCTCCTGGCTGGGCATTATGCCGCCGAGGGTGGTGTCGACGACGTCGCGGACGAAGCGCTCGTTCAGCGGGGCGTGGCCGTGCAGCAGCCGGTGGTACAGCGGGCCATACAGCATGTCGAGCGCCACCTCGATCTTCGTGTCCGCCGGGATCTCGCCACGCTCGATCGCGGCGCGAAAGATGACGCGCGCCTGCTCACGGCGGGGCTCGACGAACCGGGACAGGTAGATCTCGGCGAACTCCGGGTCGGTCTGCGCCTCGGTGACAAGCGCGCCGATCACGCGGCCGTACGGCCGGCTGCTGGCCAGCCGGACCCAGGGGCGCAGCAGCCCGAGCAGGTCGCCGCGCAGGGTGCCGGTGCTCCGGGTGCGCGGCTGCACGGCCGCCCACTCGTTGTACAGCGCGTCGAGCGCGAGCGTCTCCTTGGTCGGCCACCAGCGGTAGATGGTGGCCTTGCTGACGCCGGCCCGCTCGGCGACGGCGTCCATGCTGACCGCGGACAGGCCGCGCGCCAGCAGCAGCTCGGCTGCCGCCTCCAGGATCGCCAGCCGGGCCTTCTCGCTGCGCGGCCGCCCGCGCCGCGGCGCCTCCGCCGTTGCCTCGTCGTCCGCTGCGGCCAGTGGTCCCTCGCCTGCCGCGGCCGGTGGTCCCTCGTCCGCCTGCATAACCGAAACTATGCCACTAGTTTCTATGGACCGGTATCTCGTGCACCTCGGGAACGATCGAGGCCACCGCGTCGAGCGCCTGGTCGTCCCACGGGCCCTGGGCACTGATCAGGACATGCTCGATGCCGAGGCTGGCCAGTTCCTGCAGGTGGTCCACCAGCCGCCGCAGGTCGTCTTGGCCGCCGCCGAGTTCGGCGATCGTTGCCGTGGTCTTCTCTATTTCATCGTAGTCGCGCCCGACCTGCTCGCAGTGCTCCCTTAGCACGCGCAGCTTGGCGGGCAGCACGTCGGCGAACCGGTCCGGCATGTCGAACAGGTTGCAGGCGTCGCCATACTGAGCGACCAGCCGGAGCGTGCGGCGCTCGCCGCTGCCGCCGATCAGGATTGGCGGGTGCGGGCGCTGCAGTGCGTTCGGCGAGTTCAGCGGCCGGTCCAGCTGGTAGTGCCTGCCGCGGAACGGCTGCTCATCGCCACGCCACATCTGGTGGGCGATCTGCAGCACCTCTTCCAGGCACTCGTAGCGCTCGGTCAGCGTGGGCGGGTACGGGATCCCGAGGCCGCCGGCCTCACCCTCGTGGACCACGGTGAACGGCGCGCCAGCGCCGATGCCCAGGACCATGCGGCCGCCGGTGAGCACGTCGAGAGAGGTCACCGCCTTGATCAGTACGCCGGGATGCCGGTTGGGCACGGCGGTGACCAGCGTGCCGAGCCGGATGCGCTGCGTGCGGCCGGCGATGAACGCCAGCGTGGCGTACGCCTCCAGCATCGGCGACTCTGGTGGCAGCCCGCTCAGCCGGGTCTGGAAGAAGTGGTCCATGGTCCAGATGCTGTCCACGCCCGCGGCATCCGCGCTGGTGGCGATCCGGGTGATGATCGGGCCGATCTGGTCGGGCGGGCACGGCCAGGAGAAGTTCGTGACGCCGATTCCAAGCTTCATGAGGCACTCCGCGGATGCTCTGGGGATCGTTAGCCGAGCAACGAAGCATATCATTAGCCGGCTTTTATACTCGCACGCCAAGTAGGCTGTTCGCACTATGTCCGAAGACCCCGCCGCCGCGTTCCAGCCGGCTTTCTGGGCCGCCAAGCGCGTGCTCGCGCGCGCCTCGGCTACCGCCTTCGCGCGGCATGGGGTGCATGAGGGTCAGCAGTACCTCCTGCGGACCCTGTGGGACGAGGACGGGCTGGCCCCGGGGGAGGTGGCCCGGCGGCTGGGCCTGGCCACGCCGACCGTGACCCGCGCGGCCGCGCGCATGGAGGCGGCCGGGCTGCTGCGCCGGGTGCCGCACGAGCGGGACCGCCGGCTGGTGCGGCTGTACCTGACCGACCGCGGCCGGGTCCTGGAGAAGGAGATCGGCCGCGAGATCGGCAACCTCACCGAGCGCGCCCTGGCCTCGCTGGACCAGTCCGAGCGCGCCGCGCTCGTGCGCTACCTGAACAGCATCCGCGAGAACCTGAGCTGACCTGGCAGGACAGTGGCCGGGTCAGCCCTGGCCAAATCCCTGCACCGGCGGGGGGCCGAACGCCGGGATGTCGCAGGTGGGGATCGTGCCGGTGCCCTGGAACGCGGTGACGTTCACGCCGTTAGCGGCGTCGCCCTCCGGCCCGGCCGGGACGATGTTCGTGTTGTAGGTGTAGGCGTTCACGTACTCGGTCGGGCTCTCACCGAGCGTCGGGCCCTCGTTGCCGTGGTTGCCGTCCTGGGTGATGTTGTCCAGGTCGACGTTCTCCAGCGCGATCTGCAGCGGGTTCGCGGCGTCGGCGCCCTCGAAGATCGAGTACGCGCCGGACTCGGAGTCGGTGGCCACCACGCCGTTCAGCACGATGTCGCTCTGGGTCGGGACCTCGGTGCCGCCGGAGGAGTAGAACGGGTTGAAGATCAGCACGTGCTTGATGTTGGTCATGCAGATGTCGGTGTAGGTGACCCGGTCGGTGAGCCCGCCGCTGTTGGCGTCGGTCTTGATCTGGATGCCGGTGTCGCTGACCGACAGGTTGCCCAGGCTGTCCAGGCCGTTCAGGGTGGAGTTCTCGAACAGTACGTTGTACACGCCGCCGGCGGTCTGGCTGCCGACCGAGAGCCCGTGCGAGCCGTAGCAGTGCACGTCGTCGACGGTGATGTTGGCCGACGGCGTGCCCGCGTTCGACTTGACCGCCACGCAGTCGTCGCCGTTCTGGATCATGTCGTCTTTGATCGTGACGTCGCTCTCGCTCACCGGGTCGACGCCGTCGGTGTTGCGCGCGGTGGCGGGGGTGTTGATCTCCACGCCCCAGACGGTCAGCCCGTGGCCGTTCTGGATGTACACGTGATACATGGGCGAGTTCGCGAGCTCGACCTGGTAGATCGTGATGTCGTTGACGCCGTCGCCCTCGACCAGGATCGGGTTGTTCTGCTCACCGCCCGAGTCGGCGGTCTGCGCGAGGTCCCACCAGCTCTGCGTGGAGCCGACCAGCGTGTCCTCACCTCGCCCGTCGATCGCCCCCAGCGACCCGTTCGGGCCCCGCGTGCCCATCAGGCCGGAACCGGATCCTATGAAGGAGAGGAACGGGGAGCAGCCGCCACCCGCCGCGCTGACGGTGCCGCAGGTGTTCGTGGGGTACTGGGCCGGGATCTGGTAGTCGGCCGGGTTCAGCGATGCGTAGAGCGTCACACCGGCCTGGATCAGCAGCACCTCGCGGCTGCCGATCGTGAGCGGCCCGCTGAGGAAGGCGTTGTTGCCGTTGCCGAAGCCGGGGGCGAGCACCACGGCCCGGCCGGTTCCGGCGCAGCGGTCCAGGGCCGCCTGGATGCGGCCGGTGTCGGGCGGGGTCGTCTCGTCGGCGGTGCTGAACTCGCCGGTGGTCGTCGAGAGCGCGGCGCCCAGGATGATGCACGGGGCCGGCAGCCGCGGCTGGCGGGGATGGCGCGGATCGCCGGTGGCGACGCGCAGGGGCTGCGACGCCGAGTCGGCCGTTGCTAACGTGGCGGCCGGCTTCGCGGCGGACGCGGACGCGAGCCCGGCCGGGGCGGCGAACAGGGTCAGGGCGGTGGCGGAGACCGCTGCGGTGATCACGGATGCCCACGAGGCCCTGCGGTTCATCGGCTCCTCCGGAGCGCATCGTCGCGACGCCAGCACGCCTGAAACCCCGATCAGATGAGGTGTCGTGCATCGTATCTCATATACGACATGGGCGGAAGCCCTGTTCCAGGGGCGATTCCGGGTAGCCGGCCGCATCCGGCCGCGTCTCTCTGACCTGCCAATTCGACACGGGCCGTTGACGTAGGCCATTCAGCTCACTAGTGTCCCAGACATCTAAGACACTGGATCGGTGACACATGATCAGCTTCAGGGTGGATGGGCGGTCCGGGGTGCCGCCGTACCTGCAAGTCGTGCGGCAGGTACGGCAGGCGCTGCGGATGGGCGTCCTTAACGTCGGTGACCAGCTTCCGAGCGTGCGGGAGGTCGTGGCCGCGGTCGCGATCAACCCGAACACCGTGCTGAAGGCCTACCGGGACCTGGAACGCGAGGGCCTGGTCGAGGCGCGTTCCGGGCAGGGCACATTCGTCCGGGCGCTCCCCCCGGGGCCGCCGCCCGGCACCCATTCCCGGCTCGGTCACAGCCTGGCCCGCTGGGTCCGCGAGGCCCGCGAGGCCGGGCTCGACGAGGAGTCGATGGAGTCGCTGCTGCGGATCACGCTGCGGGCGGCGGACGCAGCGGATTCCGAATCGGAGGAGATCGCATGAGCGCGGCGATCGACACACATGAACTGACCAAACGCTACCGGCGGGTCAGCGCGCTGACCGACTGCACGGTCACCGTGCCCGAGGGCCGGGTTTCCGCGCTGGTCGGGCCGAACGGCGCGGGCAAGACCACGCTGCTGCGGATTCTCGCCGGGCTAGCCAGCCAGACCGCCGGCACGGCTTCGGTTCTGGGTGGCCCACCGCGGCAGGACCCGGCGTTCCTCGCCGAGGTCGGGTTCCTCGCCCAGGAGATCCCGCTGTACCGGCGGTTCACTTCCGAGGACCACATCCGGATCGGGGCGCACCTGAACCCGAGCTGGGACGCGGCGCTGGTCCGCACCCGGCTGGCGGAGCTGCGCATCCCGCTCGACCAGCGCGTGGGCACGCTGTCCGGGGGCCAGCGTGCCCAGGTAGCACTGACGCTGACGCTGGCCAAGCGACCACGGCTGCTGCTGCTCGACGAGCCGGTCGCGGCGCTGGATCCGCTGGCGCGGCGGAACTTCCTCGCCACGCTGACCGCGGCCGTGGCGGACGCCGCAGGCGGCCTCACCGTCGTGCTGTCCTCACACCTGGTCATCGACCTGGAACGGGTGTGCGACCACCTCATCCTGCTGGCCGGGTCCCAGGTCCAGGTTTCCGGTGACATCGACACGCTGCTGGCGGAGCACAAGATCCTGGTCGGGCCGCGCAAGGACACCGCGCCGATCGAGCGGGCCCACCAGGTCGTGCACACGGTGACCACGGCGCGTCAGTCCACCCTGCTGGTCCGCCTCAAGGGCCCGGTCATCGACCCCGCCTACCAGGCCGAGGACGTAACCCTCGAAGAGATGGTGCTGGGCTACATGGGCGCCGACGAGGCGCCCGCGGGCAAGCAGCTCACGACGGTTGGAGAAGAATCATGACCTGGCTTGTCTGGCGCCAGTACCGCGCCCAGGGCGCGATCGCGTCCGTGCTGCTCGCCGTGGCCGCCGCGGTCATCCTTGCGGACGGCTTCCACATCGCGTCGCAGTGGCACTCCATCGTCGTCAGATGCGCGGGGAACAGCGCGTGTCTGCAACAGGACGGCCCGTTGGTCAATGGCGTGGTAAGTGACGTGCCCTACCTCAGCCTGCTAGTGCCGGTCGTGCTCGGCATGCTGTGGGGCGCGCCGCTGGTGGCGCACGAGCTCGAGGCGCGGACCAGTGATTTCGCATGGACGCAGAGCGTCACCCGGACGCGCTGGCTGACCGCCAAGGCAGGCTGGCTGCTGCTCGCCGCTGCCGCTTGCGGCGGCGTGCTCGCGGCTCTGACCACCTGGTGGTCCGGGCCTATCAACGCGATTTCTGCCAGCGCGTTCGCCCCCGGCCAGTTCGACACCCAGGGCATCGTCCCCATCGGCTACGCGGTGTTCGCCATGGCGCTCGGGATCGCCGCGGGCACCGTGGCGCGCCGCACCCTCCCCGCCATAGCCGTCACGCTCGGCGGGTTCATTGCCCTGCGCCTGGTGATCTCGAATTTCCTGCGGCCGCACTACATCGCGGCGGTCACGACCTATTACAACGTCACGGGCTCGTTCATGCCCCGGGGCCAGGCCTGGGTGCTTTCCCAGGGCGCCGTCAGCAGGGCCGGGGTGACGGTGGCGGCGGGATGGGGCGATCTGTATCCCGCGCTGCCGGCCTCCTGCCAGAAGCTGCTGCCTGCTGCCGGGGGCGGGAAGGGCGCTTCGCTGACCGCCGTGTTTTCCTGCATGAAAGCTCACGGCTGGCGCGGGTTCGTCACCTACCAGCCCTCGTACCGCTACTGGCCGTTCCAGGGCATCGAGACCGGCATCTACGTCCTGCTTGCCGCAGCGCTGATCGGGGTCACGTTCCTCATCGTCCGACGGAGGGACGCCTAGTCCCAAGGCCGCGCAGTTAAGGGTCCGGGAGGGTTGTCGCGACAAAGGCTCGCTAGAGGCGTGCCGCTGTCAACATAGCTCGAAGAACTTCGAGGTAACGATCCGATGGCACCCCGGTCACGCGCCGGGATCGCCTCGCGGGCGAGCGGCAAACGGGCTAGTCAGCTCGGCTCACCGGGGCGCACGGTATATGCATGGATGAAACCGGAGTGATTGCCGCGACATCGACTCCCAGGCCCGGCTACGAGCTGCCGGCGGGCGCGCCGGACGCGCTGGCGGTCTCGGTCGGGCTGGGCCCGCAGCAATCAGTGGTCTCGCTGCTGCGCCAGGCGGCATCGGGGCGGTCGCTCGGCGCGCCGGCCGGTATCCTCGCCGCCATCCGCGCTGGCCTGCGCCCGCAGGCGCGGTTCGCCGCGCAGTCGTTCACAGCACATGGCTGGACGACGATACCGGAGACCTGCACGCCGATCTCGCCCCTCACGGATGCGTCCGTCGCTGACCAGGCCGCCAGCCTGCGGGACGTGCCCGCCGCCGCGCTCACCGGCGAGCTGCAACCTGCCAACGGCCAGCAATTGCCGCCGCAGTGGCGAGCCGCAGCGGACCAGCCCCGCCGCTGGCTCAACTCCATGGCCGACGCCTCGCTGGACACCTGGGCGGTGGCCGCGCCGCGGTGGCAGGCGGCTGGGCCACTGCTGGACCGCGAGATCCGGCGAGTCGGCACCGCAGCGGTGCGCGGCGGAATGGCGGCGCTGCTGAACACCCTGCACCCGGGCCTCAGCTACCGCGACGGGACGTTCGCCTTCGCGTCCCCCTGCGACCCGCGTTACACGCTCGGCACGCTTGGCTCGGTCGGCCCGCGCCGCCTGGTGCTGCTGCCGATGATCGCCGGTCGTCGCGCGCTGCTGTTCAGCCTCGAACGCCCCGACGTCTGCTACATCGGCTACCCGCTCCCCGCGCCCCGCCCGGGCATACAGGCCACGGCCGACAGCGCGCTCGCAACGATCCTGGGCCCGGTACGCGCCGCCATACTTCAGGCCCTTCGCCAGTCGCTGACTGTGGGCGACCTGGCCGCATCCGTGCACTGTGCGCCCACCACCGCGACCTACCACCTCCACCAGCTGGCCGCAGCCGGCCTGATCACCCGCCAAAAGTCCGGGCCGAGCGTATGGGCCAGCCGCACCGCCCGGGGCAATGAGCTGGTTGACCTGCTATCAGATTGACGCTGCCCGGCGAAGCATCGCACCTCCCGGTATAAGCGGCGTGGCTGGCGGCACTGGGGCGGCCGGGCCGGTGGTTCCATCGGCGTTCAGGCCCCAGGCAGCCGGCCGGGATCACAGGGCGTGGACTAGCCTGGTGTTCCCGGCCAGGATGCCGCGTCCGATCGATTGTGCCTGGGCGATAGTCAGGTAGTCGGCGTCGATCGCCGCGCTGAGTGCCCGTTCCAGGGCCCGGCGCGCGAAACGTGCTGGCAGCCAGAACAGCTCTGGCTCGTAGACCTGGTCGGAACTGTAGAGCAGCTTGGAACTCGGCATCATGCCGATGAGCCTCGCCAGGTAGCTCTCGATGTCCAGCGATGCCCACGGGATCAGCACGGACAGGTCGATGTAGACGTGCGGGAGGATCGCCGCGATGTAGGCGGCTTCCTCGCTCCAGGGATGCCCAGCGTGCATGAGCACGATCGGCCGGCGGTCGTACCGCCGGAGGAAGCCGTAGAGGTCTTGCGGGCGGGAGTGCTCGAACACCACGTCGGGATCGCCGTCGCCGCAGTGAATATGCAGCGCGACGTTGTGCCGTTCGATGATCGGCATGGCCAGGTGGAGCAGGTAGTCGCGGACGGGCTTGGAGTCCGCGCGGCTGTCCGCCCAGCCGGCGGCCCGCCAGCGCTGGAACGCGCTGGCCGCCTCGGATTTCGCTGGCTCGGTGATGTCAAGCCCGGTTCGGTAGGCGATCACCGATTTGAGGGCGATGGTGCGGGGGTCCCCGGCGGCCTCGTCGAGTTGCTGCTGCAGGGCATCGGCGAATCCGTCAAGGTCTGCCAGGTCCTGGCGGATGAGGTCGTCGATGAACGACTCAATGCGGGCCACCCGGTGCACCGGGATTGCGACCAGCCGCTCGAGGTCGGCGCCGCCGACCGGCATGTAGGTATAGCCCTCGTCGGCCACCAGCTCAACGATCTTCTGATCGGCGAGCAGCCGCCTGGTGTAGCCAACCGGGTCCGCCCGCAGGACGCGGTCACGCGCCTGAGCCAGGATCGCGGCGTCCTCGGCGCAGTGCAGGAACTGGCATAGCCATCGCCGGCTGATCAGCGAATACGCGTTGCCCTCGACCAGCGCTCCAATGGAGCGCCAGACGGCCGGATCCTTCTGGTTCGAGGTGAGGTACGCCTGACCGGTGAGCGTCAGCCGGGCCTCGAACGCGGCGGGATCGGACTTGAGCATCTCGTCGACGACCATCCCGTGGCAGTGGTTGTCAACGATTTCCGCGTCGGACAGGTCCACCCGGGATGTGGGCACGGATCAGAACCTCCAGCGGTAGGCGCTGATGATCTCTTCGTCAGAGCTGTCGCGGAACTGGCCGGCCTCCGCCGACCGCACGGCGAGGAACGCGTCGTGCAGCGCCGGGCCCATGGTGTCCAGAAGCAGCTTTGAGCCGCGCATCTCTTCGATCGCCTCGTCGAGCGTGGCCGGCAGGCGCCGGACTCCCAGCCGGGCCAGGGCCGCCGGGTCGTCGGCGCCGGGGTCCGTCGTGTACTCGGCGGGCAGGCGGCGGTCGCTGAGGACTCCCGCTGTTCCGGCCGTCACGAACGCGCCAAGAAGCAGGTAGGGGTTGGCTGCCTCGTCGAAGCACTTCACCTCGGCGTTGGCCGCGCTGCCTTCGGTTCCGGCCATGCCGGTGATGAACCGCAGGGCGGCTTCCCGGTTCTCCCTGCCCCAGCAGCTGTAAACCCCGGCCCAGCGGGACGGGAGCAGCCGCAGGTAGCTCGCGGCGCACGGCGCGCCGATCGCGGTCATCGCGGGAAGCTCCTCCAGCAGCCCGGCGAGGAACGCGGCACCGGTCGCCGTCATCCCGTGCGGGCCGTCCCCGCCAGCGAACAGGTTGGCGCCTTGCCGCCAGACGCTGAGGTGCACGTGCCCCCCGTTGCCCATCGGGCCCGCAAACGCTGGCGAGAAGGAGGACCGGTACCCATGCCGTGCGGCCAGCGCGTGGATGGTCAGCCGGGTAAGCACGTTCGCGTCTGCCGCAGCGACCGGGTCACGTGGGGCGAAGGCCAGTTCGAGCTGGCCGTCGGAGTACTCGCCGTTGATGGCCTCGACACCGACGTCCTGCCGCTCCAGGGCCTCGATGAGCTCGCCAGCGAACTCCGACAGCCGGATCAGCGGCAAGGCTCCGACCGCGGGACCGTCGTGCGCCGGCACCGCCGGGCCGTGGGCGGGCTCGGCCATGAACCACTCGAGCTCAAAGCTGGCCTTCAGCGTCAGGTCTGATTCCGCCGCGCGGCCTGCCATCCTGCGCAGGTAGGACCGGGCGCAGCACGGGTGGCGCGTTCCGTCCTGGTTGAACTGGTCGGTGGGCGCCCACGCCCAGCCCGGCTGGGCCGCGAGCAGGCGCAGCGCATCCGGGTCGGGAAGCAGGCGAATGTCGCCAGTGGGATTGCCGACGTAAGGACTGGAGGTGACCGTGTCGGTGGCGGTGACGGTATACCAGGCCGAGCTGAGGCCGACCCCCCACAGCGCTGCGCGCTCGAACAGCCGCAACGGGATCGCGCGGGCCCGGGTCACACCGGCGTTGTCGACGAACGTCAGCATGACCACGCGTACGCCAGCGGACTCCGCCCGCCTGGCCGCCTCCCTGGCCGCTTCCGCCTGGGCGGCTCCCGGGGCTGGCGACTCACCGCCTGGCATAACGACCCCCCAGCTCACCGATCTGAAGATCTTATCCAGTCAGATTTCGGTCACTATCGCCGCAGTGATCAGCTCGGTGCGTCGTTGGGTGGGGTGCCGGCCAGGGCGGCGAGCTGCGCGTGCGTGGCAAACCAGGTTCGGCCCCGCCCGGCCATCGCGTTGATCACGCTGTCCAGCATCCGCACCAGGTAGCCGCGGCCGATGGCCTCGGGGTGCATCGTGTAGGTCACCGCCCGGCGGTCCTGGCGGGCCGACTCGAACTCCGCCAGCCAGATCCGCTCCACCGCGGCCGGGTCGGCGAGCAGCCCGCCGTGGTAGGAGGTCCAGCCGAAGTAGGGCCAGTCGCACAGGCTCCAGTGTCCCGGCAGCTCCAGCAGCGGCCCGGTTCCGCTGGTCACCCAGTACGGGCGGTCGTCGGCCATCAGGCCGACCTCGTGACCGCCCGCCAGGATGGCCTCCACGGCGTCGGGATGCTGATCGGCTGTGTGGCCGGGCACGTAGAACGTGGCCGTGA
>Ga0209333_1000643_pt1 | contig 18452 bp, 15 predicted proteins | sample BlaSpr_A8_OM2_O3_FD_187982 | JGI IMG/M metagenome (GOLD analysis project Ga0209333, IMG submission 187982) | Forest soil microbial communities from Thunder Bay, Ontario, Canada - Black Spruce, Ontario site 2_A8_OM2_O3 (SPAdes) (version 2) | ecosystem: Environmental > Terrestrial > Soil > Boreal... | reverse complement strand
GAACGTGCCCTTGGCGTCTACCCACGCATCCGAATTCCCGATATCGACGGCCGGATCGATGGAATTGCCGGCGCTCAGGAATACGGGGCGCGGCGCGCACATCGCCACCAGCTCGTGCGAATCCACCGGCAGATCGTTCCAGTTCAGCGGCCCCGCATATTTGATGAAGTTGCCCGCCATCCAGTGATATTCGCCTGTCCCGGCCACGTTCTCCACGATCTCGCCGAAATTGCGGCGATGCAGCTTGGCCCCGCCTTCGCCGGATGAAGCGACAAATCCGATGGCGAAGCGCTGGTCGTAAGCCATCGTCACGATAGCGGCTTTGCCGTAGCGCGATAGGCCTTCGATGCCCACCTGCCTGGCGTCCACGGCTTTGTCGGTCGCGAAATAATCGAGGGCGCGGCTGGCGCCCCACGCCCACGCGCGCAATGCGCCCCAATCGTCAGGCTTGCGCGGTTGGCCCTTGTTGACTAGGCCGATGATGCCTTGCGTCAGTCCCGCGCCATTGTCGGCCTGCACGCTGGTGGGTATCAGGATAGCGTAGCCCCAGCCTTTCGACAGCACCTGCTGTTGCCAGGTCGGTCCGGGCTGCGGGGGCCGCGGCGGCGTCCGCCCAGGCGGGAAGACGAAGCTGAACTCCATGATTACCGGCACCGGTCCGCTGGCGTTGGCCGGCGTGGTCAGCGTCAGATCGATGTTGACGGCGATCGCCGGATATGCGGAATTGTCCACATGGCCGGCGAGCTTCTTGACGACGACCGGCACATCGCCGTTCTTCTCCTTGGTCGCGGCGGTGACTTCCCAGGTCACTTTGGGCGTGACCTTGGGAACGCGCCCGTAGACTTCCCGGTCGAAATCTTCCACGATTTCCGGACGCCGTTTGCTCCACCAAACCTTGGCCGTCTTCACCCGTTTGCCGTTCTTCAGCATTAGCGGATCTGGCAGGTTCGGGTACGGATTGGCCTTCGACTCGTCGTAGTTGGCGGCGTTCGGCGCTTGCGGGTGATTTCCGTCCGCTCCCGGACGCAGCGTGGCGATGTGCAACTGATCCATCATCTGCCGATGATCTTGTTGCCCGGTCACCTGCGGCGTCGCTGGCGTGTCTTGCCCGCGCACCGAGAGAACGGCAAACGCCGCCACAGGAATCAAACCGCGCCATCGATTTTTCACAAGGTCATTGTATATCCCGTAGGCACCTTAATTGTGGTCGCGTTTTGCCGTTTGAACGTTTCGCCGACGATGCCATCGTGCATTCAGGACGAAAGTGGAAGCCCCGGAGTTTCGGTAGTGGGCTACTTTGGTGAGTAGCCCACTACCGGAGTTTCGGATAGCGTAGCCGCGCAATTGCAAGAATGTGGGCTGGAACTTCATCCGAAGAAGACGGTAGTCTATTGCAAGAATGATGACCGGCGAAGGACGGTCCGGGCGGAGATTCGACACTGAAATCTGCATCTACGCAGTGACAAGTCCATCGAGGATTTGTCGCGGATGTTCAACCCGATCATCCGAGGGTGGCTTCAGTATGACGGGCGTTTTTGCCGGTCGGCGCTTTACCCGCCGATGTGACAATTGGATCGATCACTGGCCCGCTGGGCTCACCGGAAATACAAGAAGCTGCACGGCCATTTGCGCAGGGCGACGCATTAGGTCGCGCGTATCTCGAGACGCGATCCGAAGTTGTGGGCGCACTGGCAGGTGGGAGTGCGGCGTGGTTCCATGGCGGGAGACGTATGAGCTGAGAGGTTCAAGTACGGTTCTGAGAGGGTCTCCATTCACCGGCGATCAGCTATACGGAATGGGTTTGCATCAGTTGATGGGCACTGTAAAATACCCGGCGCAAGCCACACCTCGAAGATCATCGGTAAGCCGTTCACCGGAAAACGGCACGCACGGATTGAAAGGGGAAATTAGAAACGGACTGGTCTAAAGCCGGCACGCGCTAAAATCTATCAATGCACAGTACGCTTACCCGCCGTCGTCTCGTCACCGCCCTTGCCGCCGCACCGTTTGTGAGCCGCATCCCCCGCGCCCGCGGGGCAACGGAATTCGATCCGGATTTCGGCAGCGCCACCGATGCGGCCCGCGCCATCCGCACGGGCGCCATCTCCTCTCGCGAACTGGCGAAGCATGTCTTCGAGCGCATCCGCCTATACAACGGTCGCGTGAACGCTTTTGTCACGTTGGTAGAGGAACAGGCCATCGCGCGCGCCAGGGCCGCCGACGAAGCGTTGGCGCAAGGTAAGCCTTGGGGCCGGCTGCACGGTGTACCGATCCTGATGAAGGACGATAAGAAGACGGCTGGCATCCGTTCCACCTGCGGCGCGAAGATGTATGCGAACAACGTGCCCAACGAGAATGCGCCCGCCGTGCAAAACCTCCTGGACGCCGGCGCCATCATCGTCGGCAAGACCAATCTGCCGGAGTGGGCCGACGATTTTCAAAGCTACAACGATGTGGCCGGCACCACGAACAATCCGTGGAATCCCGGGCGGACTTCGGGCGGGTCCACCGGCGGCGGCGCCGCGGCCCTGGCTTGCGGCATGGGATTTCTGGAACTCGGCAGCGACATCGGCGGGTCTATCCGCACGCCTTCGCATTTCTGTGGCGTTTTCGGGCACAAGCCGACTATCGACCTAATCTCCGATGAGGGCTTCGTCGACCCGCCGAACGCCAGCCCGGCGCCGGATCGCCTCTCGGTCAACGGCCCGCTAGCGCGCAGCCCGCAGGATCTCCTGTTGGGATTGCAGATCTCAGGCGGACCCGTCGGAGTTCAACGCATCGCTTACTCCTGGAAGTTGCCGCCGCCGCGCGGCGCCCGGCTGCGCGACTACCGCATCGGCTACGTGCTGGACGATTCGTTCTGCCCTGTGGCGCCCGATGTGCGCCGGCAGTTGGAAGGCGCCATTGACGCGCTCGGAAGGGCCGGCGGGCGTTTGGAGCAAGGCTGGCCCGCCGGCCTGCGAATCGCCGAATGGTATGGCGCTTATTTCACCATGCTCGGCTCGGCTGTACTGCCTGACGATGTTACGCCGCACCGCGCGTGGGGCGCCGCCGTCGGCGCGCAATATGCCGCGCGCCGCTGCTGGGCCGATTACTTCACCGCGCATGACGCGTTTCTGATGCCCGTGGATTTCGTCACCGCATTCCCGCACGATCATAGTCCGGACATGATGGCCCGCAAGATCGCCACGCCCGCCGGGCCGCGTCCCTACCTGGACATGCTGAAGTGGATCTTTCACGCCACGTTGACCGGCAATCCCGCGACGGTGTGTCCCGTAGGCCGCACGCCGGACGGGTTGCCTTGCGGGATTCAGATCCTCGGGCCGTTCCTGGAGGATGCTACCCCGATCGATGTCGCCGGGCGCATTGCCGAGTTGACCGGCGGTTTCGCGCCGCCCCCGCTCAAGGCTTGACCTGTGGCACTTGGACATCCGGAGGGAATCGAGTTGTATCTCCTGCCACCCATGGACATCGCCGGACAGATTCGGATCGACGGCAAGCGCAGCGACAAGCTGTCCTCGTTGCACATCTATCTGGAGAAAGGTGGCGCTAGCAACGGCGGTGGCCGCATGGTTGGCGGCGAAATCCACGAGTCCGGTCACCGGACTGCCTTCAGGTACAGATCTCGCGTGGGACTCAGAAGCGAGGCGTTTTTGAGAGAGCGGTTCAAAGGGGCGCAGACCGGCACCAAAGGCCAGTTTCATCCGGAAGGCATTGCGCCGGGCACTTACCGGCTGCTCACCTCGGTGGACGCGGATACCGACGGGCGATGTACGATCCGGTTCTTGGTAAGCCGGAAGGCAGCAAGCAGAGCGGACAGCTCACACTGATCCAAGCGACTGGTACAGTGAGGGACGCCCTACATCGCCAGGAGCGCGGCCAGCAGGTCGATACCGTCCCATAGATTTTCCAGCCGGATGTTTTCGTCGAAGCTGTGCTGATTGTTATCGTGATTCGCGATGGGCACGGTGATGGTGGGCGCATGCAGCGTCTCTTCGATCGTGTATAACGGCACGCTGCCGCCCATCGTGGGCAGCTTCACCACCGGTCCACGCGCGGATTCGGCCGTGCGCAGCACCAGTTGCGATATGGGCAGATCCATCGAGGTGCGCGCCGCGTTGTATCCTCCAGCCTCAACGACTACTTTGGCAACTTTGGCGTTCGCCATCCGCGTTTGCGCGTCGGGATCGTGGTCGACCACGTAGTAACCTTGCTTGCGGATGTGGTCGATCACGCGCCCAGCCGCCGTATCGTGATCGATGCCTTTCACCAGACGGAAGTCGATCGACGCCGTGGCGAAAGAGGGGATGACGTTGGTGGCCTGCGCGCCGGTGCGGGCCGCGCTCATGCCACGGATGTTCAGCGACGGCAGACTCAACAGCTCCACCAGCTTCTTGCCGCCGCCTTCGGTGCGGCCCAGCCACAGTTCGCGCATCAGGTCGCGATCCACGTCGGGCGCTTCGGCCACCGCGCGGCGTTCGGTCTCGCTCAGCGGCTGGATGCCATCGTAGAAATGGTCGATGGTCACGCGGCCGTCATCATCCTTCATCGAGCCGAGCAGCCGCGCCAGCATCATCGCCGGATTGGGAGCCCAGTTCCCGTAGTGGCCGCTATGCAACTCGCGCTTCGGCCCATAGACGGTAATATCGAGTTGGGTGATGCCGCGCGCGCCAAACACGATTTGCTGGCGGCGGCTCTGGTGTACCGGGCCGTCGCAGATCAGCCAGACATCGCCGGCCAGCAGGTCTTTGTATTTCGCGAGGATGCGCGCCAGATGCGGCGATCCAGCTTCCTCCTCGCCTTCGAAAACGAACTTGATATTGGAGCGTAGCGGGATCCCGGCGGCTTTCAAGGCATCGAGCGCCGCGGCGATGGCGATGATGGGCGCCTTGTCGTCCGATGCGGATCGCGCATAGATGCGGCCATCGCGCAGCACGGGTTGCCACGGTGGCGTGGCCCATTCCTTGGGATCGAGCGGCTGGCCATCGTAGTGCGCGTAGAAGATGATGGTGCGCCCGGCGCCGGGAGTGTGGATCTCGCCGAACACCACCGGCGGCGCGCCGGGCATTTCCAGCAACCGCGTCTTCACCCCGCGTTTTTCAATAATGGCGGAGACTGCCGCGGCATTGCGGCGAATGTCAGGCTCGTCGTTCGCCAGGTTTGGAATGGCCAGCAGGTCCATAAATCCCGCCAGGATGGCCCGCTCATGTGCCGTGCGCCATTGATGCGCCGCCGCGGCAGCCGGGTTCGACTGCGCATGCACGGAAGCGGCGAACGCAATCGACAAGAGCGCGAATCTCAACTCAACTGCCCTTTGATGGGCAGTTCGCGAATGCGCTTTCCGGTAGCCGCAAAAATTGCATTGCAGATAGCCGGCGCTATAGGCGGCACGCCCGGCTCACCCACGCCGGCGGGCGCGGCATCGCTCGTGACGATGTGCACGTGCGTCTCGAACGGGGCCTGGTTCATCCGCGCCACGGGATACCGGTCGAAGTTCGATTGTTGAATCCGGCCGCCCGCCGCGGTGATCTCGCTCATCAGCGCGATACTCGTTCCAAACACGGCCGCACCTTCGAACTGAGACTTCACCCGGTCGGGATTGATGATCCGCCCTGCATCCACCGCAATATCCACGCGCGGAATCCGGATTTCGCTGCCGTGTACTTCGACCTCCGCCACGGCCGCGACGTATGTGAGAAAGCTGCGATGCGCCGCGATACCCAGCGCGCGTCCGGGCGCGGCCTTCTTGTTCGACCAGCCGGATTTCTGCGCGGCCAATTCGACGACATTCCGCAGGCGCGCAGTATCGAACGGGAACTTCGGATCGTTACGCGCGCTTTTCATCCCTTCCTGGGCGAAATCGATTGTGCGCGGCTGCCCGATCAATTCCAGCAGATATTCCACGCGGTCGCGCCCCGCCGCCGCGGCCAGCTCATCGGTGAACGTCTGCACGCCGAACGCATGATAAATATTCGAAACCGAGCGCAACCATCCGATGCGCACATGCGCCTTGGCCGGGCCATTCTCCACGCGCAGGTTGGGAATCGGGTAAGGAATATCCGTCCATCCCATGCTGAGCTGGAAGCCGCCATACTCCTCGTTCGGATTCCCCTGCATGCCGATCGGCGGGAAGACGCTGCGTTGCAGCCACGCCGTGGGGTGGCCCTTGTCGTCCACAGCGGCCTTCATGTAAAGCGCGGCCGGCGAATGGAAATAGTCGAAGTGCACGTCATCCTCGCGGCTCCAGACGATCTTGACCGGTTTGCCCACCTGCTTCGAGAGCAGCGCCGCCTCCGCGACATAATCCGGCTTGGACTTGCGGCCGAATCCGCCGCCCAGAAGCGTCACATGGCACTCCACGTCTTCCTTCTTGATGCCCACAGCCTTGGCCACGGTATCCTGCACGGCCTGCGGATTCTGTGTGCAGGTCCACGTCACCACCTTGCCGTCTTTGAACTCGGCGACGGCGGCCAACGGCTCCATAGCGGCATGCGCCAGCATGGGCGTGTAGTAGGCTGCCTCCAGAGTCTTGCCGCCCCTGGCGAACTCCGTGTCCACGCTGCCCATCTCGCGCGCCACGCGGCCCGGTTTGCGCGCAGTGTCGAGCATCGCCTGCTTGTAATCCGCTGAATCGTAGGCGGCGTGCTCGCCCAAGTCCCATTCGATTTTCAGCTTCTTGCGCCCCTGCAGCGCCGTCCAACTGTTGTTGGCGACCACCGCCGCGCCGCCCAGCGGCTTGAACCCGTAGGGCGGCTTGGCCAGATCCAGCATCACGATCCGCTCGACGCCCTTCACCTGCTTGGCTTCGGCATCGTCGCAATTCTTCAGCGTGGCGCCCATCACCGGGGGACGCTCGATGGCCGCATAGACCATCCCCGGCATGCGCGCATCGATGCCGAACGTCGCCCGCCCGGTCACGATGGGTTTCAGATCGACGATGGCAATCTCTTTCCCGATATAGCGGAACTGGTCGGGCGTCTTGAGCCGGACTGCGCCCTGTTGCGGGGCCGTTGCGGCCGAAGCCGACTCGACGAGTCCACCGTACGCCAGCTTGCGGCCGGTCTTGGCATGCACCACAAAGTGATTCTGCCCGCGGCATTCTTCCGGAGACACTCCCCACTTAGTTGCCGCGGCGTTCTCGAGCATGGTGCGCGCGGTCGCGCCGGCCGCTCGCAGCCTGTCGTAGAAATCGCGCACCGAGCACGAGCCGTCGGTGTCTTGCGACCCGTACTTCGCATCGCCCAGCGCCTGGACTACTTCCACGCGCGCCCAGTCGGCTTCCAGTTCGTCCGCCACGATCATGGGCAGCCCGGTGCGGCAGCCCGTACCCATCTCGGAGCGATGCGCCACGATCTTCACCGTGCCGTCCGGCTCGATGCCGAGATACACGCTGGGCTGCCAGGTTCCGGCGGCCTTCACCTTCGGGACCAGTGGCGAGGCGATGACCAGCGCGCCGGCTGAAAATATGTGGCCCAGAAAGCCGCGGCGCGAAACATTACCGACGGTGGCTGTCATGCCTGCACCCCCGCCGCCATCTTGATCGCCTGACGGATGCGCTGATACGTGCCGCAGCGGCAGATATTGCCCTGCATGGTGGAGTCGATGTCCTGGTCGGTGGGATGCGGCTTGGTCTTCAGCATGGCGGCAGCCTGCATGATCTGGCCGCTTTGGCAATATCCGCATTGCGGCACGTTGCATTGCTCCCAGGCTTTCTGCAAGGGATGCTCGCCCGTGGCGCTCAGCCCTTCGATGGTGGTGATGCGCTTGCCCGCCGTCACCCGCATGGGCGTCTGGCAACTACGCGCCGCCTCGCCATTCAGGTGTACGGTGCATGCGCCGCACAAGCCCAGGCCGCAGCCGAATTTGGTTCCGGTGAGCGCGAGATCGTCGCGTAAGTACCAGAGCAACGGCATGTCGGGATCGCCGTCGAAGCGGGCGGGTTTGCCGTTTATGGTGAGTTGGATCATTGGATTCCCCTCGGGCGTTTGCCCTTGGGTTTAGTATAGCGTCAGATGGAGCAGGTGGGTTCTGCTTCGAAGAGTGCCAAAATGGGGTGGAATGTTTCTTCGAAATGCGGTGATCCACAACATCCGCTCGATTGCACACCTCCAGTGGTCGCCTGAGGGAGCGGGGCCTGGCTGGCACGTGATCCTTGGCGACAATGGCGCTGGAAAATCTTCCTTCTTGCGATCTCTTGCGCTGGCGCTGCTGGGTCCCAAAGAGGCGCTCGCGGCTAGGCAGGACTGGAACGCATGGCTTCGAAGTGGCGAAGACCGCGGTTGGGTGCGGGTAGACGTTGCACCGGATACCGAATACGACTCGTTCTCTGGCCGAGGGAGGATCGGGTATGCCCGGGTCCTCAGGGCAGGCCTGCGGCTGGACCGCGACGAAGATTCCTCCCAGGAGGTCGGGCTGAGCAAGCTCCCTATCCGGTCCAGAGTACCGCCGGAACGTAACATGTGGGGAACCGGCGGTGGATGGTTCTCTGCCGCCTTCGGACCGTTTCGACGTTTTACCGGTGGGGACAAGGAAGCAGAGCGGAGTTTCCTATCGAACCCAAAGCTCGGTGCTCACATATCTGTGTTTGGGGAAAACGTCGCGCTTACGGAAGGCCTCTATTGGCTTCGGGAGCTGAATTACAAAAAGCTCGAACGCTCGCCGGAGGGTGGGCTCCTGCAACGGCTCAAACAGTTCATAAATCAGGAAGGGTTCCTACCTTACAGCATCAAACTTAAGGAGGTTTCATCGGATGGTGTGGCATTTGAGGACGCAAATGGCTTTCCGGTTCCCGTCGAGGAGCTGAGCGATGGTTACCGGTCGCTGCTTAGCATGACGTTTGAACTGATCCGCCAGCTTCGGAGGCACTTTGAGGAACCACGAATCTTCGATGAAAAAAATTCGCGGGTAGTCGTGCCCGGAGTGGTGATGATTGATGAAATCGACGCACATCTACACCCGACGTGGCAGAAAAAAGTTGGGTTCTTAAGGGTTCCGACTATGACCGGCTTGTCTATGGCGACATTCTCGACGCCTATAGCACCGAAGCGTTTGGGGCGGGTGGGGCGGGTGTTACGCGGTCTCGCGAGGCCCACCAGATGCAGGAGCGCTTGGCTGCGCTCAACGTAAAGGAACTCAACCTGGGTCTTTCCGCTAGTGAGAGGCGGAACAGAGCCAGTTGCGCGCCACGTTTCCGACGTCAGCGGGGGCGCCAGTTGCGCGGTAGGACGTAAATGATCCAAGTACCATCGCGAGATCTCCCGGCCATTGCCACGAGATGACTCAAGAGGTACCAGGCGATGGTGGATGCGGAGCCAGACTTTGCGAGGCGCGTCCAGCTCGCCACCGCTAAATTCAAACAGTTCAACCGCCAGGGCAACGCGGCGTTTCAGCACGTCCGGCACACCCTGACCTTGATGTGCGCGGGCGCAAAGCGCTGCATGTATTGTGAGGACTCGGCCGCCGACGAGGTTGAGCACCATCGGCCGAAAAATCTGTATCCCGAGTACGTGTTCGCTTGGGAGAACTATTTATATGCATGCGGTCCTTGCAACGGGCCAAAACGCAACAACTTTGCGGTTCTTACGGTCGAAGGCGCGATGGTGGACCTTGGGGGAGAGCGCGGACAGCCGCCGAAGCCGCCCAGTCCAGGCGATCCAGTCATGCTACACCCTCGCACAGAGGATGCTCTGGAACACATGATGCTTGACATCGTGGGAGGCACGTTCCTGTTTGTACCGACGGCTCCCGCGGGGTCGCGCGAGTTTAAGAGGGCTTCGTATACTATCGAGGTTCTTCGCCTTAACAGCAGAGACCATCTCCCCGTGGCCCGACGCGAGGCCTATGGGAGCTATAAAGCGCGATTGACGGAATACGTTCACAAGCGCGAGGCCGGCGCCTCCAGCCCCGCGCTGCGCCACATGATCGATGCAATCGGAAGGATGCGGCATCCCACCGTGTGGTCCGAGATGCGCCGCCAAAGCGCCGCGATTCCAGAGGTAACTCAACTCTTCCGGCTTGCACCGGAGGCCTTGAACTGGTAGGGGGCTGCGGTGTGCAGTTACTGAAATAATTGGGGCGCGAACTCGTTCAGATAGTTCCGCCAGTTGATCCAGGTATGCCCGCCGGCACTCTCGCGGAAGAACGGCGTGAAGCCATGTTTCTTCAGCATCTCCATGGTCGCTTTGGTGGTGGGGATTAGGCGGTCGTCGGTACCCGTGCCGAACCACAGCACCTTCAAACCCGCCTTCAGCGAGGCGTCGTCCAGCATGCCAGCGCGCTGCTCCTCCCACTCGGGCGGGGGCGCGGGGGACGGCGGTCCGGCACGTCCGAATGAGAAGACGCCGGCGCTGAACACTCCTATATAACCGAACCTGTCCAGGTGCGACATCGAAATATTCAGTGTCTGCCCGCCGCCCATGGAAAGTCCGGCGATGGCCACGTGCGTACGGTCGGTCAGGGTGCGGTAATGCTGTTGCACAAAAGGCACGATATCGTTCATGAAATCTTCGGCGAATTCATCGCGCGTGGGGCGCGCCGCTCCCGGCATCGGCGGATTGGCGGATGTATGGCCTGCCGGCATCACCACGATCATGGGCACTGCCTTCTTAGCCGCGATGAGATTGTCAAGGATGAATCCCGCGCGGCCCACCGACGTCCACGAATCGTCGCTGTCTCCGGAGCCATGCAGCAGATAGAAGATGGGAAACTTGCCGGCTCCCATCTCATATCCCGGCGGCGTGTAGACATGCATGCGGCGAAACCGCGCCAGCGCCTTCGAGTAGTAAGTCACGGAAGCGACCGCGCCATGGGGCACGTTGGCCGTATCCATAAATGCCGCACCGGGCACGTAGACCAGGCTCCAGTCGGTGTTGTTTGATTCGCTGACCGCCGGATTGCGCGGGTCCATGGTGGGGACGCCATCCACCACGAACGTGTAGCGGTACGCGCCGGGGTCGATCGGGCCGACCGTCGCCGACCACACGCCGCCGTCGTCTTTCGAGAATGCCGGGCCTTCGCGCGGCAGACCCTGTATATCGCTGGCTCGCAGCCCGACCACCTTCGCCTCCGGCGCCAGAATACGGAAGACAATGTGGCGGTCCGGCGAGACTTCGGGCGAAACCACTCTCATCGCCAGTGGCACAACCGGCGGCGTTCTGGGCGGCGCGGCCGGTTGGGTGATGGGCTGGGACGCGGCCCCCTGCGCGCGCGCGATGCCGCTCCAAACCGAGCAGGCCAGAACAATGGGCGTAATCCACAGTATTCGTTTCATTAACGATTCTCCTTCTTAAGGTGTCTCCCAGCGTCCCGATTCCGCCGACCGGAACAGCGCATCGATGACGGCCATATTGCGCACGGCGTCTTCGAGTGGCACTGGCGCCTCTCCTTCGCCACGCACAGCCAGCGAGAATAGGTCGCCCTGGATGGTGTACTGGTCGCACACGGGGAACGTTTCCGTTTGGATGCCGGCGCCGAACAGGTCGGAACCGTCGTCCACAAAAATGCGGCACGGGCGGTCCGGCGGCGCATTAAATGGAATTTCGATCTCGATGCGGCCTCGCGTTCCGAACAACTGCATGCGCTGATAGGGAACCAGTTGGGTGGAGCAAGTGAAGACGGCCTGTCCCGACGGAAAATCGAGCATGCCGGAAGTGAGGCGATCCGTCTGCATCTCCGGGTCGCGTTCCAGCAGGGCCATCACGCGCCGCGGTTCCTCGCCGAAGATGAAGCGCGAGGTGTTGATGGGATAGCACCCGATGTCGAACAGCCCGCCGCCGCCCCAGGCGCGCACATTGCGGATGTTGGCGGGGTCGCGATTGAAGTAGCTGAAAAAGCCCATGATGGAGCGCAGTTCGCCGATGCGGCCGGCGCGCACCAAGTCGCGGGCGCGCAGCCATTGCGGATGCGTGCGCACCATGAAAGCTTCCCCCATCTTCACGCCCGTGCGGGCCTGCGCTTCCAGCAACACGCGGGCTTCGGCGGCGTCGAGCGCCAGCGGTTTCTCGCAGAGTACGTGCTTGCCGGCCTCGGCCGAGCGCACCGACCAAGGCACGTGCAGGTGATTGGGCAGCGGGTTGTAGATCGCTTCGATTTCCGGATCGGCCAGCAGTTCCTCATAGGAGCCGTAGGCTTTCGGGATACCCAGGTCCGCGGCCGCCTGTTGGGCTTTGGCTAGGTCGCGCGAGGCGATAGCGGCGATCTCGCACCAGTCGCCGCGCTGCATGGCGGGTATCACTTTCTTTACGGCGATATGGGCGGCGCCTAGGACGCCCCAACGGACCTTGCGCATCATTCCTGCTCTAATGTTCCACCATACTGCATTTCAGGGCGCCTCATGCGATATTGGTCGTAATTGGCCGAGTCGCGACAACGGATCGTGGTGCTGGTGGGCTTGCCTGGGTCCGGCAAATCGACTTGGCTGGCGCGGCAGGGGATCGTGGGGATCTCATCGGACTGGATCCGGCAAGTGCTGGCGGACGATGCCACCGACCAGACGATTCACGCGCGCGTGTTCCTGACCATGCGGTATCTGCTCCGTCACCGATTGGCCATCGGACGCCCGGTTTCGTACTTGGACGCCACGCACCTGACGCCCGACGAGCGCCGGCCGTATATCCAAATTGGGCAATGGTACGGCTGCGACGTGGAGGCGCTGTTCTTCGATGTGCCACTGGAGGTCTGCCTGGAACGGAATCTGCGGCGCGATCGGGTGGTCCCGGATGACGCCATGGCGCGTATGGCGGCCAAGCTGGTAGCGCCGGATGTGGCGGAGGGGTTTACGAAGGTGACGGTGGTCGCTTGACGTTGCGCACGCTGGTGCGGCACTAATGCCGGACCGGCTCGTCCTTCTCCACCTTGCCGTCCCGTATATGAATCACCCGATGCGCGTGCAAAGCGATATCGTGCTCGTGCGTGACCAGCACGATGGTGTTGCCCTGCTGGTGCAGGCGCTCGAAAAGCGCCATAATCTCGTTGCCGGTGGCGCTGTCCAGGTTCCCGGTAGGCTCGTCGGCCAGCAGAATCGAAGGGTTATTCACCAATGCCCGGGCGACCGCCACGCGCTGGCGCTGGCCGCCGGATAACTCGTTCGGCTTGTGCATCATGCGCGCTTCCAAATCCACTTGGCGCAAGGCCGCCTTTGCACGCTCAGTTCGCTGGTCCGAGGGAGTACCGCTATAGATCAGGGGCAATTCCACATTGTGCAGCGAGGTGGCGCGCGGCAGCAGGTTGAATGTCTGGAAAACGAAGCCGATCTCCTTGTTCCGGATGCGCGCCAGTTCGTCGTCCGTCATCTCGCTGACCAGCCGGCCGTTGATGTAATACTGCCCTTTGCTGGGCGTATCCAGGCACCCGATCAGATTCATCAGCGTCGATTTGCCGGACCCCGAAGGTCCCATGATCGCCACATACTCGCCGCGTTTGATGACGATGTCCACGCCCGAAACCGCGTGGATCTCCTGGTCGCCCATGATGTACGTCTTCCACAGGTCGTAGGTGCGGATGACGATGCCATCGCGCTTCAATTGCTCGCCGCGTTCAATCAACTCTTTCTCTGCGAGTGCTTGTGCCATGGGTTACGCCTTCTGCGGCATCGGCGACTTGTTATCCACCTTCACCTGAGCTTCGTTGCGTAACGTGCGGATCACCTGGTAGCTGCCGGTAACGATTTCGTCGCCATCCTTGAGGCCGCTGAGGACTTCGATATCGGTGGCGCCGGTGATGCCGGTCTCCACTTTGCGGAATTCAGCCTTGCCGGCGGCGATCACGAAAACACCCTGGACCTCTTCCTTTTTAGCCTTTTCCTCGGCGGGAGTCAGCTTCACGGCGGTGATCGCAGCGGGACCGGTTTTGGGCTTCACCTCCAGATCGCCCTTCTGCCGGATGGTGAGCGCCTGAATCGGAATGGTCAACGCATTCCTGCGCGTGGCGGTGGTGACCTTGGCCGTGCAGGACAGGCCCGGACGGATCTCATCGGGCGGGTCGTCCATGGCCACTACCACCTTGAAATCCTTGGCTTCCTGGCTGGAGACGGCGCTCTGGGAGGCGGCCAAGCCCGTTGAGCGTAAAATGGCGGTGTCGCCAATCTCGATCACGTGCCCCTTGAAAGTCTTGTTCGGTATGGCGTCGATGGTGATGTCCGCCTTCTGATTGAGCGCTACGCTGACGATATCGGTTTCATCCACTTTCACCTCGGCGGTGATCAGGGACATGTCCGCGATGGTCATGATATTGCTTCCCGCCAGGTTCGTGACGCCGGGAACCACGGTCTCGCCCTCGCGCACGGGCAGGTTCGTCACCACTCCATCGATGGGAGCAAAGGAGTCGTATTTGTGCAGCATGTCCGAGTACTGAGCGAGTACGGCTTTGGCCTGGGCCACCCGTCGCTGCGTCGCGGCCAGTTGCGCGGCTGTCTGCTCACGGGACGAGCGGGCTTGCGCCAAGCGTGTCTGCTGTTCGTTCAACGATGCGGCGGCGGCGTCATAGGTCGCCTTCTTGGCATCGAAATCCTGCTTGGCCAGAAGCTGGTCCTTGAACAGCTCCTTGGCGCGGTCGTAGTCCAGTTTGGCGTGGTCCAGACCGGCCTGCGAATTGTCGATCATAGCCTGCTGGGTGCGCAAGTTCTCATCCGCGACCTTTAGCCCGGCTTCGGCCGCATTGGAATCCGCTTCGGCGGAACTCACCTGGGCTTGTTGGGAAGCCACCTGCGCTTCCGGCTGGATATTCTCAATGCGCGCCACCAACTGCCCCTTCCGCACATGGTCGCCTTCTTTGACCAGGATCTGGGTGAGTATGCCGAGGGCATTGGCGCCGATATTGATATAGTTCTTGGGCTTGATTTCGCCCGACGCGGTCACCAAGCTGGTGAGATCCTGACGCACCACCTTTCCGGTCTGGACGGCCACCAGGCCGCGCTTACTGTAGACCGTGCTGGCATAAACGCCGATGCCCAGCGTAAGCACAACCAAGACGATAAGGATGGTTTTCCATTTGCTCTTCACGAATGCGGACTCCTAGTCTGCCGACGATAATTAGACGCAATTCTTAACGGGAGAGTTCAATAATATAATAACATCGGCGAACGCCGGCACGCGCGCCGCGCGTTATGGCCAGTTGACCCTATCTGGCGGCGTGTTGGTGCACTGGTTCGAATCGGTTACGCCGGAAGCGATCTGCGCGCAGGCATTTTCGGTAGCCGCGCGCAGGGCCAGTTCCCTGGTGCTGGCCGCAGCAGTCCGGCAGGCTTGGTTCCCTCGAAAGGTAATGCAGACCTCGCAACGGATGCGGCTACGCCCGGTGTTCACCGTCGAATAAACGACGAAACCGACCACCAGGGCCACAAACAGAATGCCCAACCAAACACTCTTTTTCACGCGAAGAAATTGCCCATATGGCGGAACTTGGCGTACCGCTGCTCGACAAGTTGATCGGGTCCCAGCGCCGCAAGGCCCTCCAGCGCCTGCAGAAGGCTGTCGCTCAGCCGGCGCGCCGCGGCGTCGGCGTCTTCATGAGCGCCACCCTCCGGTTCGGCCACCACGGTGTCGATCAGCCCCAGCTTCAGGAGTTCCTCCGCCGTCAGCTTGAGCGCTGCCGCCGCCAGTTCCGCCTTGGTCGAGTCGCGCCAGATGATCGCCGCGCAGCTTTCCGGCGAAATCACGCTATAGATGGCGTTTTCCAGCATCAGCACCCGATTGCCGACCCCCAGCGCCAGCGCGCCGCCGCTGCCGCCCTCGCCGATGCAGATCGTGATCACCGGCACCGCCAGGCGGGCCATTTCCCGAAGATTGCGAGCGATGGCTTCGGCTTGGCCACGCTCCTCCGCGTCGATTCCCGGATACGCCCCGGGAGTATCCAACAGGGTTACCACGGGACGGCCGAACTTGGATGCCAATTGCATCACCCGCAAGGCTTTGCGGTAGCCTTCCGGTTTCGGCATTCCAAAATTCCGATAGAGCTTCTGCTTGGTGTCGCGGCCCTTCTGCTCGCCCACCACCATTACCGGGCGCCCGCCCAGGAACGCCCCGCCGCAAACAATTGCGGGATCGTCTCCGAATAGCCGGTCGCCATGCATCTCCCGAAAATCGGTGAAGACGCGCTCGATGTAGTCGAGCGCATGCGGGCGCTTGGGATGCCGCGCGAGTTGCACGCGCCGCCAGGCGTCCGCTCGCGCTTGGTCAGATGCCGGCATATGCTGAGATCCTGGAAAACTGGGTTCCGGAAACACCTCCCTCATCTTACCAGAGGCGGGAGGCGCCTGCCGGTGTGCCAGGGCTTACTCGTATCTGAGCGACACGGCGGGATCGACCCGCATGGCTCGCCGGAAGGGTGGATAAGCGGCAATTAGTGCAATGGCCAAGAACAAGACGGAGACGCCGGCGAAACAAAATGCCGTCGACAATGTGGGCCCATAGAGCAGGCCGCGCAGCAGGTAAGACGCTCCCACAAAGAGGAATCCGTGGCGCCCGAGTCGCGGATCAGCGCGATGTCTACCACTCCGCCGGGATTGGCGCGAATCCAGGGGCCGGGCGACCGTGGCCTTGTAGGCGGTGAAGACCGCGGTGTTGATCCCGATACCGAGCGCCAAGGCAAAGACCGCGACGGCCGGGAACCCGGCATTGCGACACAACGTGCGAGCTCCTTAGCGCAAGTCCTGGAGTACGGTTTCAGGCAGGATCGTCGGATCGCTCTCAGTCACGAGTTGCGGCTAGGCGGCTATTATTACTGCGGTCGCCACAGCTTCTCCAGCTTTTGCAAAGGCTGCTCCAGCCGCTGCAAATTCTTCAGCACCCCGGCGAACAAATCGCCCACTTTCGCGAAGCGCTCCGGAGCGTTGTAGATATTGAACTGGCCCGGCGTCAACCCAGGCTGCACTTCGCTCCAGGCCAGCGGCGTGGCCACCGGCGCGCCGGCGTAAGCCCGCAAAACGTAGGGCGCGGCGATGGTCTTGGATTTGCCGTTCTGCACCCAGTCGAAATATACCCGGCCTTTCTGGCGCTTTGAAACCGTGCGCGGCGTGGTGAACAACTCGGGCCGGCCGCGCTGCACCAGATGCGCCAGGATCTCCGCGAAGGTGCGGCTCTCTTCGTAGCTATAGACCGGCTCCAGCGGAATGTAAATGTGCATGCCATCGCCGCCGGTGGTCTTGGGATAGCCCTTCAGCCCGATGGCTTCCAGCTTTTCGCGGACCAGCAGGGCGGCCTCCACAATCATGTCGTAGGGGCAGTCCTGCGGGTCCAGGTCGATCAGCACAAAGTCGGGATTGTCGAGCGTGGGCGACCGGCTCATCCACGGGTTGTGGTCGATGCAGCCCAGGTTCACGAGGTACAGCAGGCTGGCGCGGTCCTGCGCGAAGACATAACGGATGGGGGCCTCATTGTGGTCGGAATGGATTTCCTCCGCGCGCAGCCACGGCGCGAAGGTGGGGGGCGCGTCTTTCTGGAAGAAGAACTGCTGCTCGATACCGTTGGGATAGCGCTTCAACGAAAGCGGACGGTCCTTGAGGTGCGGCAGGATGAGCGATGCGACCGCATCGTAGTAGTTCAGCAGGTCGCGCTTAACGATGCCTTCCGCCGGGTAGAAGACCTTGTTTAGATTCGTGAACTTTAGGGGATGGCTGTCGACAGTCAGGGCAACTTCGTTGCTGGCATCGGAGAGCAACTGTTCTTTGGGCGGTTTGGGGGGCTGTTCCGCCCGTTCCCGGACGCAGTCGCGCGGATTCACATCCGGACGCAGGCCGAGATACACTGGCTCGCGCAACCTGCCCTCACCCGTCCAGTTGGCGAACTTCACTTCCGCCACCACTTCCGGTTTCACCCAGGTAACGCCCTTGCCCACCTTCTGCGCATCCGGGAAAGGCGAGTGTGGAGCGACCAGCGGGTCGAGCTTCTGGCGCAGAAAAGCCAGCGCCTTCTGGTCAAAGCCCGTGCCCACGTTGCCCGCCCAAACCAGCTTGCCACTATCGTACAGCCCCAGGACTAGCGCGCCGAAGTGGTCGCGTTCACCGATCGTAAAGCCACAGATGACAAACTCCTGCCGCTCGACGATTTTGATCTTGATCCATTCGCTGCTGCGGCGCGATTCGTAGCGGCTCTTGGCGCGCTTGGCCATCAGGCCCTCAATGCCGGTTTCCTGCGCGGCTTCCAGCATGGCATCGCCCGCGCCCGGAAAGTGCTCGGAATAGCGCAGCACGGCGGTGGGGGTCAGGATGGATTCCAGCAACTGCTTGCGCTCGATCAGGGCCACCTGCCGCAGGTCGTAGCCATTCAGATACAACAAATCGAAAGCGAAGTAGACCACTGGGCGCGATCGGGCCATGTGCGACACGGCATTAGGATCGGACTGCGCGATGCGCGGCTGAATCAGCTCGAAACGTGCCGCGCCCTTTTCGTCGAGCGCGGCGATCTCGCCGTCGAGGATGGCCTGGCTAGCGGCGAGATAGTGCGGGATTACGCTGAGTT